>ERZ795053.3992-NODE-3992-length-16266-cov-5.435013_pt1 | contig 16266 bp, 13 predicted proteins | sample MGYA00375137_ERZ795053 | MGnify/ENA primary metagenome ERZ795053 (study PRJEB30182, sample SAMN05720284) | activated sludge metagenome | isolation source: Anaerobic digester | place: Hong Kong | collected 2014-12-17 ...
CGTCACCTACCTGGGGGCGCTGTCGGTGGGCGCCGTCGTGGTGTCCATGAACGCGTGGTGGACGGCCGAGGAGATGGACTACGGCCTCGAGGACTGCGGCACGAAGGTGCTGGTGGCCGACGAGGAGCGCGTCGAGCGCAGCCGCCACGCGTGCGCCCGCCTCGGCATCGCCACCGTCGGGGTCCGCCTTCCCGAGGGCGACGCTCCCGCCGGCGTGGACCGCTGGGACGACGTCGTGGTGGCGGGTGCCGAGCGACCCGAGGTCGAGGTCGGCCCCGAGGACGACGCCACCATCCTCTACACGTCGGGCACCACGGGCCGCCCCAAGGGCGCCGTCTCCACGCACCGCGCCGTCGTGCAGGCGCTGATGGGCTTCGGCTGCAAGACCACCATCGACGGGCTCCGCCGCCCCGAGGAGGCCGCCGGACGCACCGGGCCGCCGTGCTTCATCCTCATCGTGCCGCTCTTCCACGTGACCGGGAACGTGCCGGTCATGCTCGGTTCGCTCGCCTCGGGCCTCAAGCTCGTGATCATGCACAAGTGGGATCCGGGCCGGGCCCTGCAGCTCATCGAGCGCGAGAAGGTGACCCACCTCGTGGGCGTGCCCACCCAGAGCTGGGACCTGCTCGAGCACCCCGACTTCGACCGCTACGACACCTCGACGCTCGCCTCGGTGGGCGGCGGCGGCGCCCCCGCCCCGCCCCAGCTGGTGGGCCGGGTCGGCTCGGCCTTCAAGGCGGCCAAGCCCAACATCGGCTACGGCATGACCGAGACCAACGCCTACGGCCCGGGCAACAGCGGCGCCGACTACGAGGCGCACCCCACCAGCACCGGGCGCTCCACGCCCATCCTCCAGCTCGAGATCCGCGACGCCGAGCTCCGCCCGCTTCCTCCGGGCGAGCGCGGCGAGATCTGGATGAAGGGCCCGAACCTCATCCGGGGCTACTGGAACAAGCCCGAGGCCACCGCCGAGACCATCGTCGAGGGCTGGCTGCGCACCGGCGACCTCGGCCGCATCGACGAGGAGGGCTTCGTCTACATCGAGGACCGGGCCAAGGACATGATCCTGCGCGGCGGCGAGAACGTGTACTCCGCCGAGGTCGAAGCGGCCATCTACGAGCACCCGCAGGTGTACGAGGCTGCCGTCTTCGGCCTCCCCCACGAGCGCCTGGGCGAGGAGGTGGCGGCCGCCATCGTTCCCCGCGAGGGCGAGGAGATCGACGAGCACGAGCTGCGCCGGTTCCTCTCCGAGCACATCGCCGCGTTCAAGGTGCCGTCGCGGATCTTCTTCCACGCCGAGGCACTGCCCCGCAACCCCGCCGGCAAGATCTTGAAGCGCCAGCTGCGCGACGAGCTCGCCGACCAGGGATAGGGGGCCGGGCCGGGCGACGCCTCAGGCGCCCGGGGCGTCGGCGGCCGCGCTCGCGGTGGTCGGCACCCGGCGCGGGAGGCGGGCCGACGCCACCACCCCACCGACCGCCACGATCCCGGCGAGGGCGAACACCCACGTCGTGCTGGTGGCGACCGCCCAGCCCCGATCGTCGCCCACGGCGACGATCCACCCGCCGAGGCCGGTGCCGAGGGCGATGCCCAGCCCGTCGGTGAGCTGGATGGCCGCACTCGACGCCCCCTCTTCGCCGGGCCGGGCCGCGCCCAGCACCGTCACCGAGAGCGGGGCGTAGGCGAGCCCGATGCCGAACCCACCGATCGCCCACGCGACCACGGCGAGCCCGAGGGGCCCACCCCGCACCATGGCGAGCAGGGCCAGCGAGGCGACCACGAGCGACGCGAAGCCCACCTGGTCGAGCCAACGAGGGCCCCGGACGTCGATGAGCCGGGCCTGCAGCCACGATCCGCTGGCCCAGGCGAGGGCGCTAGCCGTCAGCGCCGCCCCGCCGATCCAGGCGGCCCCGCCGCGCCCGTCGACCACGGCGAGCGGCACGTAGGCGTCGGCGCAGAAGAAGGCGAAGGTGAGCACGCCGCGGACCGACACGGCCGCCGGCACGCCGGCAGCGAAGCGCAGCGAGCCGGGCGGCAGGAGGTGGACCAGCGACCGCGCCGCGAGCACCAGGCCGACCGCGACCAGGGCGAGCACCGCCGGCCAGGCGTCGAGCGAGCTGGCCGTGAAGATCGAGCCGACGCCCACCACCAGCAGCCCCACCTGGCCGAGCCGCCGGCGGTCGCTGTCGCGCTGGGCCGACGTGGTCGCCTCCACGGCGCGGGCGAGCGAGCGGAGCGCGGGGAGGGTCATGGCGCCGGCCACCACCACGAGCGGGATGAGGACGAGGAACACGGCGCGCCACGAGAGCGCGTGCTCGATGCCGAGCGCCGCCGCCGGGCCGGCGAGGCCCGGGACGACCCAGGCGGTGGACATGACGGCGAACATCTTGGGTCGCAGCGCGGGTGGGATGCCTCGGGCGATGGCGGCGTAGGCGGTGGCCGGGATGGCGCCGGCGCCGAAGCCCTGGAGCACCCGGCCGGCCACCAGCACGGGCATCGACGGCGCCAGGCCGCCCACGACCAGCCCGGCGGTGAACAGCCCGAGGCCGGCGACGTAGGGCACCACCAGGCCCCGGCGGTCGGCGAGCTGGCCGGCCACGACGATCCCCGCGAGGCTGGCGAGCGAGAAGCCGCTGAAGACCCACCCGTAGAGGGCCAGCCCACCCAGGTCGTCCTTGACGTCGGGCATGATCGTCGCCACCGCCATCGCCTCGAAGGCGACCAGGGTGATGGTCAGCACCAGCCCGACGGTGAGGTCGCGGCGACCGGCGTCCCACAGCCCGCCCGCGCCACCGCCGTCGGGGCCTCCCTCGTCGAGGGATCGGGCGGTGGCGGGCTCGGAGGACACGGCCGCCGAAGCCTACGGACCGCCGTGGCCGGGATCCGCCTCCGTTCGCCGCCATCGGGCGCCACCGCGACCGGGTTCTCGCTCGCGATGGGGTGCACCCCGTGCGCGACCGGGTAGGTTGCACCGCTCCCGTCGAGAGAGGTCCTCCCCCATGGCGTCATCGCTCACCGTCGCCCAGCACCGTTCGAACCTGGCGCAGCTGCGCGCCGAGACCGAGACCAACATCGCCAACCTCCAGGTGGCCTACGACGAGCTCGACCCCGAGGAGGCGGCGAGCGACGTGGGCGCCGGCGAGGACGAGGGCGGCTCGGAGGGCGACCTCACCCGCTTCGAGCGCGACCGGATCCGGGCTCGCATCGGCGAGGAGCAGGCCTTCCTCGAGGTGATCGATGCGGCCGCGGAGCGGGCGCAGGGCCGGGGCTGGAAGCAGTGCACCAAGTGCGGCGAGCCCATCGGCGATGCCCGCCTCGAGGCGCTCCCCGCCACCGAGCTCTGCGTCACCTGCAAGGCCAACCGCGGCAACTGGTAGGCCGGTGGCCGCCCACGGCGAGCGGGCCCTGGCGGTGCGCCGGGCCACCGTGATCGAGACCGACCGGCTGGCCGGGGTGGTGGTCGACGTCGACGCCACCGGCGACCCGCAGGCGCTCGCCGTCGTCCAGGCGCCGCTGCACGAGCTGCCCGAGGGCCATCGCCTGGGGTTCGGCTACGACGTCGAGGTCGCCGGGCTCGGGGCCTGGGTCGGCGATCGCCGGCTCCGCATCTCGATCTGGCCGGCGGTGGTCGACGCCGAGGGCGGGGTCGACGCCGCCGATCCCGACGACCCGGACGCCGACGTGCTGGTGCTCGATGTCGATCCCAACGTCCACGGCGATGCGCTCGATGCGCTGGTGCGCCTCGGCCGGCTGCTGATCGCCGGCCCCGAGGGCGGCCCGGTGCCCCTCGTCGTCGACCTCGACCGCGAGCTGCTCGCCGACGCCGTCGGGCGGGTGCGCACCCCCTAGCCCGGCCCCCGCACCTCAGCCGTGGCGGTGCTCGCAGCCGCTGGCGATCGACGCCGGGTCGGTGCCGACCCCCTCGAGCTCGCTGAAGGGCCCACACGGGTGGCGGGTGACCCACACGTGCAGGGTCGGGGCCGGCTGGGCCTCGTCGAGGCCGGTGGGGCACTCGCCCGAGGCATCGGTGGTGGCCACGGCGGCGGGCGGCGTGCGGGCCTCGTCGATGCACAGCTCGCCGTGGAGGTGCCAGCTGGTGAGCGGCCCGCCGGGCTGCGGGGCGTCGTCGACCCGCGTCGAGGGCGGCAGCACGAACATGACCGCGGCGAGCGTGCGGCTGCCGTCGTCGGCGACGTCGAAGACGAGTGCCTCGGGGTGGCTCGGATCGAGCGTCGCCGGGTCGAGCACCGCCGACCAATCGATCAGGTGCTCCTCGCCGGTGAAGTCGTCGCCGATGCTGACGTACCCCGCGGCCTCGGCCTCCTCGGCGCTGGGGTACTCGCTCGATGCGGCGAGCACGGCGGCCACCAGGTCCTCGGCCCCCTGCTGCTGCTGGGTGGTGACGCCGGCGATGTCGGACAGGTCGAGCGGCCGCTCGGGGTCGTAGGGGCCGATGCGGGTCCTCAGCGTCGTCGTGGTGACGTCGGGGACGCCGGCGTCGGCGAGGGCCGCCGCCTCCGCCTCGTCACGGGCGGCGTCCGCCGCCGCGTCGGCCCGCCGGGCCTCGTGGGCGGCGGGGGTCGCCGCCACCGCGCCGAGGGCCAGCACGGCGACCACGGCGACGCCCACCGCCGTCGCCGACGACTGCGGCGCCGGTGCGTCGGGCGCCAGCGCCCGGCGGCCGAGCGAGGCGAGCACGGCGACGGCGAGCCCGGCGGCCACCACGTCGGGGACGGCGGGCTCCATCGGCTCGGCGAGGGCGGCGGGCGCGGGCAGCCCGACGGTCACCGCCGACGCCCAGCCCACGAGCGCGACGACGGCGAGGGCGATCCCGACGCGCCGCAGGTCACGGCTCGCCGGGCGGGAGGCGGCCATGGCGCCCCAGGTGGCCTGGGCGATGCCCAACGCCATCAGCACGAACGCCGCCGAGGGCCGATCGTGCTCGGCCCCGGCGGCCGCGATGTGGATCAGCCCGGCGCCCGCCGAGGCGGCGGCGGCGAGCAGCGGCGCGCGGGCCGGGCCGGCTGGGGCCATCAGTCCTCGTCGACCGACGAGCCGGGCTGCTCGAGCAGGCCGGCCACGTCGGCGAGGGCGCCGGCGAGCATCGACGCCCGAACCAGGACCCGGGCGATCTCGTGCTCGGCCTGCTGGCCCTGGCCGTGGAGGGGCGGGTCGCCGAGCGAGCGAACGATCATGGTGGGGTCGGTGGCCACCTGGATCGGCTCGGGATCGGGCAGCTGGGGCACCGGCTTCCAGAGGTCGGCGGCCTTGACCTTGCTGCCGCGGCGGCGGCCTCCCTTGCGGCGGTTCGCCATCAGTCGTCGTCCTCGGTGAGCAGGGTGTCGGTGCGCAGGCCGAGCGCGGTGCGCAGCTGCTCGGCGTCGAGGTCGGCCAGCGAGCTCGACCCGGGCAGGATGAGGTCGGCGATGTGGCGCTTGCCGGCGACGACCTCCTCGACGCGCTCGTCGACCGTGCCGGGGCACACCAGCCGGTGCGACACGACCGTCTTGGTCTGGCCGATGCGCCACGCCCGGTCCCGGGCCTGGTCCTCGACCGCCGGGTTCCACCAGCGGTCGTAGAGCACGACGTGGTTGGCGGCGGTGAGGTTGAGCCCGGTGCCGCCAGCCTTCAGCGAGAGCACGAGGGCCCCGGCGCCGGGACGGTCCTGGAAGTCGGTGACCATCCGGTCGCGGGCGCCGCGGGCGAGGCCACCGTGGTAGCAGTCGATCGGGACGCCCGTGCGCCGGGTGAGGTGGTCGGCCATCCGCTTCCCCCACTCGGCGAAGTGGGTGAAGATCAGCACCTTCTCGCCCGACGCGAACACCTGGTCGACGATCTCCTCCAGGCGGATGAGCTTGCCCGAGCGCCCCTCGAGCGGCCGATCGTCGCTCTGGTACGCGGCCGGGTGGTTGCAGATCTGCTTGAGGGCGGTGATGGCCGCCAGGATCGCTCCCTGCTTCGGCTCGCCGCCGCCCACCTCGGAGGAGTCGGCCACCAGGCCGTCGAGCACGGCCTGGTACAGGCCGATCTGCTCGGGGGTCATGTGGCAGTGGTCGAGCTCGTCGATCCGGTCGGGCAGCTCGGCGGCCACCTCGGGCTCGCTCTTGGTGCGACGGAACACGAGGATCCCGTTGAGCGCCCGCAGGGCCGCCTCGCCCTCGCCCTGCATCTGGGAGATGAACGCGGTGCGCCCGCCCACCAGGCCCGGGTTGGTGAAGTCGAGGATGGCCCAGAGGTCGCCCAGGCCGTTCTCGATCGGTGTGCCGGTGAGCGCCACGCGCGTGCGGGCCTCGAGCCGGCGCAGCTGCTGGGCCGTCTCCGACGTGTGGTTCTTGATGGCCTGGGCCTCGTCGAGCGCCACCTGGTCCCAGGTGATGGTGCTGAGGGCGTCCATGTCGCGCACGGCCGTGCCGTAGGTGGTGATGACGACGTCGGCGCGAGCGAAGGCCGTCGGCAGGTCGCGGGCCCGGTTCGCCCCGTGGTGGACCACGACCTTGAGGCCGGGCACGAAGCGCGACGCCTCGCGCGCCCAGTTCCCGACCACGGCGGGCGGGGCGACGACGAGCGCCTTGCCGCTCTCGCGGGTGCGGGCGAGGTGGGCCAGCATCGTCGGCGTCTTGCCGAGGCCCATGTCGAGGGCGAGGCAGCCACCGAGCTCGACGGCGTGGAGGAACCCGAGCCAGGCCACCGCTTCGGCCTGGTACGAGCGCAGCTCGCCCACGAAGCCCTCGGGCCGCGTGACCGGATCGGTGGGGATCTCGGCGGCCTTGGCCAGCAGGTCGGTGGCCCAGCCGGCGCCGGCGACCGAGACGCCCCCGGCGAGCGGGTTGCCCTCGAGGCCCACCGACGCGCGCAGGATCTCGGCACCGGTCATGCGGGTCTTGTCGGCCCGCTCGGCGAGGGCGGCCGCCGCCTCCTTCAGGTCGACCGCATCGAGCTCGACCCACCGGCCGTGGGAGCGCACCAGGGGGCGGGCCTCGGCCGCGAGGCGGGCGATGTCGGCGGCGGTGAGCTCCACGTCGTCGAAGAGCACCGACCAGCGCACGTCGGCCAGCTGGTGGGCGCCGACGACCGTGTCTCCGGTCGGTTCGGTGAACAGGCGCAGCGCCGGGCTGGGCTTGCGGCGCGAGAGCGCCGGCACCCGCAGGTCGAAGCCGGCCGCCTCGAGCTGGGGGCCGGTCACCGTCATCAGCTCCCAGGCCTCCTCCTGGCTGAGGTACACCTGGCCGCGCCGCAGGGCGCCGGGGCGCAGCAGCGCGGGGAAGATCCGCTCGATGCGGTTGAGCTCGTCGGCCAGCGGCTTGGTGGACTTGCCGTCGGCGAGGGCCTGCTCGATGGGCAGCAGGGTGCCCTCGGCACCCGGGCCGAGCACCGATAGGAACCACGCGTCGCCCGAGTCGGGCGGGTCGAGCTGCACCACCAGCTTCACCCGCGAGGTGCCGGTGAGCGGCTTGGCCCAGCGATCGATGCGCTTGGACACCTCGGCGCCGGCGGCGATCGGGGCCTCGAACGACGAGCCGGCGAGCCGGGTGACGAACGCTTCGGCCACGTTGGCGGTGCTGCGCACCACCGGCGGGGGCGCGGCCAGGTCGAGCATCCCAGCCGCCTGGGCGACGATGGTGTGCACGACCGCCCCGGTGATGGCCAGGGTGACGTTGCGGGGATCGCTGTGCACGAGCACGGTGACCGGCCCCGGCATGGCCGCCGCCATCTGGGCGATCAGCTCCTCCTCCACCAGCGCCGGGACCCACTGGACCGACAGGTCCATGATCTTGCCCTCGGGGCGCTTGGCGCCCGGGAGGGTGGGGACCACCGCACCGCGCGCGACGAGGCGCACCGCCGCCACCGCCACCCGACCGAGCCAGGCCACGCTGGAGCCGACGCCCTCGCGCCCGAGCCCACCGCCCACCGCCACCAACCAGCCGAGCGCCTCGCCGATGGGGATCGACAGGGCCGCCGCCTTCACCCCACCGGGCAGCGACACCGACGGGTGCACGCTCCAGCCGACGGCCGGGCCCCCGATCGCCTCGAGCCGGTCGGAGAGCTCCTCCGCGCTCGCGGGTGCGGTGTCGGGGCCGGCCGCCCACACCACGATCTGGCCGTGCGCCCACGAGGCCTGGAGCCGCACCTCGCCGGCCGGGTCGGCGGCGGCGAGGGCGGCGATCGGATCGTCGGTCTTGTTGAGCAGGTCGTAGGCCGCCTCGAGCTGGGCGAGCTCGGCCTCGAAGTCGGCCACCACCTGGGTGCGCTCGGGCCCGGGCAGCTGGCGGACCGACTCGAGGCGATCCTCCACGTCTTCGAGCAGGTCCTCGACCGCGTCGAGCCAGCGGCGGGGCTCGGCCTCGAGCAGGGCGAGCTGCTCGGGGGTCGCGCTGCCGTCGGCCGCCGCCCACGCCGCAGCTTCGAACGCTTGCAAGGTGTCTGACATCGATCGCGGGGCGTCCCTGCGCCCGGTGAGGCGCCGGTCACCCGACCGGACGCCGCTCGCTCGTCGTGCCGGGGGCCAGGTGCGGAGGACCGGACCAGCCCCGAGGTCCCCGCGAGCTGCGGGGACGGCGCCGAACACGACCATGGTACCCGCGCCGGCCCGTGGGGTGCGCATCTCGAGGAGCCCGGCTCGCGGCGACGGCGACCGGTACCGTTCGGCGCGTGACCGAGCCCCGTCCGCCGAGGCGCTCCCGCCCGTCCCGGGGCTGGGCGATCGTGGCCGCGCCGATGCTCCAGTTCGTGCTGGCGGGCGCCGTGGCCATGGGGCTGGTGGTGACCGCGCTGGCCGTCGCGTCGCACCGCATCGGCGAGCGCGAGGCCATCGTGGAGGCCCGGTCCGAGGCGCTGCTCAAGGCCCAGGGCCTGGTGGAGCCGATCATCGCCGACGCGATCGTGGACGGCGACCCCGACGCGGTCGCGGCCGTCGACGACGTGGTGCGCGAGAAGGTGCTGAGCGACTCGCTGGTGCGCGTGAAGATCTGGCGGCCCGACGGCCGGGTGCTGTACTCGAACGAGCCCCGTGAGATCGGCGACGAGTACGAGCTCGCCAACGACGACCTCGAAGCCCTCGAGACGGGCGTGGTCGACGCCGAGGTCAGCGACCTCTCCAAGCCCGAGAACCGCTACGAGCGGCGCTACGGGAAGCTGCTCGAGGTGTACCTGCCGATCCAGCTCCCCTCGGGCGAGCGGGTCCTCTACGAGTCGTACTTCCTCTACGACACGGTCGAGGAGTCGGGCCAGCGCATCTGGCGCAGCTTCGCCCCGTTCACGATCGGCGCGGTGATCATCCTCCAGCTGATCCAGATCCCGCTCGCCTTCTCGCTCGCCCAGCGCCTCCGCCGACGCCAGCTCGAGCGCGAGGACCTGCTCGAGCGGGCCGTCCTCGCGTCCGAGCACGAGCGTCGCCGCATCGCCCAGGACCTCCACGACGGCGTCGTGCAGGACCTGGCGGGCGTCTCGTACTCGCTCGCCGCCATCGGCCGCCAGGGCGACGATCCCCACGCCGCCGAGCTGGCCGCGGCGGGCGACACCGTCCGCGGCTCGATCGAGGCGCTCCGGACCCTCCTGGTCGAGCTCTACCCCCCGAACCTGGCCGAGGAGGGGCTCGGCCCGGCGCTCGCCGACCTGGTCGCGCGTGCCCGCGCCGTCGGCCTGCAGACCGAGGTCGACACCGCTGGCCTGGCCGCCGACCTCCCCATCGCCCCCGTGCGGCTGGTGCACCGGACGGTGCAGGAGTCGCTCCGCAACGTCATCGCCCACGCCGGCGCCACCCGGGTCGAGGTGCACGCCGCCTCGGACGGGTCGATCGTCTGGGCCGAGGTGATCGACGACGGGCGAGGCTTCGACGTCGAGCAGGCGCGGGCGAGCACCGACCGGGGCCACGTCGGCCTGCTCGCGACCAGCGACCTCGTCGCCGAGGCCGGCGGCCAGCTGTCCATCTCCTCGGGTCCCGACATCGGGACCACCGTGCGAATCGAGGTGCCCCTCCCGTGATCCGCGTCCTGATCGCCGACGACCACCAGGTGGTCCGGGCCGGCCTCGAGCAGCTGCTCGCCACCGCCCCCGACATCGAGCTGGTGGCCATGGCCGCCGACGGCGCCGAGGCGGTGGCCCTCGTCGTCGAGCACCAGCCCGACATCGTGCTCATGGACCTCTCGATGCCCGGGGTCGACGGGGTCGCCGCCACCCGGCGCATCGTCGAGGGTTCGACGGCCACCCAGGTCGTGGTGTTGACCTCGTTCTCCGATCGCCAGCGCATCCTCGACGCCCTCGACGCAGGCGCCGCCGGCTACGTGCTCAAGCACGCCGCGCCCGACGACCTCCTCGACGCCATCCGCGCCGCCCACGAGGGCGGCGCACCCCTCGACCCGAAGGCCGCCCGGGTCGTGCTGGACCGCCAGCGCTCCTCGGCGGGAACGCCGGCCAAGATGAGCGACCGCGAGGTCGAGGTGCTCCGTCTGGTGGCCTCGGGGCTCGCCAACAAGAACATCGCCCGCGAGCTGGGGATCGCCGAGCGCACGGTGAAGGCCCACCTCACGAGCATCTTCCAGCGGATCGGCGTGACCGACCGGACCCAGGCCGCGCTCTGGGCGCGGGACCACCTCTCGCCCGAGGACTGATCCGGGGGCGCGCCGCTGGCCGATCGGTGGGGGTCCGATCGGCCAGCGGCGTGCAGGGCAGCGCTCGGGGTGGTGCGGGCTCAGTCGTCCTCGCGCTCGCGCCCGTCCTTGCCGGAGCGATCGTCGGTCTTGCCCTTGCCCGACGAATCGTCCGACCCGCCACCCGAGCCCGAGTCGCCGCCATGATCGTCGCCGGCATCGTGGCCCGGACCGTCGTCGTGGCCGCCGCCCGAGCCCGAGTCGCCGCCATGATCGTCACCGGCATCGTGGCCCGGTCCGTCGTCGTGGCCGCCGCCGCCCGTGGGGGCGGTGGGCACCGTGGTCGCCGGCGCCGTCGGGACCGTGGTCGCCGGTCCGGGGCCACGCCCGGAGCGGTCCCCGCCGTGGTCGTCACCGGCATCGTGGCCCGCCGGATCGTCGCTCACCCCGTCCGGGCGATCGCCGCCGTGGTCGTCACCGGCATCGTGGCCGGCCGGATCGTCGCTCACGCCATCGGGGCGCTCGCCTCCTCGGTCGTCCGCGGTGGCGGTGGGATCGTCGGGGACGGCGCTGCGGTCGATGACGGGGACGGGCTCGGGGGTGGTGGACACCTGACCGACGGCGGCGACGGCCAGGCCGCCAGCGGCGGTGATGGCGACGGCGACGGCGACGGCGGCGGCGGTGACGATGCGTGCTCGCATGGGAGGCTCCTCGGTGCTTCGGTGCGGGGGGTCATCGCCATGGTGAGGCAGCGCCGGCGCCGCCACCATCGGACCTTGGTGCTACGACCATCGCCCGATGGCGTCTGCCCTGGTCACGGCCTCACCCTGGCGAGCACCGAGTCGGCACCGGCCGACCGCCACCCCAGGAGGACCCCCATGCAGCACGCCCTCACCGCCCGGATCGCGGCCCTCGCCGTCGCCGGGCTCGCCCTCGTCGGCACCGCTGGTGCCCTGCCCGCCGGAGCCAAGGCCGGCGACGTCCGCGCCACCGGCACCTGCAGCGCCGGGGCGACCACGAAGATGAAGCTCGGCCTGCGCGATGGGCGCATCGAGGCCGAGGTCGAGACCGACAGCAACCGCAACGGCCAGGTGTGGAGCGTCCGCATCCGCCAGAACGGCGTGCTCGTCCACAACGGCACGGCCCGGACCGCGGCGCCGAGCGGCTCGTTCACGGTCCGCAAGGTGCTGCCCAACAAGACCGGCACCGACACCATCACCGCCGCCACCCGCTACGGCGGCCAGACCTGCATCGTCACCGCCCGCATCTGACCGCACCGCTCCCCCACCGCCCGACGCCCCGCCACCCCGGCGGGGCGTCGGCGCGACCGGGCTCAAGCGAGCGAGTCGACGGGCACGACCTCGGCGGTCGGCGCCTCGATCGGGCCCTCGGGGAGGAAGTAGCGCCAGAAGAGGAGGCCGAACGGCCGTCCCTCGGTGGTGAGCCAGTTCGCCACGCCCGGGTCGCGGTGCGACAGCACCATGCGGAACGACCCGTCGGGCTCGAGCTCGGTCTGGGCCCGGTTGCGGCTCACCGGGCCCCGCAGGTGGTCGAACGTCTGCATCTGGCGGTTCCACAGTGAGACGCTGGCGCAGCGGCACGCCGGCCACCGGCCGCGAAGCACGAGGGCGTCGTCGGGCCCCAGCAGGTACGGCGCCATCGAGTAGGCGGCGTCGCCGGCGGCGAGGGCGTCGTCGCCCGGCGGGACCGGCGCCGGGAACACGTGAGGCTCGCGCGACACGAACGCCGGCGGATCGCCCTCCCCCGGCTTGGCGATGCTGTCGAGCGTCCGCCCGCGGAGGTAGGTGGCCATCCGGCGCAGGTCGGCGGCCACCTGGGCATCGTCGGGCGCCGCTGGGCGAGCGGGGACTTCGCCCTCGACGCGTTCGATGACGAGCGCCAGGTCGGCGCGCGGTGCGACGTAGGGCGAGTCGGCGGCCTCCCAGTAGTGCCGGACCGTGAGCCGGGACGCGTCGGGCGCGAGCGGTAGCCACCCGCGAGGCCGTGCTGGCCCACCGACGGTGATCTCGAAGGTCCCGTCGGCGGCGACGTCGAAGCCGGTGTCGTTCAGCACGCCGACGGTGCCGGTCGGGAACGCTCCCTCCTCGGCCCCGGCCTCCACGGTGAACGACACGTACACCGCCCCTCCCGTCCTCCCGCGCACCCGGTACGTGCCCGCCGGGTGCACCGGGGCATCGTGGTAGCGGGCATCCGCGTTGTCGCCCAGCGCCTTGCGCCACGGCTCGACGATGGCTCGGAAGGTGGGGTGGGCGGGATCCTGCTCGAACTGCGTCTCGAAGCCGGTGGCGAGGTGGTGGAGGATCACGCGGAGGCCCTCGGCCACGTCGTCGGGGGCGGTGAGGCCCCACTCCTCGCCGGCGTAGCGGTCGGCCACCTCCCGCAGCGTGGCCAGCAGCTCGTCGAAGGCATCACGGCTCTGCATCGGCGCACCCTGCCACGACGCGCGGTCGTGCGCTCGCACGGGCGGTCGGCCCTTCGCCCCTGGCGTCCATCGCCTCGTCGGGCGACGATGGCGCCATGGGCCGCGACGACCTCCTCCGCAGCGAGCACACCCCCGACGCGGTCGCCGACCGCCTCGCGGAGGGCCCGGGCCGCTCGCACCTGCGCGACCTCGTCTACGGCGCCATCGACGGCACGGTGACCACCTTCGCCGTGGTCGCCGGCGTGGCTGGCGCCGACCTCGGCGCCGTGGTGGTCCTCGTCCTGGGCGTCGCCAACCTGGTGGCCGACGGGTTCTCCATGGCCGTGTCGAACTACCTGGGCACGCGATCCGAGGAGCAGCGGCGGGCCCGGGTGCGACGCGAGGAGGAGCGCCACGTGGCGCTGGTGCCCGAGGGCGAGCGCGAGGAGGTGCGCCAGCTGCTCGCCGACTGGGAGCTCGACGAGGACCTGCGCGACCGGGTGGTCGACCGCATCACCGCCGAGCGCGACCGGTGGGTCGACGTCATGCTCCAGCTCGAGCACGGCTTCCCGTCGGAGCCGGCTCGGCCCCTGGGCGCCGCGGTCGCCACGTTCGTCGCCTTCGTGGTGGTCGGATCGGTGCCGCTGCTGCCGTTCGTGGCCGACCAGGCGGGCCTCGCCGTGTCGGCGCCGTTCGCGTGGAGCGCCGGGCTGACCGCGGCGGCGTTCGTGCTGGTCGGGGTGGCACGAGGCGTGGCCGTCGGGCTCCCCCGCTGGCGAACCGCCGTCGAGACGGTGGCCGTCGGCGGGGCCGCCGCGGCGCTGGCCTACGTCGTCGGGAGCCTGCTCGCCCCGCTGACGTGAGGGGCGATCCAGGCCGGGACGTCAGCGCGCCGCGACGCCCAGCGCTGCCGCTCGCTGGCGCTGCCGCTGGGTGATCCCCGCCACGACCGGGATCAGCAGGACGGCGGCGACGATGATCGCCGTCGAGGCGGCCACCGACCACGACATGGCGAGCTGGACGTCGTCGGGCGAGGCGTCGTCACCCCGCCCCAACACGGAGGCGACCCGGCTGATGCCGGCCGCGATCAGCCAGGCCGCCCACCACGCGGACAGCAGCGCCGAGGGACGGGCGGTGAGCGGTGCGCTGGGCCGGGCGCTGGGGTCGGAGGCGACCCACGCCTCGTTCATGGCCTGCTTCGGCTTCCACAGGTTGGCGATGGGAACGAACCACCACCCGACCGCCCACCCCGGCGTGAACTCGAGGCGCCGGAACCCGAACGTCTGCTCCAGGTTGGCTTGCACCCGGTACCGCCAGACGAGGAACGCGAGGGCGGTGACCAGCAGGGCGACCAACCCGAGGGCGGCCAGCGTCGAGGCGGTGTCGTCGGCGGCGGTGAGATCGCCGAAGCTCGCCGTCCCCGAGAGGTAGTCGTCGACGAGGGCCCGCCGGTGCAGGTCGTTGGCGATCCGCAGCAGCGACACCCCGACCGAGCAGGCCAGCCCGGCGTAGGTGAGCACCGAGGTGGCGCCGAGCGAGCGGAACGGCACCGCGGCGGCGACCGGGGCCTGCGGGTGCCACTGGGCACCGTCCCACCAGGCGACCACGCCCTGGCCCGTGTCGTACCAGCCCGGGGGCGGCCCGCCGGGAGCGGTCGGTCCGCCTGGAGCGGGCCCCGCGAGCGGTCCGCCGGCCAGACCGGGCCGGAAGGTGCTCGGTGAGGCGTAGGGCGCGGCCGCCCCCGGGGACGGCGCGCCGGGCGCGGCGGGCGGGGTCGTCGACGGCGGCGCCGTCGGCCGGTTCACCCACGGTGCACCGGCTCCGGGCGGCCCCGGCGGGCGCACCGGGGCGCTCGGGCTCGCCTCGCGCGCCCACGGCGGTGGGGCGACGAGTGGGCCCGCGTCGGGCTGGACGTCGGGTGCGCCGCCCTCGGGCACGATGAGGGGCTCGGGCTCGGTTCCGCCGGGATCGGTCATGGCGGGGGACGCTACTGCCGAGCGGCCGCGTCGGGCGCGGGGTGACCGCGACCGCAACGGGGGCGCGCCACCGGCCGGGCCCGCTGCCTCGACGTTGAGGCGGCCGGCCCGGCCGGTGGTGGCTGGCGCAGTGGGCGCAGACCCACCGGTCAGAGCGTCAGCTGCAGCCGCTGGTGGAGCCGCAGCTGGGGCAGGCGTGGCACGAGCCGGCCCGCTGCATCTGGACGCCGCACTGGTAGCAGTACGGGGCGTCGGAGTGCGCCGCCGAGGGCTTCACCTGCGGGAGCTCCGTGCGAGCCGGGGTGGGGTCGGTCACGCCGGCCCGGTCGAGCAGGCTCTGCTGGCCGAGCTCCTCGGGCGTCTCCTGGAGGGCGGCGGCGAGCTCCGAGGCCGACGGGATCGACTTCGGATCGGCCGGCAGGTCCGAGCCCTGGCGGTTCTCCACCACCGTCTCCTCGACGCCGGGGAGCGTGGGCTGGGTGCGCTCGGAGACGGTAAGGATGCCGAGCTCCTCGCGCTCCTCCTTCGACAGGTAGTCGATGGCGAGGCGGCGGAAGATGTAGTCGAGCAGCGACGAGGCGATGCGCAGCTCGGCGTCGTCGGTCATGCCGGCGGGCTCGAAGCGGGTGTTGGCGAAGGCCTCGACGTAGGTGCGCAGCGGCACGCCGTACTGCAGGCCGTAGCTCACGCTGATCGACAGGGCGTCCATGATGCCGGCGAGCGTCGAGCCCTGCTTGGCCACCTTGAGGAACACCTCGCCGGGGCGCCCGTCGGTGTACTCGCCGACGGTGACGAAGCCCTTGCAGTCGGCCACCCGGAACTCGAAGGTCTTCGACGTGCGGTTGCGGGGCAGCTTCTCGCGGACGGGGGTCTTGACGACCTTCTCGACCACCCGCTCGACGATCTTCTCGACCTCGACCACCTGCGGGGCGGCGGCGGCGGGCGCCTCGCCCTCGGCGCCCTCCTTCTTGGCCATCGAGAGCGGCTGGGCCACCTTGCAGTTGTCGCGGTAGATGGCGACGGCCTTCACGCCGAGCTTCCAGGCGTCGATGTGGAGCTGCTCCACGTCCTCGACGCTGACGTCCTCGGGCATGTTCACCGTCTTGGAGATGGCGCCGGAGATGAACGGCTGGACCGCCGCCATCATCCGCACGTGGCCCGAGTAGTGGATGGCGTTGTCGCCCATCGAGCAGGCGAACACCGCCACGTGCTCCTCGGCGAGGTGCGGCGCCCCCAGGATCGACTTGTTCTCGTCGATGTAGGCGATGATGTCGGTGACCTG
>ERZ795053.3997-NODE-3997-length-16256-cov-42.341522_pt1 | contig 16256 bp, 13 predicted proteins | sample MGYA00375137_ERZ795053 | MGnify/ENA primary metagenome ERZ795053 (study PRJEB30182, sample SAMN05720284) | activated sludge metagenome | isolation source: Anaerobic digester | place: Hong Kong | collected 2014-12-17 ...
GCCGAACGCGCCACCAGGAAAGCGCAGAGGCCGCGCCCGCCCGCCGAGCGGCCCGCGGACTCCAGACCGACAGTGTCGCCGTCCAGGAGGGATTGGCCCTTGACCCCTCCGCCGGATCAGGCGAAATCCATGCCCAAGGTCACCTACCGGAAGAAACGCCGGATCGCGCCGCCCGCCGCGCCGTGACCCACTTAAATCATGTCAGTTATTTAAATTAAATAACTTAAATAAGTTATTTGACTTGCCTCAGCAAATCAACCAACTGGTCCTTGGGGAGCTCAAGCAGACGGTGGATGGCGGCCTTGACCACATCGGAACGACTCGAACGAAAATCGCTCGGCGCGCAGGATAACCGATCAATGTCCGCGCTGACTGCTTCGGTCAGCGAAAAGGTGTAGGTTTTGTACACCCGTCTTTTGGGGGGGTTCAGGTTGACCCGTTGCCGCGCGCCGCGCCGTCAACCCGCCCCACGCCCGATGCGGCCCGACCGACGGCAACCGGGAGCGATGCCATGGTGGGCGCGGGGGGCGGATTCGATGACGATATTCCGTTTGCGCCGCCCGCCGCGCTGGATAGATTGCCGGTTTAGTCGCGGCAACTATACTTTCCTCTGTGAGCCTTCCTTTTGGAAGGCTCGGAAACCTGCTGCGGACCCAGTGAGGTATGGTCGCCAACGAAACCGGAGGGCTTTCCCATGCCTCGTTGCTGTCCTTATCGCCCTGGCCCACAGAAATTTTATGATGGTGAATTCCTAAGCCGTTATCCATCACCACCTTTCAGTTGGTTCTTCGAGGGTTTTTGTGGAATGTGGGCTTCTGGGCCAAGATCAGTACGCCAAGACAGCGCTGCCTATTTCAAGACCAATGGGTTGGAGCTGCGAACCGCCCCTGAATCGACTGCCTTCACAAGAATCCTCGAAGAGCCTATCAGTTTTGAAAGTCGCCGGGATCACTCGTCAGAAGGCGATATTAATTGTTTGATTTGCGGTTATTGGAAAGCTGAAATGCTCTGAACCTTCTATGATTTGGAACAAACTGATAGGTGGTGAGCTGCTAACTATTTAAGAACGAATAGAAAAAATATCATCGATCTCAAGCTTGAACCAGAGTGTAAAAATGAAAGCCAATCAAAACCCTCACGATAACTTTGCTCAGGAATCTATTGATAAGCTGAGGTACCGTTTACTGGATTTATCCGCTCGCAATCGCTTACTTAATTTTACTCATGGGCGTCATGGTTGTATTCGCATTATTGATGAAATCCCGGATGAAATTCATCGACTTCTTCTATCTGAGGAAGAGCTCAGATTTAAAGCGATTCCTGATCCGAGTCAGAAAGAACTTATCGATGCCGGTTACATTGAAATCGATCCGCAAACAGGACTAGATCGCCGTATCAAAAAAGACCCCACCTCCGTGGAGTGGGGAACAGTGCTTGGCTTTAACACGAACTACGACCTGTTGGAGCAGATAACGGCTGATGATATTCGGAGCAAACAAACGGATAAGGCAATACAGACTCTCATGTTTCCCTCTGAGATGGAAGCAAGGCTTCGTGGATTACGAGCCAAGGCAGAGACGGCTATTGAAGAAACAGGGTCAAATATTTGCTATGTGGCCTTTGGCTTCCTGGAGTGGTTTGAAAGTCCCGACAGCGACAAGCCGCGGCACGCACCGCTCGTTTTGGTACCCGTCCGAATTGCGAAGGGAAAACTAAATTCAGCGACTGGCACTTACAATTACACCATTACCTACACCGGCGAGGATATCCTGCCAAACCTATCTTTACGCGAGAAGCTGCGTATCGACTTTGGTCTGGCCTTACCTGAGATTGACGACTGTAAACCTGAAGAGTACTTCAAGGCTCTCGAGGACTTAGCCAATCGGCATCAGCCGCAGTGGAGAGTTCGAGGTTGGGCAACTGTCGCGTTGTTCAATTTCAGCAAGTTGTTGATGTACCTCGATCTCGACCCTGAGCGCTGGCCGAATGGTAAACAAATCACCAATCACCCCATTGTTAGTCGTTTCTTTACCGCCAAGGCAGAAGAAAAAACTGGCAATAGCGTTGCGAATGAACATCGAATCGACGATATCGCCCAAGTGCATGACCAGTATCCCTTGGTGGATGATGCGGATAGCTCCCAACACAGTGCCTTGATCGATGTGGTATCCGGAAAAAACCTGGTTATCGTGGGTCCCCCCGGTACCGGTAAGTCACAAACCATCACGAATCTCGTTGCCGCCTGCCTGGCGCAGGGTAAACGGGTGCTGTTCGTGGCCGAGAAGTTGGCAGCCTTGGAAGTTGTCAAGCGCCGTTTGGACCTTGCCGGCCTGGGGGACTTTTGCCTTGAGCTGCACAGTCATAAAACCCAGAAGCGTAAGGTGTTGGACGACATCACGACCCGACTAAGCAACCAAACGAAATACAGAAAACCTGAGCAAATTGATATTGATATTTCGCGTTATGAGGAGCTCAAGGACGAGTTGAGACGCTACGCCGAGTTGATCAACTGCAAGTGGAAACAGACAGAGCTCACCATCCATCAAATCCTCATGGCGGCAAGCCGATACCGGGAAGCGTTGGGGATCGACCCCAACCATCTCCACCCCAAAGATTATAACGGGGACTTACTAACCCCCACCATCCAGCGGCAGACCTTGGATACGGTGCGACTCTTCGCCGAGGTTTATGGCTTGATAGCCCAACAACTCGGGACCAGGGACGATATCGGCAGCCATCCTTGGTACGGAGTCTGTAATCGGGATTTACAGCTCTTCGATAAGGATCGGGTATGCGCCAGTTTACAGCTTTGGCAGGAAGCGCTCGATGCTATCTCAGTGGCTCTGGGTGCGATGGAAAGCAGCTTGGGTAACGAGGTCAAGGCTGAGCTGGGTGACCTCAACACCATCGAATCCTTGGTAGGTGACCTTGATGCGATTCCGGTTCTTCGTGGCAACGAAGTGCTTTCAGCGTTGGCCCACCTGCATGGCAACAACCTGACCACAACCCAAAGCCATCTGACCCTTTACCGAGAGATCTGCAAGAAAAGACTGGTCTTGGCCCAGAGCTTGGCTACCGATCACCTGGATAATCCGGCATCGCACGAACAACTGCGAGCGGCATGCGGTGAACTGAAACAGTTAGGCGTGGCCGGGGTAACCACTCTCACCCGCCTGGCGGTTTTGGTCAAACGACTTGAGCAACTTCAAGCGAGGGTTCAGTTACTCGAAAAACCAATGGCCGCAGCTGCAAATGCGCTTGGTCCTCCCTTCGCTAACACCATCAAGCTCACTCCGGACGGCTTGGCCGAGTTTCGCGCCGTGGTCGAATTGGTCAGCGGAATCAAACTCAGTCTGCTCAAGCTTCGAGGAGAATGGCTCGACGACGATGCGTTGGATGACATTCTTCCCGTTCTCAAGACGCAAGTGGATGCGCTCCGAGCATCCCACGTCGAGCTGGGGGAATACTTCACCCTAGACAGGTTACCCGCACTCCAGGAACTGGAGCTGATGCGAGTTCAGCTAACAAGAAGAGACCTATTCCGGTGGATGGATGGCAAGTGGCGGGCTTCGCGACGAACCCTGATGAGCCTGGCGGCAAACCCCGGGTCGAGCGTTAAAGAGCTGACCAGCCGACTTTCCAGGCTCTTGACCTATGCCCAAGACAAGGAAGACCTGGACACCGATGCCCGCTACAAAGCCGCATTGGGTATCCATTTCCAGAGCATAAAAACGGCCGTTACCGACTTGCTCGAGCTTCGCCAATGGTACCAGTCCATCCGGCAACGCTACGGCATCGGTTTCGGACCTCGAGTTGCCTTCGGGGACACCTTGCTTGCAGTGCAGAGTAACGTAGCAAAGGGTATCCAATCTTTAGAGCAGCAGCAAATTTTGGTCGTGATCGATGAGCTTCTTAGTCATCTTGGCGAGCTCAAGTCAATCTTTAGAGGTCACGCATCATTGCAGTCTATTGGCGCTCCCTTGATTGGCGATGATGGGGTGCTGTTGAAACTGCACAATACACTGACTCGCGTTTTGCCGATTTGTCAGCACCAATTGATCAACACTGAGGCGTCGATTGCGGATGTGATGTCCGTCTGCGACCAACTGCATGAACTGCGATCCTTGCGGGAAATGTGGGGTCAAACCGGGATACCAAGTTATTGGTTCGGAGGTTATATCAACCTCCTGGTGGACCCGGAGCGTCTGGATGACAAGACGGTAGCCGCCGCCGAGAATACCTTGGCATTGGCCGGCGCTGTCGAAGGTGGGATTAAAAACGACCTGCTCCGCAACGCCATCCGCCGTAATCCGACAATTCCGATGTTTGCTGCGCTGCGCGAATTAAGCGAACAATTGACGCGAGCTTGGGATAAGCATCTGGAGCACCGTCAACAGTTCAGCACCTTGACGGAGTTGGATCTGGATGCGTGGCAGGAACGGATCGCGGGTAAGCTTGATGGCTTACGTGCCCGAAATCTTACAGCACTGCAAGCCCCGGATTGGCTGTCGAACTGGCTTGATTATGTTCGCGTGCGTTACCGGGTCGAGTCATTGGGCTTTGCCTCTCTGGCGAAGACGCTTGAGCAAGGTGGAATCAAACTTAAGGATATTGACGCCGGGTACAAACTGGCGGTTAATGATTTATTAGCTCGACAGATCTTTAAGGAAACTCCTGGTCTGGCCCGCTTCTCGGGTAATACCCACCTTGCCGTGCAAAAGCAGTTCCGTGAGTACGATGAGAAGTTGAAGAGGTTGCAACGCGAACGGATTGCTTGGCGGATCGCCCAGAATCCCATTCCCAAAGGCTATGTGGGTGCAAGAGCTGCGGACTACACAGATCTCGCGTTGCTGCAACGCGAGTGTGAAAAAAAGAAGAAGCATATTCCGCTACGCCAACTAGTGCGTCGGGCAGGTAATGCGCTGGCTGCTATCAAGCCCTGCTTTATGATGGGGCCGATGTCAGTTGCCCAATATTTGGCGCGCGGAGAGATCAACTTTGATCTTATCGTCATGGACGAGGCCTCCCAGATGAAGCCTGAAGATGCCTTAGGGGCGATTGCCAGAGGGAACCAGGTCGTCATCGTTGGAGACCCAAACCAATTGCCTCCCACCAGTTTCTTCGACCGCATGATTGATGATGACGAGGAGGAATCTACCGCCATCCAGGAGTCCGAAAGCATCCTCGATATGGCTGGGTTGATATTCGACACTAGGACCTTGCGTTGGCACTACCGGTCCCAGCACGAACATCTCATCGCATTTTCCAACCAAAACTTTTACGACGGTCGGCTTGTGGTGTTCCCGACGCCGCACAGTGTGTCCGAAGAATTTGGCGTGAAACTTGTTCGCGTTCCCCGGGGGCGTTTCATTAATCGGCGCAACACTGAGGAGGCGCGGGTGATCGCCTTGGCCGTGCAAGCCCACTTTCTGCATCGCCCCCAAGAGTCTCTCGGCGTTGTTGCGATGAGTGCGGATCAGCGTGATCAGATCGAACGGGCCGTCGAAGCGTTAGGCAAGGAAGACCCCTTGTTTCAGGCCGCCTTGGAGCAGAATCAACCGGCCGATGAGCCGTTATTCATTAAGAACTTAGAGAACGTTCAGGGTGATGAACGCGATGTCATCTTTATTTCGTGTACCTATGGTCCCGAAGAAATCGCCGGCAAGGTATTTCAGAGGTTCGGCCCCATTAACTCCGACATGGGCTGGCGTCGGCTAAATGTCCTCTTCACCCGTTCCAAGAAACGGATGCACGTTTTTAGTTCTTTGAGATCGGAAGATATCCTGGTTTCGGGAACGTCGAAGCGGGGCGTCGTAGCATTCCGGGATTTTCTCGCTTTTGCCGAGACAGGACATCTGCATCGCAACATCGCAACGGGCAGGGTGCCGGATAGTGACTTTGAGGTGGCCGTGGGGTCTGCACTCGCCCAGGCAGGCTTTCAGGTCGATCCCCAGATTGGCGTCGCTGGATTCTTTATTGACCTGGCCGTTCGCGATCCCGAAAATCCCGGTCGCTATCTCATGGGCATCGAATGTGATGGGGCGAGCTACCATTCAGCCAAGTCGGTTCGGGATCGAGACCGGCTCCGCCAAGCCGTGCTGGAACACCTCGGCTGGAAGATAAGAAGGATTTGGTCTACGGACTGGTACCGTAATCCAAAAGGTGAGATCGAGCCAATCATTCGCGAGTTGAACTCGCTAAGAATGGAGGCTTCCAAGCAAGCACCTCCGTCGGACGAAACGGCCGAAGTCCACGACATTGTCGAGAGGAAAATACGACAGGAGCAGCTGCTTGATGCCAGCCTTTCAGGGGGGGGCAGCCTGCGCGAGAAGCTACTCAGGTTTGACCGCGAAATCATTAGACCCCAGTGTCCAAAGACCCCTGAGAACCAGCGTCTTCTACGTCTGGCAATGCTGGAGGCTTTGCTCGAATTTATGCCCGTTACTAGGACCGAGTTTCTTGAGTCGCTTCCATTGTATCTCAGACAAGCAACTTGTTCTGAGGAAAGCAAACGCTATCTGGATCAAGTACTACAGATTATTGAAGAAGCAGAGATTGAGAGGGGTTATGCTACCTAATTTCAAAACGTAACCGTTCAGTCCCCCTCTCTCTACTTACTACCAGCCCTTTACCGTGAAAAGGGCTCCTCATTTTCATGACCGGGGGTGCTCGCCGCCACAGCGAGCATGACGGTTTAAGGCGGCAATCTAGTGGGTCAAGTGCCTTGCTCATGGCCATTTGAGGAGAAGCGAGTACACTCTGGTTGAAAGAATCAGGAGGTACTCATGTCCCGCAGTCCCAAGAACCCGCTGCGCCCGCTTGTGGAAGAAGAGCGTGAGCAATTGATGGATTGGAGTCGAGGCCGAGCCCTTGCGGCCAGCCCAGTGGCCCGAGCCAAAGCCGTTCTGGCGGTCGCGGATGGCCGCAGCTATACCGATGCGGCGCGAGAGGCAGGGCGGCGATCCGGCGATGCGGTCGCCGCCTTGGTGGCGCGTTTCAATGTCGAAGGGCTGGCGGCGGTCGTCCCGCGCCATGGTGGCGGACATCCACAACATTACTCACCGGTAGAGCGGGAACGGATTTTAACGGAAGCGCGGCGGTTACCGGATCGCGAGCAGGAAGGGACTGCGACATGGTCGCTATCGACCTTGCAGCGCGCACTACGCCGCAATGGCTTACCGCACATCAGTACCTATACCATCCGGCGAGTGTTAGTCGATGCGGGCCTGAGTTGGCAAAAACATCGATCCTGGTGCGACACCGGTACGGCTCAACGACCCCAAAAGAAAGAGGGAAAGATCGTCGTAGTGACGGTAACGGATCCCGATACCGAGGCGAAAAAAAACTCCTCGAAGAGGCTTACCGCGAAGGTGGCCAGTATGGATTAGCGGTTTGGTGTGCCGATGAAGCCGGCCCCTATCAAGCCATTCCACAACCCGGCGCCAGCTGGCAACCGACCGGTAAACCGGTCCATTACCCGCATGAATAGGTCCGAGGAGGTACGGCAAAACTGTTGACTTTGTTTCATCCTGCGACGGGTCAATTACGGGTCAAAGGCGTCACGCACACCCCCAACTGCGTGTTACATCCTTGGTTACAGCAGGAATTAAGGGCGATCATCGCCGCCTTGCCGCCCCTGGATGAGATTCCCGATGCCGCCACGAATCGCGCGGCTTGGGGGCGTTGGCAGGACGGGCTGTCCGTTCGTTTCACCTTGCTAGAGGCGTTACCGCCGCTACGGTTGCTGCTGATTCTGGATAATCTGGCCGGCCATAAGAGCGCCACTTTCGTGTGCTGGCTCATGGCGCACGGCATCATGCCGCTGTACACCCCGATCAGCGGGAGTGGGTTGAACATGGCCGAGTCCATCCAGCGGATTCGGGTGAGTCGCGCCTTGGCGGGGCAGCACCCGGAGAGTCCGGCACAACTGATCGAAGGGTTGGAAGCCGTCGCTCGGAGCTGGAATGCGCATCCAACCCCCTTCATTTGGGGCGGTAAGCGGGCACTCCGCCGCCAACGGGCACGGGAACGACGCTATAGTCTGAGTGGTTCAGGAGCGGTCTCTGCCCAGCCTATTCCACATCTAGAGGCTACTATTAATGGCCATGAGCAAGGCACTTGACCCACTAGTGGGTCAAATGGTTTGTTCATCGTCATTGGCTAGCATGAAAATCCAATATTATCAATATCATTAACTAAAAGGATGAAAGCAGTAATGGCGATAAGCAAACCGTTTGACCCACTAGTGGGCTGACGCAGAAGTTTTGATAGGTTGGGGTGATGCCCTATAGTGGGATCAACAGGAGGAAACCCCATGGCTCACAAATACCTGGTTGACCTCACCGACGAAGAGCAGCGATACCTCTATGACGTGATCCGCAAAGGAAAGAGGACCGCACGTCGAGTGGCTCGCGCCCATGTGGGGTTCATCCCAACAAAGGTACATGAGGCGACATAGGAATTAGACATGATTCCTGATGTGCAGGATGTCCTAGAAGGAGCGTTTTTGGACCGGGGGCAAACCCCTGTTCAAAATTTAGTTTAACTGACTATCGGATATGCTTGTAATTCCGTACACCCATTTCTTTACAAGAAACAGCCTTATGTCGCCTTATGTACCTTTGTTAGGATGAACCCAAGCGCAAAGGCCGCGCCCGCCCGCCGAGCGGCCTGCGGACTCCAGACCGCCAGCGTCGCCGTCCAGGAGGGATTGGCCCTTGACCCCTCCGCCGGATCAGGCGAAATCCATGCCCAAGGTCACCTACCGGAAGAAACGCCGGATCGCGCCGCCCGCCGCGCCGTGACCCACTTAAATCATGTCAGTTATTTAAATTAAATAACTTAAATAAGTTATTTGACTTGCCTCAGCAAATCAACCAACTGGTCCTTGGGGAGCTCAAGCAGACGGTGGATGGCGGCCTTGACCACATCGGAACGACTCGAACGAAAATCGCTCGGCGCGCAGGATAACCGATCAATGTCCGCGCTGACTGCTTCGGTCAGCGAAAAGGTGTAGGTTTTGTACACCCGTCTTTTGGGGGGTTTCAGGTTGACCCGTTGCCGCGCGCCATGGATGAAATCTTCAGCTTGGGCGTCCCGTTGGCGGTCCCCTTCGTCTCTTTTTAATCCCCGGCCTAAACCCGACATTGAACGGTCCCCAACAACTCTTCAGCCATGGCGGTCATTTCCGCTTGGGCTTTCGGGTCGTGCTCGTTATCGAGCACCGACAAGCCGCCCTCATCCGCATCGTCGTAAATGTTGCGCGCGTAAATAATCGACACGAGCGGCGCGATCCCAAAAGAACGGCATGCTTCCTTGGCATCGAGAATTCGTTGCGCCTGGGAGGGCAAGGCCGGGCATTGGGTGATCACCGCTCTTGCGATCAAGTCGGGGTTAATCGCCTTCGCCAGTTTCAACAGGCTGTCCATGTGCGGTAAGGTTTTTAGGTCGCGGCGCTTGGGCCGAAAGGGGATGAGCATCAACCGGGCGACGGTCATGGCCGATCGCAGGGCCTCGGAGTCTTGTCCGCCCGCATCCACGACCACGGCGTCATAGCGAGTTTCCAAGTCTTGCAGGGTATCGCGGATGTTCCCGGAGGCTTCGACGCTATGGATTTTCACCAGCGCCGGATTTTTATTGCGCTGGTGGACCCAGTCCGTGGTCGTCTCTTGCGGATCCGCATCCAGTAGCAGCACGTCCATCTTCGGATACGCCACCAGATAGACGGCGAGATTTTGCGCCAAACAGCTCTTTCCGCTCCCGCCTTTTTCGCCGCCAATCAGCACAATCACGTCGGTTCCTTCTAATGAATTTAATGAACTTAATTAAGTTATATGAATTAACTTGCTTATGCAAGTCCATTAAAAAATAATCGTCGCTACCCATAACCTTTTACAAACAATAAATAAAAATCCAATCGCCCATAGCGGGCGTCTGAAGAGAAGCGCCGGGACGGTGGCAAAACGCCGCCGTTGGCGCAAAACGCCCCCCAACGCCTGCGGGGCGCAGCGGGGACGAGAGAATCGGGGAACGTCCTTGAAGCGGACGCAAAACACCCGGCGCCGGGGCGATCGCACCCGACGGGGTTGGCCGTCCTGAGAAGACGGCAAGGCGACCGACCGCTGCTTTCATGGCAACGGTCGTGAAAATCGCATTCTTTTGACGGCGATCTGATGGTCACCGTCAGGACTGAAAAAATTGACCGTTCCCCGGCGTCTGCCAGCAGGTGCGAACACGCGCGGCGCTCCAGACGCCGCCAGGCGGTCCGGAGGAAGGATGGGCCGGGTTTCCGTTCATCCGTCAAGACTTAATGATCTCAAAGAAGTCAAATTACTTATTTGAGATCATTAAATGACATAACTAAAGTAACTAATGTAATTTACAGTAATGATGGCCTGTCAGACGACCAGAGCGCGTCTTTCGCGCCGACCTAACGCCGGTCGGATTCGTCGCGGAACTCGCCAAACCCGCCGGGCATGGGAAACTGAGCGTGTTGTTTCACTCTCGGAGGTTTCCCATGAATGCCCCTGTTTTGATTGAGAATGTGCCGCGAATTTCGACCTTGGGCGATGGCGCGTTGGCGCGGTTGCCGCTGGATTGCATTGCGGTGCAGGACGGCTTCAATCCGCGCCGTTTTTTTGAGGATACCGAGTTTGCCGCCCTGGTCGAGTCGGTGCGTCGACAAGGCGTTTTGCAAGCCGTGTGGGTGCGACCCCAGGCCGATTGCGACCCGGACGCGCCGCGCTTTTGGCTGATCGCCGGGGAACGCCGCTGGCGGGCGGCCCGCGCGGCGGGTTTGACCACGCTCCCCGCCCTGATCCGCCACGTCGATCAGCGTCAGGCGCTGGCGTTGGCCGACCTGGAAAACAACCCGGCCTTGCGGATCGGGCTATCGGTCGCCGAAGAAGCGCGCTTTGCGCAACGTTTTGTCGCTGAATGCGACGGCGACCGCGAGGAAGCGGCCCGCTTGCTCGGCTGGACGCGAAGTAAGTTGGACGCCCGGTTGCTACTGCTGCACGCGACGCCCGCCGTGCTGGACGCCCTGATCCAACGACAAATCAAAACCGGCCACGCCGAATTGCTGGCCGGGCTGCCGGCGGCCACCCAGGACGGCACGCTGGCCAAAATCCTCAGCGACCGCATTGCGGTGGCCGACCTCAAGGCGCGGATCAAGGGTTTTGCGTTGGAATTATCGACCGCTGTGTTCGACAAGACCGATTGCACGACCTGCCCCCATAACTCCTCGGTGCAGGGCGCGTTGTTTGGCGAGGCGGTCGAGGACGGACGCTGCCAGAACCGGGCGTGTTTTCATCAAAAAACCCAAGCGGCGCTCCAGGCGCGACGCGACGCACTGGCCCAGGACTACCCCACCGCGTTCCTGGATACGGAACGCCCGGCCGAGACCTACACTTCGCTGACGCCCACGGGGCCTCAAGGGGTGGGCAATGCGCAGTTCGCCGCTTGTCAGAGTTGCCGACATTTTTCCGCAATGCTGTCCAGCCAGCCGGGCCGGGAAGGTCTTGTCCAAGCGCCGTTGTGCGTCAATCTTGCCTGTCACCGGGAAAAAGTCGCCGCCGCACATCCGCCGGCGTCGCCAGGTGTTTCCGCCCCAACGGCAACGGCTCCTCGACCGGCCAGTGACCCGTCGCCAGCGGTTCTCACCGGTCCCGCACCCCGACCCGAGACCGCACCGAAAAAAGTCGCAGCGTGGGTCGATGACTGGCTGCGGCGGCAGGCGGCCGAAACGGTCGCGGGAAATCCCGATCTGTTGCGGGCGTGGCTGCTGGCGGCGCTGTACCGCGACGCGGGCCAACCCGAGGCGTTGCTGACTGCGCATGGCCTGGACGCTCTGGCGACGCGCTCCCGCGCCACCTTGATTCCGGCGTTGGCGGCGCTCAACCCCGCGCAGAAACAAGACCTGCTGATCGCCCTGACCCGCTATCAGATTCAGGATCGCCCGCTGGAAACTGACCGGCCCGCGTTGGAGGAAACGGTGCGGGCGGCGGAAGCGTCGTTGACGACGGCCCACCTTGATCCGGTCGCCGCGTTCACGCCCGACGTGGTGTTCTGGCAAGCGCACACCAAAGCCGGGATCGAAAGCCTATTGCGCCAAGCCAAAAATCCGCAGGGCGAGACCTTTGCTGCGTGGTATGCCCGCGAACATCGGGAATCGGCCACCGACGCCAAAGCGTTCGAGCGGTTGATCAAGGGCAAAACCGCCGGCCTGATCGCGGCGCTGGACGCCACGTCCTTCGACTTTTCCGCGTGGTTGCCGCCGGTGATCGCGCAACGCTTTTCTCGCTAACCCGTTTCACGCGCTTCCACAGGTGGGCCACCCGGCCCGCCTTTCTCCCGCCCGGCGCGTCTTGCCAACCCCCCTCTCCATGCGAACCTAGTCATGTATCAACCACTTGGAGAGTCCCCATGCCTGCTGCATCGCAATCAACATTCGTCGTCTGTTTGGCGACTTCACGCGGCCCGCTGCGCTTTGAATGTCGGGCGCAACGGTGGTTTGCCGCGTATCAACACGGATTGCGCCAATTGCCGCCCGAGACCGCTTTACGGGCGATGGTCGTGCGCGGTCGATCCGTGGAGAAACGGCCATGAGCTTGCTGAGCGATTTAGCCGCCTGCCTGGGTGTGGGCGAACGCTTGCGCCTCGAATTGCACGTCGAAAACGAGGATGCGGGCGTTCTCACCCTCTTGGCGCAACCGCTGCTCCTCGCCGCGTCTACCGCGCAGGATGCGGACGCCCAACGACTCCGCGCCGCCCTGGCCCATCCACTGTGTTTGCGCGGAACGCCGGAGCAACTGGACGCGGAGGGATCGGCGACGCTCCAGCGGTATGCCGAACAGCGCCGCGCCCTGCGCGCGGCGGCGACCGAACTTTCGGTGCTGGACACGGCGATTCAGCAAGCGCGACAGACGGTTCAGGCGAAGCGCCAGAAAGCGTCCACCGCACCGCCGCCGAAATCATCCGCCGCCGCGCCCGGGTCCGCACCCGCGCCAACCCCGGCTCCCACGGACAATCCCGATTCGCTGTTTTAAGGAGTTTCCCATGACTGACCTCGAAATTACGCAACCGACCCGCCTCTTTACGATGGGCAGCCTGGAACTGCCCGATCCGGCCCCGCATTTATCGCCGGAAGAGGCCGTGAAGTTATTGGCGGTCAACTTCCCGCATCTGGCCCACGGCCTGCTCGGCGTGCCCGAACGGCGCGGCGAGGTGTGGGTGTATCCCATTGAAAAACCCCCCGTAAAAACCAATGGCTGAACGCGCCGCCGACCGGTTGCGCGCCTGGGCGGCGGCCCCCACCGCCGCCGCCCCGCTCGCCGACCCCCTGGATCGCCCGGTGATTTTGGAGCATTCGGTATGCCGCGATACGCTACATCCTATTCTGCGCCGTCCCGACCGCGCCCAACGGGCGCTCAGTCGCCCGCTGGCCGTGCCGCCGCGCTGGCTGCCGCCGGCGTGAATCCGCTGCGCCTGCCTCGCAAGGCGTGCGCGCTCGTCCGACACAGCCTTGCGCCGTTGCGCGAGCAAGCGTTCGCCGCATGGCTCGAACCGCGCCGGTCGGCGGTCGCCGCGCTGTTGCTGTGGGGGCTGGATCAGGGCGTCCTCGACGACGCGGACGTTCATGCCGCGCTGGACAGCCCGTACCCCCACGAACGGTTGTATGGGCTTTTTTGCGTCACGCTGGACGCCTTGCCGGGCGTGATCGAAGCCCTCGCCCGTCGACACGCCTTGGCCGAAGCCATCTGGCCGGATTGGAACGCCTGGGTCGAAATCGACTTGATCGAATACTACGGCGAAGCGTGCGGGTTGCAACTGACCGCGCGCGGCTGTTGGTTGCACCGCTTTCACCTGGATCGGTTGCCGCCCGTCCTGGCCGTGGCCGTCACGCACACACTGGAATGGATCGAAGTGAGCCTGACGGATTGTTGTCTGCTACGCGATCTGGCCGAATTATGGCGCGACGAAGCGACGGTCGTGTTTGAAGAATTGCGAGCGACCGGCCTGACGGACATGGACGCTTTGTGGCGGCATGTTCAGGAGCAGACCCGACACGATGAGTGGTTCGGCTGGGGATCGGTAGGCGATTTTACCGGCTGGTGGACTGCCCTGGCGTCCTTCTGCGATCCCGAATGGCCCTGGATACGACGCTGGTTGGCGCAGCGCGGGCGCAGGCGTTCACCGGCGACGCGGCGGCGGCGTTTGCTGCGGCGGCTGTGGCGTGGGCGGCGTGATCCGGCACTGCGCCGCGATCCCTGGTTTCGCTGGCTGCGCCGGGCCGTCTTGGCGCTCTGCCGCTGCGCGCGGCGCGCGCCGGAACCCGGGACGCGCCAATGGCGCGGCGACGAGGACGGCGATGCCGAACCCTTGGCGTATACGCAACCGCTGGCGTTTGGGGAACCCTGGGAGGCCGATTTTTTGGACGATTACGATGCGTTTCTCGCACACGCGGAGGGCTTCGTCCGGCGCTGGCCCTGCACGGTGGCGGATGGGGAAGACCTGCGCGACGGGTTGACCGCGTTCGCCATCGGTCAGGGCTTGCTGATCGGCGCGGTGCAGGCCAATGAAACCACTGAGTTGCAATGGGAGAACCGCAGATGACGATCATGGCCCCAACGGCACTGCCCCCGTCGCCCGGCGATGTCCAGCCGCTGACCGCGCTGCTGCTCTATCACGTGGAACAGCGGATCATCGGCACGCGGCATCCGCTGACCGCCACACGCCGGGGTCAAGCGGTTCTCGGCGTGGGCCGTCCGTTCACGCAACGCGATGTGCACGACCTGTTGACCGTCTGCGCTGGACAGCGTCCGTCCGCGACGCTGCAATGGTTGCCTTCGCACCTGCTGGCGCACGGCGAGGATTTCCTCGTTTGGTGGCGGCCCGGCGCGATCCGCTCGCTGTGGTTTGCGTTCAATGGCCAACGCTTCGGTTTTCGCGTCCCGTGGCCGTCGCTGGTGTTCGTGGCCTACCGGCAGACGTTGAGTTGCGCCGCGCTGGCCAGGTCCACCCGCCCGGAACCGGACACCGCGCTCTGTCACGCCCCGCTGATGAATATCGACGCCCAGGGCCGGGTGTGCCTGGGCACGGCGGAAATTCCCACCGATCACGCTCTGGAACGCTGCGCCGATTGGGAGTCGGCGGTGTACGCGACCAATTTCAGCCACGTTAGTCACGCGCAGACGCTCCAGATCAAGGGCGAACCGGCGATCAGCAGCGAACGACATTTTCAATTCTGGCAAGCCCTGGACGGCCAGAAACGCTTTCCGGCGCACGCGCTCGCGCCGATGCGCCGCACGCTGCGGGGATGGCTTGAGGAACGGTTGGCTTGATCGTGGGGTTGCCCCGATGAGGCGGCTGATGTGAGTCCGTCCGTTCATACGCACCCCCCCGCGCTGGCTAAAACGCGGTTCCGTGGGAAGCTGATTTTGTCGCAAGCTACCTCGGAGCCGCCTGCCGATGTCAACAGCTTTATTTCTTCCCGAAGTTTGGATGGAGCGACCGGTGCGCACCGTGCTGATCGGCGCGGGCGGCACCGGCTCGCATCTGTTTAGCGCGCTGCTGGCGCTGGATCATGCCGTGCGCGCCCTGGGTCATCCCGGCGGGTTGCAGGTGACCGTGTACGACCCGGATCGCGTCACGGCGCACAACATTGGACGACAAGCTTTCTGGCCGCAGGACGTGGGGCAGAACAAAGCCGAGACCCTGGTGCAACGCGCCAATCTGATCATGGGCCTCGATTGGAGGGCGGTTCCCCAACGGTTCCCAATCCGGTACGCCGAACTCGCCGCCTACGATCTCATTGTGACGGCGGTGGATCAGGCATCCGTCCGCGCCCGGATCGGCCAGGCGGCGTCCCCCGGCGCTGATCCGGGACGCCCACCCATTTTGTGGTTGGACACCGGGAATTCCGCGACCCAAGCCCAGGTGATTTTAGGGCATTGGCGCAGTTCCGAACTGACGGCCTGGATTCCCAACGTGTTTCAACTGTATCCCGAATTGGTCGCCGTCGATGACCGGGCGCAACGCGAACCGTCCTGTTCGGCGGCGGAGGCGCTGACCCGCCAATGGTTGCCGATCAACCGGCTGGTGGCCGATGTCGCGCAAAGTCTATTGTGGATGCTGTTCCGCGAGGGGCGCGTGGCGATGCACGGCGCACTCATGGATGTCCGCACGCTCAGCGTCCAGCCGTTGCGCATTGATCCCCAGGTGTGGGCGGGTTTTGGCTGGCGGGGGTTGCCATCCTG
>ERZ795053.3998-NODE-3998-length-16256-cov-18.642738_pt1 | contig 16256 bp, 13 predicted proteins | sample MGYA00375137_ERZ795053 | MGnify/ENA primary metagenome ERZ795053 (study PRJEB30182, sample SAMN05720284) | activated sludge metagenome | isolation source: Anaerobic digester | place: Hong Kong | collected 2014-12-17 ...
CCAAACTGCCGCCTCGACCCGCGAACTTAGGTTTAGCTTGCGTAGTAGGTGTTTGACATGCACCTTCACTGTCCCTTCAGTAATTTTCAACTGACGGGCAATCAATTTGTTGCTGTAACCGGCAGCAATCAACGTCAGAGTCTCCCGCTCCCGGTCGGTGAGCCGGACATCATCGGCTGGCCTGGGCTGGCTTTCGTGACGCAGCGCATCTGCCAAAATCGTGGACACGCGTTCTCCCAGAGCAATCCGGCCCTGCGCAGCAGTTTTCAGGCTGTGAAGCATTTCTTCCGGCTCCATATCCTTAAGCAAATAGCCATCGGCACCGGACCGCAGTGCTGCAACAACGTCTTCCTCACTATCGGAAACTGTGAGAATGATCACCCGGCTGTCCAGATCAGCCGCCTTGAGCGCCTTGAGGGTTTCCAATCCGCTCAAGCCCCGCATATTTAAATCGAGCAGAATCAGGTCGGGCCGCTGCCGGAGCGCCAACGCCAGCCCGCGTTGACCATCGCCTGCCTCGCCAACCAGTTGCAGCGAATTCTCTAGAGCGATCAATTGCAAAATTCCTTTGCGTATTAGCGGATGATCATCGATCACCAGGATGGTTTGTACTTCTTCAGGCATGGCGCGCCTCTGCAGTCACTTCAGCTTGGATATTCCGATAGGCGGCAGGGCGGAAACACAGCCGCACGCGCAAGCCGTGTCCGGGCTGGGAGCGTAAGTCGAGTACTCCGCCCAAGTGTTCGGTACGCTCGCGCATGATGTTAATACCAAAATGATTGTCCCGTCGGGCATCCACCGGCAAGCCAACACCATTATCGATAATTTCAACAATAGCTTCGTCATTATCACGGCAACGCAGCTGAACCTGGATCTGGCTGGCGTGCGCGTGCTTGACTGCATTGTTTAAGGCTTCCCGGATGATTTGCATGACATGAATCTGCTCGTTGGGATTAAGCTCACAGATCCAGCCGGTATGATCTAGATCAATGGGTAATCCACTCCGGCGGCTGAAATCCTGGGCTGCTTCGCGCAGACTATCTTCTAGGCGGGGATGCTCCATTTTTAGGCGAAACGTGGCGATCAACTCCCGAAGTTGCCGGTAAGCATTGTTCAGGCCCTCGCGCAGTTCGCCAATGATGTCGTGGGCTTCTGGCGTGATTTCAGTATTGTTGACCGAAAGATAAAAGCGGCTGACCTGAATTTTCAGATAAGACAGCGCTTGCGCCAGCGAATCATGCAGTTCGCGAGCGATAGCATTACGTTCCTCCAGCAGCGCCAGCCGCCGGTGATGCTCCGTTTGCTCGTTGGCCCGCAGGGCAGCAGCGATATTGCGTGCGACCACTTCCAGCAGCGGCAATTGCCAGGAGGCAACCGAATCTAGACCCGGATTGCGGACGATTAACACGCCGAACTGCCGTTCCTGATCGCGAATCGGGATGGAAAATGTCTGGTGGTTAGCATCCAGAGTATGCGTGACGCCATCACCCAGACAAGGCTCACAGCTTGGGTGGGTGCAACATGGCGGCAGATTTACTGAACGCGGACAAATCGGGAAGATTCGTGTTGCCTGACGTACAGTAGGATCGATCAGGCAAAGTGTGACAGAGTCTCTACCGGTTAACTTTTCAATGTCCGCCAGCAACGCCGGGTAGGTGGTGTCATCCAGCGTCGACTCGCCAAGCCGGCGGGCGGTATGGTAGAGCAGTTCCAGCGAGCGGTTGCTGATCCGTAATGCCTGGGTTTGTTGTTCAACGCGTGCTTCCAAGTTGGCGTACATTGCCGATAAATCAGCCGCCATCAGGTTGAAAGCCTGGCCCAGCACGCCCAATTCGTCGTTGCCGACATGAAGGACCCGTACTGATAAATCGCCGCGCCGCGCCTGATGTGCGCGTTCCACGAGATCGCGCAGCGGTGTAATAATCCCGTTATGCAACTGGTACATCGCGGCAAAGATCAGCAGCAAGGTCATGAATAATGCCACACCCTGCACCAGCCGCAGCAGGAGCATTTTCGCCTCAGTATCCTGCTCTAGCAACTTGACGAAAGCATCAAGTTTCTCAACGAAATCATCAACTTCACGCAAATAAGCCGCTGGTGGGGCAACACCCGGCGCTGAGGTCTCCAAAATCGGCTGCAACGTTTCGCGCCAAAGCGACTCGATGACTTTGAGGGCTTGATGACGTGGATGATTGCTCGCCGGAGGGATGGCGCCTGCTTGCCAAAGCCGTGCTAGCCGGCGTTCAAATTCACTGATTTCTTGAGTGACCTCCCTGGCTCGATCCGTTTTGGTGCTCAACGGGTCTTGCAGGCGGGTCGCAATGCGGTAAGACTGCATACGCAGTGAACCTGCCAGGTTAATCGCGGTCGCGTCACCTTTGCTGGATTCGGCGATGAACACCGAACTGGTCATGCTCAACAGCGCCAGTAGCACAATACCACCCATGGTCAGGCCACTGCGTAAGATGATGGAGTCCTTACTGTTCATCGATTAGGCTCTCCAGTGATCTGTTGCTGATTAAAAGAACATTGGCTTTCCGTCATAACGGCTTACGCCAAGACATCGCTCATACATCATCACGGGAAAATTTACAAAGAAATCGAAGAACCAAAAAAATCCCCCGTGAAGGGGGATTATGAAAATCAAACCGGACTCAATCGCGTGATTTAAGCCAACGGCATTTCCGGCAACGGTTGCAGTTTCCAGATCTCGTCGTTGTACTCGTGCATGGTGCGGTCTGTAGAGAATTTGCCGCTGCATGCCGTGTTGAGAATGCTCATCTTCGCCCACTTTTCCTGGTCTTGATAGGCTAACGCTGCCTGATGCTGGGCATCGATGAAGGCGCGAAAATCAGCAATCGTCAGCCACGGATCGTGCGGGCTGGTCAAGGCGTGCAGGATTGGATCGAAAATACCCTGCTCAAACTGGTTAAAGTGGTTGCTTTCCAGCAGATGCATGACCCGGGCGATGTCGGAATCGCCGTGGATAATCCCGGCTGGGTTGTAGTCCCGCCGCCGTTCTTCAACTTGCTCTGCGGTCAAGCCAAACAAGAAGAAATTGTCATCGCCGACTTCCTCACGGATTTCGATGTTAGCGCCATCCAGCGTGCCGATGGTGACGGCGCCATTCATCATGAACTTCATGTTGCCGGTGCCTGAGGCCTCTTTGCCTGCCGTGGAAATTTGCTCGGACAGATCCGTGCCTGGACAAATAACTTCCATCGCCGTGACCCGGTAGTTCGGCAGGAAGGCGATCTTTAGCTTGTCACCGACTTCAGCATCATTGTTGATGACTTTAGCGACGTTGTTGACCAGTTTAATGATCTGTTTGGCCATGTAATAGCCTGGCGCCGCCTTGCCGCCAATCAATACGCAGCGCGGTGTCCAATTGGCAGTATCACCGCGCTTGATGCGGTCATAGAGATGAATGACGTGCAAGACGTTCAATAGCTGGCGCTTGTATTCATGCATGCGCTTGACCTGCACATCGAACATGGCCTTGGTGTTGAAGACCACCCCAGTGTCTGCCTCAATCAGGCTGGCCAGCCGGACCTTGTTATCCTGCTTGACCGCCCGCCAGCGCGCCTGGAATTTGGCATCATCGGCGTAAGGAATCAGCTTGCGCAGTTCATCCAAATTGGTGATCCAACCTGGACCAATTGCCTCGGTGATCAACTTGTTCATACCGGGGTTGCAACTGGCCATCCAACGGCGCTGGGTGACACCATTGGTTTTATTGTTGAATTTCTCCGGCCACATTTCGTAGAAATCGTGGAACAGACCTTTTTGGAGCAATTCCGAGTGCAGCGCGGCAACGCCATTAACCGAGAAACTGCCGACAATGGCGAGGTAGGCCATGCGTACTTGCTGCTCGTAACCTTCCTCGATCAGCGACATACGGGCCTGACGATCCATATCGCCGGGCCATTGGCGGCTAACATCGGCCAAGAACCGGGCATTGATTTCGTAGATAATGTCCAGCAAGCGGGGCAGCAGTTGCCGGAATAAACGCACCGACCACCGTTCCAGGGCTTCCGGCAACAGAGTATGGTTGGTGTAAGCCATGACGTGGCTGACAATTTCCCAAGCCGCTTCCCAACTGAGATTATGCTCATCCATCAACAGCCGCATTAGTTCCGCTACGGCGATCGTCGGATGCGTGTCGTTGAGCTGGAAGCAGTTCTTGGCGGCGAATTCGCTAAAGTCCTCACCGTGAATGCGGGTCCACTGCCGAAGCACATCTTGCAGGCTAGCCGAAGCGAGGAAGTACTGCTGGCGCAAACGCAATTCCTTGCCGTTCTCGGTGGCATCATTAGGGTAAAGCACCATGGTGATGTTTTCCGCCATATTCTTGGCGGCTACCGCTTGGTCATAGCTACCCGCGTTGAAGTCATCCAGATGAAATTCGTCGGTCGCCACTGCAGACCATAGACGCAGGGTGTTGACCGTGCCATTGCGATAACCAGGAATCGGCAGATCATAAGGCACCGCCAGCACGTCGTGGGTATCCAGCCAACGCCAGCCCATCTCACCGTCAGCTTTCAGATAGCCCTCGGTGCGGCCACCGAATTTGATACGCTGCGCATATTCTGGCCGTTCGAGATCCCAGAGATTGCCGCTGCGCAGCCAATGATCGGGTTCTTCGATTTGATAACCGTTCTCGATCTTTTGCCGGAACATGCCATAGGCATAGCGAATCCCGTAGCCGACAACGGGCAATCGCAGCGTGGCGCAGCTGTCCATGAAACAGGCAGCCAGCCGTCCTAAACCCCCATTGCCCAGACCGGCATCATTTTCGCACTCGGCCAGTTCTTCTATGCTCAAGCCCAAATCATGCAGCGCCTTATGAACGGGCTCATCCACACCGAGGTTCAGCATGGCGTTGCTCAACGCCCGTCCCATCAGGAATTCCATGGACAGGTAATAGGCCCGGCGCACCCCGCCATTCTCCTCATAGGCATAACGGGTATTTTTCCAGCGCTCCCACAACCGGTCACGCAGGGTCAACACCAGTGCTTCATACATGTAGTGAGGGTAATGGGTATGCCGGTCGCGGCCCAGGGTATGGCTGAAATAGCGTCGAAAATCAGAGGCAATGCTTTTGGCATCCATGCCCAGAGGGGGAAGTTCCGTCAGCCAAGAGGCTGGAGTACTCTTTTCCAGGATTTTAATCGACATGAGCTTAAGGTCCGCTTCCAGTAGTTTTGAAAAAGGAAAATGCCTGACATCGTAAACAACGATAGTCGGGAGATAGCCAAATTCAAGTAGCGGACCACGGTTGATGATAGGAGCCGGCGTGCATGTGGCCGTGAGTCAAATTGTCCGCAGGCCGGCTCCTGTAGCGGCAAAATGAGTCTAATGCGTACGGTCGAGACAGCAGGCAGCTTGTTCCCGGGTGTAGAAACAGCCACAACGAACGAAGCCGGCAACGACACTTGCCTTGACAGCCATGACCCGGCCCATTGCGTCACGGGTGAGAATGAGATGATCCGGTAGCCCATCGAGGGCATGGACAGGTGCTGGACGGCCATCTGCCCAGCATGAGAGGTAAACGACGCCTGTTTCTTGGTCTAGGAATCCTGGAACAAAGCCACAGTGCCGGTTTTCTTGGCTCACACCGCCAGTGCCGGTAAAAAACCGGTTATCGGCCGCCAGTGTGTGTAAAGAGAGCGTTTGCGCCATAGTGAATGCCCTCGCGCTCGGGTGAATGAAAGGGATACGACGCCTATTTCCGTAAAGTTTATGTGTCTTGAAAACCACTAAAGCAGTTTTTTGCCAAAACGAAACGGAATTGTTGTATTCGAGTCTAGAGGCTTTGAGCCAATGAGACAAGTAGCATTGCAAAAATTTTAATGAGTGAGTGAAATGACCCAGGACCCTCATCTATATGTGGCCTTATCCGGGCACGGTTTTGGCCACTTGGCGCAGATAGCGCCTGTATTGAATGCATGGCGAAAACAATACCCAGCCCGGCGATTGACCGTGCAAAGCCGATTGCCAGAGGCTGTGTTGCGCAGCCGTATCGCAGGCGGCTTTACAATAGTTGCCGGAGCGGCCGATTTCGGCATGGTGATGGTCGATGCGCTCGAAACCAATGTAACGGAGAGTCTGGCAGCCTATCGGGCCTTCCATGCTGAGTGGGACGCGCGGCTAGCCTGGCAGGAGCAGGTCTTGCAGGATGCGGCGCCAGATCTGTTACTGGCTGATATTCCCTATCTGAGTCTGGCTGCTGCTGCCCGGCTGGCTATCCCGGCGCTGGCGCTGTGTTCATTAAATTGGGCGGATATTCTGGCTGGCTATTGCCGTACCGGGCCGGACCTGAGCGATCTGCGCACACCGATGCTTGCCGCCTACAACAGCGCCACAGCTTTTCTGCAACCGGCGCCGTCGATGCCGATGCCTGCGCTGCGTAACGTGCAGCCGATTGGCCCCATTGCCGCCCTGGGTCAGACCCGGCGGGTGGAAATTAACCGCCGGCTTGGGTTATGCGGCAGTGAGACGCTCGTGCTTATGGGGTTGGGCGGAGTCGATATGCGCCCGCCGCTCGAAGCATGGCCAAAACTGCCAGGCGTGTGCTGGCTGACGCCGCCCGCGTGGGGTGCGGCGCGACTGGATATGCCAAACTGGTCAGAATTGGTGGATCTATGCATGATTGATCTCATTTGCTCTTGCGATGTGTTGTTTACCAAGCCGGGTTATGGCGCATTTACTGAAGCTGTTTGCAATGGCGTGCGGACACTCTACGTTGCGCGTGACGATTGGCCGGAGGAGCCGTGGTTAAGCCATTGGTTGCTGGAATACGGCAATGGGGTCAAGATCAGCCGCCAGCAACTGGCGACTGGCGAGCTGATGGCGCCGTTACAGAAGCTGCTCGCGCAATCGCTCAAACCGCCGCAACCACCCACCGGTATTGCCGAAGCAGTGGAATGGCTAGAACGGCTGGGGTGCTAAGCTAATACCCAATCTTAAACAGGAGGATGCTTGTAAGAAGATGGGTAGGCGCGAGTTCGCCAAGCCGTGGGCAATAAGCCGTGGGCAATTGACTCTTACAAAAATACAGACACTGAGGCGCTAAGGTATGTCCCATATTGCCATCCATCGCGATCATTCATTGACTCTTGATCAAGCGCGTAAGGCAGCAGAAACGATCGCTTTACAATTGGCCGATCGTTACGCAGTGAACCACTATTGGCAGGATGATTCACTGTACTTCGAGCGCTCCGGTGTCAGCGGGCAGATCGACCTAGAACCTGGCACGATTCAGGTTAACGTGCGGCTGGGTTTTCTATTAGCGCCGCTGAAATACCGGCTGGAACAGGAAATTCACCGTGAATTGAATGAAGGGTTTGGGCCTGCGCCTGATCCGGCTTAACCGTTTATTCTACTGTTAATGGGCTTTCCGGCTGTCCAAATGTCAAATGGTCAAATGACGGGTGTCATTACCCATCATCATCAGAGCTGCCCTCATGAAAACTGTACCAATCCGTGTTGCTTGGCTGGGAGAGAGGGATTGCCGTGATTGCGCTATCCGCAGTTCAGCATTGTTTGCCGGCTTGCAGGAAGTAGATTTTGGTGAGTTACATCAACCGATTGAAGATATCGTCTTGGAGCCGCCAGCCGTGTTGTACCGGGTGGGTGAGCGGGGCCGGGCTGTATTTACCTTACGGCGCGGGCTCGTCAAGCTGGTTAAGTACCTGCCTGATGGTACTCAGCGTATCGTCCGCCTGCTGCACCATAGCGATACCCTGGGGTTAGAAGCATTATTAGGTCAGCCTTATCCGCATGATGCAATTGCCTTGACCCGCTGCGAGATCTGTACGATTCCCGTCAGCTTAGTGGAGCGATTGGGGTATGAGCAATCGCGTCTGTGTCAGGAACTTATGACGCGCTGGCAGCGGGCGTTGGCGGAGGCTGACCGCTGGCTGGCGGAATTTTCCACCGGTACCGCCCGCCAGCGGGTAGCGCGTTTGCTGCTATGGCTGACCGAAGCTGCGCCAGGGGAATCCGTACCGTTGTTCGGCCGGGAGGATCTGGGCGCGATGCTGGGGCTGACGACAGAAACTGTCAGCCGCACCATCGCTGAACTGCGCCGGGCCCGCTTGATTCAGGAAACATCTCACAATCAATTGGCGCTTGACCAGCCCGGATTGCGGCGCATCGCCGAAGGAATGGTTTGAAGCCAGGGCTGGCACCAATCGCCACACGCTACGCCAAAAACTCAAAATCCTTCCTCGCCGCCGTCTAGATCCGATGCCTCGCACTCTGACTCAAAATCTCGTGACGACAGTATTTAGCGCGGTTATGAATAAGACATATCTGTTCATCGCATAATAATTTTGTAATAAGCATGTTAGAGAATCCTGAAATACCTACCAACTTTCAGGAAATTTTATGGAACTCAAGCCTCTCATTATTGCATTGTCCACTGCCTTTGGCGTCACCATTCTATCCTCGACCGCTTGCGCGAAATCAACCGCCAATTCGGTCGAATTCATTGGCATGCCAGCTCCTTCAAGTGCGAATGAAAAGGCTGACATTTACACCACAGCCCAAGTGAAGATCGTCTATCGGAACGGCGGGACCAGAATCTACGATCTTAAGTATCATCAACTAATGGCTACGACCAACATCATCAACGGCCAAGTGGTCGGTGGCCTGTTCGATTCGGACGAAAACCCGCTCAATGATCGGGACGGTCAGATGGCTTCCGACGCTCCTGACGGAAGCTCCCTAATGAATATTCCAGGCATGCGCGCGGCTAAACCCCGGGCGAACCGCCCCTTGGCCTTGGTAACCCAGTACGAATACAAGGAATTACCCCCCAACGATGGTGTAAGCACTGGTGGCTTTTGGAGCAAGCTCCCCGCCACCATGAGTGTGGCCAAATTGGATCAGCACAAGCGGACCGGCGTGCTGGAAGTCGTGGACTATGACCATATCAGTTTCAGCGCTGTCAACGGCGGCTGGATTCACTGCGGCTCTACCCTGTCCGCATGGAACACCCATATCGGTTCCGAGGAGTACGAACCGGACGCCAAAACCCGTGAGGGTTTGGCAAAGGCGAGTGATTCGGACGACGGCACCGATATGAATAGCTTTAGTAAGTACTATTTCGGTGATGAGGCCACCGCTAACCCCTATCATTACGGCTTGGTGCCTGAAGTGACGGTAACCAAGGATGGCAGCACCTCAGTGGTCAAACATTATGCCCCCGGGCGCTTTGCCCGGGAGATGCAGGAGATGGCTTCGGACAATCGCACCGCTATCGGCGGTGACGATGGCAAGAACACCGGGCTTTTCATGTTCATCGCCGACAACGCGGAGGACCTGTCGGCGGGCACGCTCTATGCCGCCAAGGTCACACAGACCAGCGCTGACAACGGCGGCAGCTTCGACCTGCAATGGATCAGGTTGGGCCACGCCAGCAACGCCGAAATTCAAGCGATGGTCGACAACGGTATCAAATTCAGCGGCATCTTCGATTTCCTGCCCGCTGACACGACTGGGGATACCGCTGGCTACACGAAGGTTACCACCTATATGGGTACTGAATGGTTACGTTTGAAGCCTGGCATGGAGAAAGCCGCTGCCTTCCTGGAAACTCGCCGCTACGCTGCGTTGCTGGGCGCCACCACCGAATTCTCCAAGATGGAGTACATCGCCTACAACGACGAAGACCGGAAGTTCTACCTCACCATCTCACGGGTGGAAGCGGGCATGATTGATGGCAAGGGCGACATCAAGGTGGCCCGCAACGACGGCGGCATTATCCTGGAGATGAGCACCGCTAAGGAACAGAGGGACATGGATGGCAACATCATCCCCAGCGACTTCGCAGGCACTACCCTGGTCTCGATCCCTGAATTGGCCGGCGGGTGGTTCGGCAAAGACAGTGATGGAAACACTATCAAGGATAAAGAAGGCAACCAGTGCGAGCAGGACAAGCTCTGCGGTCCAGACAACGTTCGGTACGTCGATTCAATCCGCACCCTCTTCCTCGGCGAGGACACCAGCCGACGCAACAACAATTATGTCTGGGCCTTTAACATCGATACCCGCAAGCTCTCGCGCATCTTGTCAGTGCCCATGGCTGCGGAGGCGACCGGCTTGACCATTGCTCCTAACTACAACGGTTTTGCTTACATTCTGAGCAACTTCCAACATCCGGGCGAGGGTAATATCTCCAGTTATACCGGCGCCGACAAGGACGCTGTGCTGAACGCCATCAACACCAAATGGGATAATAAGAAGAAAGCCGCCATCGGTTACATCGGCACCGCAGATGGCGCCCTGCCAGCTTTCAAGTAAGCCAATTCTTTCAAGCCTTAACGCGCCCTCTGGCTTCGGTCAGAGGGTTTTTCTTTCCAGTGTCTAAGTTGTTGCCTGTTATACCAATTTTGCATAGGTTTTACGCGATTGGCTGTAGGCCGCAGGTTGAGCAAAAGCGCAGCGTTGCCCAACGATGAGCCAGGATGCTAGGCTTTACGGTGGAATGGCCCCTTTTATCGTACCGATTTTTCCATCGCCCGCCGGGGCGCCGCCCTGCAGTTCCCGGAGCATTCGGACGTGTCCTACCGCGCCGGGGCACGCATGGGCGCCGGTATCGTCGAGTGTGATGTAACCTTCACCAGCGACGGCGAGTTGGTGTGCCGCTACAGCGAATGCGGCCTGCACACCACCACCAACATTGTTGCTGCACCTTTGAATAACAAGTGCACCGTACCTTGGACTGGGCCGGCGGATGCCAGTCCGGCCCCCCAGTGTTGCACCAGCGACCTGACTCTGGCGGAGTACAAAACCCTTGAGGCCAAGATGGACGCCAGTAATCCTACCGCGACCACACCGGAAGAAGTGAAATTGGTAGCGGTCAGACCGCTTGCTCAAGACCGCATCCGCATCTCACCGCTACCGGATTCAAGCTCCCTGGCTTAACAGGATCTTGTAGGGAATTCAGGGGCTGTCGTGCAGAGATTTCACCATGCGCAAGTCAAGGGTCTCTGGCGGAATAGACAGCACTGGCCATTGACTTAAACGCAACATGATTTTTCGTCTTGCAGAATTAGGGGTTGTATAAAAGTAGCCACGCCAGAGTTTTCTATTGAAGCGGTTGTTTATTGGAAAGCAATTCAATTTTTATTATTTGAAAATAAGAAGAAGAGTCTCTTACAGTGCCTTGCTATCAACAACTCCGGGGCTGCGCCGATGAAATTTTTCCTGCTTTCGCGTCTTATTCTAAGCTTCGCTCTGGCGGTTGGAATCAACGGGGCTGCTAGCGCACAAACGGCGCTGCTCAATGTTTCTTATGATCCTACCCGCGAATTCTATCAGGACTTCAACGCTGCCTTTGCCAGGCATTGGAAGAATCAGACCGGCGAAACCGTAATTATCCAACAGTCGCATGGCGGTGCTGGTAAACAGGCCCGTGCAGTAATCGATGGTCTGGAGGCTGATGTGGTGACCCTGGCCTTAGCCTATGACATCGATGCCATTGCCGGAAAAGCCAGGCTGATTCCGCAGGATTGGCAAAGCCGGTTGCCATATAACAGCTCACCTTATACCTCGACGATCGTATTCCTGGTGCGCAAAGGTAATCCTAAAGGGATCAAGGATTGGGATGACTTGGTTAAGCCGGGGGTATCGGTGATCACGCCCAATCCCAAGACCTCCGGCGGCGCACGCTGGAATTATCTGGCTGCTTGGGGTTATGCGCTCAAGCAATATGGAAATGATGAAGCCAAAGCCCGCGATTTTGTGACCCGGCTCTATAAAAATGTTGCGGTGCTCGACTCGGGCGCCCGGGGTTCGACCACCACGTTCGCTGAGCGCGGCATCGGCGATGTGCTCATTTCTTGGGAAAACGAAGCGTTTCTGGCTAACCGTGAATTGGGACCGGACCGGCTTGAGATGGTCGTCCCTTCCTTATCGATTCTAGCCGAACCGCCCGTGACCGTGATCGACAAGGTTGTCGACCGCAGGGGGACGCGCAAAATTGCTGAGGCGTATCTGCGCTACCTGTATAGCGAAGAAGGGCAGAACCTGGCCGGTAAACACTACTATCGTCCGCATGATCCCAAGATCATGGCTCAATACGCCGGTCAATTTCCCCAGGTCAATCTTTTCACCATCGACGAGGTGTTTGGCGGTTGGGCAAAAGCGCAACAAATCCACTTCGCTGATAACGGGGTGTTCGATCAAATCTATCAACTTGGCCGATAAGATTATTCATCTATCTCCCTGTAGCTCACCCTGAGGAACGCACCGTGTCTTTGATATTGACTGAAATCCAGGATGTGATTGGAACCATCGTCATCAATCATCCCCAGAAACGCAATGCCCTGAGCGAAGCATTGATTGATGAAATCACCACCGCACTCGACCAGTTCCGCGAACAGAATATCCGCACCGTAATTTTGCGCGCGCCTGCAGGCGCGAAAATCTGGTCAGCCGGTCATGATGTCAGCGAGCTTCCTAACCGGGGCCGCGATCCGCTGGGCTGGGGCGATTCACTGCGCATCCTGGTTCGCGCGATTCAGGAATTCCCAGCGCCAGTCATCGCCTTGATCGAAGGCGGTGTCTGGGGTGGCGGCTGCGAGGTGGCGATGGCCTGCGACATTCTAGTGGCCACGCCCGAAACCACCTTCGCGATCACGCCGGCCAAGCTAGGCGTTCCCTACAATCTTGGCGGCATCCTAACGTTAATGAACATGATTCCATTGCCAGTGGCTAAGGAAATGCTGTTTACCGCACAGCCCATTCCAGCGACACAAGCACTGAATCTTGGCATTATTAACTACATCAAACCACCGGAGGAGATTGAGTCCTTCGTTTATGGTCTTGCCGCGCATATCGTCGTGAACTCGCCGCTGAGCATTGCGGTGATGAAGGAGGAATTGCGGTTACTGGCCAGCGCTCATGCGATTACTCCCGAACTCTTTGAGAAGATCCAAGGACTTCGCCGTGTTGTCTATGACAGCCACGATTATCATGAGGGACTGAGCGCCTTCCGCGAGAAACGTAAACCCCAATTCACGGGTACATAAGCCGCGCCGCGATGGGCCATTCGGCAAGCCTATCGGCTGGATGCAACAAGTGTGGCGCTGTTAATGGCGCTTCAGGGGGCTGACCATGAAATCACCACGGGTTCTGCCAGGGTTTCCGTTGGCGCTGGGCTATACCCTGGTCTATCTGGCGCTGATCGTGTTGATTCCACTCAGCGCAGTATTCCTCAAGTCCGCAACGCTGAGCGGGGAGCAATTCTGGGCGATCATCAGCGCACCACGCGTGGTTTCGTCCTATCGCATCAGTTTCGGTATCTCGCTGCTCGCCGCTGCCATTAACACCGTGTTTGGGCTGATCTTTGCTTGGGTGTTGGTGCGCTACCGCTTTCCGGGCCGCCGGATCGTGGATGCGCTGGTAGATTTGCCGTTTGCGTTACCTACCGCCGTCGCTGGAATTGCGCTCACGGCCCTCTACGCAGGCAACGGCTGGCTGGGACAATGGCTCCAGCTCGCGGGCATTCAAGCCGCCTTTACGCCCCTAGGCATTCTGGTTGCGCTGACCTTCATTGGCCTGCCTTTTGTCGTTCGCACCGTGCAGCCCGTGCTGGAAGATCTGGATATCGAACTGGAAGAGGCCGCCGCCAGCCTCGGCGCCGATCGCTGGCAAACCTTCCTCCAGGTCATTTTGCCCGTGCTGTCGCCTGCGCTGCTCACCGGCTTTGCCTTAGCCTTCGCCCGTGCAGTCGGCGAATATGGCTCGGTGATCTTCATCGCTGGCAATGTGCCTCTGGTGTCGGAGATTACGCCCTTGTTGATCATCACTAAACTGGAACAATACGACTATGTGGGCGCAACGGCTATTGCAGTGGTCATGCTGGTGTTTTCGTTTACCCTGCTTTTTCTGATCAATGGCTTGCAAATCTGGACGCATCGCCGCCATGGGAGAATAACGGGATGAGCGCCCATGTTGCCGCCCGGTGGACCACGCCGGCACAGCGATTTGAGAAAAACGCCGCCACACGCGAACCGGCTTGGGTGAAAGCAGCGCTGATGACCGTTGCCTTGCTCTTTTTCGGCCTGTTCTTACTGTTGCCGCTGGCGACGGTGTTCGCGGAAGCCTTGCGCAAGGGGTGGCAAGTTTATTTCGCGGCACTCGCTGAACCGGATGCGCGTTCGGCCATGGTGTTGACGCTGCTGGTGGCGGCTATTGCCGTGCCGCTGAATCTGATATTTGGCCTTGCCGCGGCTTGGGCGATTGCCAAATTTGATTTTCGCGGCAAGCAGCTATTGACAACGCTGATCGACTTGCCTTTTTCAGTCTCTCCCGTCATCGCCGGCCTGATCTATGTGCTGATCTTCGGTGCGCAAGGCTGGTTTGGCCCGTGGCTGATCGAGAATGACATCAAAATGATCTTCGCTGTGCCCGGCCTGGTGCTGGCGACTGTTTTCGTCACCTTTCCGTTTGTCGCCCGTGAATTAATTCCGTTGATGCAGGCGCAGGGCCGCGAGGAAGAAGAAGCGGCTATTGTGTTAGGGGCTTCCGGCTGGAAGACCTTTTGGTATGTCACGTTGCCGAATATCAAATGGGGACTGATCTATGGCGTGGTGTTGTGCAACGCCCGGGCTATGGGGGAATTTGGCGCAGTCTCTGTTGTGTCCGGCCACATCCGGGGGCGCACCAATACCCTGCCTCTGCATGTGGAAATCCTTTATAACGAATACCAGTTCGCTGCTGCCTTTGCGGTTGCTTCGCTGCTGGCGTTACTGGCCTTGCTGACATTGGTTATCAAGTCTTTCGTGGAATGGCAGGGCCGGCAATCCATGCATACGAGTCAGAACATTTCTGAGGTCATCCAATGAGTATTCGCGTGCAAAATATCGTTAAGCGCTTTGGCGCCTTCGTCGCACTCGATAATGTCACGCTGGATTTTCCCAGCGGCGAATTGGTGGGTCTGCTGGGGCCTTCAGGCTGCGGTAAAACAACACTGTTGCGCATTATTGCGGGCTTGGAAGCGCCGGATAGCGGGCAGGTGTTTCTCGACAATCACGACGCCTCCACTGCGGATGCACGTGAGCGGCAAGTGGGTTTCGTGTTCCAGCACTACGCTTTGTTCCGCCACATGACCGTCTTTGATAACGTCGCTTTCGGTCTGCGAGTCAAGCCGCGCCGCCAGCGTCCCGGCGCAGACGAGATTCGCCGGCGGGTTCAGGATCTCCTCAGCCTTGTGCAATTGGATTGCCTGGCTGATCGCTATCCTGCCCAGCTGTCCGGCGGGCAACGCCAGCGCATTGCCCTCGCCCGCGCCTTAGCGGTTGAGCCAAGGGTATTGTTGCTCGATGAGCCCTTCGGCGCGCTGGATGCCAAGGTGCGCAAGGAATTGCGGCGCTGGTTGCGTCAGTTGCATAACGCTTTGCATATCACCAGTATTTTCGTTACGCATGATCAGGAGGAAGCACTGGAGGTGTCGGATCGGGTCGTGTTGATGAATCGTGGCCGGGTCGAGCAAATGGGTGCGCCCGATCAGGTCTATGAACATCCGGCTACCCCGTTCGTGTATGGCTTTCTCGGCGCGGTTAACCTGTTTCATGGCCGGATTAACGGGTACCAACTGCAAGTCGGTGAGGAAAACCTGCCACTGGCTGAGAACGGTTTTCAATCCGGCACCGAGGCACTGGGTTTCGTTCGTCCTCACGAACTGGATATCGATACCGACCTCGCAAGCCGCGCTGGCATTGAAGCACGGGTGGAACGGGTGCTGGCGCTGGGTGCGATGGCGCGGATTGAACTCACCGGTGCGATGGGTGAAGCGACCTGCCATTATGAAGTGGAACTGCCGCGCGAGCGCGCCGCTGTATTGAAGCTGAGCGCTGGACAAATCGTGCGCCTGAAGCCGGCACGCATTCGTCTGTTTGCGTCAGATTCGCAGTCTGCAGAACAGGCTCCCTACCTGCCGGTGGAGCACATGGTGGGGGGTTATGGAGAAAATATTTGAATTTTCAACAACTGCGTATTATCCAGGAAGCGGTGCGTTGCCACTTCAACCTCACTGAAGCCGCCAGTGCGCTGTTTACTTCGCAGTCGGGAGTCAGCAAGCACATCAAGGATCTGGAGGATGAGCTGGGCGTCGAACTGTTCGTCCGGCGCGGCAAACGCTTGCTAGGGTTAACCGGACCCGGCGAGGAACTGGTTGAGATCGTCAAGCGCATCTTGCTCGATACGAATAATATCCGCCATCTCGCTGCTCAGTTTGCGAACCG
>ERZ795053.3999-NODE-3999-length-16255-cov-7.732654_pt1 | contig 16255 bp, 10 predicted proteins | sample MGYA00375137_ERZ795053 | MGnify/ENA primary metagenome ERZ795053 (study PRJEB30182, sample SAMN05720284) | activated sludge metagenome | isolation source: Anaerobic digester | place: Hong Kong | collected 2014-12-17 ...
AACGTAACAATATTGTCAGTCCGGTCCAGGGACTGCTGGTTTTTGACAACAATACGGAAAGTTTGTGGTACAGGAATTCTGCCAGTTGGAAAGAGTTAGGAGGAAGCAGCGGCAGTGGAGGAAGCTTCATCCAGGATAGAGACGGGAATACCAAAGTGGAGACGGAAAGAAACCCTAATGAAGATAAAATTAGATTCTCTTTGGGAAGTAATGAAAGTTTAGTACTGACCAGGAGTAAAGATTCCAGTTGGACCAGGCTCTATTTTCCAAATAACGATGGGAATATTGCAATCGGAGAAAATACGCTTTTGAAACGTGGGACCAATGAAAATGTCCATAACGTTGCCATTGGAAATGATGTGTTGTCAGAGAATGAAAGCGGCAATATTAATTTGGGCGTTGGGAATAGTGTACTAAGACATAATATCTCCGGCATTCAAAATGTTGGATTAGGCAATGGGGCATTGGGTTCAAACATTGATGGGATTCAAAATATCGCCATCGGTTTTCTATCGTCTTATTTTAATGAACACGGTTCCCAGAATATTGCTATTGGAAATGAAGCGTTATTTTATAATACGACCGGCTACGGCAATACGGCGATCGGCTGGAGTTCAAGTCATTCCAATATAGATGGACATGGCAATACTTCTGTCGGATGGCAATCGTCACTATTTAATAAACAAGGTCATTTTAATACATCCCTGGGGTATAATTCTCTGTTTAGCTCCGTTTCTGGAAGCTTGAATACGGCCATCGGATATAATGCATTAGCCTTAAACACCAATTCCATAACAAGTACAGCACTTGGTGCCTATGCGGGAAGCTCAAGTACAGGGAATTACAACATATTGATTGGTTACGCTGCCGGAGAAGATAGCAAGGGTAGCAATAATATTTTAATAGGTAATTCTTCTGGATCAAATGTCACCGATAGCCACCGTTTATATATTGGCGAAGGAGATATACCCCTTATCTATGGAGAATTTGATAATCGGTATGCTAAAGTCCTTGGGGCAATGGCCATAGAACCTCCCGTTCCCATTGAGGGTGACGAAGGCCAGATTTCAAGTTACCCGTTGTTGGTCAAAGGTGGCAAGCAGGGCATTGCTATTCAGGTTAATGAAACCGAAGCGAACTCAGAAAATAATTTCATTTCATTTTGGGATAATACGGATATGCGTGGCAGAATAGAAGGGCAATCTGTTTCAGATGTAGTCCTTCCAGGATTAACAAGTGCTGTTTCACAATTATTTAACCCGCCGACGGGAAAGGATAATGGAAGCATCGACTTTATTGATGCTATTTCTTCTGCCTTGGGTAATAATACAGGAGCGGAAAATAAAACAGGGACCTCGGAAATGAATTCAGCAACTTTGGCAAGTAGCCAGAAGTATAATATGGTTTCAACAAATTTTGCACCTGGTCCGAATGTGGCGGTCAATTGGGAGTTTACGGTTCAAGTTATTTTACTTGGAATTGAAGTTGTTCGATCCGCGATTGAGGTTGCCTCATCTGTGGCCAGTATTTTAGATCCGGAGGATATATTTGTGGCCCTGTTAGGACTCGTTGTTGCATCTGCAAATCTGTCAATTTACGTAGGTTTTTCCTTCGCAAATCATGGAGTAGCCTTTCAATCCCAAGCCGGCGATTACGCAGAGTTTCTGCATAAACAGAATATTGAGGAAGTCATGAGTTATGGAGATATTGTTGGTGTAAGAGCTGGTGAAATTTCTAAAACATTTGATTTAGCTGAACATTATATGGTTATTTCCGCAGCCCCGGCAGTCGTTGGGAAAATGCCAAAACTTGAAAATGAAAATGAATATGAAAAAGTTGGTTTTATGGGGCAGGTGCCAGTAAAAGTTCGCGGAGTTGTACACAAAGGGGATTATATCTTGCCATCCGGAGACTTTGATGGGCTGGGCATAGCGGTAGCTTCCGACCAGATGAAAGTCAATGATTACAAACGAATCGTAGGAGTCGCCTGGGATGAATCCGATGGTAAGGAATGGATTAAAATGATCAATACCGCAGTAGGAATAAATCAAAATGACTTGGCTGATATGATGGAACAAATGCAAGTGGTAATGAATAAAATGCAACTTGCATTAAAACAAGTCAACCCGGAATACGAAATGAGTTTATATTCTATTGATCAAAATAAATATGCAGTTACAGATATTCCCCTGGATCACACGGTATCATCGACAAATAAAAGCATTGCTTCAAAGTATTTTGAAGGGAAAACCTATTCATCCCAAGAAGAAATGCTTTTGGACGTTAGAAATGCCTTGATTGAAGTGGGTAAAATTGATTTATCCCAATATCCAATGGTTGATAAAATGTTGACTATTCCAGGTTATGCGAGTCAGGTAGATGGATTTTATAATCGTGCATTATCCGACTTACTTAACTTAGTAGACTATGCAAAAGTACAACAGCATTAATCCTTTTACGGCTTAAGTATTTGATACCTTATAAAATGATCGTATATCTTTTGGTGTAGTCCTTTAATTGATAGGAAGTGGGTTACGAATATTTATTGATGACTCATTACAAACTGTTCCCATTCGGCAAAAGCAGCACCGCGCATCACACGTGGAAATTTGTATTGGCCACCTAACTGACCTTTTTGCCTTTGGAAATCTAGAAACATCCTGGGTGGTATGACGTTTATCTCTGGTTCGAGTAATACATGTTTACGCTCCGTTCGGTAATCATCATTAATAGCACACATTTTCTGATCGATTACCGATAATGCTTTTTCCGGATCTATCATGGGGTCCATTCCGATGTACCAGCGATGGGCATGCCGGTTACCCGATTGAACAGCTCCGGCCGTAAATTCAGGAATGTACACGTTAAAATCATCTTCCAATTGTTGGATAACCTGATTCATATTATCCACCGAAACGTGTTCACCGCAGACACTCAGAAAATGCTTGGTTCGCCCGGTTATGATGATCTCTGAACGGGCAACATCCGTAAAACGGACAGTATCGCCGATGAGATACCTCCATGCTCCACCTGAAGTGGATAATAACAAGGCATAATTTTCACCTTCTACCACCTGGTCGATCGAAAGGGCGTGCGGCTGACCGATCATGTTTCCTTCGGCATCAAAATTTTCGTCGGTGTAAGGGATAAACTCCAGAAATATGCCATTGTTCAGCAGGAGTTTCATCGCCTGAGTTTCCGGCCGGCTCTGAAAGGCAATAAACCCTTCAGAGGCAAGATAACTGTCCATATAGATCAATGGCCTGGCAAAGTATTTTTCCATGCTTTTGCGATAAGGTTCAAAAGCCACGCCGCCATGTACGCATACTTCCAGATTGGGCCAAACGTCATGAATCGTATCAACTCCATGATAATGAATAATGCGATCCATCATCAGTTGTAACCAGGAGGGGATTCCTACTAAAAACCCGATATCCCATTCTTTGGCATTTCTGGCTATACGATCCAGTCTTGAATCCCAATCTGCCAATTGGGCTATCTCTGCTCCAGGTTTATAATAAGCCCTCAACCAAAGGGGCAATTTATTTGCATTGATTCCACTCAGGTCCCCGGCGAAATAACCACTGCTATTCTGAAGGTCACTGCTTCCTCCCAGCATCATCATCGATTTGGTGAATAAGGCGGGGTCCACATTAAATTGGGATAGAGCAAAAAACATTCGGAGACCTCCCCGGCGCATGGACTTTTGCAGGTCCTCTGTAATGGGAATGTATTTGCTTGGAGCCCCTGAGGTTCCGCTGGATAGGGCAAAATATTTCACCTTCTCCGGCCAGGATACGTTATCGATTTGTTTCAGACTCATATGCCACCATCGGTTGTACATCTGATCATAGGTGTACAGTGGGACAGTCTGCTGATAACTTTTGATGATGTCCGGTGAGCGCATCAGGTCGCGGAATCCATAATATTTTCCGAACGTTGTGGATTGGGCCTTACGGAGTAACCGGTAAAGCGTTTTCTTCTGGAAATGGATTGGGGATACATCTATTTGTCTGGATTCAAAGGTTTCCCCCAGGGATAATCCACGTTTGATTAAATTTCCAAGGATTGGCGACATGTGCTAATTTATCCTGTTCGATTGACTCGTTTCGAAACATTTGGAGATCGAAATTTAGAAAAAAGAATGGATTAAGGAAATCCTGATTGGATATATGAACCAATCAACAGGATTAAAGCACCGGTTTGTTCTATAAAATTGTTCTCCCGGATTCTTTGCAGGCGGATCACCTGAACCCAAAGGCTTTCAGGATTCCAGATGGTGTAGGACCCACATTTCCTTAATCTAACGGGTGAAAATTGTATCTTCAGCGAAACACATTTTTTGATTTAAGAAAGACATCTATGCTTCGTATTCGTTACATAATTTTGGTTGTCGGGATGTTCCTTTGGGCAGCCTGTAGCTCCGCGCCTGATGAAAAAGACACGCCTCCCGTAGATTACCTGCAAGAGTCTCAAGCAGATTTTGATGCTCGGATGGAATGGTGGCGTGATGCACGTTTTGGCATGTTTATTCATTGGGGATTATATGCTATTCCAGCCGGTGTTTTTGAAGGAGATACCACCCATTCAATAGGCGAATGGATCATGCAAACGCTGCATATTCCTGTGTCTGAATACGAGAAATTAGCCGGAGAATTTAACCCGGTCCAGTTTGATCCGGTTCTTTGGGCACAAACGGCCGCCGATGCAGGGATGAAATACCTGGTCATCACCTCAAAGCATCACGACGGATTTTGTCTGTGGGATTCAGAGGTGAGCCAATATGACATTATGGATGCTTCGCCCTATAAAAAAGATATTTTAGGAGCGTTGAAAAAAGCATGCGATGACGCTGGTGTAAAGCTTTGCTTCTATCATTCGATCATGGATTGGCATCACCCGCAGGCGCAATCCATCAATTATCCGGATTACAATACACAGGACAAAATGAACCCGGAATTTGCTCAATATCGCGATAACTACCTGCGGCCTCAACTGCATGAGTTGGTCACAAAGTACGATCCGGCGGTTCTCTGGTTTGACGGTGAATGGATTCCCGAATGGACGGAGGATCAGGGTAAAGCCCTGTACAATGAATTGAGGAATCTTAAACCTGAACTTATCATCAACAACAGGGTCGGGAAAGGAAGACAAGGGATGCAGGGTATGAATAAAGGCGATCAGGATTATGCCGGTGACTTTGGAACGCCTGAACAGGAGATCCTTTCCGGAACTTCAGAACATGATTGGGAGTCCTGCATGACCATGAATGATACCTGGGGATTCAAATCATTCGATCACAATTGGAAATCGACCCAGACCCTGATCAATAATCTGGTCGATTGTGCAGCTAAAGGAGGGAATTATTTACTCAATATCGGACCTACCGCTGAAGGATTGATTCCGGAAGCCAGTGTCGAACGACTCCATGAAGTCGGAAAATGGATGCACATTAATTCTGAAGCCATTTATGAAACGCGGCGGAATGGGAAACCTTATCAATTGGATGAAACTACAAAACTGACCTATAAAAAGGATGGTAAAACGGCTTATGTCATTGCCACATCCTGGCCGGGCACCGAATTAAACCTAGGCGCCCTCAAGCCAGCTGCAGGTAGCAAAATCAACTTATTGGGCGCTGACGAAGTATTGACATGGGAAGAACAGGCCGGGGAAGCAATAATTACCATTCCTGCGGCCCTCCAGGATGAGAAAAATCGACCATGCGATTACGCCTGGGTGTTCAAGGTGACCTTGTCAGACTAAGGAGTTACCTGGACATTCCATGAAAGTACAGGATGTTTTTCAGGGGCATAAACTGCATTCAGCACTTCAAATGAAAGCATGAATTCAGAGAGTTGTTCCAGCGTTTTTACCTGTAGTGTAAGTCGTTCATGGGGTGCTATTGTGATGATGTCAGCATGAGCATGTAAGGAATAAGGACTTTTATTTCGCAGGATAAGCGGGGAGTCGCCTTGATTGGCAAGTGCTACGTTTACCACTGAAGAAGAACCCTGATAGGTGGCTTTACCAACCTCCAGACAAGACTTTATTAACAGTTCGAGCGGTTTTTGGTATCCAGCCAGGATATCATTGAAATAAGCTATGGTCATTTTAGCCATTAATGCTTCGTGGATGCTTTCCGGAGACCGTTCTTTAGCCAATACCAATGTTATAGGCCGGTGTCCGCCTTCAGGGATTCCAAACTGCCAATCGACCAATCCGTGGATGTCTGAAGTACCCATCACGGTCAGGTTATTATCCAGGGCGATCTGCAAAGCCTCCTGAGAATACGTTACATCATTTACGACTTCAATTCCATCCAGTAGGTGATTGGCAATCAGTTGCCTGTGAAAATCGGTCAGGGTTGCCATGCCAGTTGGTACTTGCCGAATCCAGTTGGGGTGATTCCAGAAAATAAATGCACCCTGGCGTTTTGCTTCGCGAAATGCTTCTAACGGATCATCTACATTGATCTTGTTTACATCCTGTACGAAGATCGCATTGGAGTGCCCGGGAGGCATTTCCCGGGTGATTTCAGTGCCATGAATAATCATGAGATCATAGGCATTTGCTAAATCCTTAACAATTTCAAAGGAGCGGTTTCTATCCGGGTGGGGAATGTCTTCTTTATGCGGTTGGTATTCAATATGCTCGGTTAGTGAAATCGCATCAAGGCCGTCTTTTATCGCTTCTTCGACGCGGATCGTTGGCCATACACTCCCGTCGGAAAAAACCGTATGGATGTGAAAATCACATTTTAGGGTTTTATATCCTGGTACATCTGGAAATTCAATAACCCGGCCATGACTATGCTCGTGTTCTTGTCCGAAGGCAACGGCCATTGGGATAAGCGAGAGCAAAAAAGTGATAAGACGCATATTTATATGATTTTATCCCAAATAACCGGAATATCGTTGGATTGACCGGTTAAAGGGATGCGAAATTATTGCTAAGATTATGTAAACAAGTGCATTCAAATCCTGGGTTACGATTAGCTACTTTTTTTTAACAAGCCTCTTGTGGCAAACACACTGGTCAGAAGCAATGCACTGACAATGATAAAGGCATAGCGGAGTCCAATTGCCTTGGCGATTAAACCAATAATGGGTGGACCGATTAAAAATCCAAGGAAGCTAAAAGTAGCATAGGTTGCCAGGCCTGTTGCAGGAGGGATCGAAGGTATGCGCATGGACATAGCGTAGGTTATCGGAGCTCCCAGCGAAACGCCGATGCCAAGAATCAGGAATGCGCCTAGGCCCATCCAGGGGGAAGACGCAAGGACCAGCATGATCATTGCTGAACCACCTACAATGCCTCCGGTTGCCAGCAGGCTGTGTGAGCCAAACCGCGCTATGAGCAGATCGCCCGTAAATCTGGACAACATCATCGCACAACTGAATAAGGTAAAAGCCAATGCTGCCGTCGAGGGCGTAGATAAAAGGGTTTCCTTCAGATAGACTGCTGACCAGTCAAAAGCGATACCTTCTCCCACGTTAACGCTGAATCCTACAAAGATCAATAACAGAAGCCATAAGTTTGGTTTGGCTAATGCCTGGGAGGAGCCCTTAAATTCATCAGGCAATGAACTAAGGATGTACACAACACGCAAGATTACCATCAGAATCACAATGGCCAAGACCGCCATATGAAACCTGGGGTCAATGTGCAAAGCGATGGTCGCTGCCGTGACACCAGCGCCAACCATACCTCCAAAGCTCCACATGCCATGACAGACGGACATGATCTTAATCTTTTCCAGCCTTTCTATCTCGGCAGCGGTAGTATTCATTGCCACATTGAGGAGAGCATTAAACGCACCAGCAAAATACAAGGCCCCAAAAACGAAGTATGGGTTAGGCATCGAAACTACACTGCCTAGACACAGAGTCACCCCGGTTCCTCCTATCAGACAGGCGTTGCGTAATCCGATGCGTGCAATGATTTTACCAGAGATGGGGTTCATGGTTAGTAATCCGGCCGGTAATCCAAACAATACAATACCCAGCCCGGCTTCATCAAGTCCAAATCGTTCTTTTAGCCAGGGAATATGTGCCACCCAGCTGCCAAATAAAATGCTGTCGACGGCAAAAAGCAAGCCCGTATGCACGGCTAATTTGTGCCGGAAAAAGGCATACAAATGCCTCATAACCGTGATAAAGCCAATTTGAGTCGTTGTAACCGTCTCTGACATGAGCGCGAAGATAGCATCCTGACCTGCTTGATGAAATAAGCGGGCTCAAAAAGATCGATAAATCACCGGCACTAGGAAGCAGTCTTAACTGCTGCGGCTTTGACCAGGTTCTTTATGATATCCCGAGTGGTAATTATGCCTACCAGCTTGTCCCCATCCATGATGGGCAATGCATTGATCCTCTTTTCCAGGAACAAATTTAATGCATTTAACAGCGGCTCATCCTTCTGCAAGGTGATCACCTGGGAGCTCATAATTTCATTGACCTTATAATTCTTCAACCGAACCTGATTCCGGTATGCTTCAAATCCATCATTATCCATCCGGTTTAGCAAGTACAACAAGTCACCGTAGCTCAGGATCCCGCGTAATTGTTCATCTTCCGTTACTAGCAGATGATGTATTTGATGTTCCAGGAATAACTCCTGAGCCAGTTTCAAAGGATCTTCCGGTTGAACGGAGTAGGGAGGGTAGCTCATATAGTCGGAAACTGGTGCATTTACGTTCATAGCAATTAGGCTTTTTAAACTCTGTGTGTTGTATTAGCATTCATGCGTACCAAAATAAGCAAATCATCACATACCCATGATTACTCACTAATATAATTAGAATCCTTATCCGTTCGTGAGCCAAAAATCATACCGGTTCATGACCTTCATCAATACACCCGGGATCATCTGACTGTAGATTAATCGACCTCTGACAACCTGTAAATTTGACAACCTATGGAGAAATTTGTTCCCGTGGAAGCGATTATGTCGACGTTTCCTTTATCCATTATGCCTGACACGCAATTGGATAAAATAAATGCCATCTTTGAACATCACCTGTTCCATCATTTACCGGTCGTAAACGAGTTAAATATCCTGCAAGGCATCATCAGTAAGGAAGATTTATTGCGATTAACAGCTGTACGGCATCACTTTTCTGAGGAGGCATATAAATCCATCACCGCACACGATATCATGACAAGCAAAGTCTTTACGATTGGTCCCCGTGAAAGTATTGAACAAGCAGCAAACATATTTTTAGATCAATACTTTCATGCGTTGCCAGTTGTGGACCATGGCAGATTGGTTGGGATAGTGACTACGTATGATCTACTAAAATTTCAATTCAGGCCGAATGCCTATTCGACCAAAAATGGTTTGGGATTTTATGATCAATAATCCGCTGGCATTGTTAGTAAGCGAAGAATTAAAAATTCCAATCCACTCCGATTTCGAATGGGAAAGAAAAAAAAGAAGTGCTGTGAGAAATACAAGACCTCAAAGCGGTGCAAGGATTGCCCATTGAAAAAGAAAAAATCTTGACTCCGATCAGCCCAGTTTGTACTCCGGTTGCCACGATTTTATTTCGCCATCAACCATGGCATCAATGATGAGCCTGACAACAATGGCCGTTGTGCCCCCGGAAACTACGGTGGAGTAAGGTTTGGCCTGATCTACGATGGCTTCGTAGAAGTTCTGAAGGGCATAGGTTGTATTGGACCAGCCTTCCTGATGGGCAACCTTTACCGGAATACCTTCGCCACGCATAATCGCTTGAGCGGTTGCTCCGGTTACTCCATCCACGGTAGTTAATTGTTTTACTTCTTCCGACTCAGGATACACCCTTGCTTCGTCCATACCTAACACAATGGTACCCTTGCTCCCCCTGAACTCCATCAGGTAGTCATTCCTTGCATTAGCAGTTAGTGAAATGAGATTCACCTTCATCCCATTTGGATATTCCAGGATATTGTTCACATTGTCAAAGGTCTCTCGGCCATCTTTCCAGTAGTCGATGCTTCCCATACCCATAATCCGGACCGGATGACTATTGAAGACGTAATTGATAAAATCGATTTGATGACTATGTAACTCTGCAGTCAATCCTCCGGAATATTCCCGGTACATACGCCAGTTAACCATCCGTTCGTATTGCGGATCTGGAACTGGTCTGCGCCAGTTCCCATTACGGTTCCACTGCACATAGATATTGGTTACCTGGCCAATATATCCTTCCTGGATCATCTCGGCGACCCGGTAATAGAGTGGGACGCTGCGGTATTGATGACCAACCAGGAAAGTTTTGTCAGAGTCCTTGACCTTGGCTGCCATATCTTGGACTTCCGGGATGTGAAAAGCCATCGTTTTTTCACAATACACATGTTTTCCTGCATCCAAAGCAGCAATGGCCATTTCATGATGCATGGACAGAGGGGTGGCTACCAAAATGGCATCAAGATCCGGATTATCCAGCATTTTCCGATAATCGGTGTAATAGGATGCGTTCCTTTCGAACCGATTACGCGCATTATCTAGACGAAATGGAAGAACATCACAACATCCCTTGACATCAAACCAGTCACTTTCCTGCATGACACCGGCCACTCCCAGCCCCCGATCTCCCGTACCGATTACACCCACCCGGATGCGTTCTTTCTGATAGTTCTTGATAACGGTTGGAAATGCATATAAACCTGCGGTAATGGTTCCACTTTGCTTGATAAAATCTCTTCGCTTCATGCTGTTTCGGTATACAATTGTTGATGAATTAATCCGATGTAGGATTTTTTTGACGGCTTAAGTTCGTAAAATCTGAAAAAATGATGAATGATGTAACTCATGTCAAGGACTGTCGAAATCCTGTAATACCTGCTTAGGGTTGTTTCAATGCGAGTGATCTCGGCGCTATTTAGTGCAATTGTACCTGAATGGTTTGCTTTCCGGGATGAAGCGGGAAAGATTGTTCCAGGTAATTTAATTGGCCAGGTGTCCCTTCCGGCAAATTGATCTCAAATTCGGCGACAGTCTTGCTCCGGCGGTACATGACCTGGATGATGCCATTTGGATGTGCAGCTGTTGCATCAAAATGATCAAGTTTCCCCGGGGAAGGATTGATTAAAACGCGGCGAAAGCCCGATGCGCCAGGACGAATTCCGGCAACCGTCGCCAATAAATCATAATTGGGGCTGGCGCTCCAGGCGTGACAATCAGATCTCGTTGGATCTGGCTTCTCTGCAAAGGTGGTCAACCCAATATCGAGCATATCAAACCAGGGCTTCAATTCGTCCAGATACCGGTTGCCCAATCCGGTCTGATATAATGCCTGCATCAAATAAAAGCGAAAATAAAAGGTGGCCTGGATAAGTGACGTATCCTGGACAATCCGATCGACCATGGCGGATTCCTCATTTTGGGGTATCAGATGGGTCAGCACGGCCCAGATATTGCCATGCTGGCTGTAAGATGTCTTTTCAGGAGTATCGCTCACCAGCTTTCTGGCGGGATCCCAACAGTATTTCCAGACTGCCTGCTTTGCCTGCTCAATCTGCTGCTGGAACTTGGCTTTTTCGTCCTTCTGGCCAAAAGCTGCCATCAGTTCCATAGCGTCCTGGAGCGCGTAAACCCATTGCAAGGTGAGAACAGAACTTCCCCCTCTAAGCGGGGGAACTCCTCCGAAGCGTTTTTCCCCATTACCCGGCCAGGCAGACCAATCCACGAAATTCCAATAATTGGTGTTGCCAATCAATCCGGTATGTACATCTATTTGTGCTTCATACCACTCCAGGATGGTCTTGACAGTCGATAATTGCCGTCGCACGAAAGCGCTGTCAGGTCTGAGCATCCAATAATCATGGACCATATTGATCCAGAAAAGGGAATAGGTAGGAATTACCTGGCCAGCTAAATCGGGATACCGGCTCTTTGTCAATCCGTCGGAATAGCGCGAGTCGGCAAACTGTTGGATGGCATTGCGCATAAGCCGGTCATCACCTGTCATATAAAGCGATATTAAAGCCTGTATTCTTGTGTCACCTACATACTGCAATTGCTCGTAGTATGGGCAATCGTAGTAGGTATCTCCAGCGCATAGTTGGGCCGTACGCCAGCCAACTTCCCAAAGCTTTTCGAGATTTTCGACAGGCGCATTGAATTCCGCCAGAGATTTAAACGGATAGGTCCGTCTTATTCCATTAAACGAATGAATATCCAACGGCATATCCCCGGTTTCAATGGTTAGTTGCACATATCTCCAGGTGCGAAACCATAAGGTGGTGAACAAACGGTCTGGTTGACCATCGGGACTGAATTCATCATAATATCCTTTGATTTCTTTACCATCTATTTCGTTGCGATTCCCTTTCTTGCCATTGGCGTCGAATAAAGACTCGGCATATTCAATGCGGATAAGACTATTGGAACCACCGCTTACCAACAAATGTGGATAGGCATTGGTAAGGTGTTTCTGATCGAGTAATAAGGTACATTTAGAATGAGATGGAATATGGATTGGAAATAGGATGCCCGCTTTACCTTGATCGAGGCTGGACCTGCGAATAACCGGTGCTTCTTCCGGCTCTAATTCCATCGCTGGTATCGGACGGGGGACTAGTTCCCAGTTAAATTCGGTGGTGCGCCCGGAAGGGTGGGCTTGTCCGATATTACGGGCTGAAATCCATGCATGATCATCGTAATCCAGTGTTTCCCAACCCCAGGGGTACAACCCGGCATCCAAATGTATGCGAGGGCCTGTGACCAGGTAGGTATGGAGTCTTCCGCCTTCTGCAGGTAACAAGGTATATGCTTTATTTTGAATGGTTTTCCATCCTTGCCCTGAGTTGAGGTAATCAAAACGGGCCTCGTTTGCCTGCATCAGAAAAGCTGTCCGAAAACTCATCTGGGCGACAGGTCGCCTGATCCCAAAATTCCATACAACTGCTGCAAGACAGTTTTTCCCAGGTCTTAAATAAGGGGCGATATCAATGGTTTCGTAATGATAGTGTAACAGATCTCCTTTGGCCGGACCTTCCGAGACCTGCTTTCCATTAACAAAAAGTTGATAACGGTTATCGGCAGAAACATTAATTACCAGCTGATCGGGCAAATCATTAAGCTCGAAATCTTTTCTGAAGTGATAAACACCAAAATCATAGGGTGATCCATCGGGATGGGCAATCCAACTGGACGTCCAGGGGGCGTCGGTTAATCGAGGATCAGGTATAACCTCTGGCGCAGATTGCGCAAAGGCGTTAATCGTCAGGATTAGTAGACAAGTAGTGCTAAAAAGCTTTTTCATGAATGGTGATTTATGACCAAGGTCCTGGTTTGGGTAACTAAAATAAGTTGTTTCTACTCCTAATCAATTACAAAATGCCATCCAATCATCCCGTTGCAATGTCTTTTTTAAGTTGGAGGAAGGTGTCGCTATTGCTGTTTTGTAGTGAGTTGGGCAAGGTTAGAGGCAAAAGGGAAGCCCGGCAGATTCCATTTTGATCGATCAATGCGTCAATGGGAATAAAAAAATTTGGCTGTCTTAAATGAAAAATCTTATTAACTATAGTTGTTGATTTTTACAGGAAATACGTATTCGTTGTAATTTGATAGTAATATTTCTAGCAATTTTAAAGAATTGAAAATCAGTACATTTGTAAGCTGAATCCAGTTGATATTATGAATAAAACAATTTGTTAGTTCCGGTTAGAATTAATTCGTTAATCGAATAAGAATATTAACATATAAATCTTAAGTTATAATAAATAATTTATTAAAGTTTAAATAGCTGCAAATGAATTCATTGGTGGAGATTGTGGTTGGAATGAAATCGTAATTCTAGTTATTAATATTTTTCAAGTTTATAATTTGATTGCCGGTAGTTCCATGAAAGTTCCCTTTTGTCCAATCAGTCGGGATCAATAATTTTTATTGATTTAATTTTACTTTTGCGTTTGGAAGTTTATGTTTGTAATACTTTAGTCTTTATACGAGATTGTCATAGTGCATCATCAAGCTTAGAAGCTGATGCCAAACTGTGAGATGCGGTAATTTTTGTTGAATTTGCACGCCTTGAATTAAGGTGGGCTACGTATAAGACTATATTTAACGCCAAAGAGTATAGATCTTACGTAACATCTTGCTTCCGGTTTAGAGTCCCCCAGCTCATCCAGGCAAGATTCTCCATTTATGATTTTGTTCAATGCGTGTATGCATTCCGTCAGGAATGTCTGAGTCTGAATTCATCGCTGAAGCGCTTCACGTTTGTTGTCAGCTGTCAGCATCAAAACGATTATTTGTTTTGGTGTTTTGAAGCACTAGTAAACAGATGTTTTTTCATTTGTTAAGGATTTTGATTAGAAGATCTCATCCCCCCTGAAGTTTCTTCCAATACGTCATTATAAAGCAAATCGTGAATTCAGAACTAGGTTATGAATCTCAAACATGCTATAAATCAATTGGATGAAAATGAACCACGTTGGTTTGCATTGTACACCAGGTACAAGCAGGAAAAAGTGGTTTTAAAGAGGCTTAAAGAAAAGGGAATCGAGTCATACGTCCCCCTTACACGCCGTGTCCGCAAATACGACAAAAGACTTCGTCATTTTGATATCCCCCTGATCAGTTGTTATGTTTTTACTAAAATTACCCGCAAGGAATATGTTTCAGTTCTTGAAACAGAAGGGGTAGTGAAATTTATAAAATTCTCAGAAAACCTTATTTCCATTCCTGAAGAAGAGATTCTATGGTTGCAGAAACTTCTCCTTGAAGATTTAAGTCTTGAATTAGACCAGGGAGGATTAATAGCCGGCCAACGGGTTGAAGTTGTACGTGGAAATTTAATTGGCTTGAAAGGCACATTAATGAACACTGCGAACAAAAAGAATTTTCTGGTGGAATTTTCTGGCATCGGACAGAGTTTTCGAATGTATGTAGATCCTGCTTGTCTGAAACTTTCGGCGAGCAGGGTTTCCGCGCTATAAAGCGCCCAATAAATTTTTCCCGGTCATCCGGGATTATTCTAATTCGACCAATGCCGTAGGTATTGGTGCCAATCGGCGACAGATCACCTGAAGTCGGTTATTCGATAATTCTAATTGCACGTAATGCAATTTTCGTAAAAAAAATCTTCGGGATTTTTTAACGGCGAAGCCATATCTGATTTTGAACTTATTTAATTATCGTGTTCCGTTTATTTCCAAGAAATAATAAACCAGCGCAGGATGTCCATTTCGTAAACATCGAAGTTGACATCCATGCACATTGGATTCCTGGTGTGGATGACGGATCACCAGCTATGGAATTAAGCCTGAAAATGATTCGTGGCCTTGCAGGGCTTGGTTTTAAAAAGCTTATCGCTACGCCGCATATCATGCATGATCATTATGGAAATCATGCGGACAAACTCAAAAAGGCTTTTCAGACTGTTGTGGATGCGGTTTCAAAGGCCGGAATAGAAATCGATCTGGGTCTTGGAGCCGAATACATGCTTGACGAAGGCTTTATGGATCATTTAAATTCAAGACAGATCCTAGCTATCGGTGATCGGTATGTTTTGATTGAGTTTCCAATGAATAAACCTTTTCCTTTAGCACATCGCTTCATCGAGGCAATTCTTCAGGCGGGTTATACGCCGATATTGGCCCACCCGGAACGGTATACGTATTACCGGAAAGACCTGGAAACATTTCTGGAATTGCAGGAAATGGGCTGCCACATGCAATTGAATTTATTATCACCCACCGGATACTATGGGCGGGAAGTAGCTGTTTGGAGTCGTCAACTTATAGAACGGCAACTGTATCATTTCGCAGGAAGCGATATACACCATCCTTCTCAATTAAGTCAATACTCGTTTGATCCGTCTGGAATCCGGTTTCTCAATACGCAATTATTACAACCCGTCTGATTATGAAATATTTCCTCTTAATTGTCTTTATCGGTTTATTATTGAGCAGTTGCGGCAGTGTAAAGCATTCTGACATGCTGATGCTTACTGATGTTCAGGACGCCGTGGTCAATGTTGACTCTTTACCGATATTAAAAATTCAACCGGACGATATCCTAAATATTCAGGTTGTCGATGAGGACAATAATTCCATTGGGACCTTCCAGCGAACCCTTAATGCTACCGGTGAAGCAGGAGAGAAGGCTCTCGGTGTTTCAGAAGGTTACCGGGTTGATGAGCAGGGTTACATTTACCTGCCTTACATCGGTCAAGTCGAAGCTGCCGGTAAAACCATCATGGAAGTCCGTCAGGACATAAACACGAGACTCATCCAGTACCTGCCCAAAGCTAATG
>ERZ795053.4000-NODE-4000-length-16254-cov-12.702821_pt1 | contig 16254 bp, 15 predicted proteins | sample MGYA00375137_ERZ795053 | MGnify/ENA primary metagenome ERZ795053 (study PRJEB30182, sample SAMN05720284) | activated sludge metagenome | isolation source: Anaerobic digester | place: Hong Kong | collected 2014-12-17 ...
AAAAACGAGCCTTAAAGTTTAAGGCTCATTTGTTCGTCTTGGTCCTCGTTGTTTTCGAGTGGAGTTTCCGTGGAAGTTGGCGTTTCTGGTTTTTCCTCTTTATCTTCAAATGCCGAGGCTTCCTTTTCTAAGGGTTCCGTAAATTCTGCTTTTTTAATTTCGAAGTTAGATAGCCGTTTCCCTTTAGCCTTATACCCTTTAACGGCAATAAAAGCATCAACATCTACAAATTCAGATTCCCGGTTCGAATGTTTTCCTCCAAATTTTATTTTTAGGCTAGGATAAGGATCGCTGTTCAGGCATAATAAGTACGATTTATCGTCTTCCGGTATAAATGGCTGTTGGCGTTCCGTGTGCTCAAAACAAAAGCGTTTTAAGTAGAAATATTTTTGTTCTCCATCAAAATATACTGCAGAGTATATTTTATCAGGGTCGAATTTCTCTACGAGTAATGGCTCCGAATCGAAACGTAAAGCATATTCTGTACCTGCTGTAAAATAAGTGCCTTCGGAGTTTACTATCAGAATTTTGTCGTCGGAATAGAAATCGCCTAGCAGAGTTCCTTTACCATCTCGGTTTAGCCTTAAAGTTTCATCGTCATACCAAATTTGCAAGGCATCGGGTTGGGCGGAAGACTTTTCTTTAACCTGTATTTTGTGAATGGCATATCGGGTAAATATGTTTCCTTGCGATCCCCGTCCTTTTACGGCAAGTTGACTAAAGTCCAGTTCCAAAATTAGATTACGAAGTCTTGGTCGTGGTTTTAGGAAGACTTTTAGAACCTCTGTTTCTCCGTTTGGGTTCGCGGAAAAATACAGAATTTGCGATCCTGCCGTTCCTTTGGTAATGTCGTATTCCTTATCACGAGTAGTTCCGGTAACCGCGCATCGTTTCATCATTATGTCACCATTAAATCCATCGCGGTACAGAACGTTATAAATAGTTTTTGTATCGTTTTTCTGATAAACGGCAACGTGGGCAATGTCCTTGCCTACAAACGATTTGTCCTGAATTTTCTGGATTATATATTTCCCGTTTTTAAGGAATACAATGATGTCGTCGATATCGGAACAATCGCAAACATACTCGTCTTTTTTAAGTCCTGTTCCTACGAAGCCTTCGACACGGTTAACGTAAAGTTTTTCGTTTGCAACAATAACTTTTGTGGCTTCAATGTTGTCGAAACTTCTGAGTTCCGTTTTCCTGTCCGCATTTTTACCGTGCTTCTTTTTAATTTGTTGGAAGTAGGCAATGGTATAGTTAACGATGTTGGCAAGATGATTTTTTACCTCATCCATTTCGGCTTCAACGGCGCGAATATGCTCATCTGCTTTTTTGATATCGAATTTCGAAATCTTTCTTACGGGCTTTTCGGTAAGTTTTAAAACGTCATCCTTTGTAATTTCCCTTTTTAGCAACGAACGGTACGGGTCGAAACCTCGTTCAATGGCTTCGATAATCATATCCCAGGTTTCCGTATCTTTTTCAAGTATTCTATAAATCCTTTTTTCGAAGAATATTTTTTCGAGCGAGGAAAAATGCCAGTCTTCTTCCAGTTCATTTAACCGGATGTTAAGTTCAAGGGTAAGGAGTTGTTTTGTTCTTTCCGTTGATGCCTTTAGGATTTCTTTTACACCAAGGAATATTGGCTTGTCTTCCGAAATAATGCACGAGTTTGTGGATATAGATATTTCGCAATCGGTAAAGGCATACAGGGCATCAATGGTCATATCCGGGTTTACGTCGGCAGGAAGTTGAATTAGAATCTCCACATTCTCGGCCGTATTGTCGTCTATCTTTTTAATTTTGATTTTTCCCTTGTCGTTTGCCTTAACAATAGATTCGATAAGCGATGAAGTTGTTTTGCCGTATGGAAGTTCGGTTATTGCTAGCGTTTTTTTATCAACTTTTTGAATTCTGGCCCTCACCTTAACTGCACCCCCACGCAAACCGTCGTTGTAGCGGTTGCAATCGGCCAATCCTCCCGTAGGGAAATCGGGGTAAAGTTCAAAATCCTTCCCTTTTAGGTAATCGATGGAAGCATCGATAAGTTCGTTAAAGTTGTGAGGGAGAATTTTCGAGGCTAGCCCAACGGCAATACCTTCAACGCCTTGTGCAAGGAGCAGGGGAAATTTTACGGGTAACGTAACCGGTTCCTGATTCCTGCCGTCGTAGCTAAGCATCCACTCGGTGGTTTTGGGGTTAAAAACTACCTCAAGGGCAAATTTGGAAAGTCGCGCTTCAATATAACGGGGAGCAGCGGCACTATCGCCGGTAAGTATGTTGCCCCAGTTTCCTTGGGTATCTATAAGTAAATCTTTTTGTCCGAGTTGAACAAGCGCATCACCAATGGAAGCGTCACCGTGAGGGTGAAACTGCATGGTAAAGCCAATTATGTTGGCAACCTTGTTGTAGCGCCCGTCGTCGAGCCGTTTCATGGCGTGCAAAATTCTTCGCTGTACGGGCTTCAAGCCGTCACCGAGGTGAGGAACGGCACGTTCCAGTATAACATACGAGGCGTAGTCCAAAAACCAGTCCTTGTACATGCCGGCAAGGTAAGTTCTCCGAGCGGTATCTCCGGTTAACTTCTCTATTTTTGCATGTTGTTCCGGCGATAAGTTTTTGCCTTCGTTTTCCGATAAAAATTCATCCGCTTCAAAATCGTCCAGTCGCATTCCTTCTAAAATTCAAATTCAACGTGTTAAGCAACAAGGTTTTTAGTGCTTACCTCTTCTTTGCTCTCGGGAGATTCGCTAATTTCACGAGGTAATAAATCTTCTTCAACAATATCCTCTTCAACCCTTAGGTTGTTGATGATAAAATCTTGTCTGTCGGGGGTGTTTTTGCCCATGTAAAACTGAAGAAGATCCAATATTTGATCATCCTTGGTTAATCGAACAGGATCCAGCCTGATACTTTCGCCAATAAAGTTTTTAAACTCGTCGGGCGATATTTCGCCTAATCCTTTAAAACGGGTTATTTCCGGATTTGGACCAAGTTCCTTTATGGCGCTTTCCTTTTCGTCCGAGGTGTAGCAGTAGTTGGTTTTCTTTTTATTTCGCACGCGGAATAAGGGCGTTTGAAGAATAAAGAGATGTTCTTGACGAATAAGTTCGGGGAAAAACTGGAGGAAAAAGGTTATAAGGAGCAATCGTATGTGCATTCCATCGACATCGGCATCGGTTGCTATTACAATTTTGTTGTATCGCAAGTTGTCCATGTCGTCTTCGATGTTGAGTGCAGATTGAAGCAGGTTGAACTCTTCGTTTTCGTAAACAATTTTTTTTGTCAGCCCGTAAGTGTTTAACGGTTTTCCCTTCAGGGAAAAAACGGCTTGCGTATTAACGTTACGCGACTTAGTAATGGAACCGCTTGCCGAATCGCCCTCGGTAATGAAAAGTGTTGTATCTCCGGAATGAGATTCGTTGCTATTATAGTGTATGCGACAATCCCTAAGTTTTTTATTGTGAAGGCTGGCCTTTTTTGCACGCTCGCGTGCAATCTTTTTTATTCCGGAAATGGCCTTACGTTCTTTTTCTGCTTCAAGAATTTTTTGAAGTAGCGTTTGGGCTATATCACTGTGTTTATGCAAAAAGTTATCGAGTTCCGTTTTAATAAAGTCTCCAATAAACTGACGAACCGATGGCCCGTCGGGTCCCATGTCCTTGCTGCCTAACTTGGTTTTTGTTTGCGATTCGAAAACGGGATCTTCAACTTTTACGCTTATGGCAGCAACAATTGAATTTCGAATATCGGAAGGATCGAAGTCTTTTTTGTAAAAATCCCGAATGGTTTTTACGTACGATTCTCTAAATGCACCTAAATGAGTTCCTCCTTGGGTTGTGTGTTGCCCGTTAACAAAAGTGTAGTAGTCTTCGCCATAACCTATCCCGTGCGTAATGGCAACTTCAATATCTTTCCCTTTCAGGTGAATTATTGGGTAAAGGGGCTCGCTGGACATGTTTTCGTTGAGAAGGTCGAGCAGCCCGTTTTTCGATTCAAATTCTTTATTGTTGAAACGTAGTGTTAATCCGGTATTCAGGTACGAGTAGTTTCTGAGCATTGCCTCAATGTACTCGTTGTCGAAGGTAAAACTACCGAATACCGTATCGTCTGGTAAAAATTCAACGTAAGTACCATTGGGTTCTCCATTCGATTGAAAGTTACGCTCCTCAACCAGCAGTCCTGCCGAGAACTCTATTTCCTTCGATTGCCCTTCGCGGGTGCTTCTTATGATAAACTTTTTAGACAGAGCGTTAACAGCCTTTATACCAACCCCGTTTAATCCAACCGATTTTTTAAATACGCTGGAGTCATACTTGGCTCCCGTATTCATTTTCGAAGCTACATCCTTTAACTTTCCCGGAGGAATGCCTCGTCCATAGTCGCGAACGGAAACAACATGATCTGCTAGTTTTATGTCTATTTTTTTACCAAACCCCATCATGTACTCGTCAATGGAATTATCCAAGACTTCTTTTAGAAGAATATAAATTCCATCGTCGGGCTGAGAGCCATCGCCTAACTTCCCAATATACATTCCCGGACGTTTGCGAATGTGCTCGTGCCACTCCAACGTTTTAATGCTATCCTCTGAATATCCTACACTCATAATATAAACTCTATAATGCTAAACACATAGCACAATTATTCTTGAATGTGCTGGTTCGTTGCTTACAAAAGACACTTTAGATTTTACGATTGCAAAATTAAGGATAAAAAAATGCTGCCAACATTTCGACTTGAATTAAATATCAACAGGTGACGTTGTTTTATGAACTAATTGATAGTAAGAAAATTGATTGTGGTCGGTTGCTTTTTAACTTTTTCTTTGAATTTTGTTATCCCGTGTATTTTGGACTGTTGCTCTTAGTATAAGCATTTTACGGGTTGTATGGTTGCAATGTAAGGGGCAACTTCAGAAATAAGGTTTGTTATGTATATTTGTTTTTTGTTAAACCGTTGTAGGTAAAAGTTGATTTATGGAGTATGACATTATACAAGGCAGAGACTTTAGTTCGGAATTTAAGTTTAGTACATCGCGTAGCGGTGGTCCTGGCGGACAAAATGTAAATAAAGTAAGTACGAAGGTTGAACTTAGATTTAACGTTGCACAGTCAGTTTTACTTTTGCCCGAAGAGAAGGTTGTTATTTTGAAAAAACTTGAAAATAAAATAAATAAGGAGGGAGAGTTGGTCCTGGTTTCGCAGTCGGAGCGTTCCCAGTTGGCTAATAAGGAAAAGGTAGTTGAGAAATTTTATTCCTTGATAGTAAAAGCCCTAACTCCACGGAAGAAGCGGAAGCCTACCAAGCAGACAAAAGCATCGAAGGAAAAAAGGCTTCAAACAAAGAAGATTAATTCGGAGAAGAAAAGTAGAAGAAAATCTGTTGATTTAACATAGAATCAAGAGTTCCCTTTTGGGGGAAATAAATTCGGATTATCTTTTTGGGTTGAGTTCTTGTTGGCATGAGCAAATTGTCAATAATCACCAATATATTTTAATCTAACATGATTTACAGCATAAAGGGGTTCTAAAAAAAATTGTAGGTTTGCAATCAGTTTTTTAAGAAGATAAAAATTTAAGCAGATGGCAAGTAGTAAACCTTCAATACCCAAGGGAACCCGCGATTTTGGCCCCGAGCAAATGGTGCGGCGAAATTTTATTTTCGATACAATTCGTGAAGTTTTTAGCCGTTACGGCTATCAGCCTATCGAAACGCCTGCAATGGAGAATCTCTCAACGTTATTGGGAAAGTATGGCGAAGAGGGCGATAAGTTGCTGTTCAAAATTCTTAATTCTGGCGATTTTATCGATAAGGCAGATTCGTCGGTTTTTAAGTTGGGGAATTCTAACGCGGCATCGCTTGCAATTTGCGAAAAGGGTTTACGGTACGACCTTACTGTTCCCTTTGCAAGATTTGTGGTGCAGTATCAAAACGATATTCAGTTTCCTTTTAAACGTTACCAAATACAGCCGGTGTGGCGTGCCGACAGACCTCAAAAGGGTCGGTATCGTGAATTTTACCAGTGCGATGTCGATGTTATTGGGTCAAATTCGTTGTTGAACGAGTACGAGTTGGTGTTGATAATTAACGAGGTGTTCGAACGGTTAAAAATACATACCGTACTAAAGTTGAATAACCGCAAAATTTTAAGCGGAATTGCGGAAGTTATTGGCGAGTCCGATAAGTTAATCGACATAACTGTTGCCATCGATAAGATTGATAAAATAGGAATAGAGGCGGTTAATAGCGAGTTGCGCGAGCGGGGTGTTGCCGAGCAAGCCGTTCAAAAACTTCAGCCCATTATTTCGATGACGGGAACCAATGTGGAAAAGTTGATAGTTATTAAGGATGTACTAAAATCATCAGAAATTGGGATGAAGGGTGTTGCCGAATTGGAAGAGTTGTTTGGCTACATCGAAAGTGTTGGTGGATTATCAACAAAAGTTGAATTTGACCTTTCATTGGCGCGTGGGTTAAACTACTATACCGGTGCAATTTTCGAGGTTAAGGCTGCCGATGTGCAAATAGGCAGTATTTGCGGGGGTGGTCGTTACGACGATCTTGCCGGTATTTTTGGCTTGAAGAATTTGAGTGGTGTTGGCGTTTCCTTCGGAGCCGACCGCATTTACGACGTAATGCTTCAGCAAGAGTTGTTCCCGGAAAGTTTGGCTGCTTCAACAAAAGTCATGTTTGTGAATTTTGGTGAAAAGGAAGCGGTTTATTGTTTAAAAGCATTGAATAGGTTACGAGCCGCAGGAATAAGTGCCGAACTGTACCCGGATAGTTCAAAAATGAAAAAGCAGTTGGATTACTGTAATAAAAGGAACATCCATTTTGCAGTAATTGCAGGGGAGAATGAAATTAATGCAAACCAGTTGGCGGTAAAAAACATGGTAACCGGTCAGCAGGAGTTAATTTCGTACGATAATTTAACGGAGTTTATTCAGCATAACATTTAAATATCAAAATTTATTATGGCTAAAAAGCATATAATTTCCCCTAAACCATTAGATTGGAATGTTTTAGAAGAGTTGATTTTAGAGCATCATCATTTGGAACTTTCGAATGAGTCGCGTGAATTAATTGCCAAATGTAGGGCTTACCTTGACAGTAAGATGGAAACGGAAGATAAGCCAATTTACGGAATTACAACGGGTTTCGGATCGCTTTGCAACAGGAGCATTTCGAGGGAAGAACTTTCCCAACTTCAAAAGAACCTGGTAATGTCTCATGCTTGTAGCACAGGCGAAGAGGTTGCACCGCAGATTGTAAGGTTAATGCTTTTGCTAAAAGCACATGCCTTGTCGTTAGGGAATTCGGGAGTTCAGGTTGAAACCGTTGAAAGAATTCTCGATTTCTACAATAACGATATTTTGCCGGTGGTTTACGACAGAGGTTCCTTGGGTGCTTCGGGCGATTTAGCTCCGCTTTCCAACCTGTTTCTGCCGTTAATAGGCTTGGGTGAAGTTAACTACAAAGGAAAACGTTGTGCTTCTGCCGAGGTATTGAACGAAATGGGATGGAAACCAATAGAACTTAAATCGAAGGAAGGGCTGGCATTGCTTAATGGTACTCAGTTTATGAGCGCACATGGTGTTTATGCCATGATCCGTGCATTCAGATTGGCAAAGTTGTCCGATATAGTTGGGGCCATTTCGTTAGAGGCTTTTGATGGGCGGATCGATCCGTTTCATCCTAATATCCAAAATGTTCGCCCTCATAAGGGACAAATTGAAACGGCTGGTAATATCAGAGCCATTTTGCGGGGTAGCGAGTTGATACAACGTACTAAAAAGCATGTTCAGGATCCATATTCGTTTAGGTGTATTCCTCAGGTTCATGGGGCTTCGAAAGATGCTATTAATTACGTTTCGGGAGTGCTGTTAACCGAAATCAATTCGGTAACGGATAATCCTACCATTTGGCCCGATGAAGATTTAATTATTTCCGGAGGAAATTTCCATGGCGAACCGCTGGCTTTGGCATACGACTTTTTAGCAATAGCTCTTTCGGAATTGGGAAATATTTCGGAGAGGAGAGTTGCTCAGCTAATTTTAGGATTGCGTGGGTTACCGGAATTTTTAGTTGCCAAACCGGGCCTAAATTCAGGATTCATGATTCCTCAGTATGCTGCTGCTGCTATGGTTAGCCAGAATAAGCAGCTGTGTACCCCAGCCTCTGTCGATTCTATCGTTTCGTCCAATGGACAAGAGGATCATGTAAGCATGGGAGCTAATGCAGCAACTAAGCTGCTAAGAGTTGTGGACAACGTTGAGCGTATTTTGGCTATTGAGTTGTTTAATGCTTCACAGGCGTTGGAGTTTCGCCGTCCGGCCAAATCATCTCCTTATATCGAAGAGTTTGTTGCAGAATACCGTAAGGTTGTAAAATTTGTTGAGGTTGATAAGGTTATGTACTCCGAAATTCAAAAGTCAGTTGACTTCATTCGTAACTTTAAGTACAAGAAGATTAACTAGAAGTTTTTGTTCAAAATAGTAACAGCCTGGTGTAAATAGCCAGGCTGTTTTTTATCTATCCAAATCCTATTGATATTGAAAAATTGTTGGGGAGGAGCGCTTGATTTAACGGATTTACGATAACTTGGACAAGTTAACAGATAATTCAAACTAATTAATTTATTTCAATTAGTTCAACAGGAATTTTAAAAACTAACTTCAAATCTTTGCTCCAATTCATCATATCTATGTCATCGGGTTCGTACAGACATTTAATGTGTACATCGGTTCCCTTTAAAAGTAATTCTTCTGCTTTTTTTAGAAAAGAAACCAGATGATGTTCCGAACATCCATTAATGTATGTCAAGTAGAGTTCTATATCTATTTTTTGAGGTTTATAGTTGTTGGAGTAAACCTGAAGCCATCGAATTATTGGGGCAAAAAACGATTGGGGATCGCTTGGAATTAAATTGCCATGTAATGTTATTTTAGCTGTATCCTTAAAGCATTTTACCTCAGGAGTTTCCGAAGTCGCTGGTAAGTTTAAGTCTAAAAGATTAGTTGTCGAATTGTTAAAATTCATCGTAAACACATTTTAAGAATGTGCTTTCAAAAGTAAAAAAAAGTTAAAACGGAGTTGTGTAATAATTACTTTTTTTGACGATTTTTTTCGTGTTCCTGAATTTTATTAAGCAAGTATTTTTTGAATTCAGTGTTTGATTGGTAAAAGCGTATAACTTTTTTAGGAGGTAAAATCTCCTTTAACTTCGAGTTGAAATCTACTAGCAAGTTGGCTTCTTTTCTGAAATTTAATACGTATTTATCGGCAATGCGTTTTAATTCAGTATTGCTTAATGAATCGAGAGATGAAACTTTTATATTGATAAGGTCTTCACGCTCTTTGAGTATTTCGTTTTTTTCTTCCCAGTATTGGTCGTAAAGCGGCCAAAATTGTTTGGCTTCCTCTGATGTAAGGTTTAAAATTCTGGTTATAAAGGTTACCTTTTCTTCCTTTAGGGCCTTTTCCCAGTTGACATTATCCTGTCCTGTAGCCCAAAATGCAAGAATGACAAGAATGCCCGTGATACTAACTTTGAGAAACCTCATCATGGTCTAACTTCTTTCTTCTCCTCGATGATCGATAAACAATTTCTGCTTCTACTGTAGTAAAATTCTTGCATTCTTTGTTGTACTCTTTTTAAACTGTCGGTTTTACGCTTGTTTTCGACAGCGTTGTATAAATCCTTATCGTCGAATTGAGAAATGCTACGACTTACAATTTCCACGTAGTTAGGATTACCTTGATTTATGCTCCTTTGCGAGATAGGTTTAGCAATGTAAAAGCCAAAGTATGCAAGAACAACCAAGAATGCAAACCCTGCTGCAAAAGAAAGTTGAGTTTTTAATGCTACCGGAATGAATCTCTTTTTAGTGCTATCTTTTGCAGCAATTCGATCTTGTATTTTTGCGTGTAAGTTATCAAAATACCCTTCGGGTACTGTATATGGCAACTTACGCCCATCTTCACTATTTAAAAAATTGTTTTTCATTTTGTAAATACTATCAAAAAGCTACTCTCTCTATTTTTATAGATTTAAAAGTTTATACAAGGTTTAATCCTCTTCCAAAGAATCCTCAATTTTCTTAACGGCGTGATGAAATGAGGCTTTAAGAGCACCAACAGAGGTCCCTAGTATTTCGGATATTTCCTCATATTTTAACTCTTCAAAATATTTCATGTTGAATACAAGCCTTTGTTTTTCGGGAAGTTTGAGTACTGCTTTTTGCAGTTTTATTTCCAGTTCGTTACCATCTATAAAAGGCTCGGATTCCAACGTGCGGGAAAGTTGCTGTTCTACATCAACCAGTGGCAGCAAGAATTTGGTGCGTTTTCTCTTTAAAAAGGTTAGCGCTTCGTTGGTTGCAATTCGATAAAGCCATGTGAAGAGTTGTGATTCTTCACGAAAACTTTCTAAGTTTCCCCATACCTTGATAAAGGTATTTTGAACAATATCGTCGGTATCGTCGTGGCTGATAACAATTTTACGTACATGCCAGTATAACCGCTCCTGATATTTTCTGACAATTAAATTAAATGAGTAACTCCGTGTTTCGTTGGAACGAAACATTTCCAACAGTTCTTTGTCGGAGTAATCTTTCATTTAATCTACATGAAAATTAGTTATTTACGTTTGATTACTTTTTGTGCAGCCTCTACAATGTTTGGAGTGTCAAGTCCGTACTTAACCATAAGTTCGTTGGGCTTTCCGCTTTCGCCAAAAACATCGTTCACACCTACCATTTCCATAGGAGAGGGGAGTTTTCGGCTAAGTATTTGAGCAACGCTGTCGCCAAGACCTCCGTTTAACATATGCTCCTCTGCTGTTACGACGCAGCGGGTTTTACTAACCGATTTTAGTATGGCCTCTTCGTCGATTGGCTTTATGGTATGGATGTTAATTACCTCTGCCGAGATACCTTTTTCGGCAAGAACATCGGCGGCTTCCAATGCTTTCCAAACTAAGTGCCCTGTTGCAATAATTGTTACATCGGAGCCTTCGGTTAACATGTTGGCTTTTCCAATAACGAATTTCTGATCGGCTGGCGTAAAGTTAGGAACAGCCGGACGACCAAAACGCAGGTAAACAGGGCCAACATATTCTGCAATAGCAATAGTGGCTGCTTTAGTCTGGTTATAGTCGCATGGAACAATAACTGTCATGTTTGGGAGCATCTTCATCAGGCCGATGTCCTCAAGCATTTGGTGCGTAGCACCATCTTCGCCAAGGGTTAATCCGGCATGAGATGCGCAAATTTTTACGTTTTTGTTCGAGTAGGCTACGCTTTGTCTTATTTGGTCGTAAACCCTGCCTGTTGCAAAAGCAGCGAATGTACCTGCAAACGGAATTTTTCCGCCTATTGTTAATCCTGCGGAAAGTCCTATCATGTTTGCTTCGGCAATGCCTGTTTGAATGAATCTTTCGGGATTTTCTTTGATAAAATCTTCCATTTTAAGCGATCCTACCAAATCGGCACAAAGTGCCACCACATTGGGATTCGTTTTACCTAATTCGTGTAAACCAGCTCCAAAACCTGAGCGTGTGTCCTTATTTCCAGTCGATGTATATTTCATTTTAAAAATACTGCTTAGTAAGTTTATATTGATGGAAGCAAAATCTAAGCGTTACGCTGCCTCCGTTCTACGGATTCTTTACGAATTAGTCCAAGAATAACCAATTCGGCCGTAGCCTTATTAGTTGCAAGGGGTATGTTTTTAACGTTGCATGTCTCCAACAACCTACGAATGTCTTCGTGATGAGGTTGAACAACTTTATGGTCGCGAAGAAAAATAACAATGTCAACTTCACCTTTTTTTATCATTTCGGTTATTTCGATATAGCCTCCCGACACGCCTGGACTAAGATGACGGCATTTAATGCCTTGCTCTTCAAGAAATTCGGCCGTACGGCCAGTTGCCAACAGGTTTACTCCGGGTAACCAATCCTTGTGTTCTTTTAAAAACCTTGCTAACTCGGGTTTCTTTGCGTCGTGAGCAATGAGTGCAATGTTTTTCATGATGTTTAGTATTAATTGTCCTTCTAAAAAATATATTAAAAATCTCCAATTGTTTCCGGAAGTTGTGCCATTGCACGTTCAAATTCTTCCTCGTTCGGAGCTTTGCCATGCCATTTGTGTGTTCCCATCATAAAATCGACACCCATTCCCATTTCGGTGTGCATCAAAATTACAATAGGTTTTCCTTTTCCGGTAAGCGATTTGGCTTTGTTTATTGTAGCCAATAGTTCTTTCATGTTATTGCCGTTTGTTTCCAGCACCTCCCAGCCAAATGTTGTCCATTTGCCTTTTAAATCGCCGAGAGTGTTGACTTGATCGACAGGTCCGTCGATTTGCTTGCCGTTGTAGTCAACGGTAGATATTAGGTTGTCAATTTTTTTTGCAGCGGCAAAAATTGCGGCTTCCCATATTTGACCTTCTTGAAGTTCTCCGTCACCATGAAGGGAAAATACCAAGTGGTTGTCGCCATTTAGTTTTTTTGCCAAAGCAGCGCCACAAGCAACCGATAATCCTTGTCCTAACGATCCCGATGCAATTCTGATACCCGGTAAATGTTCGGCTGGGGTGGGATGACCTTGTAGCCTTGAATTTATTAACCTGAAAGTAGATAGTTCCTTAATGTCGAAATATCCTTTTCGGGCTAAAACGCTATACCATGCAGCCGAAAGGTGTCCGTTGGAGAGGAAAAATAAATCTTCTCCAATCCCATCCATTGTGAAGTTTTTAGGGTCAATTTTTAACACATCAAAGTATAGTGCAGTGAAAAAATCGGCACAGCCAAGCGATCCGCCTGGGTGTCCACTCGACGGCTTGTGAATCATGCGAATAACATCACGCCTAACCTGAGTGGCCATTTTTTTAAGAAATTCGATATCAGCCATTTAATTGCTATTTTCAAAAATATTCCAATTTGCAAAGGTAGCAATATAGTTTAAATCTGCTAACCAATAATTGCGATTGATGTTAAAGTAAGTTACGAGTTACACACTTACTCCGAAATCTCTAAGAGCGTTATTGAGCGATGTTTTACGGTCGGTCGATTGTTTACGTTTCCCTATTATCAGCGCACAGGAAACCTGATAATCGCCTGCAGGGAAATTTTTTGTATATGATCCCGGAATAACCACCGAACGCTCGGGAACAAGACCTTTGTATTGAACGGGTTCGCTACCCGAAACATCGATTATTTTTGTGGATTGGGTAATTACAACGTTTGCTCCCAGTACCGCTTCACGGCATACTCTAACTCCTTCTACAACAATACATCGGGAACCGATAAAGCATCCATCCTCAATTATGACTGGAGCGGCCTGAACAGGTTCCAAAACGCCCCCAATACCGACGCCTCCGCTTAGGTGAACGCCTTTCCCTATTTGGGCGCAGGAGCCAACGGTTGCCCATGTATCCACCATGGTACCTTCGTCAACATAAGCTCCGATGTTAACATACGAAGGCATCATTACAACACCTTTAGCCAGGTAACTTCCATATCGGGCAACAGCATGGGGTACAACGCGAACATTTAAGGTGGAATAGTTATGTTTTAGTGGAATTTTGTCATGAAACTCCATTGGACCTGCTTCCGATACCTCTAATTTTTGAATGGGAAAGTATAAAATTACAGCCTTTTTTATCCATTCGTTTACTTTCCATCCATTTTCGAATGGTTCGGCTACTCTTATCGTCCCGCTATTTAAATGTTCAATTACCTGTAATATCGAATTCTTGTATTCCTGTTGGGAAAGAAGTTCCCTGTTTTCCCAAACCTCTTCAATTTTCTGTTGAATATCTTTCATTATATTAAGTCTTTTTCGTGAAATTAAACGAAGAACTATTTCTCATTTTAACGCATTAGCAAAGATAAAGAATAATATCTTTTTAGAATTCCCGGTTAGAGCGTCAGGAAAGAAAATTTGAGTTAAAATAATTAAGTATAATTTGAAAATTAGGTAATCATTCTATTTATGCGGTTAAAGTTGGTTAATAAGGAATTTTAGCCGATTGTGGTTTTGCAGCATTCCTTATATTTGAAAAAATATAGTTTGTAAAGTTTTGAAAATACTGTGCAAAATAGTTTTTCTTATCCTTTTGCTGTGTTTTAATTATACAGCATTTTCGCAAGAGGTGTTTTTCCCGGAAGATTCGGTACAAGTGGTAAATTTTAGGCTCATCGATGCAAAAACTTCAGAGCCTGTAGGTTTAGCCCATTTGTTGAATTATTCCAGAGGTATAGGTAGTATTTCCGACATGCTGGGCTACGTAACCATTCGTGTTGGAGTTGGCGACAGTATTCGAATATCGGCTATTGGTTATTATTCCAGAGGATTATACTCGTGGGGACAGTATAAAAAGGATTCTCTTTTTTACACGATAAAATTATTGCCCAAAGTTTATGAACTTCAACCTGTAACCATTTCGCGTTTTACAACATACGATAGGTTTTTAAGGCAGGTTGCCAGTTTAAGGTTGATGCCCACAAAGGAGGAGTTGTTACAGTTACGAGTAGAGACTTATCTGTCTAACGCAATTAAGCGTATGGATTTGAAAACGTTACCTCAAACTTCGGGAGGAATTATTTTTGGACAGGATTGGTATTCAAGGCAAAAGGAAAAACTTAAGGAGTATCTCCAAAAGGAAAAAGAGCGGAATGTAGTGGAACAAAAGTATAATCCGGGAATTGTTCAGGAATTAACAGGGTTGTCGGGTAACGAGTTGTACGATTTTTGGGGTTATCTGAATTTTGATGAAGAGTTTTTAAAAAACTCGTCGGATTACGAAATTCGCCGTGCTATTTTAGCAAAGTATAACTTGTATAAAAAGAAGAAGGAGTAACTTTTTGATATTTGTAATTTATGTTGAGTAAAGAATTTCCATCGGTTTCTGACATCGAAGAAGCATACCAACGAATTAAGGATATGGTACATCGTACTCCGGTGTTAACATCTCAAAGCATTAACAAAATAGCAGGGGCTAATCTATTTTTTAAGTGCGAAAATTTTCAAAAAGTTGGTGCATTTAAGTTTCGTGGAGCATCCAATGCTGTAACCATGTTGAGTAGCGAGGCTGCTAAAAATGGAGTGGCAACTCATAGTTCGGGAAACCATGCGGCTGCATTGGCATTGGCTGCACGAAATAAGGGTATTCCTGCATACATTGTAATGCCCGAGAATGCTCCGGTAATTAAAAAGAAGGCAGTTGAAGGGTATGGCGGAATAATAACTTTTTGCAAGTCAACGCAACAGGATAGGGAAGAAACCCTTGCTAAAATTCAACAGAAAACAGGTGCGGCATTTATTCACCCGTATAATAATTTCGATGTAATTTGCGGACAAGGAACAGTTGCTTTAGAATTAATGCAAGACGTAGAAAGCCTAGATTGCGTTATGACGCCTGTTGGTGGCGGTGGGTTGCTTAGCGGTGTGTCCACTTATGTTAAGGGTCGGTTCCCTAAAGTTAGGGTTTTTGGAGCAGAACCCGCCATGGCCGACGATGCGTTTCGTTCGTTACGCGACGGCAAACTTTATCCATCGGTAAACCCTAAAACCATTGCCGATGGGCTACTTACCTCGCTTTGCCCTTTAACCATGGGTATTCTTTCTAAGAACTGCGATGGCATTTTAACGGCTACAGAGGAGAACATTGTTAAGGCAATGCGAATGATATGGGAGCGCATGAAGATTATAGTTGAACCGTCGTCGGCAGTGCCTTTAGCCGTAGTAATAGAGCACCCCGAAAAGTTTCAAGGGAAAAAGGTTGGCCTTGTAATTTCGGGAGGAAATGTCGATTTGAACAAATTGCCGTGGCTTGCTAAAGAGTAAATTTCGTTTGTAGCGTTGATTTTCTTTTTCAATTTATAATTTTACTTGTCGAACAAGTAGTGTCAACAACATTCTGTTGCATGTTTGCTAACATTTTGCAAGGTGTAACGGAGGTGTTGTTATTTTAATTTTAGTGTAAATAATTCGCAACAAAATGTCTAACTTTGTTGTTTAACAGGAAGAAGCGAGAGGAGATGAGTAGTAGTTTTAACCTTCTGAATCAAATAAATTCGCCAGACGATATTAAGCGGCTTAAACCCGAAGAGTTGGTTAGTTTAAGTGGGGAACTTCGTGATTTTATTATCGACGTACTTTCGTCGAATCCGGGACATTTCGGGGCAAGTCTTGGTGTTGTGGAACTTACGGAGTTTTTAACAAAAAATGAAAATTTGTATAAC
>ERZ795053.4001-NODE-4001-length-16242-cov-12.252548_pt1 | contig 16242 bp, 16 predicted proteins | sample MGYA00375137_ERZ795053 | MGnify/ENA primary metagenome ERZ795053 (study PRJEB30182, sample SAMN05720284) | activated sludge metagenome | isolation source: Anaerobic digester | place: Hong Kong | collected 2014-12-17 ...
GCGGCTGTTTGAGCGGAGCGCTGCAAGCGCGCAGCGAGTTCCGCAGCGCCGCCCCGCGCACGAGCATCGCAGGCTGCCCGCAGCGAAGCGAAGGGACACGGCAAGTGGGGTCGCCTTTCTTTTGCCTACTTTTCTTTGGCGAAGCAAAGAAAAGTAGGTGCGCCGCCGGGCGCACATCCCGGCCTACAGCGCCACCAGAAACACTACGCTTTCAATAGCTGCCTGCGCCCGTCAAATATGGGCAAAGCGCCGATTTCATTGAAATGATGGCAAACGATGCGCCAACACTCTCCAGGGCTTCGACAGGCCTGTCCTGAGCCTGCCGAAGGGCCCAGCCCGAACGGCCGGTGTCATTCAAGCGGAAGATGGGATTCTGAACAAAATCAGCGTCCAGCCCTTATGCAGAAAGCGCAACCAGCTATTGTTGGAATAGCATTCCGATCAACTGAAAGCCCCTTGACGGCTTGGCGCGTGGGCGCGTGGGACAATCACGCCCACGCCGCCCCTTGCCCCAGGGCGGCGTTCTTGCTTGACAGGAACGGGGCCATGTAGAGGACCACCATGTACAAAAACCTCGCCGCCGCACTCGTGGCTGCCTGCTGTTTCGCCCCCGCCTTCGCCCAACCCGCCGCCAGCACCACTGCCGCGCCGCCGGCTGCCGGCGCGCCGCTGAAGATCGGCTACCTGTACGTCACCCCCATCACCCACGCCGGCTGGACGCAGCAGCACGAGCAGGCGCGGCGCGAGGTGCAGGACGCCTTCGGCGCCCGCGTGCAGACCACCGGCGTGGAAGACGTGCCCGAAAGCGCCGACGCCGAGCGTGTGCTGCGCGACCTGATCCGCCAGGGCAACAAGCTCATCTTCACCACCAGCTTCGGCTACGGCAAATCGGTGCTCAAGGTGGCGCACGAGTTTCCGCAGGTGAAGTTCGAATGCCTCACCTGCGTACAGGGCGCGGCCAACGTGGCCACGACCAACGCGCGCTACTACGAAGGCCGCTACCTGGCCGGCATCGCCGCCGGGCGCATGAGCCGCACGCACGTGGCCGGCTACGTGGCGGGCTTTCCGATCCCCGAGGTGCTGCAGGGCATCAACGCCTTCACCCTGGGCATGCGCAGCGTCGACCCCAGGGCGGAGGTCAAGGTGGTGTGGCTGAACGAATGGTTCGACCCCGCGCGCGAGCGCGAAGCGGCGCTCACGCTGATCAACCAGGGCGCCGACGTGCTGGCCTTCCACACCGGCTCCACCGCCGTGATGGCCGCCGCCGAAGAGCGCGGCAAGCTGGCCGTGGCCTACCACTCCGACATGCGGCAGGTCGCGCCCAACGCGCAGCTGCTGGCCGTGACCCACCACTGGGGCGACTATGAGAAGCGCCGCGTGCAGGCCGTGCTCGACGGCAGCTGGCAGCCAGCCAGCCTGTGGGGCGGCGTGAAGGAAGGCATGGTGCGCGTGGGCGACTTCGGCCCCGGCGTGCCGCCCGCCGTGCAGCAGGAAGTGCTGGCGCGCCAGAAGGACATCGCCGCCGGCAGCCTCAAGCCCTTCGCCGGCCCGCTGGTCGACAACCAGGGCCAGCAACGCCTGCCCGCCGGCCAGAGCCTGAACGACGCGCAGATCCAGCAGATGAACTGGCTGGTGCAGGGCGTGCAGGGCAAGCTGCAGTAAGCGTCGCGCGCCGCCGCCGGCGCTTCAGAACCTGTTCATGGCCTCGGCGGGAGCCGGCCCGGCGTCATTTCAGGATGGGCTGCAAGGCGCAAAACGCAGACGGGCCACACCAAAGCGCTTTTGGGGCCCGGCGAGGCTTTGCAACGCCGCAGACCGCCTGAAAGGGCGTCGGCACGGCCCTGCAGGGATCGTGAACAGGTTCTCAGGCCGGCGCGCCGTTGACCACCACCTGCGCCACCGCCCGGTCGTCGCCCAGCACGATCAGGGCGAACAGCAGTTCGGCCAGGCTTTCGGCCTCGCGCGTGCGGCGCGCCAGCAAGGGGGTGGCGGCCGGGTCGAGCACGACGAAGTCTGCCTCGCAACCGGGCTGCAGGTTGCCGACCACGCCTTCCAGCCCCAGCGCATGCGCGGCGCCGGCGGTGTGCAGCCACCACAGCCGCTCGGGCGCCAGGCTCACGCCGGGCTTGGTGTGGAAGCCCGTGGTGGGCGTGCGGCCGACGAAGTACGCAGCACGCATGGTCACGAAGGGCGAGAAGCTGGTGCCGCCGCCCACGTCGCTGGCCAGGCCATGGGCAAAGGGCACGCGCTCTGCGGCGGCAAAGTCGAAGAAACCGCTGCCCAGGAACAGGTTGCTGGTGGGGCAGACGGCGGCGGCCGTGCGCGTGTCGCGCATCAGCGCACGGTCGTCGTCGGAAAAATGGATGCAGTGCGCGTACATGGCGCGCTCGCGCATCAGGCCGTGGTCGGCGTAGATGGCCAGGTAGCTGCGCGAATCGGGGAACAGGGCGCGCGCCCAGGCGATCTCGTCCTGGTTCTCGGCCACGTGCGACTGGATCCAGACGTCCGGGTAGCTGGCCGCCAGCTCGCCCGCGCCGCGTAGTTGCGCCTCGGAGCAGCTGGGCGCGAAGCGCGGGGTGATGGCGTAGCCGAGCCGCCCCTGGCCGTGCCAGCGGCGGATCAGTGCCTCGGTGTCGACCAGGCTCTGTTCGGTCTCGTCGCGCACGCCGTCGGGGCTGTGGCGGTCCTGCAGCACCTTGCCGGCGATCAGGCGCAGGCCGCGGCGCTGCGCTTCGGTGAACAGCGCGTCCACGCTGGCCGGGTGCGAGGTGCAGAAGGTGAGCGGCGTGGTGACGCCGTGGCGCATCAGCTCGTCGCAGAAGAAGGCGGCCACCTCGGCCGCGTGGGCCGGATCGGTGAAGCGCGCCTCGTGCGGGAAGGTGTAGTGCTCCAGCCAGGGCAGCAGGCCCTCGGCGGGTGAGCCGATGATCTCGGTCTGCGGGTAGTGGACGTGGGTGTCGATGAAGCCCGGCGCCAGGATGCGCCCGGGCAGGTGGGTCACCGGCACGTCGGGCCAGGCGCCGGCCAGGGCGGCGTGGTCGCCGGCGGCCAGCACCACCTGGCGGCCGTCGGCGCCGGGGCCGGTCACCAGCAGGCCGTCGCGGTCGAACAGCGCGTGGCCCTGGTCATCGAAACGCAGAAGAGAGGCACGCCAAGCTTGCATGGGGCGATTGTGCGTCATGGGCGCAAAAGCTTCATGAGCTTCTGAATTGATAGCTGCCTGCACCCGCCATACAAGGCCTGGAAGGCGATTTTGCACCAAACTGAGCGAGTCAGCTGCCGCACGCCGGGCCGCTGTAGCTATGTCAACCGACATAGCGCGCGCGCCGGCGCGGCGCTACGCTTGCCCCGCATGTGTTGCCGCCACTGGCGCATGAGCGAGAACCCTGTCGATGCCTGATTTTGAAACCCGACCCGTGCGCGCCCGCATGATCGACGGCGCCACCCAGATCCTGGCGCGCCGCGGCCTGCGCGGCACGGCGTTCTCGGAGGTGATCGCGCTGGCCGGTGCCTCGCGCGGCTCCATCTACCACCATTTCCCCGGCGGCAAGGCGGAGCTGATCGACGCCGTGCTCACCCAGTACACCGACGCCTTGGACCAGCAGGTGCGCAGCCTGATCGGCCGCCCGGCGGCGGCTTTCTGCGACGCGGTGCTGGGCCTGTGGCGCGCCGCGCTGCTGCGCTACGACTGCGAGGCCGGCAGCCCCGTCACCGCCGCCACCGTGGCGGCCGACAGCACGCGCGTGCAGGAGCGCTGCCGCCTCTCGTACCGCGCGCTGGCCGACACGCTGCGCGCGGGCCTGGAGCGCGGCGGCCTGCTCCCGGTCGACGCGGCCCCTGCCGCCGCTTTCCTGCTCGCCGCGCTGGAGGGTGCCCAGGTGCTGTGCCGCGCCTGCGGCGACATCGGCCCGTTCGACGCCGTGGCCGATCAGGTGCGCGCGCGGGTGGCGCAACTGGCGGCGGGCGAAGGTTGAACCCGCTGCGGGCTCGCCTGGCAGACCACCGCTGACCCGAGGCGGTTCAGCGCACGAACCGCCCGAGTCGTTCTACGGGGTCTGGCGAATTCACAATAAAAACAGCCTCAAGCCCTTGCGCAGCGGGCGCAGACAGCTCTCATTTCAGGAGCTATCAGCCCTGCGACCGGCTCACACAGGCTTGAGGAACAGCCCCACCGTCAAGGCGATGCCGATGCACACGATGGCGATCCGCAGCGCCTTCTCGTTCACTCGCTGCAACGCCCATGCCCCACCCAGGCCGCCGATGATCGCCCCCACGCCCAGCACCACGGCCTGCTGCCAGTGCACCTGGGGCGACATCACGAACAACGCGACGGCCGAGGCGTTCATCACGCCGGCCAGCACGTTCTTGGTGGCGCCGGCGTTGCGCGTGGGCAGGCCGGCCATGGTGAGCGCTGCCATCATCAGAAAGCCGATGCCGCCGCCGAAGTAGCCGCCGTAAATGGCGATCAGCAGTTGCGCCACCCCGGCGGCCCACGGCCCCAGGTGCGCCGCCGACTCGGCCGGCCTGCGCCGGAAGCTCCCCCAGGCGAACACCGCCGTGGCGAACAGCACCAGCCACGGCACCAGGCGTGCGAACACCTTGGACGGCGTGTTCAGCAGCAGCAGGCCGCCCAGGGCGCCGCCGACGATGCTGAGGATGAACAGCGCCTTGAACGGCAGCCTGCCCGCGCCCGTCACCAGCTTGCGCCCCGCCAGGCCCGACGTCACCTGCCCCGGAAACAGCGCCACGGTGGAGGTGATGTTGGCCGCCAGCGGCGACATGCCCGAAACGATCAACGCCGGCAGCGTGACGAAGGAGCCGCCGCCCGCCAGCGCGTTCTGCAGCCCCGCCCACAGGCCGGCCACAAAGACGAGAAGAAGCAGGAGCATGGTGATGGGCGGCCTTGGCGGCGGGCGCAAAGGCGCGATTCTAGGCCCGGGTGCGGCGCCATGCAGGCGCTACCGCGACGACCGGCCCGCGCCCACGGGTTTAGGGCAAAATGCAGTCTTTGCCGGCACCCGTCTTGCGCTGGCAGCTATTTTTGTTGTAGCAAACCATCATGAGCATCAAGAGCGACCGCTGGATCCGCCGCATGGCGCAGGAGCACGGCATGATCGAGCCCTTCGAGCCCGGCCAGGTGCGTCAGGCGGCCGACGGCCACAAGATCGTCAGCTACGGCACCAGCAGCTACGGCTACGACATCCGCTGCGCGCCGGAATTCAAGGTCTTCACCAACATCCACAGCACCGTGGTGGACCCGAAGAACTTCGACGAGAAGAGCTTCGTGGACATCGAGAGCGACGTCTGCATCATCCCGCCCAACAGCTTCGCGCTGGCGCGCACGGTGGAGTACTTCCGCATCCCGCGCAACGTGCTCACCGTCTGCCTGGGCAAGAGCACGTACGCACGCTGCGGCATCATCGTCAACGTCACCCCCTTCGAGCCCGAATGGGAAGGCTACGTGACGCTGGAATTCAGCAACACCACCCCCCTGCCCGCCAAGATCTACGCCGGTGAAGGCTGCGCGCAGGTGCTGTTCTTCGAAAGCGACCCCGACGACGTCTGCGAAACCAGCTACAAGGACCGCGGCGGCAAGTACCAGGGGCAGGTGGGGGTGACATTACCGAAGACCTGAAGAGCCCGTGCCGGGCGCTCCGGGATGCTGAACCAACGTGCGGCGACCATCGAACGGAAAAGGGCTCCCCGTTCTAAAGGTCTCCCAGAAAAAAAATGGCGCTAGCCCATGCAGGGCAAGCGCCACCAGCCATGAACAGCAGAGCTTATCAGGCAGCGTAACCCGGATTCGGCAACACCCCGCCCACCAGCTTGGGGCTGTTGAGCTTGCGCGGCGCGACCTTGCCGCCGCGGGCCTTGAGCCATTCCTCGACCAGTTCCCACACCATCTTGTTGCCGGCCTTGGAGGCTTCTTCGGACACCGGGGCCCAGCCGGCCACCAGGTAGTTCTTGGCCGGGTCGATGGGCTTGCCCTTCAGGCGCATGTCGGTGATGCGCTTGCCCATGTCGGCCAGCGGGTCGCAGGCGTAGGTGAGGCCACCCACGCGCACCATGTCGCCGCCCTGCTGGTAGTACGGGTCGGGGTTGAAGAGGTTGTCGCACACATCTTCCAGCACGGTCTTGATCATCTCGCCCTTCATCTCAGTGAGGGTGGCGTAGCTGTAGGTGGTGGCGGTCATGTCCATCAGCCATTCGCGGGTGATGGGCTGGCCAGGCAGCAGCGTGGTGCCCCAGCGGAAACCGGGCGAGAAGGCGATCTCGGCGCCCTGGGTCTCCATCAGCGCGTCCACCAGCAGCTGGTCGCCGGTGCCGTTGAAGTTGCCGCGGCGGTACAGCAGGCCTTCGGTCACGGCGAGTTGCTCGTTCAGCTTGGCCTCGTGCGGCGCGCGGATCCTGGTGATGAGCGCGTCCATTTCCTTGTCGGCCGGCAGCATGTTGGCGAAGACGGGCAGCAGCTTGTAGCGGTAGTCGGTGACTTTCTTGTCCTTGACTTCAAAGTCGAGCACGCCCAGGAACTTGCCGTTGCTGCCGGCGTTGGTGACCAGGGTCTGGCCGCCGGCGTTCTTGACGATGCTGGCCACCGGCATGCCGTCGTGCGTGTGGCCGCCCATGATGGCGTCGATGCCGGTCACGCGGCTGGCCATCTTGAGGTCGACGTCCATGCCGTTGTGGCTGATCACCACCACCACCTGGGCGCCCTTGGCGCGCGCCTCGTTGACGACCTTCTGCATGTTGTCGTCCTGGATGCCGAACTGCCAGTCGGCGACCATGTAGCGCGGGTTGGCGATGGGTGTGTAGGGGAAGGCCTGGCCGACGATGGCGCAGGGCACGCCGTTGATTTCTTTGAGGACGTAGGGCTTGAACACCGGGTCGCCGAAGTCGGTGGTCTTGACGTTCTGCGCCACGAAGTCGATCTTGCCGGCGAACTCCTTCTCGACGATCTCCTTCACGCGGTCCATGCCGTAGGTGAATTCCCAGTGGCCGGTCATCACGTCCACACCGAGCAGCTTGCAGGCGTCGACCATGTCCTGGCCCTTGGTCCAGAGCGAGGTGGCGCTGCCCTGCCAGGTGTCGCCGCCGTCCAGCAGCAGCGCGCCCGGGCGGCTGGCCTTCATGCGCTTGACCAGCGTGGCCAGGTGCGCAAAGCCGCCCACCTTGCCGTAGCGCTGCGCGGCCTTGTCGAAATTCAGGTAGGTCAGCGCATGGGCCGAGGGCGTGCCGGGCTTCAGACCGGCGGCCTTCAGCAGATGCTCGCCCACCAGGTGCGGCAGCCGGCCCTTCATGTCGCCCACGCCCAGGTTCACGCTGGGTTCGCGGAAATAGATGGGCTTGAGCTGCGCATGGCAGTCGGTCATGTGCAGGAACGACACGTTACCGAACTTCGGCACGTCGTACAGCCCCTCGGCCGCGGTCTGGGCGCTGGCGTCGGCAAAGCGGCCCAGCCCCATGCCGGCCACGCTGGCGGCGCTGAGCACCTGGAGGAATTCACGCTTGGAGAGGTTCATACATCAGCACTCGCTGAACTATCGGTGGGAAAAAAGGCCCGCAATGCGGGCCTGGCGCTGGGAGACGCTTACTGGTTGACCGGCGACTTGGGATCGAGCAGCAGGGCCACGATGTCGCGCACCTGGTCTTCGTTCAGGATGCCCATGTGGCCGGCGCGCGGCATGTTGGAGCAGGCGTTGTAGGCCTTGCTGTTCCAGATCTTGCCCCAGGTGTACTTGACGATCTCCTGGGCCTGCGGGCTGTTCGGGTCGGTCACGCCGCGGATCTTGCCGTAGTTGTACAGACTCGGGCCGATGGTGCCGTAGGAGATTTCCTGTTTGGTGATCTGGTGGCAGTTGTAGCAGTTGCCGCCGTTGGGCGTGTCGGCCTTGTCGGTCCAGGTGCGGCCGCGGCCGCTCTGGGCGAGCTTCTCGCCTTCCTTCCAATCGCCCAGGTATTTGCCATTGGCGGGCCAGTGGATGGTCTTCATGTTCAGCGCCTCGATCTCCTTGGCGCGCGCAGGCGCAAGCGGCTGACCGGCCACGTCGGCCGCGTTGCAGGCCTTCATGGTGGGATCCTCGGCGAACACCTGCGACACCTTGACGATGCCCTTGTCGTGGAACGAATCCTTGACGACCTGCTGGGTCACCGCGTCGAGTTCGGCCGAGGTCATGCCCGAGCCCTGCGACATGCCGCCGGCGCAGCCGGCGACCAGCAGGGCTGCGGAAGCGGTGCTGAGAGCCAGCTTGGTGGAGGTCTTGAATTTCATCGTGGTGGCTCCTTCTTCAGCGCTTGATGGCCGGGACGATGGACTTCGATCCCTTGGCGTTCACACCCAGGTACACGCCGAGCGCGACGGTGGCGTCGCTGGCGTAGCCGGGCTCGGGGAAGCGCTGCTGGCGGTAGCAGTCGTTCAGGCGGTGCTGCATGCTCCACATCTGGCCGTTGGAGACGCGATACGCCGGCCAGGCAGCAAAGCCCACGCCGTCACCCGGGTTGCCGCTCAGGCGCGGCAGATCCTGCAGCCGGATGCGCTTGCCGTCCTCACCGTGGCAGGAAGCGCAGGAGAAATCGTGCGAGCCGCCGCGCATGAAGAACAGGCGCTTGCCCACCTCGTACATGACGCGCTCTTTCGCGTTGGATTGCGGCAGGTTGAACGGCATGCCCTTGGATTCGGAGCCGATCCAGGTGGCCAGTGCGGTGACGTTGGCGCGCTCGCCCTTGCCCCACTTGCCGTCGATGACCTCCTTGGGATCGATGCCCTGCAGCGTGCTCATGCAGGTGAGCAGGCGCGACTCCAGATCCTGCACCTTGCCGGTGTCGGCAAAGTAGCGCGGCAGCTCCACGAACGCGCCCTTGACCACGCCCGGGCCCTTGCCCAGGTCGCATTTCTCCAGCGACGCGCCCTTGGGACCGCGCTTCTTGGTCCAGAGCTCGGCGCCCTTCATTTCGTAGAGGTCGGCCGGGTTGCCGTCCTGCAGCATTTCCCGGTATTCCTCGATGGCCTGGGTGGACGTCTTCTGGGCCAGGGCCGGCGTACTGGCGGCCAGCACGCCCAGCGCGGCCAGGCAAAGGGCTCTTGCTTGCATCGTGGAGTGTCTCCTGCGGTTGTAGGTGGTGGTTGCTTGAGGCCGGGCGACGCAAGCCGCCTGTCCGGACGCGGGCTGACCCGCTCAGGACACCGTGGCTTCGTCGGTGCGGCTGTCGCCCTTGTTGTCCTTCCAGGACACGGAAACCTTGTCGCCCGCCTTGCCGCCCTTGATGACGAACTGCAGGAACGGGTTCTTCGACACCGCAGGGCCCCATTCGCACGAGAACACCTGCTTGCCGTTCAGCGAAGCGGTGACGTCGGTGATGTGCCAGGCGGGAATCAGCTTGCCCGAAGAGTCCTTGCGTTGGCCGGACTCCATCTCGTGGGCCATCAGCACGCGGACCGTGGTCTTGTCGCCCGAAGCCTGGGCGCGGATGCGCATCGGATCTGCCATGTTCTAACTCCTCAACAAATTCGGTTCAAAAAATCGGTTCACTAAACTCGCGGGCCCTGGCGGCTGCGGAGCAAGCCAAACCAGCGAACGCCGTGGAGCGGGCTTGGCCCGGCCACTGGCGTTGTCGCCCTCCGGGGGAAGGCGCGCAGCGACTCAGGGGGAGTGTCATCACCCGCCGCAGCCGCCCAGGGTGACCTTGACTTCCTTCTTGGTGAACAGCGCCTTGCCGTCGGTGGTGACGGCGATGGCGTACACGTCGGAAGACTGGCCCATCTTGGAGCGGGTGGCGAAGCTGGCCTCGATGTCGGGGGTGACGTTGAACACGGCCACCAGCGGCGAGGGGTTCTTCTCGACCATCAGCACCAGCTGCTTGACGTTGGGCAGGGTGGTGGACAGGGCCAGCGGCACCACGGCGCCGTTCTCGGCGATGTCGGGGGCGGTAAGGCTCACGTCCTTGCTCTCGGTGAGCGCGCCGGTGGCACCCAGCGCCTTGAGCGCGTCGGGCACGCCCTTCACTTCGAACGCGGCCTTGTTGTAGGCCAGCACCTGCTGGGGCAGCAGGCTGCCAGCGGCCAGCGCGCCGGCGGCCAGGGCACCCTGGCGGAGGGTATCGCGACGGGTCTGCATGAACATCTCCTTGATTGAACAGTTAAGTCGATACTAATGAAAGCGGGTTGATTGTCCCTAGGGAATTGCCCTTGGATGCACCGCAGCGCCCTGGCGGGCGGCCGCGGATGTTACTTGGCTTTGGGCGCGCCCGAAGCCAGCCAGGCGGCGATGGCCTTGGCGTCGGCCTCCGGCAGCGTCTGCGGCGGCATCGGAATGTCGCCCCACACCCCCTGGCCGCCGGAAACGATCTTGCCGGCCAGGTAGTCGGTCTTGCCGGCGTGCTTCTTGGCCACGTCGACGAAGGCCGGACCCACCAGCTTGGTGTCGATGCCGTGGCAGGCCACGCAGCCGTGCTTCTGCGTCAGCGCGATGGCGGCCGTGGCCGGGTCGCCGGTGGCGGGCTTGGCGGCAGCGCCCGCCGCACCAGCCGCAGCCGCGCCGGCGTTCGGGTCGGTGACGAGGCCACGCTGCGGGCCGATCAGCCGGCTCTGGTCGCGCAGGTTGCCGTGCGCGTCCATGGCGTGCTCGGGCAGCTGCGACACCACCTTCTCGGGCGCCACGCAGTCCTTCATGCAGGCCTTGGCCAGCACGTCGGGCTTGACCTTGCCGGCGCCGAACTCGTTGCCGGGCCACAGCGCATGCTCGGTGGTCATGCCGTTGCGGTTGGGCATGAGCTGCTGGACTTCGGCGATGTTCTTGTCGGACAGCGTGTAGTCCGCCGGCAGGACGTCGGCCAAGTTGAGCAGGTAGGCGGTGACGGCGTAGACCTCGTCGGTCTTGAGCGACTTGGGCGCATTCCAGGGCATGGCGCGGTGGATGTAGTCCCACAGCGTGGACACCGTGGCCACCTTCATGATGGTGGTGCGGCCGGGGTAGTCGGCGCGCTTGAGCGTGGCGACGTGGCCGGTCTTGATGTCGTCCTTGGTGGTGCCGCCGATCAGCGGGGTGAAGGTGGAGTTGGCCTCGCCGAACACGCCGTGGCAGCTGGCGCACTTGGCTTCCCAGATGTCTTGGCCCTGCGAGACGCTGCCCTGGCCCTTGGGCAGGCCCTTGAAATCGGGCCGCACGTCGATGTCCCAGGCCGCCACTTCCTTGTCGGTGGCAGCGCGGCCCACACCGGCAAACTTGCCGCCAGCGCCCTGAGCAAAAGCGCCACCAGCTATCAGAAGCGCAGCAGCGGTGAGGGTGAACTTAGCCGAGCTGAACATTCTTCACCTCCCCGCTTTCCTGCACCAGCCAGGTCTGGATGGCGTTGTTGTGATAGATGGAGCGCGTGCCGCGCACGTCGCGCAGCTGCTTGTAGGTGGGCTGCACGTAGCCGGTCTCGTCCATGGCGCGGCTCTGGATCAGCGCGGGCTTGCCGTCCCACGCCCAGTCGAGCGAGAAGCGCGTCAGGCACTTGCTCTGCACCGGCTCCTGCAGGCGCGCGGTCTTCCAGTTGTGGCCGCCGTCCACCGACACGTCCACCCGCTTGACCTTGCCGCGGCCCGACCAGGCCAGGCCGTTGATGCTGTAGAAGCCCTTGTCCAGCAGCACCTGTCCGCCCGACGGCGTGGTGACCACGCTCTTGCATTCCTGGATGCTGGTGTACTGGCGGTGCTGGCCGTCGGGCATGAGGTCGATGTAGTGCACCGCCTCATCCTTGGTGGCCCAGGGCTTGTCGCCCACTTCCACGCGGCGCAGGTACTTGACCCACGACACGCCCTGCACGCCCGGCACCACCAGGCGCAGCGGGTAGCCGTTTTCCGGCCGCAGCATCTCGCCGTTCTGGCCGAAGGCCACCAGCACCTCGCCGGACTCGATCAGCTCCATGGGGATGGTGCGCGTCATCGAGGAACCGTCGGCGCCTTCGGCCAGCAGGAAGCGGCCCTTCTTGAGGTCGGCGCCGGCCATCTGCAGCAGCGTGATCAGCGGCACGCCGGTGAATTCGCTGCACGACAGCATGCCGTGCGAGTACTGCACCGTGGGCACGGCCACGTTGCCCCACTGCATGCCACTGTTGGCGCCGCACTCGATGAAGTGGAAGCGGCTCACCGTGGGCAGACGCATCAACTCGTCCATGGTGAAGACCATCGGGGTCTTGACCATGCCGTTGATCATGAAGCGGTGCTTGGACGGATCGACGTCCACCCAGCCCTGGTGGTGGCGCTCGAAGTGCAGGCCGCTGGGCGTGACGATGCCGAACAGCGACTGCAGCGGCGCGAACGACACCGAGGCCTGCGTGGTCTGCGTCAGGCCCGGGCTCGGGCGGCGCTGCACGTTGGCCTCGTACTTGGAAGGCAGGCCGTAGCCGTCGGTGGCCACCGCCTTGCCCAGCGTGCTGGACCAGGGCGGCAGCGTCAGGATGTTGGGATCGCCTCCTTCGGCTGGCACCGGGTTGGCCTGCGCCAGCGCGGAGCCGCCGGCGGTGCCCGCCACCGCGGCAGCGAAGGCGTTGCGAATGAAATCGCGCCGGCCCCGCTTGCCTTCGGCAAACACGGTCCGGATACCGGCCTGGTCGAGAAAGTTCTCGGGCGCCTTGCGCAGGCGCCCCCTCTGGTTGGGATCTGAATTCACCGTGGCTCCTCGTGCAGAACCCGGGCACGCCGGCGATGGCCGGGGCGCCATGGGTTCCTTATATGCGCATTCACTAATATATCAGCACGTTGAGGCCCCGCCATCCGGGAAACTCCCAACCCCGGCGCCGCGCGGCGGTCAGGCCGGGGTCAGCGTTGGCCTGGGGAAATCAGCGCTGGAAGTGGTAGTGGTCGCGGTTCAGCGCGGCGGCGATGGCGGTGACTTCCTCGGGGAACAGCGTCAGGCCGAGCTGGTTGCTGCAGTAGTCCACCATGCCGCGCAGCTTGCCGGCGTCGTGGATGCGGCCCTTGGGGCGGTAGATGTCCAGTCCGTCGCGGCCCCACTTCTGGGCGTGGCACTGGTTGCACTTGTGCTCGGCGATCAGCTTGTCGCCCAGCTTCAGGTCGGCGCCCTGGAAGATCGCCGGAACCTCCGCCTGGGCGGCGCCCGCCAGCAGCATGCCGACCAGCGACGGTGCGATGCGTTGAATGCTTGCCATGCTGTCTCCTATGTGGCGACGTGCCTCGGCGGCGAGACGGTCGCTATCTTTATGCTAGCTGTCTGCGCGCTCCGGACGACGGCCAGAACCCGAAATTACCAAAAATCCGGGCCCTCGGCACGCATCGCGTACCGCGCCTTCACGCAGCGGCGAGCACGGCCTTGCGCGCGGCCTGCAGGCGGTCGTCGAGGTAGGCGCCGTAGAAATCCTCCAGCAGCGCGCCTTCCAGCCGCGGCGCCACCTCGCGCCCGCCGGGGCCGACGAACAGCAGCGTGGGCGTCACCTTGATGACCCAGCCGCGCACCAGCGCGTCGTGCGTGGTGGCTTCGCCCTGCCAGCCCTGCGTGGCGCGGCTGGAGCGCATGTCCACCTGCACCACGTGGATCTGCCCCCGCGCCAGCATGGGCGCCAGGTGCGACTGGCGCACCACGCGGCAGAACGGGCAGCCCTGCAGCGACACCATCACCACCAGCGGCTGGTGCGCCGCCAGCGCCGCGGCCAGCTCGTCCTTGAGCGAGGCCGACAGCGGCAGCGCCGCCTCAGCCGCCAAGGCCCGGCGCGCCGGCAGCACCGCCAGCAGGCCCGTGCCGGCAAGCCCGGCCAGGGTGGCCGCGCCGCCCAGTTTTTTCAAGGCTTTTCGCCTTCCAGCCCAGACAGGGCGGGCGCAGGCAGCCATGGTTTTGATAGCAGACCTCATGGTTTTTCGTGCTCCATGAGCAGGTAGGTGTTGTAGGCGTTCATGCGGTTGGCGGCCTTGAACAGGGGCAGCGCTTCCCAGTCGGTCCAGTCGGTGTCCTTGTAGGCCTGGTCGAACGGCACCATGTCCTGCGCGGCCTGGCCCATGGTCTTGCGCAGGTAGATCAGGTAGCTGCGGGTGAGCTCCATGTCCTTGCGCGCCTCGTGCGAAGCCTCGCCGTGGCCGGGGATCACCACCTCGGCGCCGAAGGTGAGCAGCTTGTCGAGCGAGGCGATCCAGTTGCGGCTGTCGGCCTCGCCCACGTAAGGGATGCGGCTGCGGAACACCAGGTCGCCCGAGTAGAGCACCTTGTCGGCCGGCAGGTAGATCGCCAGGTCTTCCGGCGTGTGGGCCGGCCCCACCGGCTGCAGCACGAAGGTCATGCCGCCAATGGTGCGCTCCTGCCGGCCGTCGATCCATTCGTCGGCGGGCACCAGGTGGGTCTTGTCGTCCACCCAGGGCGCCAAGTCGGTGCGCGAGGCCTGCAGCCGCAGCGTGGCGGTCTGGGCGTAGAGGTATTCGCGCCCGAGCTGCTGGGCGATGATGTGCGCGCCCTGGTCCTTGAACACCTGCAGGCCGTACACGTGGTCGGCGTGGTAGTGGGTGAGGATCACCGTCTTCACCGGCTTGGGCGTGATCTTTTTGATCTCGGCCAGCAGCCGCTCGGCCAGCGCTGGCGAGCCGAGCGCGTCGATCACCACCACCGAGTCGCCCGTGACCACGAAGCCGGCGTTGGAGATGAAGTTCTGGTTCTTCGGCGAGCCGAGCGCCGACAGGCCCTGTACGTACCAGCAGTGCGCCGACATCTGCTGCGGCACCATGGGCGGCGGCGTGAAACCGGCCGGCAGCGGCGCCTGCGCCCAGGCGCCCCGCGCCACCAGGGTCAGCCCCGCCGCGCCGACGCAGCAGCGCAGCGCTTGACGCCGGTCAATTGTCTCCGTCATGCTTCGTCCTATTATTCATAAGCAATTACTGAACTGATTGTGGAGGATGGCCGTGGAACTCGCAACCCTGCTGGAACGCTACGGTGAAAGCGCCGTGCTGGCCAGCGGCGGCGCCGTCATCGGGCTGCTGTTCGGCTTCTTCGCCCAGCGCTCGCGCTTCTGCCTGCGCGCGGCCACCATCGAGTTCTGGCACGGCAAGTTCGCCGAGAAGCTCTCGGTCTGGCTGCTGGCCTTCGCCACCGCGGTGCTGGGCGTGCAGGGGCTGATCCTGCTGGGCCAGCTTGACGTGTCCGGCGCGCGCCAGCTGGCCAACCGGGGCAGCCTGTCGGGCGCGCTGGCGGGCGGCGTGTTCTTCGGCGTCGGCATGATCATGACGCGCGGCTGCGCCAGCCGGCTGCTGGTGCTGTCGGCCAACGGCAACCTGCGCGCCCTGCTCTCCGGCCTGGTGTTCGCCGTTACCGCGCAGGCCGCGCTGGCCGGCGCGCTGGCGCCGCTGCGCCTGGCCATCAGCAGCTGGTGGACGGTGGAAGGCGGCCCCTCGCGCAGCCTGCTGTCGCTGATCGGCGCCGGCCCGTGGGACGGCCTGGTGGCCGGGCTGGTGTGGCTGGCCGTGGCCATCTTCTTCTCGCAGCGCACCGGCAACCGGCTGTGGATGTGGATCGGCGGCATCGGCACCGGCCTGACCATCGCGCTGGCCTGGTGGTTCACCTACGCGGTTTCGCGCGCCTCGTTCGCCGCCGAGGCGGTGCAGATCCAGGGCATGACCTTCAGCGGCCCCTCGGCCGAATGGCTGATGCGCGTGCTCAGCACCGAATCGCCGGTGGCCGGCTTCGACTTCGGCATGCTGCCCGGCGTGTTCCTGGGCTCGTTCCTGGGCGCGCTGTGGGGGCGCGAGCTGAAGGTGGAAGGCTTCAAGGACGGCTACAGCATGGCGCGCTACATCGTCGGCGCCATGTGCATGGGCTTCGGCGCCATGCTGGCTGGCGGCTGCGCCGTGGGTGCCGGCATGACCGGCGGCTCCATCTTCGCCCTCACCGCCTGGCTCACCCTCGGCGGCATGTGGCTCGGCGCCGGCGTCATGGAAAAGCTGATCGGCGAACCCGTGCAGTCGATCCAGCCGCCGGCACAGGAAGCTCCGGTCGTCATGCCCGTGGCGCCGTAAAAGGCCCACCCCCAGGCTCCACTCGCTTCGCGATGTTCCGCCACCCCCCTCAAGGGGGCACCGCCAGTGGCCGGGGGGACCCCGGCCACGGCGGTCACGCGCATGGCCTGCTCCGCGGCCTTCTGGGAGTGCCAGTTCTTGCCGTGAGGCCTGTGGATGCTTCGGGGCCGAGCGAAGCGATGGCCCGAAATCCCCAAATCCCCTCTGGCCGTGCCGAGAAGCGCAGGGCGTGGGGCGGGCATGGGCTGCGC
>ERZ795053.4002-NODE-4002-length-16239-cov-6.661332_pt1 | contig 16239 bp, 16 predicted proteins | sample MGYA00375137_ERZ795053 | MGnify/ENA primary metagenome ERZ795053 (study PRJEB30182, sample SAMN05720284) | activated sludge metagenome | isolation source: Anaerobic digester | place: Hong Kong | collected 2014-12-17 ...
GGATATTTACAGAGAGAAATTCAAGACTTCTAATTTCAAAACGCGGAATGTGGGTAATTTGTTTCAATCCTTGTTTTTGTGGAACTCGCGCCCGGACATGGAAAGGAGGAGATCGAGATGAACAAGATCCCGTTGTTTCAATCCTTGTTTTTGTGGAACTCGCGCCCGGACGATACGACCAACGCGAAGCTGTTTGTGGCCGCAGGTTTCAATCCTTGTTTTTGTGGAACTCGCGCCCGGACAGTTGTACTCGTCTTGAAGAATGAACTCCTCGTTGGGTTTCAATCCTTGTTTTTGTGGAACTCGCGCCCGGACTCGGAGGTGCCGAAAATTCCGGTAGGGTCCACCTAGTTTCAATCCTTGTTTTTGTGGAACTCGCGCCCGGACTTCGGAGGTGCCGAAAATTCCGGTAGGGTCCACCTAGTTTCAATCCTTGTTTTTGTGGAACTCGCGCCCGGACGGCGGGGGGCGCGCGCCGTCGGTGGGGATTGTTACTGTTTCAATCCTTGTTTTTGTGGAACTCGCGCCCGGACACCCCGATAGGGACGAGATAGACAGGGCCATCCGGAAGTTTCAATCCTTGTTTTTGTGGAACTCGCGCCCGGACACCTCCGTCGACGGCGCGACGAACTGGTATACCCTGTTTCAATCCTTGTTTTTGTGGAACTCGCGCCCGGACGATATCCGAGTTTGTAAAATTGCTTAGATATATTGAGTTTCAATCCTTGTTTTTGTGGAACTCGCGCCCGGACAAGATATGCTAATATAACAGGATGATACCAACACAAGTTTCAATCCTTGTTTTTGTGGAACTCGCGCCCGGACGTTGACGCTGATCAGCTAGAAATGGCTGGAGTAGAGTTTCAATCCTTGTTTTTGTGGAACTCGCGCCCGGACAACCCGAGTATAGGCTATTATCCTATATATAATATATGTTTCAATCCTTGTTTTTGTGGAACTCGCGCCCGGACGAAAATTCCGGTCGGGGGCACACGCAAGGTCCAGATGTTTCAATCCTTGTTTTTGTGGAACTCGCGCCCGGACCGTATTGGGCGCTATCATCGAGAATATGGACACTATGTTTCAATCCTTGTTTTTGTGGAACTCGCGCCCGGACCTCGCGGGGACATACCAATAGATATCGTGGCCGAGTTTCAATCCTTGTTTTTGTGGAACTCGCGCCCGGACGATAATATCAGATACGGGGCCTCCGAAGTAGAGGTGTTTCAATCCTTGTTTTTGTGGAACTCGCGCCCGGACAATAGGCGTCCTCGAAAACCCGCTGTGCGTCTTCTTGTTTCAATCCTTGTTTTTGTGGAACTCGCGCCCGGACTATGTGATCGTCGGCGTCACGCCGTATGTCTTGGGTTTCAATCCTTGTTTTTGTGGAACTCGCGCCCGGACTCGACGTATGCCACCCACAGCTCTATATCTTCATCAACATGTTTCAATCCTTGTTTTTGTGGAACTCGCGCCCGGACGGCCTCGGACCCAGATAGGACGCGCTGCCACATTTTGTTTCAATCCTTGTTTTTGTGGAACTCGCGCCCGGACAAGAAGGGTTGGATATGGTAGAGAGATCAACATATTGTTTCAATCCTTGTTTTTGTGGAACTCGCGCCCGGACGCTGCATTTACTAAACTTGCGAAGTTAGGCGCGGAGTTTCAATCCTTGTTTTTGTGGAACTCGCGCCCGGACCTCAAGATCCTACCCGACCTTGAAAAACAGATGGAGTTTCAATCCTTGTTTTTGTGGAACTCGCGCCCGGACGAGGTACAACCTGAGCCTCCCGTTCAAGTCGTCGTGTTTCAATCCTTGTTTTTGTGGAACTCGCGCCCGGACGCGAACTATCGGGAGAATGCCCGCGCCGCCCTCGGGTTTCAATCCTTGTTTTTGTGGAACTCGCGCCCGGACCATCTTTCGCTGTGGGGGCGATAATGGCGTATCCGGGAGTTTCAATCCTTGTTTTTGTGGAACTCGCGCCCGGACGGTCCCGATTCGCGGGGCTCTTGGATCAGCGATCTTTGTTTCAATCCTTGTTTTTGTGGAACTCGCGCCCGGACTATCATCACCCATCCTTGGGAGCACGGGCCAATGGGTTTCAATCCTTGTTTTTGTGGAACTCGCGCCCGGACGCCAGTGGCCACGGCTCAGGAAGTCATCGACGCTATGTTTCAATCCTTGTTTTTGTGGAACTCGCGCCCGGACTTACTTTAACCTCTTCGACCGAAACCTTTATGACCTGTTTCAATCCTTGTTTTTGTGGAACTCGCGCCCGGACTCGCCCAGCTCGAAGCCGTTTTGAACGGCGCCCAGGTGTGTTTCAATCCTTGTTTTTGTGGAACTCGCGCCCGGACCCGGCACCTACTACCTGTGGCGGTGGCGGGTTGAGTTTCAATCCTTGTTTTTGTGGAACTCGCGCCCGGACCTTGTAGCGAGGCCTTCTAGTTCCAATTCGACTATGGTTTCAATCCTTGTTTTTGTGGAACTCGCGCCCGGACCGTTTTTGGCGCCGTTGATGAGAGAGTAGTTGTAATGTTTCAATCCTTGTTTTTGTGGAACTCGCGCCCGGACTTCGGAGGTGCCGAAAATCCCTGCGGGGAGCACGTAGTTTCAATCCTTGTTTTTGTGGAACTCGCGCCCGGACGGGTTTGTTCCACCACCCGCGCCCACGGCGCCCCAGTTTCAATCCTTGTTTTTGTGGAACTCGCGCCCGGACGATAACGAACGACGACCAAGTGACCTTCGAGGGCATGTTTCAATCCTTGTTTTTGTGGAACTCGCGCCCGGACGGCCCTCTGCTTTTCGAGATCGGCTATCTGGATGTGTTTCAATCCTTGTTTTTGTGGAACTCGCGCCCGGACTTCACCGAGGAGGCACTGACAGATCAGGGAGACCAGTTTCAATCCTTGTTTTTGTGGAACTCGCGCCCGGACCTGACAAGATACTCGCGACGGGCAGTTGGTCCTATCGTTTCAATCCTTGTTTTTGTGGAACTCGCGCCCGGACTTCTCGGGCGGCGAGGTTGATAAGTACGGCCAGATGTTTCAATCCTTGTTTTTGTGGAACTCGCGCCCGGACAGCGGCCGATTTTCGTCCTTTTCCCTGTTTCTGGGTGTCAAACCGGCCTTTTCAGACCCTCCCTCCGGCATGAGTGGAATTTATCGAATCCCTTATAAATTCATTCCTGCCGGGGGGGCTTTGGGCCTATACTCAGACCAACTCATAAGAAGAGATGAGCCGATTCTACCTCAACCTCGCGACCGCCCCAAAGCCTCTGGAGACGGACTTCCCCAGGCCCAACAGCTCCGGGATCTCGAAGTTCGTGGTGAACTCGCCCCTGATCCCCGTCACCTTCTCGTCTTTCAGCCTGCAGATCTCCTCGGTCACCCCTCCCACCTCCAGCCTTATATGCTCTTTGGCGACGTACCCGAGCCCCTTGGAGGCGGAGAGGAGGTTACCCACCAGGATGCTCCGGAGGATGTCTCGCCTCTCCTCCCGCGAAGCCCTTCGATATCTATCGTAGTTCTTCTGGTTGAGGGCGAGCCACGGCGTCGCAAACCGATAGCTCTGGATCGTCGAAGAGCAGCCGAACTCCTCGCTTTTGAGGATCACGCTCCTCTCCATGACGGAGTAGACTGACTCGCCGAGCCTGATCTCGTCGAACTTGTCGTAGATCTCCTTCAGAACGTCGGCCCCCTCGTTGATCCCCAGGACCAGGGGGCCTTCTGGAAGCATCTTGTACTGGATGAGAGGGTATCGGTAGATCAGCTTGTCCGTCACGTGCTGGTGGAGGAGGGAGTGCTCGTTGAAGCTGGTGGCGAAGAAGCCGCGGAGCTTCGCCCCGTCGCCGCGCATTGGGGCGTCGGAGTGGAGGGTGAGGCGGAGGATTTTGAGGATCATGGTTTTATTTCCTCAGAAGAATATTGACCCATCCCCAGCCCCAGATCTTTTAAAACCTGTCGTTTTGTCATAAAAGTTGTCTAGCTCAACTCTTGAGATATGGCCAATATTGGAATCGTCCATTACTAATGTACCTGCAGACTTTTTAGGAACGGATATTAAATAATCACTGAAACATTTCTTCATCCTCAGATATCTTTTCGTTCTCTCTAGGTTATTTTTTTCAAACCGGAGATCCTGGTATTGCTTCCATATTTTCTCAGCGGTCTCGTCCAACTCCACAAATACGTTTGCCGCGGGGATATCATCCTCGATGAGCTTGAACTTCGTGCTCAGATCCTTGAATGCCAATCCTGCTATGCAATCTAAGCTATCCTTTGAATCCTTCTCGCCCATACCGCGCTTTACTGCCTTGAAATATCTGTTATTAAGCTCTAAGAACTCGGATTCTTCGATTGGCTCTTTGAATGGCCTCAGAATTTCCAGGGTTTTGTCTATGAGGAATGGATCATAGATATAGCTATAAAATTCTTTTCTATCATCTTTTAAAATAAAAACTGTCACCAATCCTTTCTCTTTTTTGGATGAGCCCCTATTGCACCTACCCGCCACCTGATTGATTGAGTCCATGGGGGCAAAGTCCCTGTAAACTCTATCGGCATCTATATCCACACCAGCCTCGATAAGTTGGGTGCTGACGATTACCTTTCTTGGTCCATCAGAACCTTTAGTCTCTTTGATCTGATTTATCCTTTTTAACCTCTCTTTTGGTACAACGCTAGTGGATAGATAACACATATTTGTATTCTCTAGATTCAGATCAGAGATATAATCATAAATGTTTTTGGCTGAGTTTATGGTGTTCAGAACAATCAGAAAATCCTTATCCTTCCATTCCTCCAAGTCTCTTTTCAGTATGGCTTTGAACTCATCCAGGGCTATTGTTCTTTCAATCATAGGCATGAGATCAATCCTATCTAGGACCCTGAAGTACTCCTCTTTCCTCTGAGCTATCTCTTGAATCTCTCCCTTTCCCTCCTCAAAGATGAGCGGCTGGGTGGCGGTAATCAAAATGACATAGCTATTGAACTTATCACAGAGCAGCATTAGAGCATCATGGATCAATTGCCAGTATTGGTGAGGCACTGCCTGGACCTCGTCCAAAATTATTATAGCGTTTGCAAGCTTATTGAACTTTCGCAACTGCTTATTCCTATTGGAAAAGAGTGTATTGAAGAGCTGCCAGAAGGTGGTTACTATTATCTCTGAGTTCCACCCCTCCATGAGGAGAAGGCTTTTATCGGCCTCGTATTCTGCGTCACCGGTCTCATATCTCACATCTGCTAGGTGATGGTGCTTTAGCAGGAGCCTGGAATCTTTATAGGTTCCCTTGGATTTGCTTTCATCCTCGTTTTCATCGCAAGGTTTGGCAGGAATTTTGGTCGTATCGGATTCAGACTGTTCTTGTGGGAATATAACGCCATCAAAGACGCCATAGTTTTGATCTATGATACTCAGGAAGGGCAATGCATAGATTATTCTTGGCTTGATATCTTTCTTCTCTAATCGCTCTCTTAGTTTTAGAGCAATGGATAGGGCAGTAAGGGTCTTACCTGTGCCTGTGGGGACGTTCAGGGATATGATCTTTTGATCCAAGTTCCAGTCCTTGATTCTATCCATGGCCTCATAATAGATTTGATTTCTGAGGCTGTTAATGTTCTCTAAGTTGTCTGTAAAATGATTGGCCTTTCTATAGATATCGACTAGGTCCCCTGCCAAACCCAAGCGCTCAAGTTTAATACCATCAAGACCTGCATCGGTCTTATCTGCATCGATTAGCGCAGAATATAGAAATTGGTTTATGAAATATGGGTAAATATCGTCCTTATCGCTTAGATGCCTTACGAGTCGCCTTTCTTTAGCTATATCTGTCAAGATGCTACTAAGAATATAATTTTTAATACTATCAACATCGATATCTAGGTTGATATTCCCTTCTGAGAGGAGCGTTGAAAGAATATCTCCTAGCTCCGTCATATCCATAGATTCTATCTGTTTCTTTGCCGTCCTCAGTACGTCCTCATCATCAGCATCGACATCGCTTATCTCATCCATAGCATTCAGTAGGTTTCCGTGATGTCTCTTTACCGCCAGGAAAGATATGATCGGCAGAAGCTCAGATATTCCTCCTTCTATTCTAGATTGCTTCAGATATTCCTTGGCCACAGAATATGTAAAGAATGCAGATAGAAGGCCATGATGGGTTGTCTCCATGGCTTTAAGAGATCTTCTCTTCTTCTCATTCTTCTCTGCAATGTAATCCTGAAAGAATTTGGTAGCCTTCCCAAAGTCATGAGTGACGCCGATTATAAAAGCCATATCCTGTAATAGGTTAGCTTCCTCTATGTTCAGAGATTTATCTGCAACCGTATTTCTAGCTATCACTCCTACATTCCGGAGGTGAACTATCAGGCGCTTGCCGGGGTGAGAGAGCAACTCAAAGGAATGCGATTCGCTCATGCTCATCGTTCTCAACCTCCCATAGATTTCTGGCGTTGGCTTTGATCTTCTCTCCATTTCTCTCAAAAAGGATTTCACTGTAATCAGTTACCTCTCTACCATCGTTCATCTCATTAGGCAAGGTTTCAGAGAAATATTCCTTTCCCGCTTCGAACTCAGGGCTGATTATACATTTTCCTGGCACAACGCTATCTATAGTATGGAGCCCTTCCTCTAACTTCTTTAACCCAAATTCGCCCATATAACCGAAGTTGCAGATGAGTTGGCTTAAACCCAGGCATGGCGTATAAATCGATTGATGGTTGGCCAAGAGTGACTTCAGGTTATTGCAAAGCGTCTCATCAGAATGAGCGATATAGATTCTATACTTCGGATCTTTCACGAACTCGCGTCTGGTCGGATGCCTGTTCTTGATCACATGCATATTCTTTATATTATCTGCATTGAGATGATTCTCTCCGATCCTTATCTTCTTTATAGGCTTAATGATCTTGCAACCTATTCTCGCATCCTTTCTGAAGAAATGCCTGAAATACTCCTCTTTATCGAGCCCCATGATAGCTCCTATCAGCCCTGATATGGCGGTACGCGGCGGAAAAGAATATGTGAGGGGAGAGCTAGTTGTGTAAATCTTCTTGAAATGGGCATAATCCCCCCAAACATCGAGCACTATCACTCTATCCGGCATCTCAACCTCTCTAAAAGGAGATCAGCTTTACATCTATGCCTGTGGTTGCCTTCAGGTCAGCCATCGAGAAAGCAACTCCCTCCCTGCAAAACCTCATCCTATCATCGACACAGACCTCGATATTCTGTATGGTATCCTTCTTCTCAGTGAGCTTCTTAACGAGCTTGGATATATCAATCTGGTAATCGCTGGTGTCACGAATATTCTCATGGGGCAGCTCAGTCTCCAATGTCAACATCTCGTCCAGATCACCGATATGATAGTTCTTTTTGCTGTAATTGACCTTAAGCAGTAGCCTCGGGACCTGTCCTATCTTAGTCCTGGTGATCAGGCTCTTGGTTCCGTTCCAGATTCCATCCAGCAAGAGCTGTACGTCATCATCTGTGAGTCCCGTGAGCTTGGCCGCGTTCTCATTTATGATGCCATAGAAGCGAATGAGTGAATAGGGCAGGAAATCCTCTTCGCGGAAGGTCTTATGTGTGGCCTTTGGATCTGAAGCGAAGGCTCCTGTGCCTCTTATATGTTTTATGGTGACTCTATGTAGGGATCTGCCCATCTTGAACTGAACAGGGCCTGTATAAGTGATCGCTCCTTTATCTTTCCTGGATTCAGAATCCTTACCTTCCTTCGTTTCAGCATCCTTCTTAGCCTTTCCACCATTATCTTTCTTGGATTTTACTATCGGGAGGACTCCCCCAAAGAGGCGGATGTCTATGCATTCGTCGAGGATTCTCTTGCGGTCATTCCCAAAGTTGCCTGCTCTCATCTTTGCGTCCTGAATATGCCCCTCCTCATCATGAGCGATCTCCTTGACAAAGATCTCCATATTTTGGGATTGGAGATAATCCCTTATGGTTCTCTTCAGCCTAACATCAGTAACTATGTTTATGCCAGTCTCTTCATCTATCCTCGGCTTATTCTCATCTAGAGGATCGCCGTTTGGATTTGCATCCTTCACATCATAAAGAAAGATTATCTCAGATCTATTTGATATAGTGTTGCCCATCTTCATTCCACCTCCTCAGTATCTTCCTCTTCTTTAACATCCTTGAACAACTTATGGGTATCCATTCCCAGGACGAAATAAAAGCTCAGCTCATCATTGCTCTCACTCCAATTTTCACCGGAAAGGATGAAATAGCGAGCGATGATTTCCTCAAGCTCTCTGTAGTAATTTCTCTTATACTCCTCAAGCTTATTCTGAATCTCAGGGAGGAGTCGCTTGATGAGAGCTTCATTCATCCGAAGTCCATGTAGTTTATCACGAAATGGAGCAGCTTCTCTCTTTTGCAGTTGGTTGTTCAGCAAAAATTGAGCCAATACGCCCTCTAGAAAGGCGGCTTTCTTTGCGTTGCTGGTGAAGAATGCCTCATTGGATTGGAAGAAGCTCTTTATCTTCTGCTCCAAGGGAAGGCCCTCCATATGTTCGATGGACAGCTCTCCTTCGCCTAGTTTATCCATACCCTTCATCTCCGATTCGATATTTTTGAGTATACCAAGCTCCTTTAAGTAGTACAAAAGGAGGAAGCCGTTGAGAGTAGTAACATTTGTAGGATGATCTGCGTCGAATATATCTCTTATCCTTAGAATAATATATTTTATTAATAGATGATAATCTATGCTATTTCCAACAAATATTTTGTTGACTATATCCATGAAGATCTTATCGAAGTTTCCGTTCTTCGGCATTACTTCGAATTTTTTCATCATTGAGCTGGATGGGAAGAACGTCCTCACGACCTTGAAGTTGAACTCCAAGGGTTCCCTCTCCCTTTGCGGTTCGTTCAATACTTTTTCATTATATATCCTGAACCTCTTATCAACTTTATTTTTTGTATTGAATATCCTTCTTAGCCTGGAAGGGACAATTCCGTCGATAGAAAGCAAAATATTGTATTGGGATTTAACCTTTTTATAGAAAAACAAGGTGGTGCTTATGAAGTCACTTTGCTTGGCTACAATTTCCAATATTTCTTTTTCATCTGCAGTTAAGCGTTTCCTAACCTCCTGGCTGATCTTCTGATCCCTCTTTTGATCCTTGGCTGTCAGTATGCGCAGGATCTCCTCGGAATCTCCACCCATGGCCATCTTTGGGATTAATAGGTAGTTGAAGCCATAAAAGTCGAAGCTCAGTTTTTCCTCCACAAATCTTTTCCCCAATTCAAGAATTGTGGCACAATCGAAGCATATTGGGGTATTCTTCCATGACTCGGAGATCTCGAAGCCCCCAGAGAGGTTTGTCAGATTGTCATAGGTGTGGAATGTCCATGGGATTGCAAACCCGTATACCTCAGGTTTCCTCTGCTCACATAAACAGCAAACACTGTTTTCACCCAATGAGGTTCCTTGAGACTTTTTATAGGAGTATTTGCCCTTTCCTTGGAGGAGCAAGATTTTCTCAAACAATGGATATTCATTAATATGCGAATAATCGTCGCCCTTTTCGAAGCCTAGCGTGATGATAGCATTAGTATCTGGATCTCTTTGAGCGTATTTATTGTTAAGCTCCTCTAAAATCTTGTCCTTTTGACATCTGAGAGCTATGCTCATTTTTTGGATGGTATCTTTCTCATCATCAGAGATCTCATATTCCTCATAGTTCTCAAACCACCTCAAGAACCTGCCAAATGTTCTAGGAAGCTGGCTTGCCACCATGCTTGTGGGCGTGGCATCGGTGCCATTGGAAGGACCTTTTTTATATAAATACAGCGTTGGATCTTTAAATTCGTCCCTTACTACTCGGCTAAAGAAATAATCGCTGTCTCTCTCCTCCAATACAATTATCAATACTGCTTTATATGTATCATTGGAATTTGGATTTTCGAGGTACGTTGCGATTGTGTCCCCGCCGCCACCCTGGGTTCTTTGAACATATTCACCGATCCTTCTTACAGCCTCTATCACTGAAGATCACCTTAGACACAAATATTCCTATACGTGCAGTCCACGCACCTCGCCTTCTGCTTCGTCCCGTCGGGATAATATCCCCTCTGAATTATCATAAGTATCTCGCGCACCATCTGCTCTGCTCTCTTATAATCTTTATCCCTGAGGTTTATCTCCTCCACGTGATGATTGCTCCTGGCGTAGCATACAAAGCCGCGGTTGACGTCGACACCGTAATGCTCCGCTATTAGGAGGCCGTAGAGGGCCGCCTGGTACTTGTGGGTCTTGTACACGGTTTTCTTCCACTCTGCGAACTTGTAGTCCATCGGCGCGGCCGTCCCGTCGTCCAGGAAGAGGACCTCGTCCACCTCCCCCTTGAGGTGATGCCTCCGCGAGGTGAGGTAAACCGAGATCTCCTTTCCCGTGCATTTGAGCCTCTTTCTCACGTAGTCCCGGTTCACCTTCTCACGGCTCTCGTGGAGCTCCCTCCCCTTCAGAACCTTGTAGCGCCTCTCCTGATGCTCAGGTATCATCAGGCACCGCTCGAAGAATATGAACCGGGGGCAGAAGAGATATTCCAGCGCATCGGAGACGGTGATGAAGACCTCCTCTCCCTCCGTCTCCCCCTCTGCCTTCTCTTTCGGGGCTGGCGAGATATCGACCACGGGCTTCGTCTCCAGCTTCATGTTTTCCTCAGAATATCTTGGTGGTGATGATCCCTGCCACCAGATCCCGGTCGAACCCCTCGCCGATCAGCTTGATCTTCTCAAAGCAGTCCTCGCAGATGGGAAAGACGTAGACCGAGTCCGACTCCTCGATGATCGCCTCGCACTCCAGAGCCAGGGAGTCGGCCTCGTTTTTGTTGAGGTCGCCGAGAAAGGCGCTCTTCTGGACCCGGAAGAGGCCGTAGCCCTTGCAGATCTTCGCCACCCGGCTCCTGATCTTGTCGTCGGTTATATCGTAGATCGTCCATACCAGCATTAGAGATTCCCGCCTTCAGACTCTGCCTTCGGACTCCTGCCTTCTCATCCGTATCATTCTTCTTCTTCTTCGTCTTCTTCCGCGTCCAGGACGTCCACATCGAAGTCCTCCGGAAGCTCCGTCCCGGGCCGGATCAGAGAGTTGGCGATCCTGTGGCACTCCATCTGAATGGTGTTCCTCACCTTCACGTTCCGCCCCCGGTAGGAGATGGGCACCTCCAGGGCTCCGTTCACCGCCTCGATGAGGGCCGCCTTCCCCTCCTTGGAGAGGCCCACCCCCTGCTCCAGCGGCTCGAAGAACTCGTCTTTTATCATCCGCCTGGTGAATAGGTGGACGACGGCCTCATCGATGTAGGTCCGAAATATCTCGATGATGTCGAAGACCAGGGACTTCTTGTTGTAAGAGTCGGTATGCAGAAATCCCACGTAAGGGTCCAAGCCTGCTATGATGCACCCCTTCTCCACCAGGGAGTAGAGGACGCCGTACCCGTAGTTTAGCATGGCGTTGAACTCATCTTTGGCAGGGTTTCTGCTCCGTCCGGAAAAACGATACCTTTCTGGCATCACCGATGAGATGGCGCCGAAGTAAGCTCGAGAGGCCATCCCCTCCAGTCCGAGCATCTCCTGCCTCCGGAAATCGATGCTGCCCCGAAGCCGCCTCATATCCTCGCGGGACCGCGCGATCTCCTGGATGTAGCCGGCTAGATCGTCCCCCTTCTCCGGCCTTGGCTTCTTCAACCGATAAAGAAGGGTGATCTGATTATCGAGCTTCTTCAACCCCCACTCCTTGGCCAGGTTCAGGCCATCAGCGGTATCGTAGATCTCAAGCTGCCTTCTCCGGATCAGGGTGGTGCTCCCCAGCTTGGGATGCCAGACCCTACCGTATGGGTCTCCGTGGGCGTCGAGAAAGACGATGTCTATGTTGTTGTCCACCGCCATCTTGATGGCGTCCGTCGTGATGTATGCAGCTGTGGAGATCAGGATGCTGTTGATTTTGTTCGCCGATACCTCGAAGCTTTTATCGTCCTTCTTTACCAAAAAACAGCTCCCGCTTTTTCTCAGATAAGATCCATATGTATTGATCACTAGCTGCATCTTATTTATCACAACCTTGATATCTGAGATAGTTATTAAAATTTAAGCGTTTTGGTACAGCCTCCAGAAAATGCCTCTCCTTACAAAAGGACGTCAGCAGATTGAGCTTCACAGCCTCTTGAAATACCGGATCGAACCCGCCCCCACCACCGCACCCCGCCCCCCATGATTGCGTTTTGCGGGAAACCCAGCCACCCTCTTCCTTCCTCCAAACCACCCCGCCACGCTCTCCGACACCCCGGCGCACCTTCCGGGGCGGACCCGACGGCGGCGCCGCCCGGCCACTGGCCACCGGACGGCTGCCTGGCGGTGCTCTGATCCGCGACCCAACCCAGCCGGCTTCTTCTCAGAACATAATCCCGCAGTCGTAGGGGACCAGGACCTCCGATCTCTCCTCGATGATCAGGTGAGGATAATCCTCCTCCATTATCATGCTCCTCCTGATGAACCCGCCCCACTTGGTGAAGACGACCACCTCGACTTTCACCAGATCTCCGCTCATGGAGACGATGGGAGCGAGATCGATCCCGGCTACCTCTTCCAGAAGCTCCTCGACGGTGGCGTTATCCTCGCCGACCCAGCCGGTCAAGCAGGTCGGGCTGGTCGGGCTGGTCAGGATGGCCCGGGCGTCCTCCAGGTCCGAGACGATCCGATCGTCGTTGTAGGCCGCGTGCCAGAACTGGTAGAACTGCTCCCCCTGGATGATGAGGAGGGCAAGCTGGAAGAACCCCTCCGACGATCCGTCGGTGGAGACGAAACTGAGGTAATAGTCCTCCCTATCCGCCTCCTCAGCGGAGGGCTCAGCGGCGAGGTACTCGGAACGGTTCCCGTAAGGGGCCGCTACGGCCTTCCTGGCGTAGAGGACCGGGGCGCCTCCGATCCCGGCATAATTGTAGACGTAGTCGAGAACCCGCCCTCGTCTCATGGAGAGCCGGTCCAGGACGGTGAAGTAGAGGTTGACGTCGAAGTCCCCCTCGGCCTTCTCGGCGGCATCATTCATAAGATGCTCAGGAACCTCAAGGCCGGCTGTAAGGGCCTCGAAATCGGCGACGAGATCTTTCGAGTAGGATGGAGAGATCCTCGTCACCAGGAGCCAGGTGGGCTCCTCTATCTCAAGGTCGGCTTCCGCCGTCTCGTTCTGGGAGCAGGACGGCTGCAGGGAGACGGCGAGGATGGAGAGGATAAGAAATATCTGAATGATTGGTTTGAAACTCATCATATCGCCCCGAACGACTATTGAATATTCTCTTTAAGAGCCATATTACTATCCCTATTATTTAATGGTATTCCGGGGCGAAAAATATCTTTGAGATGGATGTAGCTGATAAAAGCCACCCCATTGGAATTGCCAAGGATGATATCCGAGTAAGATTACAAATAAGCGCAAGTAAGCGCAAGTCTTGCAAAATATGGTGATTGGAAATGAAGAGGTCTCTGACCGCCAAGATCTGGAATGAAGATGGAGCCTGCGTCTCCAGATGCCCCGAGCTGGAGGTGGCGAGCTGTGGCGATACGCCCGAAGAGGCCCTCAATAACCTGAAAGAAGCTGTGGAGCTTTATCTGGAGAACGCCGAAGAACTGGGCCTCTTGCCCTCAGAAAAACGCGGATAAAAATTGATTTGGTCCCGGGGCGTTCCCTACCCCAGGATCTCGTGCAGCTTGAAGAGGTGCGGTCCGAGCTTCCCCTCGAAGTTCCCGGCCGAGATCTTGACGACGCCCGGAACCGTGCAGGCGGCCATGATCCCCGCCCGCATCGACCTCTCGATCGCCTCCCGGTCGACCCCGTTGATCACGACCTCGTAAGAGGCCCGGATGGAGGGCGGGAGGATGCAGACCCCATCGTCCTTGAGGGTGGGGCAGAACCTCTCGTTCGTCGAGGCCTTCAGGAACTTGTAGCGGCTTCCCACCTTCGAGCCGCTGGCGACGACCCCGCCGGGGAAGGGCGTGATCGTCCCCTCCTCCTCCCTTATGGCGTCGACGGCGGCCTCGGCGGCCATGAGGGCGGAGGCCTGGTTCTCGGCCATGATGTAGAAGTTTCCTCCGGCAATCCCGTCGACGGCCCCGATCTTCTCTTCAACGATGAAGTCGCCGGACATCACCGGGATGCTGCAGACCCCCCGCTCGCAGTAGGCCATCTCCTTCTGAAAGCCGTCTCCGAAGAACTTCAGCTTCGCTCCGGTATCAAACTGCTTCTCCGCCTCTGGGATGCCGTTGAATACCGCCGTGGTGGGGGCGGTGAGGACGCACTGGCCGATCCGCGATAGAAGAGAGTTCTCCAGGTTCTTGAAGCTCATGTTGCAGATCTGGATGAAGACGCCGGGCCTACCGTCCGGGGTCTCAGACCTCGTCGCAACCCGCTCGATCCCGGCCTCCGCCGGGCACATGATCACCGAGGTCCCAAAGCCCGTCGCCTCTCGGGCCGCCTCCATAGCCCACCGCTCGGTGATCGCCGTTATCAGAACCCGCGCCACCTTTATCGGAAAACCTTCCGCAAAGGTATCCTCAATCTCTACGCCGTTTATCTCCATCCAGTCCACTCCTCAAAATCAGCAAATACTATGGTTAAATTTCACAGTTTCAATCAGGCCCCGGATTGTATACCCCAAGCCCGAACCCATCATCGACCTCGAAAGCCGCTGCAGAGCAGACCGGCAGCTCAAACGACAGGTCGAATGCCGCCTTCGCCACCTCTTCGGCGCTCTCCCCAGCGACCCCCAGGGTTTCAAACTCCGTCTTCTCGTAGGTCGCAACCATGACGGCGGCGTCCTTCGAGAGGTCGAACTCCTTCGTCCTGATCTCGCCCTTCATCGCGATCCCGAGCCAACCCCGGTCTTTGACGACGACGCCGGCGATCCGTGGGGTGTCCATCTCGTCTCTCTCGTAGCCGTAAGCCGTCAGGCTGAAGGCGATGGCTTCGAGGGGGCGCGTTCCGTCTTTGATCTTCTCTGCGATCATGTCTGCCTGGGTCCCGTTGGCGACGACCGCCGCATCTCCGGCGATGCGGATGCAGTTGTATGCGATGTAGGGATTTCGTTCCAGGTCCTTCGGGTCCCTCGGCGATACCAGGACGGAATCGCCCCTGACCGAGGCCCGCCGGTTTGGAAAGGAGCGGGACGATACCCGGTAGCCCACCCAGGACCGACCTTTCGTCCTTCCTATGACCACTATCCTTCCGACGTACATCTTCAGTCTCCAAAAAAGAGGTTAAAAGGATGAGGGGACGATGTGCCCCTCAGTCTATGAGGCCGAACTTCTCGGCGTTGGCGTCCGCCATCGCCTGGATCTGGGCCAGAACCTCGGCTCCGCCCTCGGCCTTGAAGAGGTGCTTATACCTCCCCTGGGTCTTCAGATAGTCTGTAACGGGTCTCTTCCTCCGGATCTTCTTGACGTCCGTGAGAACGCCGTCGGTGTACTCGTACAGAGGCCAGAGGCAGGTCTCGACGACGAGCCTCGCCTGCTCGATGGTGTCCCCGGCCTCGAAGGTCCAGCCGGTGATGCAGGGGGCGTTGATCTGGATGTAGGCGGGACCGTCAGCCTCAAGGGACCGCTTCACCTTCCGCCGCAGGTCGACGGGGTAGGCGATCGACGCCGTGGCTACGTAGGGAACCTTGTGGGCGACGGCGATGGCGGGCATATCCTTTTTCGGCCTCGGGTTTCCGAGGGAAAGTTTACCCGTCGGCGTAGTGGTGGTCTTGGCGCAGAAGGGGGTAGACCCGCTCCTCTGAACCCCGGTGTTCATGTAGGCCTCGTTGTCGTAGCAGACGTAGGTTATCCGATGACCCCGGTCGAACATCCCCGATATTGCCCCAATACCTATATCGAAGGTGGACCCGTCTCCGCCGATGACCAGGACGTTCGTATCGGTCTTTCCGAACCTTTTCAGGGCGATCTCCACCCCCGAGGCGACGGCCGCGGCGTTCTCGAAGAGGGAGTGAACCCAGGGGACCCTCCAGGAACTCTCCGGGAAGGGGGTCGAAGTGACCTCAAGGCATCCCGTGGGCGAGGCGACTATGGTGTTGGGCCCCGCGGCATCGAGGACGAGCTTTATCGCCGTGGGCATTCCACATCCTGCACAGGCCCTGTGGCCGGGTGCAAACAAACTCTCTTGCATGATAATCCTCCTAGAGACACTCTGGCTTCACGTCGAAGATCTCAAACTCCGACTC
>ERZ795053.4004-NODE-4004-length-16238-cov-6.471359_pt1 | contig 16238 bp, 14 predicted proteins | sample MGYA00375137_ERZ795053 | MGnify/ENA primary metagenome ERZ795053 (study PRJEB30182, sample SAMN05720284) | activated sludge metagenome | isolation source: Anaerobic digester | place: Hong Kong | collected 2014-12-17 ...
TCACGCTGACCTACCCGAAGTCGGTCGGCCGCAACTTCGACGAGATCCTGCGGGTGATCGACGCGCTGCAGCTCACCGACCTCGTGCCGGTGTCCACGCCAGTCGACTGGGAACCGGGCGAGCGCGTGATCGTCGCCCCGACCATCTCCACCGAGGACGCGAAGGCGAAGTTCGGTGAGGTCGAAGAGGTGAAGCCCTACCTGCGGTGGACTCCGCAGCCGACTGCCTGACGGCTTACGAGATGTGGGCGACGGTGCACCAGCGCCGTCGCCCACATCTTTGGTCGGAATCAGAAGGCGTACGGCCCGAACCGGCCCCAGGCCACGAACAGCGCCATCGCCAGCAGCACGATGTTCACGACGATGTTCGCCGTCTCGCCGCGGCGGGCGTGGACAACGACAGCCCCGGCTTGGGTCAGAGCGAGACCGACGGCCGCCAGTGGGACGAGTATCGGGGCGATGCCTGTCACCGCAGGCAGCACGAGGCCCATGGCGCCAAGGATCTCGAGAACTCCGATGGTCTTGATGGTGCCACTCGAGAAGTCCTCCACCCACGCCATCTTGTCGGCCAAAGTCTCCTTCGACCGGGTCGCCTTCATGGCGCCGGCCGCGAGGAACACGAGGGCCAGCACGACGGTGACGACCCAGAGTGCGATGTTCATCGAATCTCCTTATGTTGAACGTTCAATACAGTAAAGGACTTGAGTTGAAGTTTCAAGTCGGACTAGGCTTCTACTGTGCCGGAGAGTGACTCGGACCCGTGGCTCAGTCCTGAGCAGATGCGCGCATGGCTGCCGCTCGGCGCGGTGATCATGGCTCTGCCCGCTGCACTCGACGCGCAATTGAAGAGGGACGGTGGGCTGAATCTCTTCGAGTACCTCATCCTTGCGGGGCTCTCGGAAGCGCCGAACCGCTCCCTGGCAACGTCATCACTCTCGGCGTTCACGCAGGGATCGCTGTCGCGCCTGTCCCATGCGATCACCCGGCTTTCCAAGGCCGGATGGGTCGAGCGCCGTCCCGGTGTCGGCGGGCCGCGCCACACCGTCGTGACTCTGACCCCGGCCGGGTGGCGGCACGTCAAGAAGGTGGCGCCGGGTCACGCGCGAGAAGTCAAGCGCCTGGTGTTCGAGTCCCTGCCGCCCGAGCAGGTGCGCTCCTTGTCCGTATCGATGAGTGTCATCGCCGCTGCTCTGGATCCGCACCTGGCTGCCGAGCTCGCACAGCGGATGGACGACATCGTCGAGTGACGCGTGCCGCGGCGGCCTGTCTGTCTGTCCGGTGAGCGGGTTTGGTTCCCAGGCCGACGGGTAGCGGGGGAGCGGGTTCCGAAGGCGAGTTCTCGCGCTCGGAGGCAGACTTCACACAGGGGCGCACCACTGTCGTCCCAGTGACGCCGCGACTCGTCGCAGGCATGAGCGGGTAGGGAGACTCCGGTGAGGATGCGCGACCGGCGGGATCAGATCATCAGCCCCTACCTGTTGGCGCACGCCGACAATCCCGTGGACTGGTGGGAGTGGCAGGAGGACGCATTCGACGAGGCGGTGCGCCGGGACGTTCCCGTGGTGCTGTCGGTCGGCTACGCCGCGTGCCACTGGTGCCACGTCATGGCACACGAGTCGTTCGAGGACCCGGCGATCGCTGCGTTGATGAACGAGCGGTTCGTGAGCATCAAGGTCGACCGCGAGGAGCGCCCGGACGTCGATGCCATGTACATGGCGGCCACGACAGCGATGACAGGTCACGGCGGCTGGCCGATGACGGTGTTCCTCGATCACGAACGGCGGCCCTTCTACGCCGGCACCTACTACCCGCCCGAACCGCGCTCCGGGATGCCGAGTTTCCGGCTCGTGCTCGAGGCGGTCTCCGACGCCTGGCGGGATCAGCGCGACCGTGTGCTGGCCTCGGCCGCCCAGATCAGCGCCGGATTGCGCACAGCCGTTCCGTCAGCGGTCGCCGTGGACGAGGGCGTGGCGACCCAGGCCGTGGAGATGCTCAGCGACTCCTTCGACGCGCGTCACGGCGGATTCGGTCGGGCGCCGAAGTTCCCACAGCCGATGGTGCACGAGTTCCTGCTGCGTCACCACGCGCGCACCGGGGATCCGCGCAGTCTCGAGATGGTCGAGCGGACCTTGACGGCGATGGCTTCCGGTGGGATGTACGACCAACTGGCCGGCGGATTCGCCCGGTACAGCGTCGATACCGCGTGGCTGGTGCCGCACTTCGAGAAGATGCTCTACGACAACGCATTGCTGCTGCGGGTCTATCTGCATTGGTGGCGGCAGACCGGATCCGAGTTGGCCCGGTCCGTGGTCGCCGAGACCGCCGAATTCCTGCTGTCCGAGATGCGTACCCCGCAGGGCTGTTTCGCCGCGTCCCTCGACGCTGACTCCGAAGGGCGGGAAGGGGCCTTCTACGTGTGGACGCCGGAGCAGTTGCGGGCGGTCGGCGCCGATCCTGAGATGTTCGGTGTGACCGAGGGTGGGACGTTCGAGCACCGCACCTCGGTGTTGCAGCGACCGGTCGATCCTGGCTCGGACTGGCCGCAGGTCCGGGCTGCCTTGCGCGCGGCCCGCAGCGAACGTCCCCGACCGGGGCGCGACGACAAGGTGGTGGTCGCGTGGAACGCCTGGGCGATCGCGGGCCTGGCAGAGGCCGGGGCGCTGCTCGGCCGTCCGGAGTGGACGCAGTCGGCCGTGGAGTGTCGCGATGCGCTGTGGGCGCACAACGTTGTCGAGGGGGACGTCCGACGGGTGTCCCGGGACGGCGTCCCCGGGGCGGCGCTCGGGGTCCTCGAGGACTACGCGGCGCTGGCATGCGCGGAATTCACTCTGTGCGCCGTGACCGGCGAGGATCTCGACCGGGGTCTGCAACTGGTCACCGACCTCAGTGGGGTGTTCCTCGACCAGGATCGGGACACCGCTGCCACCGATGTCCCGACCGCGGGGATCGACATGACGGACAACGCGACCCCCTCGGGCTGGAGCCTGGCGGCGGAGGCCTTGCTCACCGCGTCGGCCCTCACCGGCGAGATGGCCGGCCGATCACGTGCCGAGCAGATGCTCGGGCGGGCGGCACATCTCGCGGGATACCCGCAGTTCTGGGGTCACGGCTTGGCGGTTCTGGAGGCGCTGGTCGATGGTCCCCGGGAGGTGGCGCTCCTCGCGGGCGTCGGATCGCCCATGCACGTGACAGCACTTGCCGGTACCGCGCCGGGTGCGGTGGTCGCGTTGTCGGGGCCGTTGTGCGAGGGGCGGTCGCGCATCGGGGGGCAGGACACCGCGTACGTCTGCCGGCAGTTCGTGTGCGATGCCCCCACCACCGACCCCGAGGTGCTGGCGCGGCAGGTGCGCTGAAAGGGCAGATTGCGCTTCGGGCCAGTTACTGGTCGTGGGCGCGATCTGCTCGTGGCCCGCCACCACATCAGGCCGGGCCGAGCCACGCCAACAGTGCCTCGTTGACGGCCTCCGGCGCCTCGTTCTGCACGAAATGCCCCGCCTCGTCGATGAGCACGATGTCCGGCTCGTTGCCGTAGGCGATGGCCCGGCGCAGGGACTGCGGTGCGATCAGCTCCATGCCCAGGAAACGGTCCTGCGTGCCCCAGATGATGAGCACCGGCACCGTGATCGGCGGCGCATTGCGCAGCGGATGGCGCATCGCGCCGCGATACCAGTTCACCGGGCCGCGGGCATCCTCCGGCGTGGCGAACGCCGCTTCGTACTCGGCGAGTTCCTCGGGTTCCCAGGCCTTCCGGTTGTACGACCCGCCGATGAGTGCGCGTGGCATGTTGGCCACCACGAACTTCTCCGGCAGGCGCGGGATCTGGAAGAAGAACATGTACCAGGACTTCGCCAGCTGGGCCGGGTTCGTGGCGAACTCGTGGACCATCACGGCCGGCGGGGGACAGTTCATCGCGACGAGCCGCTCGACCCGTTCGGGGTGGAGGTGGGTCAGTGTCCAAGCGACCCCGCCGCCCCAGTCGTGCCCCACGATGATGGCCTTGTCCGCGCCGAGGGCGTCGATCATCGCGACCACGTCGGCGGCGAGGTCGGCCGTGGCGTACGAACCGTGGCGCACCGAACCCTTGTAGCCGCGCTGGTTGGGCGCCACGACGCGGTAGCCCGCGGCCGCGAGCACCGGGATCTGATGGCGCCAGGAGATGTTGAGTTCGGGGAAGCCGTGCAGCAGGAGCACGAGGGGGCCGTCTTCCGGACCGTCGACGATCGTCTCGAAATCGCCACGGGAGGTGTGCAGCAGAGGCATGTGGACATCGTCTCACCGGCAGCCCCATCTGCTCGCCGACGGTGTTGATCATCAGGAATCGGATATCGCTACTCGCCTACAATTTCGCGAGTACGACAGGAGTCGCGGTACTGGCAGGAAACGTGTCGTCCCTGGACAGGGACGCGTGGGAGGTGCTCGATGCCCTCCCGGATCCGCTCATCCTCCTGCGCCCTGTACGTGATGACGCCGGGGCCATCACCGACATGCAGATCATCGCGGCCAACGACGCGGTCAAGGCCGTCGTCCCGCCCACGATGCAGCCGTTCGTGGGCCTCACGCTCACGCAGGCCTTCCCGGAGCGCGCCGATCTGTTCGACCATGCTCGGCAGGTGGCCGAGTCGGGCGAACCGCTGTCGATCGACCGGCAGGAGGTCCAGATCCCCGGTATCGGTGCGACCCGCACCCTGGCGGTGCGTGTGGTCCCGGTCGGGACCGACGTCTGCGCCACGTGGCGCGATGTGACCGCGTTCGCCGACGCTTTCGACGAGATCCAGGAGTCCGAGCACCGCAGTCGGATGCTGGCTGAGAACGCGGCCGACGTGGTGCTGATGCGTGACGCGGCCGGGATCATCCAGTGGGTGTCGCCATCGGTGGAGACCCTGCTCGGGTGGTCGGCCGAGGAACTCGAGGGAACCGACATCCTCGATGCGATACATCCGCACGACCGTCACGTGGGGGAATCCGTCCGCAACGATGTGGCGCGCGGTGTCATCCGCGAAGGGGTCGTGGTCCGGATCCGGGCCAAGAACGGCACGTTCCGCCACATGTCCGTGGTGTCGCGCCGCCTCTCCGAGAACGGGGTCTACGTCGGCGCGTCCATCGGGCTGCGCGACGTGGATGCGCAGGTGCGGGCACAGCAGGCCGCGCAGGACGCCGCCGACCTGTGGCAGGGCACCCTCGACGCGATGCTGGACCCCCATGCCCTGCTCTATGCGGTGCGTGATGAGACCGATCGGCTTGTGGACTTCCGCATCGCCGAGATCAATGCCGCTGCCGCCGGGCACACGCATCTGGATCGGACGTCACTGATCGGCGCGAGTTTCGTCGAGGCGGTCCCGCCGGTCGCGGTGGACCACCTCTTGGGTCTGCTGGCGATGGTCGTCGAGCGCGGGACACCGCTGGCCGCCGACGCCGTGCCCTACACCACCGATCAGACGGCGCCCGGGGCCTCCCGACTGTTCGATGTGCGCGCGGTCAAGGTCGGGGACGCCGTGAGCATCACCTGGCGGGATGTCACGCAGCGTGAGCACGATCTCGCGGCGCTCGCGGACTCCGAACGGCGCTTCCGATTGCTCGCGGAGAACTCCACCGACGTGATCTTCCTGTGTGACGAGCAGATGCGGCTGGTCTGGATGTCGCCCTCCGGGGAGCCCACTTTGGGCTTGGACCCCGATGAGATCGTTGGCCACTCACTGCCGGACTACCTGCACCCCGATGACCGGGAACGGCTCATGATCGCCCAGGCCGCAGTGCCAGACGGCGGGGAGTTGCGGATCCGGTACCGCTGGCGGCTGCCTGACGGGGCCTACCGGTGGATGGAGGCGCTGGCGCAGCCGTTCGACGACCCGCAGACCGATGCCGAGTTGCGCGTGGTGCAGGCACGCGACGTCTCCCAGCAGATGTGGGCGGAGGAGCGCCTGGCGCAGCGTGAGGAGAAGTACCGACTGCTGGCGGAGAACGTCACCGACGTCGTCGTCCACACACGCGAAGGCCGCATCGTCTGGGTGTCGCCATCCGTCACCGAGGCGTTCGGTGGTGCGCCTGAGGACTACCTCGGGACGCGCACCATGGACTACATCCACCCCGACGACCTGCCGGAATTCTTCCGCGGGGTGACTCAGGTCGAATCCGGAGGAACCGTGGTGCGGAGGGGGAAGTTCGGCGGGCTGTCCGGGCAGTACCACTGGGTGGAGGCCCACGTCCGGCAGTACATCTCCGCCGGCGGACATGCGGACGGCGAGATCTCATCTCTGCGCATCGTCGACGACCAGGTGGCGGCGGAGCAGGAACTGGAACGGCGTGCCCGGTGGGACTCGGTCACCGGGCTGCTGAACCGGGCCGAACTGCTCGAGCGGCTCGAATCCCGGCTGACCCGAGGGGGTCGGCGGGCCACCGGTCTGGCGCTGGCGTACTGCGATCTGGACGGCTTCAAGTCGGTGAACGATCAGTTCGGCCACGCCACCGGCGACCAGGTCCTCGCCGCCCTCGCCGGCCGGATCCGGGAGTCAGTGCGGGGTGACGACCTTGTGGCCCGCATCGGTGGGGACGAGATCCTGATCGTCCTCGACGGTGTGGACACCCTGGCGGACGCGGTCACGGTCGCGGAGACCGTCCGCAGTGAGGTGCGGGTTCCGGTGGAGACCGACGAGGGTCCCATGTCCGCGACCATCAGCATCGGAGTGGTGCTGGCACGGCCGGACGAGCCCATGGATTCGCTGTTGGCGCGCGCCGACCAGGCCATGTACCAGGCCAAGCTCGATGGCCGGGATCGGGTGGTGGCTCAGGGCTAGCCGAGAGCCCGCGCCACCTCGGGCAGAACCTCGCCGATGGGTTCGTGCAGGACCACGTCTGCCTGCGCGTCGTACTGGGTGGGGGCCGCGTTCACGATCGCAAGGTGTTTGGCCATATCCGCCAGGCCGGCCGCCGGCATGACGGCCAGCGTGGTGCCGATCGCGACCAGCAGGTCGGCCCGCCGGGCGGCGTCGATCGCGGCGTCGAGGACATCCGGGTCCAGGCGCTGCCCGAAGGAGATCGTGGCGGTCTTGAGGATGCCGCCGCAGCGAAGGCACCGGGGGTCGGCCTCGTCGCGATCAAGGGTCTGTTGTGTGGGTACCCGGTCGTGGCAGGTCAGGCATTCGGTCTGCCAGATGGTGCCGTGCAGTTCGAGTACCTCCACGGAGCCGGCCTTCTGATGCAGCCCGTCGATGTTCTGCGTGAGGATCGGCCCGAGCCTGCCCGCCTTCTGCAGGGTCGTGAGCGCCACGTGCCCGGCGTTGGGTTCGGCGCTCCACGCCGGATGTGTGCGTCGGCCGATCCACGCGCGCTTGCGCACCTCTTCGTCCTCGACATAGGTCTGGATGTCGAACATCGCCGCCGCGTCCGGCTGTTTCGTCCACAACCCGTTGGGTCCGCGGAAGTCGGGAATCCCGGAATCGGTGCTCATGCCGGCGCCGGAGAGGACGACCACCCGCTCGCAGCGGTCCCACAAAGTGGTCAGGTCCTCGGTCGTCATGGGATCAACGTATATGCGTGGAAGTCGGCTGGTTCGCTACTGCCCGCTGAACATCTTGTTCCCGCCGTCGGACTTCGCCTGGTACATCGCGTCATCGGCCCGCTCGAGGACGGAGTTGACATCCTCATCCGGGTGGGCGAGGACGACCCCGATGCTGACGCTCGGGGTGACGGTCGTGCCGTCCACCAGTGTGATCGCCGATGAAACCTCCGCGCGGATCTTCTCGGCGGCCATGGCGGCGGCGTTGGCATCGGGCACCCGGCCCAGGGCCACCACCAGTTCGTCGCCTCCGAGGCGGGCGACGAGGTCGTCGGTCCGGACGGCCTTTCGGATCCGCTCCGCGACCGTACGCAGGAGGCGGTCGCCCGCGATATGGCCGAATTCATCGTTGACCTGCTTGAGACGGTCGACATCGCAGAAGAGTACGGCGGTCTGTTCGCCCTGGCGCCTCTGCTTCAGCATCGCGGCAAGCCGGGTGCGCAGTTCGCGGCGGTTGGGCAGGCCCGTCAGGGGGTCGGACTCGGCAAGACGTCGCAATTCGAGTTCGTGCTCGATGCTCTCCGACGCGTCGTGCCAGACGCTGATGCTTCCCGTCACGCTGCCCTTGTCGTCCTTCGTGATGTGGCCGTGGACCTCCACCCATGCGAACTCACCGTCGCTACGGGCCAGCCGCACGGTGATCGGACCGGTCCGTGCGTCACGGAGTGCAGTGGCGTGGTTGAGGGCCTTCTCGCGGTCATCCTTGTGTGTGATCTCCAGGAGCCGGACACCCACGAGTTCGTTCGCGGACCACCCGAGCAGGGTGACGACCGACGGCGAGGCGAATGTGATCCGTCCGGTGTGGTCAGTGGCGACCAAGGTGTCCTGCATGTTGTCCACGAGCCAGCGGTACCGCTCCTCGGACTCCTTGAGGGCGCGACGTGCGCGCATCTCGCTGTCGATGTCGAGGAAGGACATGACGAGTTCGCCCCGTCGATCCGCGCTCGTCGGGCGGGTCGTCGCGCTCCACCAACTGTAGGTTCCTGCCCGGTGTCGCAGGCGCACGTCCTGGGTCACAACATCCGAGCCGGCGCGCACGGCGCTGGAAGCGGCGATCACCTTCCGGCGGTCGTCGGGGTGGACGTGGTCCAACGCCCCGGCCATCAGTTCCGCCTCCGAGTCATAGCCGGACAGTCGCACCGCGCTCGGGGACAGCCAGGTGATCGTGTCGTCCCCACCGACGAGCAGGACGAAACTGGCGGCGCTCTCCGCGACCAATCGGAATTGCTGCTCGGCGCGTGCCACCTTCTGTTCGGCCTTGACGCGGCGGGTCGCATCGTTGATCTGCGACACGAAGTTCATCACTGCGCCGTCAGCATCGCGTACGCATGAGACCGCCAGGTCACCCCACACGACCTCCCCGTCCGGGCGCAAGTAGCGCTTCGACAGCCGGTAGGAGTCGCGCTCCCCGTCGAGCACGGCTTGCGCGAGCGCGATGTCCGTCTGCAAGTCGTCGGGATGGGTGAGTTCCTGCCACGTGGTGGTGAGCAGCACCGGTTCCTCTCGCCCCAGCAATTCACACAGGGCGGGGTTGACCTCGAGGAAGGAGCCGTCCGGAGCCACCAGGCACATGCCGATCGAGGCTGCCCGCATGGCGCCGCGGAAGAGTTCTTCGGTGTTCACTAGTTGCACGTGATCGGCCATCGATGCCACCTCTCCCGGTGACCCGCGCCCCCCGCAACGCTGCTCTCCTCAAGATCACTTTACGTCTCCCGTCTTCGGCCGCCTAGGGCGATGTTCAGCCGCGAGGCTCCCGCCACCTGCTCACGATGCGCGAGGTCACCAGTACAAGGGCGATGCCGATCCCGCCGATGATGAGCGTCGTCGCGCCTTCGGCGTCCGGAGACAGGCTCAGGGCGAACAGTTGCGACAGCGGCGGGATGAACAGCACAAGCAGGAACGCTCCGATCATGGACAGCACGATGGCCGCGCGGATCGGGTTCATGGGTCGGGCGGACACCGCGAGCACGGTGATCGTGACCATGAACAGCGCGATCGTGGCGTCCACCCGCGCCTCCTCCACATCCTGCAGGCTCAGTGCGGCGTAGTAGGCCGTGAAGGCCGTGGCTGCGGCGATCGCCCCGCACGGGACGGCGAAGACCATCACTCTGCGGAAGAAGCCGGGACGGAACCGCTCGGTGTTGGGCATCAGCGCGAGGAAGAACCCGGGGATGCCGATGGTCAGGGCGCTGATCAGGGTCAGGTGCCGGGGCAGGAACGGGAACGGTACCGCGGCGATGCCGGTCGCGAGCGCGAGCAGCAGGGCGTACATGCTCTTGGTCAAGAAGACGTCGGAGACCCGTTCGATGTTGCCAAGGATCCGCCGGCCCTCCGCCACCACCGCGGGCATCGAGGACCACTTGCTGTCCATGAGCACGATCTGGGCCACGGCGCGCGTCGCCGGCGAGCCGGATCCCATCGCGATGCCCAGGTCGGCGTGCTTGAGCGCCAGGACGTCGTTCACGCCGTCGCCGGTCATCGCGACGGTGTGACCGTCGCTGCGCAGGGCGGCGACCATGTCCTGCTTCTGGTCGGGGTTCACCCGGCCGAAGACCCCGGCCGTTTCGATCTCGGCGACCGGGTCGCTGGTGCGGGCGTCCACCGGGTGATCCGCGCCCGGCACCCCCGCCCGGGCGGCGATCGCCCCCACGGTCTCGGCGTTGTCGCCGGAGATGACCTTCACCGTCACGTCCTGGTCGAGGAAGTACCGCACGGTGCTCTGCGCATCGTCACGCAGTTGCTGATCGATCACGACGAGTGCGGTCGGGGTGCAGGGCGGGAGGTCGCTGTCGGCGCTGACCGCGGAATCCGCGCGCGCCAGCAGCAGGACGCGGGCGCCGGTGCCGGACCAGGCGGAGGTGTCCACCCCTGGATCGATGACGTCGGGTGCACCGATCACCCACCACGTGTCATCGACCACGGCCGCCGACCACTTGCGGGCCGACGAGAAGGGCACGGAGTCCGCCGGCCGCACCCCGTCCGGGAAGCGGGCCGCCAGCGCGAGCATCGTCGGGTTGGGGTTCTCCTCGGCGGCGGCCAGTGTGGCCAGGATCTGCTCGGGAACGGGGGGCTTCAGTGGCACGATCTCCCGCACGGTCATCCCTGGCGCGGTCAGCGTGCCGGTCTTGTCCACGCAGACCACGTCCACCCGCGCGAGCGTCTCGACCGCGGGCATGTCCTGCACCAGTGCGTGGCGCTGGGCCAGCCGTACGACCCCCACGGCCATCGCGATGCTGGTCAACAGCACGAGGCCCTCCGGGATCATCGTGACCACCCCGGCGATCGCGCCGCGGATCGCCTCGTCGAGGGTCTGGTCGGCCTGTAACTGACTCCACGTCAGCAAGGCGCCGATCGGGATGATCGCGACGCCGATGTACCGGATGAAGCGGTTGATCGAATCGCGCAGTTCCGAGGTGGTGGTCTGGAACTTCCGGGCCTGTGCGGTGAGCCGGCCCGCGAAGGAGTCCGCGCCCACCCGGGTGACGCGGTACGACGCCGAGCCGGAGACGACGAACGACCCGGACATCAGGTCATCGCCGGCGGACTTGTCGACCGGGTCTGCCTCGCCGGTCAGCAGGCTCTCGTCGACCTCCAATCCGTCCGTGGACAACACCTCGCCGTCGACGGGGATCTGGTCGCCGGTGGAGACCAGCACCAGGTCGTCGACGACGAGTTCCCGAAGTCCGACGTCGGTCGTGCGGCCGTTGCGCACCACAGTCGGCCGGGCTTCGTTGAGCAGCGAGAGCTTCGCCAGGGTGCGGGCGCTGCGGTACTCCTGGACCGTGCCGATCAGCGTGTTGAACACGATGACGAGCCCGAACAGGGCGTCTTGCCAGGGCGCGACGAGGATCATGACGATCCACAGGGTCCCGATGAGGCCGTTGAACCACGTGAGGGTGTTGCTACGCAGGATGCTGGCGAGACTGCGGCTGCCGGTATCCCGCACATCGTTGACCTGACCGGCGGCCACGCGGGTGCGGACCTCGTCGGTCGTGAGGCCGGGGTAGGTCAAGGTCTCGATGACACAACGGTAGTGGTACCACCCGATCGAGGGGGTTCCGCAGCGTGTGGACGGGCGTAGAATCGGGAGTGTTCGGCGGTGGTGCGCCGACAGGTGGACCGCCTTCCGGGCTCCGGTGCGAAAGGGAGGTCCACCATGCTCACCGTTATCCGCCTCTTCATCGCCATGATCGCCGCAGTGGCTACGGCACTCGGCGGCGCGGTTGCCGTGCAGGCGGCTCCAGCCGACGACTCCTCCGGTCTCGGTGCGTCGTTGAGTGCGTCCGGGCGCTGGTACGGCGCGATCGCGATCGCCTTCGATGACGGCGCGGCCGGCTGGTCGTACGACTACAAGACCAAGCGCAAGGCGCTGAACCGCGCGCAGAAGGAGTGCAAGAAGTTCTCCGAATTCCCGAGCAGTTGCCGCAAGATCGCCTGGGTGCGCAACGGTTGCCTGGCGGTCGCCGTGCTGTGGAACGGCTCGATGGTCGCCGACTACGGGTGGGGGATCGCGCGCAGCAAGCGCAAGGCCTACCTCAACGCTCTGGACGACTGCGGCCCCGACTGCAAGAAGCGCGCGTACACCTGCACCAAGTGGTGATCATTCGGGCACAGCGACCGACGGATGGTCGTCCGCCCGGCTCAGTAGCGCCATCGTGATCCCGGCGAGCACCAGCACCGCGCCGAATATCTGGAAGGCGGTGAGGCGCTCGTCGAACCACCACCAGCCGATCGCCGCGGCGCCGATCGGCTCCAGCATCGCCAGCACGCTGACCGTGGTCGCCGGGATCCAGCGCATGGCCGCAGTCTCGGACGCGAACGGCACCACCGTGCCCAGTGAGATGACCCACAGCAGGAGTGCGGCCATCGGGACCACGAAGGCCGCGGTCGTCACCGCCTGCGTGTAGTCGATGTCCCAGAGCGGCACGATCTGCGGGACGATCAGCGCCGCGGCCATCCAGCCGGCCGCCGCGATCGCGAAGCCCCAGAAGCTGACCACGAAGGGGTCGTGATCGGCCACGAGTCGCTCCCCGACCAGGAAGTACACCGCGAAGCACCAGCCTGCCGCCAGCGCGCTCAACAGTCCGATCGGGTCGAGGTCCTCGAACTGTGCGCCCGCGACGATCGCCAGGCCGGTGAGCGTGATCGCCAAGGCCGGCCAGAGGATCGGACGGACCTGCTGCTTGCGGACCAGGCGCGCCCACAGCGCCACCCACACGGGCGCCAGGAACTCGATGAGGATCGCCAACCCGATGGGGATGCGGGCGATGGCCTCGAAGTAGAAGGACTGCAACAGCCCGAGGCCCACGAGTCCGTAGAGCAGCAAGCGCGGCCATTCACTGCGCGGCATCGGGAGGCGGCGACCGGTGACCAGGACGATGAGCAGGAGCAGGGCGGCGGCCCCGAGCGCGCGCAGTTCGGCCAGCGTCCACGCGCCGATCCCGTTGTCCAGCACGATCCGGGAGACGCCGGCGTTGAGCGAGAAGCCGACCACCCCGACCAGGACCAGGGCGTAGCCGAGGTTGCGGCGGTTCACCGGTCAAGTATGTCGGCGCGGCGTAGCCAGGCGGTCAGGACGTCGTGGCACACCCGGATCTGCTCGACGGACACCTCCTCGTCCTCGCTGTGTGCCAGCGCCGCGTCCCCGGGTCCGTACTGGACCGTCGGGATCCCCGCGGCGACGAGCTGCCGCAGGTCGGAGCCGTAGGTGGCCCCGAAGATGTCCGGTGGCGCGCCCGTCACGGCTTCGTGGGCCGCCGCGATCTGCTGGACCAGTGGGTGCTGCGTGTCGGTGCTCCCCGATGCGAACCTGCCGCCGAACCAGTCGACCGTCGCGCCGCTGCCGACCAGTGCCTGCTCGAACGCCTGCATCGCGTCGGGGATGGTCTCGCCCAGCTTGACGCCGTACCGTCCCTCGAGTTCCACCCGTCCCATCACCGTCGACGGCCAGTCGCCGCCCTCGATGCGGCCGATGCTGATCGGGTAGGCCAACGGCCACGACGCGAGGATGTGGGGGACGTCGGTGTTGCGCTCGGCTTCGAGTGCCTGCAGTCGTGACATCACCTCGGGCAGCCCCTCGAGGGCGTTGTGCCCGTCCCAGCGGCGGGCGCCGTGTGCGCTGACCCCCGGCAGCGTGAGCCGGAAGGTCAGCGCGCCGGCGTTGGCCGGGATGAGTGCCAGCGACGTGGGCTCGGGGATCACGCAGGACGTGGCGCGCAGCCCGTGCGCCAGCGCCAGGAACGTTCCGATCCCGCCGTCCTCCTCGCCGCTCACTGCGCACACGGCGACGTCACCCCCCGCTGTGCGGGCGGCGTGCATGCCTGCCACCAAGCCGCTCTTCATGTCGACGGACCCGCGTCCGTAGACAGTGCGCCCGTCGAATCCCGGGGCGGGTCCGCCCGGGACGACGTCGGTGTGTCCGAGGATGAGGCGGCTGCCACGACTGCCCCGGGGCCGGCCGATCACGCCGGTCACGCTCGATCGCGGTACCTCCATCCCCGGGAACGCGGGATCCTCGGCATACTCCTGGGGGTCGTCGGTCCACACATCGACCTCCCAGCCCCAGGACCGCAGAGTGTCCGCGACCCAGTGCTGGGCCTGCGCCTCGGCGGGCGTCCCGCCGACCGAATCGATGGCGAGGAGGTCACCGAGGTCGGCCAGCACTCGTTCCATGACCCCAGCCTGCCATCGGAGTGTCTCCGCTTGACATATGCAGCAAGTTTCCGGAAACTGAATGCTAGCGAAGGGGAGTATCCACGACGCGGTTGTCGACAGTACGGCACATGCCCGGCACCCGTGGGGCCCACAGCCTGGAAAGACCTTCGGCCGATACGACCGAAGGAGTCATGCAGTGAATGTGCCGTTGTGGGCCTGGTTCGCCGTCCTGGGCGTCATCCTCGTGATGCTCGCCGTGGATCTGTTCGCGCACCGCGACGCCCATGTCATCAAAGTCAAGGAAGCCGCGATCTGGTCGGCGCTGTGGGTCGCCCTCGGTGTGGGCTTCGGGGCCGTGATCTGGTGGTGGGCCGGTTCGGAGTTCGCCGCCCAGTACTACGCCGGCTATCTCATCGAGAAGTCGCTGGCGATCGACAACGTCTTCGTCTGGGCGATCATCTTCAGCTACTTCGCGGTGCCCCGGCAGTACCAGCACCGCGTGCTCTTCTACGGCGTCGTGGGAGCGTTGGTCTTCCGCGGTGCCTTCATCGCCGCCGGCTCGGCCCTGATCGCGTCATTCGCCTGGATCCTGTACGTCTTCGGTGCGTTCCTGCTGATCACCGGATGGACGATGATCCGCAAGCGCTCGGAGCACATCGACCCCTCGAAGTCCAAGGTGATGAAGCTCTTCAAACGCCTTGTCCCCAGCACGGATGAGTACCACGGCCAGAAGTTCTGGATCAAGCAGGGCGGGAAGTGGGTCGCCACTCCGCTGCTGGCGGTGCTGGTGCTCGTGGAGACCACGGACATCATCTTCGCCGTGGACTCGATCCCGGCCATCTTCGCGGTGACTCAGGAGCCGTTCCTGGTCTTCACCGCCAACGCCTTCGCCATCCTCGGACTGCGCGCCATGTACTTCCTGCTCGCCGACCTGATGCACCGTTTCGTGTATCTGAAACTGGGCCTCGGACTGGTTCTCATCTGGGTGGGTATCAAGCTGCTGCTGCAGGTCGACATCTACAAGATGCCGACGTGGCTGAGCCTCGGCGTCGTGGCCGTGATCATCGCCGTGAGCATCGCTGCGAGCCTGTTCGTCACCCGACGTGGAGATCAGGTGTCGCAGGCGGATAGTGTGTACCGCGGCGATGGGAGTCCGGATGACGACGGAAGCGCGCAGGAAGTGGACCTTCCTGACCAACCACGGGCACGTACTGGTCTACGTCCACCGCAATCCTGACGCGCGGGTCCGGGACATCGCGACCGCCGTGGGGATCACGGAACGCGCTGCCCAGACCATCCTGTCCGACCTCGAGGGTGCCGGATACCTGCGGAAGACCAAGGTGGGCCGTCGCAACACCTACAGTGTCAACACCAAGGGTGCGTTCCGGCACCCCGAGGAGGCCGGACACCGGATCGGCGATCTGCTCAACCTGTTCGACTGAGCCTTGGCGATCGTCGAGCGCAACCCGCTGCCGCGGATCCTTCTGGAGAGCCGGCAGGAGTTGCACGAGTGGCTGGTGGACAACCACGTCGAGCACCGTGGCTTCTGGCTGGTGCAATGGCGATCGGTCACCGGTCGACCGTCGATCTCGTATGACGACATCGTCGAGGAGTGCCTCATCTTCGGGTGGATCGACAGCACCGTGCAGAAGTTCGATGACGAGCGCAGCGGCCTGCGGTTGACCCCGCGTAAGCCCAACAGCGTGTGGTCCGCTCCGAACAAGCAGCGGCTGGCACGGCTGGAAGCCGCCGGTCTGCTGCAACCCGCAGGGATCCGGGCCGTTGAGGTGGCCAAGGCGAACGGTATGTTCACCTTCCTGGACGAGATCGACGCCCTGGTGGTCCCCGATGACCTCGCCGAGGCACTCGGTGATCTGGGGCCGGTCTTCGACGGGTTCAGCGCCGGCCGGCGCAAACAGGCGCTCTACTGGGTCAAGTCGGCCAAACGCCCGCAGACGCGGGCCGACCGGATCGCGAAGATCGTGGCTGCGGCGGGGGAGGGGAGTTCGGTCTTCTGATCGGCGCCGGTCACG
>ERZ795053.4005-NODE-4005-length-16237-cov-9.225127_pt1 | contig 16237 bp, 14 predicted proteins | sample MGYA00375137_ERZ795053 | MGnify/ENA primary metagenome ERZ795053 (study PRJEB30182, sample SAMN05720284) | activated sludge metagenome | isolation source: Anaerobic digester | place: Hong Kong | collected 2014-12-17 ...
GCGCGGTTCAGCGTAAGGAGGGCCGCCATGGTCGATTCGAAGGTCAAGCTGGCGTGCCGGCTGTACGGCCTACGGCACCGGAAGGCGTTCGCGGGCGCGCGCCCGCTCGAGGGCAACGCGGCCCACATGGACGCCGACGAGAAGTACTGGTGGGGCTATAAGTACCTCTGCGGTCCGATCGAGGAAGAGGAGCCGGGCTCCGGCCTCGAGGCGTACTTCGGCGGCCAGGACCTGGATTTCTCGCCGCGGGACGGCTTCGTCGAGGCCGTCGGCATGACCCTCTGCGCCGGCGGCGACATACTCGCGCACGCCGGCCTGAACCCCGGCACGACGGCTCGCCTGTGGGACGACGTCCGCGGCTTCTATTTCTCGGGCGACCTCGCGTACGCCAACCTCGAGTCGCCGGTCGCCCCGTCGATGCCGGCGAGCTACCTACCGCCGAGCATCATGGCGCGCGGCGGCATGAACAATACGCCGGAGATGGTCGGCCGCGTCGTCGACGGAGGGGCCGGCGTCGGCTTCTTCTCCACCGCCAACAACCATTGCCTCGACCAGGGAGAGGCCGGGCTCCTCGAGACCCTCGACTTCCTGGACGGCAGGGGCTATCCCCACGTCGGGACGGCGAGGAGCGAGGCGGAGCGGGACGCAGTCGTCATGGTCGAGCGCGGCGGCCTCAAGGTCGCCTTCGTCTCCTGGACCTTCAGCGTCAACTGGGCGGGCCTGCCCGAGGGCCGCGAGTACCTGGCCAACTACCTGAGGCTCAACAGGCCGGACGCCGACCTGTCGCCGATCGGCCGGCAGGTGCGCGCGGCCAGGGCCGCCGGCGCCGACGCCGTCGTCGCCCTGATCCACTGGGGGCTGGAGTTCGAATCCTTCCCGGCGAGCAACGTCGTAGCGGCCGGGCATCGCCTGGCCGAGCTCGGCATCGACGTCATAATCGGCAACCACCCGCATAACGTCCAGCCGGCGGAACGCTATGCGTACCGCGATACGGCGACCGGGGAGAGCCGCGAGACGCTGATACTCTACGCGCTCGGCGACCTGCTGTCGATCCACAGGACCCTGCCCAACTCTCGGCTGGCTGCCCTCGCGAGGATACGCCTATCGAAGGGCGCGAGCGGGGCCGCGGTCCGCGTGACGTCGCTCGCGCTGCTGCCCGTCTACCTGTACGTCGGGAAGGACGGCGACCGCGTCGAGGAGTATCGGGTGCTCGACTTCAAGAAGCTCGTCTCCGAGCTGCGGGCCGGACGCGACGCGTATCGGCTCGGGAAGGCCGGAACGCGCGAGGCCTTCAGGCTCGAGGCGCTGATGAGCCGTGTGCTCGGGCCGGCGCCTGGCGTCGGCGCCGCAGGGCGGCAGAAGGGCTCTATGGCGGCCGAGCCCGCCCGGATTTGACAAGCGGGTTCTATGGTGAATACTTAGTAACCGATCGGTCGCCTTCAGGCGCCGATATCACGAAATCCGCGTTCCACGGCCACGCGCCGTACTGGAGGCACGCGTATGAGGCGCTCGATCGGTTTAGCTATGGCGTTGTCCTTGGCGGTCCTTTCCGTCGGAGCCCAGGGCAAGACCCAGGGCGGTGCCGCCGATTCTATACGCAGGCTCGAGGAAGCCGCGCGAGGGGCCCTCGAGGAGCTGTCGCTGGCGTATCGGGAGGCCTACCCGAACGCGACGATGCGCCGCGCCGTGGCCGTGCTCGATTTCGAGGCGCCCGGCGGCGGCGCCGAGGCCGCCTCGATGGCCGAGACTGCCTCCACCTACGTAGAGGCCGAGCTGACCAGGTCGACGGTGTTCTACGCGGTCGACCGTAAGCACGTCGACGAGATGCTGTCGGAGATGGAGCTGTCGCTGTCTGGGCTCTTCGACGGCGAGGGCGCGCCTACGCCGGGGCTGCTCCGGAGCGCCGGCGCGCTCATCGTCGGCAAGGTCAGCGAGGCGGGCGACGAGTACTACGTCGGCCTCAGGCTGATCGACGTGGAGACAGGGGCGGTCATAGCCGCCGCCGCCTTCGCCGTGGCGAGGGGCGACCTGGGCGCTGCGTCCACCGAGCTGCAGTACGCATACGTCGCGGCAAACGGCATAGGCATCGCGATCGGCGGCGGCGCCATGCCGCAGAACCCCGCGAGCATGAACCAGGCCGTCAGCTTCATCGTGGAGGCGGGGCTGACCTACAGGCCGAGCCGGTCGTGGATGTACTCCCTGTCGCTATCGTCGCGGCCGCCACTGGGCCGCGATGAAGCCTACGACTATTTATACGACCCGGGCGACGGCGGGCGGCTCTACTCGGACTACCAGCCAGGCGGTAATTTTACCCCCGACGGGGACGCCGACTCGATAGAGCTGTACATGGAGCGGGGCTACGCCGAGAGCGGGCCAGCGGTCCATTCGGTCTACGACTACGCGCTGCTCGGGCTGAACGCCCAGTATACGATGAACCTATCGCCGCGCTTCAACGTGGGCTTGAGCGGCGGGCCGCTGTTCCACTTGTATAGGCCGAGGATGGCCCTCGAGTACGGCACCGGGGAGCTCGGCGGCGTCTTCTACCGCGAGCGATACTGGGACGCCGACCTCGCCGCCTATGATTACCGGCCGGCCATCGATACCAAGCCGCTCGCGTACACCTTCGCCTCGTACGGCATCGCCGGCGCGCGTGTCGAGATACGCCCCGAGGTCTTCGTCACGCCGCGCCTGGCGCTGGCGCTGAGGGTCGGTTACCTGTACACGATACCGCTCGGGGTGGCCGACGTGCTCGCGTCGAAGGCCGACTGGCCGTTCGAGTCCGCCGCCGGCGTCGACGCGGCCAGCTGGGAGCCGGCCGACTACGCCACGACGACGGCCGACACGTTCGACGTCGCGATATTCCAGAGCGAGCAGCAGGCCTCGCTGCAGTACGCCAGCTGGAAGTATTACGGCCTCAACCCGCTCGTAGGCCCCGAAGGGGCCCGATGGATCTTCGACGTCAGCCACGCCTACGCGTGCCTGACCGCCACCGTATACTTCTAGTATTCATGTTCGTATAGCATCGGTCCGGCATCTACGGTTCTGCTAGCGGCGTACCACCTGCCATCGCGCGCTTATGGAGGTACCCCCATGAAAACGGCGTCTAGAATTACGTCTGCCATCGTAGTTGCCCTGACGTGCCTGACCGGCCTCTCGTGCGACCTGCTCGGCGGCGACGCGGTCTATCTCAACGCCCAGGCGATGGACATCTTCCATGACCTGATGGTTCAGAGCTACGATATTGCTCCGGACTCGTACGTCCTCGAGGACGAATCCGAGACATACTCGGGAGATGAGTCGGACGAAAGCAAGGCGGCGGGCTCGGCGCGATTATACGGAGACTATGACTATACCTGGGACGACTACTATATCGACGCGAATTCCCATAAGGAAGTACGCGTCTGGTCCTATGACGAGCTCGAATTCCGCTATGATAACTACAAGCGCTTCAGCGGGAATATAACGATAGTCTCCGGCTCGCTAACGATAGACGGGACCCGGCGCATGGAGACGCGCTATACGTCTTCCGGCTACACATCGTACTCGAGCAGGATCGAGAGCGGCTCCATACGCGTCTACGGCGCGGTCGTCGTCGAGGGCGTCTCCGAAGGCGAGGACGTGCGCGACGAACTGACGGTGGACGTGACGCGGAGCCTGACCGGCGACAGCTGGTTCTATAACGGCGAGCTATCTAATCGCCGCGAGACCTGGGACGTCTACATGGAATGACCCGGGGCGGCGGAGTCGGCGTCTTCCAGAATCACGCCCCGGGATGATACGATCCGAGCCGACGCGAGGAGGTGCGCGATGTCAAGGGGAACGGGCTGCAGGTACGGCAGCCATAGGGTGCTCGAGCCGAAGGGGATACTGCCCCAGCCGGCGCTCAGGCTCGACAACGATATGGCCGTCTACGACAACGAGGTGCTCATCGACGTGAGCACGCTCAACATAGACTCGGCCAGCTATACGCAGATACGCTCAGCCTGCGGGGCCGACGAGGGCAGGATGCGGGAAATGATCCTATCCATCGTCGCGGAGCGGGGCAAGATGCAGAACCCGGTGACCGGCTCGGGCGGCATGCTGATAGGCACGGTGCGCGAGATAGGGTCCGAGTACCCGAACAAGCAGCTGAAGGTCGGCGACAGGATCGCCACCCTCGTGTCGCTGTCGCTGACGCCGCTCAGGATAGCCTCGATCAGGAGGCTGGACCCGGACTCGGATCAGGTCGACGTCGACGCCCAGGCCATCATGTTCGAGAGCGGCATCTACGCCAACGTGCCGACCAACCTGCCCGAGAAGCTGGCCCTCGCGGTGCTCGACGTCGCCGGCGCTCCGGCCCAGGTGGACCGCATCGTCGAGGAGGGCGACGCCGTCTGCATCATAGGCGGCGGAGGCAAGTCCGGCGTGCTGTGCTGCTACCAGGCGATGAAGAACGTCGGGCCCTACGGCAAGGTCATCGTCGTCGAGTACTCCAAGGAGAACGCGGCCAGGATAGAGCGGATGGGCCTGGCGACGCACGTGATCGTCGCCGACGCGACCGACGCCCTCGACGTCTACCGCAAGGTGACCGACATCACCGGCCCGCGCGGCTGCGACGTGACGGTCAACAACGTCAACGTGCCGAACACCGAGATGACGAGCATCCTGATCACCAAGGGGCAGGGGCTCATCTACTTCTTCTCGATGGCCACCTCGTTCACCAAGGCCGCCCTCGGCGCCGAGGGCGTGGGCAAGGACATCGAGCTGATAGTCGGCAACGGCTACACCAAGGGGCACTCGGACCTGGCGCTCAACATCCTGCGCGAGTCCGCCGACATCAGGGCGCTGTTCGAGAAGCTATACGTCTGATCGTCCGGGGCGGCGATAGCCGGCGGCGCATCCTTGCGCGCCGGCTGCGCGTCCATATACTTAACTCCGGTATCCGTAGGAGCTCAAGGGATGACCGGTACGAGCTTCGCCTCCATCCGCAGGCGCCTCATGGTTTCCCGGTCGAGGCCGAGGGCCTTCTCGGTAGCGGCCCGCAGCGACGGGCCGAAGTCCCTGGCGATCAGCGTCGGGACGACCGTGTCGAGCGCGATAGGCTTCCCGATATCCAAGAGCACTATTCCCGCGAGCGTATCGAGCCTGCCGGCGGCCGAGGCGGCCTCGACGGCGCAATCGCCGCAGGTAACGATGCACGATAGGGCGATACCCTTGCCTCGCAGTATCCCGTCGAGCAAGGCCGGGAACGCGTCGGTCCCGGCCATCGACTCGAACTGCCCGTCCTCCAGGAGGACGGCGAGCAGCCGAGGCGTCGAATCGAGCGCCGATAGCAGCATGTCGGCCCATGGGGCGAAGTCGTCCTTCCTGGCGACGATGACCGTCGCTACGTCGCCCGTCCCTAGGTCGACGATCTCGATAGCGGGGGCCGGCGCGTACGTATCTGCGCCTCCCGCGATCGCGATATCGTCCGGAATCGCCGCCACGGACCACGCGAGCGCGATCGCCCAGGCGAGAGCCAGCAGCCTTTTCATAGTAGATCCTCCTTCGAGGGAGCTTCGCCCCTCTGCACGCGAGCATGGCGTCCGGGGCGTTACGAAAGCGTTACGCGGACGTGAATCGCCGCGTCGCGGGAGCGGGAGATGAGCGTCGCCGAATTCTCGCTATTCGGCATGCCGCGGCTCGAGCTCGACGGCAGGGCGGTGGAACCCGGGCGCAAGAAGAGCTCGGCGCTGCTGTATTACATGGCGGCGGAGCGCGGGCCGCTCGAGCGATCCGCGGCCGCCGGCTTGCTGTGGCCCGAATTCCCGCCCGATCGGGCGAGGGGAAGCCTCCGCGCGGCGCTACTCGATATCGAGCGGGCGGCCGGCGCCAGGCTGTTCGCCGCCGGCGGATCGTGCCTGGCGTTCGACGACGGCCTCGAGCTGCGGGTCGACGCAGCCGAATTCATAAGGCTATCGGACCTCGGCTTCGCGTCCCGGGACGGCGACGTGATACCGCTCCTAAAGTCGGCCGCCGACCTCTATCGCGGCCCGTTCCTCTCAGGCTTCTACCTCAAGGACGCGTACGAGTTCGAGGACTGGCAGCTCAGGATGTCCGATCGCTTCAGGCACCGCGCCGCGCGCGTCCTCGAGCGCCTGTCCGAGCAGTACCGGCTGGCCGGCATGCTGGACGAGGCCGCCGATACCGCCGAGCGCCTGATCGCGGCCGCGCCCCTCCACGAGGCGGGCCATCGGCTCGTCATGCTGTCCTTGTACGATCGCGGCGACGCCGTGGCCGCGTCGATGCACTACGAGGAGTACGCCGCCTCTCTCGATCGCCAGCTGGGCATCAAGCCCGAGCCGTCGCTGCGCGACCTCCATGACGCGATACGTGCCGCCCCGGCGAGGGCGCCGCGGCGGCGGGCCGATCGCCTGCCTACCTGGATATCCAGCTTCGTCGGTCGGGAGGCCGAGATCGGGGCGCTGACGCGGCTGCTGGCCGAGAGGCGGCTCGTGACTATCGTCGGCGCCGGCGGCATCGGCAAGACGCGGCTCGCCGTCGAGGCCGCCCGCTCGATAGCGGACAGGTATCCCGACGGCATCGCCTACGCCGAGCTCGGCGCCGCCGATGACGAGGACGTGCTCCCGAGGATCGCCTCGAGCATGAACCTGCCGCTATGGCCTAGGGAGGACGCGGTCGAGTTCGCCGAGCGGTCGCGACATCGCCGGTTCCTTTTGGTTATGAATACCTGCGACGCCGCGCTCGGCGCCTGCGCGGCGATAGCGGAGGCGCTGCTGTCCGCCTCGCCTGAATCGGCCATCGTCGCGACATCGCTCGAGGCCATAGGCGCCGACGGCGAGGCCGTCATGGAGCTGGCGCCTCTCGGCGTGCCGCCGGACGGCGCGCCGGCCGACGAGGCCCTACGCTCCCCGGCGGTACGGCTCTTCATAGACAGGGCGTCCGGCTTCATGCCGACTGCGAGCCTCGAGCGGGAAGCGCCCGATATCGCGAGGGTATGCGCGGCCGTAGACGGGCTGCCGCTCGCTATAGAGCTGGCCGCCGCCCGGGCGCGGGCGCTATCGATCGGCGACCTGGCGCGCTCCGTCTCGACGCCGCTGTCGCTGCTGTCCGACGACGCGGGATCGCCCGACGCCCGTCACCGATCGCTGCTGGACCTGTTCGACTGGAGCTGGGGATTCCTCGACGCCGGCGAGGAGCGCTCGCTGACGGCGCTATCGGTATGCAGGGGCGGCTTCGGCGTCGAGGCGGTCGAGGCGATCACCGGCTCGCCGGTCGCGCGTACCATGTACTCCCTCGTGAGCAAGTCGATGGTGGCCGTCGTCCGCAATCGGCCGGGGGTCTCGAGGTGGAAGCTGCTCGAGCCGCTCAGGCGATACGCCGAGGCCCGGCTCGAGGCGTCCGGCGGCGGTCGGGCGGCGCGCGCCGTCCATCGCGACTACTATATCGGCCTGGCCGCCCGCCTCGGCTCGGGACTGTCGGTCATCACCGACGCCGAAGCGCTCGACGCCGTCCAGGACGACTGGGCGAATATCGTCTGCGCGGCGCGGTCGGCCATCGACGGCGGCGACACGGCCGGCCCGCTGTCCGCTCTCCTGCGGCTCCGTCGGTTCATCGTGATACGGAACAAGGGCCGGGACCTGCGGACGCTGCTGGCGGCCGCGGGCCTTCGCTCGTCCAGCGGCGACGATACGGCCGCGGCCGCCCTGGCCGAGCTATCGGCGCTGTCGGCCTGGCTCGGCGAGGACGTCGACGAGGTCAGGCGGCAGAGCGGGCTGGCCTCGTCGCTGTGGCGCGGCCTGGGGGACGAGGCGTCGGCGAGGCGCTCCGAGCTCCTGGGCCTCGGGCTCGGGGCGTCGGAGCCGGAGGAGGCCGAGGTCGCGTTGGCCAGGCTACGCGATTCGGCTGATTGGTTCTCGTCGAGGGACGAGCCGTGGCTCCGATGCGAGGCCCTCTTCTGGATAGGCAGCCGGCTGGTGGCCGTCGGGACTATAGACTGGTCGCTGCTGCGATCCGTCTACGACGAGGCGTCCGCCGCGGTCGACGCCATCGGCGACCTCGAGGGCCGCTCGTCGCGCGCGTGGCTCGGGCTGTGGGTATCGCGATGGAAGGGCGACCGGGACGGCGTGCGGAGCGCTCTTCGCGAGATGGGCGACTGCGACGCGATACTCGGCCTGGGGCAATCCCCGGCGGTCCTGCGCGAGTGGGCCGGGGAGGACATAGTCGAGGAGTCGGCGGCCATAGCGACCCGTCCGGGGCATCCCGCCTCAGCCATCGACACGCTGATCGACGCTGCCGACATCTGGATTACCCGGGGCGAGTGCGACCGGGCCGTATCGGCGCTCGAACAGGCCCGAACCGTCGCGGCGGGCCAGGACGCGCCGTTCAAGGCCTGCTTCCTGCTCTACTACGAGGCCCTGACGCTGTTCGCCGCCGACCGTCGGGCCGAGGCGTTCTCTCTCGTCGAGGGCGAGCTCGCCGGCCTCGAGGGCGGAACCGCGCTCCATCGCCGCGCGTCGTGCTTCCTGGCGCACCTGAGCCTCGGCCTCGACGACGAGCCGCGGGCGCTCGAGCTGCACCGCCGCCTGGCGGCCGCGCCTTGGGACGATCCCGATCCCGAGGAGGTCAGGCAACGGGATTTCTCGATACGGTACCTGACGGCCGAAGAGTCCCCTCTGGAGGCGGCGCGCTTCGTGGCCGACAGCCTCCGGAGGAGCCCCGATAGGATATCCACCTTCGAGATCGTCTACCTGGGCGCCATAGCGGCCAGGGCCATGGCCGCCGCGGCCCGCCCGGCGGAGGCGTACGAGGCGGCGCTCGGGATCGGTCCCGGCATCCGCTGGCGTATCACCCCGTACCACGCGGTCGAGCGCTACTTGGTCGCCGCGCTCGCCAGGCGACTGGCCGCGGCGCTGTCCCCGCGGGAGCGGGCGCGCGTCGAGGCCCTGCACTACGCCGACCCGAAGCGCGACGGGATCGAAGCCTACCTCGTCCAGGCCAAGGATCGCCTCGCGCGCCTGATCGGAGCCTCGTTCCTGACGGATCGGCGATCCGGGGCTACGCCCGCGATGGAAGCGACAGCTCGGCCCATATAAAGGCGTGGTCGGATGGCAGGCGCCGGCGCTGCTCGTAGTTGATCGGCACGAGCTCCGCCAGGACGCCGCCGCCCCGCAGCTCGACGTCGTTCGAGCAGAAGATGTAGTCGAGCTGGCTGAAGCTCGGCTCCTCGCCCCTGAAGTAGTAGTGGGTGAATCGGGCGCCGGGCGGCACGCCGGTCGCCTCGAGCACGTCCCTGAACGGCAGCGCGAGGAAGGGCTCGTACTCGAACTCCGCCTCGCCGCGTATCAGTATGCCGTTGAAGTCGCCCATCACGACGCAGCCGGGCGGGGCGGCCACCTCGCATAGCCTGCGGACCTCGGCGACGCGCTGCGGTATGCCGCGGTCCTGGCCGTACTGAGACTTGAGGTGGACGACTATGACGCGGAGCCTATCGTCGCCGGAGGCCAGGCGCAGCTCGAGCACGTTGCGCGAGAACGGCCCGTCTATCGGCCTCGCCTCGACGAGGTCGAAGCGGCCCTTCTTGACCAGGGCGCCGACGAAGATGCCGCGGCGGCTGTTGGCCTCGTGCAGGTAGGGTTCGTAGCGACCGTCCAGGTAGTAGCGGTTGAAGTTATCGAGCGTCTCCATGCCGCCTATCTCGCACAGCCCGACGACGTCGAAGTCGCGTTCCAGGATCGTGGAGGCTATCGCAGCCGCCTTGGCCCGGTCCTTGTTCGGGTTGAAGATCGACGGGTTCATCGCGGCGTAGCGCTCGTCCGAGAGGGCGCGGAACTCGGCGGCGCCGTAGTCGGCGTCGAGCAGCATCGAGAAGTTCTCCGCGTTGAACGACGCTATCGTATAGGTTCCGCGCACGCTGTCTCCTGGTTCGGGCTATCGGGGAATTCTATGCCGGAACCCCCGCGGCGGGCGATACAGCCTTGCGGCCGGCGCCTCGGGGCGATATCCTGTCGCCAAAAGGAGCCTTTATGGAACGGAGCATCGAGGAGGTCTGCGAGGCCATCCTGAGGAAAGAACTGGTGCCGGCGCTCGGCTGCACCGAGCCGATCGCCATAGCCTACGCCGCGGCCCTGGCCCGCGAGACGCTCGGCGCCTTCCCCGAGCGCATGACGATACGCTGTTCGGGCAACGTGGTCAAGAACGTCAAGGGCGTCGTCGTGCCGGGCACGGGCGACCTGCGCGGCGTCGAGGCCAGCGCGATACTCGGCGCGGTCGGCGGCGACGCCTCCCTCCGCCTCGAGGTGCTGTCCGGCCTACGCCCCGAGCACCTCGAGCGTACGCGCGCCCTGCTGGCCGAACGCCTCTGCGGCGCCGAGCTCGCGCCGGACGTCGAGGGGCTGCTCGTCGTCGCCGAGCTGGAGGCGGGCGGTTCGAGCTCCGTCGTCGAGATACGCGGCGGCCATACCGACGTCGTCAGGGTGGAACGCGATGGCAGGCCCCTGCCGCTGCCCGGTGACCGGGACGGCGCTGCCGCGGGGCCCGGGGCCGCCGCTCCCGAGGCCGCTGAGCCGCCGTACGAGCGCCTCACGCTCGCCGGCATCTACGCGTACGCGGCCGAGGCCGACCTGGGGCCGGTCAAGGGCGCGCTCGACGAGCAGATCCGCTGCAACTCGGCGATATCGCGCGAGGGCCTCGAGAGGCCGTACGGCGAGCGCGTCGGGGCGACCCTGCTGCGCTGCTACGGCGACGGCGCCATGATCAGGGCCAGGGCCGCGGCCGCCGCGGGCGCCGACGCGCGCATGAGCGGCTGCGCGATGCCCGTAATAATCAACTCCGGCAGCGGCAACCAAGGCATCACCGCGAGCGTGCCGGTCATCGTCTTCGCTCGCGACAAGGGCGTCACGGACGAGGCCCTGTACCGGGCCCTGGCGCTCAGTAACCTCGTCAGCATCCACATCAAGCGCGGCATCGGCAAGCTGAGCGCCTTCTGCGGCGCCGTCTCGGCGGCCTGCGGCAGCGGCGCGGGCATCACCTGGCTGTCCGGCGGCGACCTCGAGACCGTCGCGATGACCATAACGAACACCCTGGCGAATACCTCCGGCATCATCTGCGACGGCGCCAAGGCGAGTTGCGCCGCCAAGGTCGCCTCGTCGGTCGACGCCGCGATCCTCAGCCACTGCATGGCGATGGATAGGATGGTATTCAAGCCGGGGGAGGGCATCGTCATGGGCGACGTCGAGGATACGATACGGAGCGTGGCCAGGATAGGGCGCGACGGCATGCGCTCTACCGATCGAGAGATACTGAACATCATGATGGGATGCTAATTTCCACTCGACAAGGGGCGCCGCTATGGTCTACGATGGCGTATTCGATCGTAAGGAGAACATATGGCGGAAAAAGAGACCCTGGTTATCGCCTCCAAGGTGAAGGCGTTCATCAAGGACGCCTCCGAGCTTAAGGTTTCGGCGGCCGTAATCGACGTGCTGTCCGATAAGGTCCGCGCCCTCTGCGAAGAGGCCATCAAGAACGCCAAGGCGGACGGCCGCAAGACCGTCCAGGAAAAAGACTTCAAGTAAGGGGTCGCGACGCCGGGCCCGCCGAACGCGGCGGCCCGGCGCTCGACCGAAAGGAAGCCGCGCATCAAGCACGATGAGGCGATTCCGAGAAAAGGCACCCTCGCCCAGGATCAGAAGCTGGCTACGGCTTGGCTATCGACCAAGTCGCGCTTCGGCATGGCCTTCAGGCCGTACCTGGTAGAGTTCAAGGGCGGCACCGCCGTTACCTTCTACAAGGACGGCAAGGTCCGTTCCGGCACCCTGTCCACCAGGCAGGACCTGATCCAGTACGTCGAGCCGAACGGCGGCGACCCTAGGTACCGGTCCGTCGACGCGGGGCAGGAGGTCGAATTCGACCACGACGGCTTCATACTCGGTCCCCTCGGGGACGAATAAGCCGTACCGGGAGCGCCGGGCACCGATGGTCCCGGCGCCCTAGGCCTAGGCCAGCTTAGTAGCGTCTATCTCCTCGAGGCATGACGCCCCGGTCATCAGCATAGCCTCCGCCAGTTCGGCCTTGACCTTATCCAGGTACAGCCTGGCGCCCTCGGCGCCCCCGCCGTAGACCGACCAGGTAAAGGGCCTGGCTATCAGCACGCCGTCCGCCCCGAGCGCGATGGCCTTGAACACGTCGAGGCCGGTCCTGAAGCCTCCGTCTATCAGTATCTTCATGCGGCCGCGGACCGCCTCGACGATGGGCGGCAGCGCCTCTATAGTCGACGGCGTCTCGTCGAGCACGCGCCCGCCGTGGTTCGACACGACGATGGCCCGGGCTCCGGCCTCTAGGGCCTTGAGCGCGCCGGCCGGCGTCATCACGCCCTTCAGGATGAACGGCATACGTACGGACGACGCTATCCTCGCCAGCGAGGCGACCGGCATCGGCGCTACGGGCTTGCCCTGCATCGCCAGCACGACGAGGCCGGCCGCGTCTATGTCCATCGCGAAGGCGAAGGCGCCGGCGTCCTCGGCCATCTTGGCCTTGACGATCACCTCGTCGACGCTCCACGGCTTGATGGTCGGCACGCCGTGGCCGCCGATCGCCTTGATGGCCTCGATCGTGCCGCGGTAGACCTCGTCCTTGACGCCGTCGCCGGTAAAGGCCGCGCTGCCGGCGGCCTTGCAGCCCTCGAGCACGGCCGTCGAGTAGCTCAGGTCGTCGTACGCGTCGCTGTAGTGCAGGCCGACGGCGCCTACCGGGGCGGCGAATACCGGCAGCTCGAATTCCTTGCCGAACAGGCTCGTCGCCGTCGAGACGGGGCGGGGCTCGTAGACGGTGTCCATGGCGAGGCGCAGCTCGCGCAATTCCTGGTAGTTCCGTATGAAGCCTAGCCCGGTACCCTTGCCTCCGGGGCCCGGTATCACGCCCTTGCACGCCAGTCCGTTGCACTCCGGGCATACCTTGCAATACGGCCCTATGGTCTGCTTGGCCTTGGCCCTCACCTCGTTGTACGTCATATCGATGGTCTCCTCGCGCCATGGGCTACGCGAGGCGCGGCGTATCGTCGTCGCGCCCCTCGTCGGCGTAGAAGCGAGTATAGGACCTGGCGCGCGCCGCGGCAAGCGCGGGCGGAGTATGCTTTCGAGATTAGAAGAGCTATACTAACATAATCAAATCCGTCCGCGGCGGGATACCGCGCGGACGAACAAGGAGTGGACCGTGCTCAGCGTAGACAAGGTCGTTAAGACCTACGAGACGGTGCGCGCCGTCGACGGGCTGTCGTTCGAGGCCCGGCCGGGAGAGATATTCGGGCTGATAGGCCCGAACGGAGCCGGCAAGTCGACGACGATACGCATGATCATGAACGTGATCGCCCCGGACGAGGGGACGATACGCTTCGACGGCAAGGCCTTCTCCGAGGCCATGAAGGAGCGCATCGGCTACCTGCCCGAGGAGCGGGGCCTGAACCGCAAGGTCAAGGTGATCGACACGCTCGTCTACCTCGGCGTGCTCAAGGGCCTCGATCCGGCCGACGCCAGGCGCCGGGCCGAGTCGTGGCTCGAGCGCTTCGAGCTGTCAGACTGGAAGGGCGAGAAGGTCGAGGCCCTGTCGAAGGGCATGGCCCAGAAGGTGCAGTTCATCGGCTCGGTCGTGCACGACCCCGACCTGGTGCTGTTCGACGAGCCGTTCTCCGGCCTCGACCCGGTGTCGCAGGACACCCTGCTGGACGCGGTGCTCGAGCTGAAGGCCGCGGGCAAGACGGTGCTGTTCTCCACCCACGTGATGGAGCAGGCCGAGCGCCTTTGCGACCGCATCCTCCTGGTGCGCAAGGGCAGGGAGCTCGTCTCGGGCCCGCTGGCCGGGCTCAAGTCGAGCTACGGCAGCAACTCGGTCCAGATCGAGTTCGACGGCGACGGCTCGTTCATCGCCGGCCTGCCCTGCGTCGACGGCGTGCGGACGATGCCGAGGTGGATAGAGGCGAGCCTGGCCGACGGCCACGGCTCCGACGAGCTGTTCTCCGCGCTGTCCGGCAAGGTGCGCGTGCGGCGCTTCCAGCTGATGGAGCCGTCGCTGCACGCGTTGTTCGTCAGCCTGGTGGAGTCTTCCGCTGACGCCGGATCGGGCGACGCCGACGAGGAGGCCGCGCATGCGTAAGCTGCCCGCGATAATACGCTACGAGTTCAAGCTGATGGCCGCGAACAAGGCCTTCGTGATACTGACCATACTCGGGCCGTTCCTGATCCTCGCTATAACGGTGCTGCCGGGCCTCCTGTCGATGAACCCGAAAGCCCTGTCCGGCGGCGAGCCGATAGCGATAGCGGCCTCATCCGGCGCGGGCGCGCAGGGCGAGGCCGCGGCGCTGTACGCCGCGTTCGAGTCGGCCATGTCGTCCCAGGGGCGCGGCGTGGAGCCGCTGCCGCTCGACGACGAGGCCATAGCCGACGCCAAGCGGCGCGTCGGCTCGGGTAAGCTGGCGGCGCTGGTCGTGATGCCGGCCGGATGGGCGGATTCAGGCGCGACGCTGTACACGAAGACCGGCACCGACGCGATGCTCTACGGCACGGTCGAGCGCGTCGTCGACGCCTTCGCCAGGGAGTCGCGCATCGCCAGGAGCGGCGTCGACCCGGACCTGGCGAGGTCCCTGGTGCGCAGCGTCGACCTGTCCATCGTCAAGCTGTCGGCCGGCGACCGCGAGGAAGCGGGCGGGGAGGGCGCCTTCGTACAGACGCTGTTCACCGCGATGAGCTTCGTGATGCTCGTCTATATGACGACGCTGCTCTACGGCCAGATGATAGGCCGGTCCGTGGTCACAGAGAAGACCTCCAAGACCGTCGAGATCATGCTGTCGAGCGTATCGCCTCGCGAGCTGATGTTCGGGAAGATCCTGGGGCTCGGGCTCGCCGGCCTGCTCCAGTACGGCGTCTGGGTGTCGCTCGCCCTCGTATTGTCGAAGCTGCTCATGCCGCTCCTGGGCATGGCGGCGCCGTCGGCTATAGCCCCGGGCAACCTGGCCTGGCTGGTGGTATTCTTCGTGCTGGCCTTCTTCCTGTACGCGTCGCTGTACGCGGCCCTCGGCGCGGCCGCGGAGGACGAGCAGCACCTCGGGCAGCTGGCCTGGCCGGTGCTCGTGTTCCTGATCGTGCCGCTCGTGATGATATCGAGCTTCGTGTCTAATCCCGACTCGCCGCTGTCGGTCGGACTGTCGCTGTTCCCGATGACCAGCCCTATCGTCATGCTCATACGGGTCCTGATAGCCACGCCGCCCGCGTGGCAGCTGACGACCTGCATCGGCGTCCTCGTCGTCAGCGTGTACGGCGCGGCGGCCGCGGCGGCGAAGATATTCAGGGTGGGCATCCTGATGGGCGGCAAGCGCGCCAGCTTCGGGGAGATGGTCAAATGGCTACGGGTACGGTAGCCGCGGTATGGAGGCGTCGATGATAGTCAAGAACGCGGAGGTTCCGTCCAAGGCCCTGTTCGCGGGGGCGTCGCGCAAGGTCCTGGCCCGCGGAGGCGGCCTGATGGCGGTCGAGGTCCGCTTCGCCAAGGGCTCGGTGGTCGACGAGCACGCCCACCCGCACGAGCAGGTCAGCTACGTCGTCACCGGCCGCCTGGTCGTGACGCTAGGCGGACGGGAGGAGACCCTCGGCCCGGGCGACTCGTTCTACGCCGGGCCGGGCGTGCCGCACGCGGTGCGCTTCCTCGAGGACTCCGTCGTCACCGATACGTTCACGCCGCAGCGCGAGGACTTCCTGATTAGTGTGACGAACCTTAAGTAGTCACCTGGTTCTTAGCGATCAGCCGAAGGCGTACTTGGGGAGATATCCGATCGTCGGGTGACCGGCGATCGGATCGTAGACGCGTTTCATCCACAACCAGAGGTCGATGGCGGACAAGCTCAGGCGAGAGAGGAACGCTCTCCTGGTGAACATCATCGTCCGTCCCTGCTCGAGTACACTGCGACCGATACCAGCCATCTCAGCATGCGTCTCGTTCCTATCTACCGGCCATTTAATGAGATAGCGCTTCTTGTAGTTGTGCCACACGAGATACGAAGCAAGCCTCGTCATACTGTTCGCTGCGTTGCGACTATAGCAGGTACTCTCGCGCCGGTGATTCGCTTGATCCTTGCGGATCTCCCGGTCGAGGTAGTTCGACGCGAACAGCGGATTCGCATAGGTGCGCGGCAAGGTCGACGATACCTGCAGCTGTGCGCAGCGATGTCTCTCGTCCTGGCCCAGGCACAGCTGGTGCGCATGAAGCGCTC
>ERZ795053.4008-NODE-4008-length-16234-cov-17.827122_pt1 | contig 16234 bp, 12 predicted proteins | sample MGYA00375137_ERZ795053 | MGnify/ENA primary metagenome ERZ795053 (study PRJEB30182, sample SAMN05720284) | activated sludge metagenome | isolation source: Anaerobic digester | place: Hong Kong | collected 2014-12-17 ...
AACTACCACACCCACACCCATTACTCTGATGGTTCAGCAGCGCCGGCTGAGTATATCGAAGAGGCCATCAGGCAGGGATTTTCCGCGCTCGGATTTTCGGAGCATTCCGTATTGCCCTTCGAAAACACTTTTGCGCTGAAGCCGGGTTCCGAAGCTGCTTACACTTCGGAAATCAGGAAACTGCGCGAAACCTTCAGTGACCGGATCGAGGTGCTGCTGGCACTCGAAGCCGATTATATCCCGAATCTCAGCACCGGATTTGAAAAGCTGAAACAATCGCTCGGCCTTGATTATATTATCGGAAGCGTTCACCTGGTAGGGAACAGCTATCCGGATAACCTGTGGTTTATCGACGGTCCAAAGCGTGAAACCTATGATGAAGGGCTTAAACAGTTCTATAACGGCGATATCCGGAAGGCCGTGACCGCTTACTGGCACCAGATCAACGGTATGCTGGAAAATGAATCCTTCGGGATCATCGGGCACCTGGACAAAATCAAGATGCACAATCAGGGCCGCTGGTTCAGGGAAGATGAAAAATGGTATGACGCTCTGGTAAATGAAACCCTGGCGCTGATCTCCGAAAAGGAAGTAATTGTTGAAGTAAATACCCGCGGGATTTACAAGGGCCGCAGCGACAGCCTGTTTCCCGGCGAGACCATTCTGCGCATCGTACGCGAGAGGAACATCCCGGTAACCATCAGCAGTGATGCCCACCAACCCTCTGAAATCAGCCTGTTGTTCGGGCAGGCTGAAGAGATGCTTAAAAAATGCGGTATCAGGTCAGTGAGCAGGTATAATCACGGAAGCTGGTCGGAAGCTGGAATTGTCTGAAACCCTGTTCCATGTTTCAGTGAAAGCGGACTAGTTGCTCATGCATTCTCTTCCCTTTTGTAAATCATCAGGAAATGATCTATCCCCGCTTCTTCAAAACGCGGGCCTTCCGCAACAAATCCATATTTCCCGTAAAAACCGGCCACCTGCACCTGTGCATGCAGGTATACCGTCTTATTCAGAGGCAAAACTTCCTCAAGCAGATGGCTTACCATCAGTGCACCGGCGCCCCTGCCCCGGGCTTCCCTGCCCACGGCAAAACGCTCCAGTTTAATGCCTTTGGATGTTTCGCGTCGCCGGCAGGTAGCCACCGCTTCTCCATCAAGAAAAACAAGGTAATGCAGGCTGGAGTCTTCAAATTCATCATATTCAAGTGATTCAGGTACCTGCTGTTCCTCTACAAAAACCTGATTCCTGATCCGGCGCGAAAGTTCGGTAAGCTCATGCTGACCGGAAGTAAAACGTATTATTTCCATTCCCGAATGCATGCCGGAGAATTTTAAAAATTCCGGGACTGGTAGTTAGGCCCGCCCCGGTTGAAATAAAAGTATAAAAAAGCCTGTAACGAATTACAGGCCCGGTAAAATTAAATATTGAATCCGGATAAAAGTTCAGCTATTCAGCCACTTTATCACCATCGTAGGCCCACTTCAGGTAAACAGCGCCCCAGGTGAACCCGGCGCCAAAGGCAGCCAGGATAATGTTATCTCCCTTTCTGAGCTGATTTTCCCATTCCCACAGGCAGAGCGGCAGGGTAGCCGAAGTAGTGTTGCCGTAACGCTGAATATTGATCATGACCTGTTCCCTTTTGATGCCCATGCGCTGGGCCGTAGCCTCAATGATGCGCATATTTGCCTGATGGGGCACCAGCCAGTTAAGGGTTTCTGCGGTAATTCCATGCTTTTTCATCATATCCACCGACACGTCTGCCATTTTGGAAACAGCCCATTTAAAAACAGCCTGCCCCTCCTGATAGATATAATGTTCGCGGGCATCGATGGTTTCGTGGGTAGGGGGTTTAACCGATCCACCCGCTTTCTGGTGCAGATGGATACGGCCAACGCCGTCACTCTGCAGCATGGCATCCATCAGGCCGTATTCTTCCTCTACCGGCTCAAGCAGAACCGCAGCGGCACCATCGCCGAAAATCGGACAGGTAGCCCTGTCGGTGTAATCCACTATAGATGACATCTTGTCGGCGCCTACCACAATAACCTTTTTATGTGAACCCGATTCAACAAACTTTGACGCGGCGGTCAATGCATAAAGGAAACTGGAGCAACCGGCATTCATATCGTATCCGAAGGCATTCCTGATGTCAGTCTTGTCGGCAATAATATTTGCAGTGGCAGGAAACAGCATATCGGGTGTAACCACACCGCAGATAAGCATATCAACCTCTTCGGGTTTTGTATTGGTTTTGCGGAGCAATTCCCTTACGGCTGCTGCGCCCATATCAGAAGTGCCTTTCCCTTCGCCTTTCAATATCCGTCGCTCCTTGATCCCGATGCGGGTCATTATCCACTCGTCAGATGTGTCAACCATGCGACTGAGTTCATCATTGGAGAGGATATATTCAGGAACAAAGCCACCCACTCCGGTAATTGCAGCTCTTATTTTAGTCATCGGCAAATACTCTGAATAAAAGGTTAATCTCTTACAACAACTGTCACCCGGGAAAGCGCCCGCTTGATTTTTTGTGAAAGTTTGGCATGATGCACATCCCGTGCGAGCAGTATCATGTTCTTGATAGCAATATCATTGGAGATCCCATGCCCGACCACTACCGTTGAATTGATCCCCAGTATGGGTGTTCCACCGTAATTTTCATAATTGAAACGGGTAAAAAAATCATCGGTTAAACCGCGTTTCATCATCAGGCGAAACATGCCCTCAATATTCTTCAGTAAAATATTGCCGGTGAATCCATCGCAAACAATCACATCAGCTTTGTTTTTAAACAGATCCCTGCTTTCTATATTTCCTGTAAAATTAAAATCCTTACCTTCCTTCATCAGCTGGTAAGTTGCCTGGCTCAGCAAATTCCCCTTGCCTTCCTCATGACCGATGTTCAGCAATGCGACCCTTGGGTTGTTGATTTTATATACATTACGGGCCATAATACTTCCGAGCAGCCCAAACTGATACATCACATCAGGCTTGGCATCGGGATTTGTGCCGATGTCGAGCAGGAGGCCGAGGCCACCGTTTTCCTGGGGCAATACTGTGGATGTACAGGGACGGATCACACCCTGGATGTTGTTAACGCTGTAGATGGCTCCCACAAGCATGGCACCGCTGCTGCCGGCACTTGCAAAAGCATCAATGCGCTTATGTTTAAGCTCTTTAAACCCGATACTGATGCTCGATTCCGGCTTACGCACAATGGCATGCGTGGGATGCTCTCCCATGCCAATCACATCATGTGCATGTACGATGTCGAAAAGCGCCGGATCGGCATGATGCTTCTCAAGTTCACCAAGGATGGCCCCGGTTTCCCCGATCAGTACAATGCGATCAGACGGCGATAATTCCTTATGGGCAAGAATGGCCCCGGCAACGGTAGCTCCTGGGGCAAAATCTCCGCCCATAACATCGAGTCCGATTTTCATCTGACTTTGTTTTGGTTAGAAAAGCGTGACTGCAATATGCAGATGCTTAAGCTGTGGCAGCTTTTTCAATGGCAAGTTTGCCCTTATAATAGCCACACTCGTTGCAAACACGATGATACAGAACAGAGGCACCGCAATTTGAACAAATGGTAATCGTAGGAGCTACTGCTTTGTAATGCGTCCTTCTTTTTGCTGTCCTGGTTTTTGAAAACCTATGTTTTGGATTTGGCATTTCGGTTTTTTTTTGGTGTTATAATTTATTCAAAATTCAACTCTTTCAACTTATCCCAGGGGCTATCCGGTTCACCATGGGTTGATAGCTCGTTCAGCTTTTTCAGGATATCAGGATCACAGGTACTTTCACCCTGATCGTTTTCGGGATGAACCACCCTGTAAGGAACCATCAGGTGCAGGTAATCAAAGATCAATGAAGAGATGTCTATATGCGTCTCATTTTCAGGAATGATGAGCACATTGTCATCTTCTTCCGAGTAAGCCTGACCAAACCTGATAAAGTATTCTTCCATTCCCTCTACGGGCAGATCAAATTCATCAAGACATCGGCTGCAGGTTACCCGGATGGTCCCTTTCATCTGAAAATTGAGGACAAGCATCCGATCCATTTTATTCAGGTCGAGGTCAACCTGAACATTGGCTTCCCTGATCTCCCCGTAATCGAACGATCCAAAGAACTTATCGTCAATGACATAGCTAAACCTGTGATTACCAGCATTTAACCCAACAAATGGAATTACAAATTGTTTCAGGTAATCCACTGCTTAAATTGTTTCAGGTTTAAGGGGTGCAAAAGTAGAAATTAAAATTATGATAACCAAATAAAAAATCCCGGCTATCTTCCTCAGCCGCAACCAACTCCCCGGTAAAACAGGATAACGGGCGAATCCTTCTACTACTTAAAGGCCTTCTCGGGTAAACCATCGCCGGTCATGGCGAGCCGCTTCATATAATCAGGTACCGGTCTTCCCAGAAGCTTATCCACATATATTTTGGCAAGGTACTGTCCCAGCATGAAGCCCTGTCCCCTCAGTCCGACAAATAAACCAAGCTCCGGATCAATAATCATGCGTGGTTCGACATAATAACCGGCCCAAACCGCCTGGAAGCCGACAGAAGCAAGATTCGGGAACCAGTTTACAAAAACCTCGGAAGCAATCTCAAGAAACTGCTGAGAATTGATCTTCAGGTTTTTATCCGTCTCCATCGGGTCTACTGCAGGCGAAGCGCAACCGATAATCTGACCGGTTTCGGCCAGCTGCTGACCATATACCGCGACAAACCCCTTGTACTTTCTGCGGTCGATGATCATATCCAGCGGACTGCCGTGCAACCCCATCATGGGGAGCCTGCGGGTGATAAAGGCCTGATGTTTCACAGGATAAAGGCCTGTTTCAATACCCAGCATATTGGCAAACTTAGCTGCCTCAGGACCCAGGGCGTTGACAAAAACGTCCGTATGATACTCAATGTATTGTTTGTCATGATCCTGCACCAGCACTTTATAGGTGTCTCCGTCGCGATGCACCGCAATCAGCTTGCAGTCTTCCTTCACCGTACCTCCATTGCGGATACCGATCCGGCGGATCAGGTCAATCACGCGACCGGGGGTGGCCTGCCAGCAATCGCGGGTAATCTGGGCGCCTATGTAAGTATCAAGTCCCGGATTGATGAAAGAAGAAATCTCCTTTGCATAGTCTTTCGGTTCAACCATGTAAGCGTCGGACCAGGCGCGCGCCGATTCAAGGGCCTTATAGGTTGCCTCGTCATGGGCAAAATTCACATAATTGATCTGCCTGAAATTCACATCATGGATCTTCTGGAGATCTTTGAAAATTTCGAGGTTATGGCGGGCGATATCGGCAATTTCGGGAAGACTGAATGCCGGCCGTCCTCCGGCAATATTCCGCCACGACGCCCCCCTGCCCGAATTGACCAGCACCGGTTGTTCGCCGGCTTCAGCCAGATACCTGAAAAGGGCCGATCCGCCGATACCGCCTCCGGCAACCAGCGATTTAACTTTGACCACCTTTGGTTTTTTTCCGTTACCGCTGATAAACACCTCTTCATGAACATCCCGCGGATAGAGCTCTCCCATCGAAAGCTGGTTGGATAAAGGCCCGCGGGGGGTGGCGTCGCCAACGATGGAAATATCATAATTCCTGAGCGTTTGCTTCAGCCTCCGGATGCACCGTTTTCCGCGGCAAGCCCCCATCCCCAGACGGGTGGTATGCTTCACCTCATCCACCGAAATAAACTTCCGGTCGCCGATGGTTTCAAGGATTTCGCCCAGGGTAACGTCATCGCAGTGGCAAACGTACATCTCCTCCTCTTTCCTGTATTCAACCGGGGTCATGCTTACAGGTTCAGGATATTTCTCCTTAACGATAAATCCCCTGACACCGATCAGTTCACTTCCGTGAATGGTGGTGGCCTTCACCCTGGCAATGTTGGTCTTGTTTGGTTTCTTCAGTATCTTTTCAATAATCCCTTCGCCCAGGATTTTTCCGTTATTGTCCACAAGAAATACTTCAGATTTCTCCTCTGCATGGTATTCAATTGGCATAAACAGCCAGTCCTTGGCGGTATGATAGCCGAAAATGGCCAGTCCGGGACACTGATAAACACAATCCATACAGCCTATGCACTTATCGAAGTCGATCCGAGGTACAGTGCTGGTAGAGGTTTTTGTGATGGCACCATGCGGACAAGCGAATTCGCAAGGATTACAGGCAAATCCGTAAAGGCAGTCGATCTGCACAAAAGGCTTGGCTGCCAGACGTTCAGGCGAAGGTTCAAAAGGCTTTTCAATCACCCTTACCGGATGTTGCTGAGAATCGATATACTCCTTGGAAATATTCAGAAACTCATCGTAACTGAACCTGGTTCCGATCTCATTCATGATTTCAAAGGCCACCTGTTTACCCCTGAGTACGGCGCTGGTTCCCTCTCCGATGCGAATGGCATCACCTGCGCCAAAGCAGGCCCTGCCGAAGACTTCATTGCCCTTGATAAGTAGTTGGTCGTCGGGCACCAGACCGGTACAGATATTGATGGCATCAATGCCTTCAATCACTTTCTCGGTTCCCGGAACAGGCTGAAAGTCCCTGCATTCGGCAACCACCGCCCCGGTAATTCCGTCGTGGTTTTCGTTGGGGATGGCTTTAAGCAGAATATGCGACAAGATCACCGGAATCCCCAGCCGGCGCACCCTGTTTGCCTGAACAGGGAACCCGCCTTCGGAAGGCTGCGCTTCAATAATGGCCTTAACATTGGCACCGGCCTGCATCAACTGATAGGAAGTAAGATAGCCGATATTTCCGGCCCCTACAGTAAGGATATTCTTCCCGAGAAGGGTAAACTCGGTGTTCATCATCTTCTGCACGACCGCGGCGGTATAAACACCCGGTAAATCGTCATTCTCAAAGGCAGGCATAAACGGGACGGCACCGGTGGCAACAACCATATATTCAGCGTCGACATAATAAATTTCATCCGTTTTGATGTTTTTTACCGCGATGCGTTTCCCTTCGAGCAGGTCCCAAACGGTAGAATTCAGGAAAATACCTGAATGATCCTCCCCGGCAAGGGTTTGGGCAATATCGAACCCGCGCATGCCGCCGAATTTCTTTTCCTTCTCGAAAAAGAAAAACTGGTGGGTTTGCATAAGAAACTGTCCGCCTATCCGGTCGTTGTTATCGATAACGATATTGTCCACCCCGTGTCTGTTCAGCTCTTCGCGGGCGGCAAGTCCGGCAGGCCCTGCACCAATGATGGCAACAACGGTTTTGAATACCCGGTTCGGATTTTTTTTATCCGGCTCCACCATGGCCGGGCTGAAATCATGCGGGATTTCGCTGACCTGCTTGACATTATCGACCAGGGTGATACAAATACGCCTGATTTGTCCGTCGACCAGCATTTCGCAGGCACCGCATTTTCCGATACCACATTCGAGACTTCTTTCCCGGTTCTTAAGACTATGACTATGCACCGGATATCCGGCCTGATGAAGCGCGGCAGCAATGGTAAATCCCTTTTCCCCGGTAATTTGTTTTCCTTCAAAGGTAAAAGTTACTTTTTCTGATTCCTTGATCTCGAGAATCGGGTGAGCTTCGATTTTATGCATCAGCGTAGAATTATCAGTGTTTTAAGATCTTTTAGTAAACCCGGATAAATCAATTATCCTGTCCTGAATTGACTCAGGCGCGGCAAATTTATAACTATTTGTGCTGTTCGGTTAAAAACCGCAAAGAAAATTCAATGTCTATATAAATCATTATCAACCCATTAACTTAGAATCATTATAAATAAGCCTCCGGCTTTCGCAAACGATTGCGCTAATCATATACAAAATACATTATTATTAAATTTATACAGCCGGGGAGAATGAATTAATATCTCCCTGAAAATCAATTATTAAAAAATCAGATAAACAACAAGTACCATGGCTGCCGGCTTGTTTTGCCCTGATTAACAAGTGAATAATAATCAGCTAAAAATAAAAGATTGGATTTAATTTGCTAATTTTGCACATTATTTCGACAATAACAGTTTTTATTATGGAAAAAGCGAGGATACTGTTTGTTTCTCAGGAAATTATACCTTATCTGAGGGACAGCCAGATGGGTTATATCGGCAGGCACCTTCCTCAGGGGATTCAGGAGAGGGGACGCGAAATCCGCACATTTATGCCCAGGTTCGGGCATATCAACGAACGCAGAAACCAACTGCATGAAGTCATCCGTCTGTCGGGTATGAACCTGATCATCGACGATACAGACCATCCGCTTATTATAAAGGTTGCATCCATACAGTCGGCCAGGATGCAGATTTATTTTATTGATAATGAGGACTATTTTCAGCGGAAGTTTATGTTCCGCGATAAAAACAACAAGTTTTACAAAGACAATGACGAGCGTGCCGTATTCTTTTCGCGCGGGGTGATAGAAACCGTTAAAAAGCTTGGCTGGGCCCCTGATCTTATCCACTGCCACGGCTGGATGACCAGTCTTGTGCCGCTTTACATCAAGCGCGCCTACCGTGATAACCCGCTTTTCAGCGACACCAGGGTGGTGATGTCGATCTACGATGATGATTTTGAAGAAGCCTGGAACAAGGATTCCGGCAATAAAATCAAGCTTGACGGAATAACAAATAAAGATCTCAAACACTACAAGAAGCCGACTTACGTTAATGTAATGAAAACGGCCATTGATTTTTCCGACGGCGTTATTGTGGGCAGTGAAACCGTAAATGCCGAGCTGCTTGATTACATTAACGAAACCGGGAAACCAATGCTGCCTTATCAGCCGCTTGACAGGTTCATTGACGCTTATAACATTTTTTATGATAAAATCATGAGCAGCCAGGCTGCAGCATCTGAATAAACCTTAATCTTGCATTGCTTGTCAATACTTCTTCAATCAGACTTTAACGTGCACAAACTCAGCTTCAACCGGGCCATTCTGGCTGTAATTTTCGCGCTGTCACTCGCCTCCTGCAACAAAGAACCCGACCTGATCGGGATAGACCTTTTACCCGACAGCGATTATCTCAACCTGAGCTTTACCGACACTTCAACCATTATTGCGTATACGGTGAGGGAAGATTCTCTGCGCACCGATGAGTTATCGGCGAATCTTCTGGGATATATGAATGATCCAGTATTCGGGAATGTGCTGGCATCAATATATACACAATACCGTCTGCCGGTAAACAATGTGTCCTTCGGGGAAAACCCTGTGGCCGATTCTATTATACTCACCCTGAAATATTCAGGTGTCTACGGCGATTCCTTGTCTCAGCACACGGTAAGGGTTTTCGAACTTGCTGATTCAATCAACGTAGATTCCGCTTATTACTCTCACAATACCGTTCCTGTGATTCCCCAGCAAATCGGTGAAGCAACTTTTGTTCCCAACCTGAAGGAGGCGGATTCGGTTGACGGCGCCTATGTTGCCCCCCACCTGCGGATCACGCTCACTCAGGAATTTGCCGAAAAGATTATGACTGCCGGCGAAGAGACCCTTTCGTCAAATGCCTATTTTCTTGAAGTTTTTAAAGGTCTGCACATCACCGTGGATCCTTTCACCACAACCTCAACCGGCTCAATACTGTCATTCGACCTGGTGGATGATCTTTCCAGGATAACCATCCATTATCACAACGATACCGATACAACATCCATCAGGCTGCCTATCAACTCTTCCTGCGCCCGTTTCAATAATTACGACCATTTTAATTATTCGGGCGCTGATCCGGAACTTCTTCAGCAACTCGCCGGAGACACCACCGCCGGAAACAACCGCATTTTTCTGCAGGCAATGGCCGGGACAAAAATTAAACTGAGAATTCCTTACCTGAAAAATATTCCGGCAACCGCCAATATTGCCGTAAATGAGGCCTTGCTGATACTTACCAATGACGATCCTGAATCCAGTCTGGCCCCACCCGCCCAGATTGCCATCAGGTCGCTGAACAGTTCAGGGTCTTATGTGGTTTTGCCCGACGAAACCATAGGCTCGGCATACTTCGGGGGTAAATATATCAACAACAGTGAATACCGTTTCCGCCTCACCAGATATGTTCAGGACAGAATGCGCTACCCCGATGCGGAAGATCACGGATTGATGATGGTAATTGCCGGTTCCTCCCTTTCCGCAAACCGGGCTGTTATTAAAGGCCCGGCCAGCAGCAGCAACCGGATGAAACTCGTGATCTATTATACCCTGGTTGAGTAATATACCACATTTTAAAATTTCTTAATTGCTTATCCGCATACATATTTCCGGGCCAGATTCTGAATTTGTACTTTTTAAAGCAGTACCTTTGTATCTGCCCGGGTTAACCTGAAGTATCCATTGCTGAAATCAGCCTAAATAACGACCCGGATACTTCCTTAAAACCACAGGGATGAAATTCTGTTTATAAATGAAGTCCCGGCAGAAGTGATAAACCGATACGGCCACTTGATGACCAATGCCTCAACCGATTACTTTTTCCTGACAATCTGATTAAGTATCATTGATCTGGTCATTATTACTTAATGAATTAAAACCGAAAATTATGTGTGGAATAGTTGCTTATATTGGCCCAAGGCAGGCATATCCGATTCTTATCAAGGGATTACACCGGCTCGAATACCGCGGATACGACAGTGCCGGGGTCGCAGTGCTCAACAGTGATCTTAAGCTCTATAAGTGTAAAGGTAAGGTGGCGGCATTGGAAGAAGCTGTTAAAGATAAAGACCTTTCGGGAAATATCGGCATCGCCCATACCCGCTGGGCGACACACGGAGAACCGAACGATGTGAATGCGCACCCCCATTTCTCCTATTCCAAAAATCTGGCCATCATTCACAATGGAATTATTGAAAACTACGCCCCATTGAAAAATGAACTGGTCAACAGGGGATTCCGTTTTGAGAGTGAAACAGATACCGAAGTATTGATTCACCTGATAGAAGATATTGAAATCAATGAAAAAGTCAGTCTGGCCGAAGCGGTTCAGATCGCGCTTAACCAGGTAGTTGGCGCTTATGCCATCGTTATCATCGATAAAAATGACCCTGACACCTTAATCGCCGCCCGCAAGGGAAGCCCGCTGGTTGTGGGCATAGGTGAAAATGAATTTTTTGTTGCCTCGGATGCCACCCCTATTGTGGAGTATACCCGTGAGGTGGTTTACCTGAACGACGAGGAGATAGCCATTCTTCACCGCAATAAGGAGATAAAGATCAAGACCATTACCAATATCGAGAAAACCCCGTATATACAGACCCTGGAGATCAACCTCAGCGCGCTGGAGAAAGAAGGGTTTGATCATTTTATGCTGAAGGAAATCTACGAACAGCCCCGGTCGATCCGCGACAGCATGCGGGGCCGCCTGAAAGCCCGCGAAGGCATTGTGCTGCTTGGAGGTATCATCGACTATCAGCAGAAACTGGTGAATGCCAAACGCATCATTATCATTGCCTGCGGCACCTCGTGGCATGCCGGACTGGTCGGAGAATATCTTTTTGAGGAGCTGGCGCGCATCCCCGTTGAGGTAGAATACGCTTCGGAGTTCAGATACCGGAATCCGGTTATTTATGAGGACGACGTTGTGATTGCCATTTCACAGTCGGGCGAAACCGCCGACACCCTGGCCGCCATTGAACTGGCAAAATCGAAGGGAGCAACCATCATAGGCGTCTGCAATGTGGTCGGATCATCCATAGCCAGGGCCACACATGCCGGATCGTATACCCATGCCGGCCCTGAAATCGGCGTTGCCTCAACAAAGGCATTCACCGCACAGGTTACCCTGCTTACGCTGATGGCGCTGATGCTTGCCGACAGCAAGGGGACAATCTCCAAATCGAGGTTCAACCAGCTTCTCCACGAACTGGATGACATTCCCGGCAAGGTTGAGGAAACCCTGAAGGTAAATGATAAAATCATTGAGATTGCAAGGGTATTCAAGGATGTAAGAAATGCCCTTTACCTGGGCAGGGGTTATAACTTCCCTGTTGCCATGGAGGGCGCGCTCAAGCTGAAGGAAATCTCCTATATCCACGCCGAGGGTTATCCGGCAGCGGAAATGAAACATGGCCCCATCGCGCTGATCGACGAAGAGATGCCGGTGGTTGTGGTTGCCACCAACAAGGGCACCTACGAGAAAGTGGTGTCGAACATTCAGGAAGTGAAGGCCAGGAAAGGTAAGATCATTGCCATTGTCACCGAAGGCGATGAAACCGTGAAAGCCCTGGCAGACCACATCATTGAGGTTCCTGAAACCGAGGAGATGCTGGTCCCCCTTATCGCTACCATTCCGCTTCAGCTGTTGTCGTACCACATAGCCCTGATGCGCGGATGCAACGTGGATCAGCCCCGGAACCTCGCCAAAAGCGTTACCGTGGAGTAGTTGCGCCTGAGGCCGTCAGCTGAAAGTCAGTCAGCATAGACGATTTTTTCTGAAATGAAGTCATTACCTCCCGGAGAAGTCAGGCCCCGGGTCGCGACCAACGTTATTGTTGTTGTTTCCTGATCTCTTCAACCGCTTTGTGGTAGGTTTTATCCGTACGCAGATAGACGGGATAGAATCCCTTTTCATCAAAAAGGTTTCGCGCAATCAGCGCCTTCATCAGGTTCTCCAGTTCCGCACGGACAAAGGCAATGCCTTTGGGATCAGGTTCAACACCCTTTTCTGTGGCAAATTTTACCAACCTGTTGAAAAGATCCGGGGTAATGCTGAAATTCCGGTCAAATTCCTCAAAAGTCCTGAATTTTTTCAATTCCGGCCGGTTATTGTCGGTATAATCAAAGGTGAACTGGTAAACCAGCCCTTTACCGAGCAGCTCATTGAAGTAACGGTAATTCTCATTTTTCTCAACCGGGATAAAGATATCCGGCATGATACCACCGCCGCCATAAACCACGCGACCTCCGGGGGTAGTATATCTCAGAGAATCATTAAAGTGGATGCTGTCGGCGCTTTCAAGCTGACCGCTGATCATCCGGTTATACAATTCTTCCTCGTACTCTTCCGTGTGACCGTTTTTATAGGGTTTCTGAATGCTTCTTCCTGTGGGTGTGTAATAGCGTGCCACCGTAAGCCGGATGGCTGAGCCGTCGGGAAGCGACAGCTGTTCCTGAACAAGCCCTTTCCCGAAAGAGCGGCGACCGATGATCAGGCCCCGGTCGTTGTCCTGGATGGCGCCAGCCAGAATTTCACTGGATGAAGCTGATCCTTCATCAATCAGTACAACGAGATTGCCCTTTTCGAATATTCCTTTCGCGGTGGCATGGGCATACTGGGCCGGCCGGTTATACCCGCTCGTATAAACAATCAGCTTCCCTTCTCCCAGAAATTCATCCGAAACCGAGATGGCCGTCTGAAGGTATCCTCCCGAATTCCCCCTCAGGTCAAGAATCAGGCTCTCCATTCCCTCACTTTTCAGTCCGGATAGCGCTTTGGTCAGCTCTTCGGCGGTGGTGGCCGAAAACTTGGATAACTTGATATATCCGATGCCGGGTTCGGGCATAAAAGAGATATCGACGCTGTATGTCGGGATGACATCACGCGTTATCGTAAATGGTATCAGTTCCTTAAACCCTCTCCGGAAAACACTGACATTTACCCTGGTGCCCCGTTCGCCTTTCAGGCGTTTCATCACATCATTTGTCGACATATTCACCCCGGCAATAACCTCTCCGTCGACTTTAACAATTCTGTCGCCTGCCAGAATTCCGGCCTTTTCGGAAGGACCTCCGGCAATGGCGTTGATGATGTAAACCGTATCATTCTCCATCCTGAACTGCACACCGATGCCGTCGAAACTGCCCAGCAGCGGATCATTCACCTCGTTAAACTCTTCGGCTGTGATAAAACCTGAGTGAGGGTCCAGATCGGAAAGCATGCCCGTAATGGCCGATTGCCTCAGTTTATCCACATTCACCGAATCAACGTATTCCTGCTGAATGTATTTGATGACATTATCAACCGGGTCGAAGTTGCGGTTCTGGATACGCTGAATCAGGTTCTGATCGGTTGAATTAACCTTTACCAGGGAAGCGCCCAGAAAAACGCCGGCAACAAGTACCAGGGCAAAGGCAATTGGCAGATATATCGCTGATCTTTTGTTGTTATACATGGTGTAATGAGTTCGTTAAGCGGTTTACAAAATTAGGTAAAAATCCGCCAGCATCGCCGGAACGGCTGCAAGATCAGCGATCATCACCTCAGGTACCGGGCGGCAAGGCTGTCATATATACGGATTTCATCCAGCGCGTTTCCTTTGTCATCAAACAGCCGCCTCCAGGTATTGAGCGGTTCCCAGATGCAGGCGCCCTGTCCCCTGCCGCCGGGCAGGCTGAACACAAGATCGTGAATTTCCTTTTTAAAGGCGCTGTATTCCGCGACGTTGATATCCTTGCCGTAGCGCTCAGCAAGTGTATGCATGGTGCGTGAGAGGTCTTCGGGGGTGCCGTGCCAGCGGGGATAGTATGAAAGACCGATTATATCAAAGTCCACCCCGCGGGCAAGCATATTGTCAAACCAGAAAACGGCTTCTTCCGTTTGCCCTCCCAACGCCAGGTGCATCATCACGGGCATGAACGGGTCGGCTTCGCGGCAGGCTTCCACGCCTGCTTTCAGCAGTGAGGCCAGCTGATCCGGGTTACCGATATGACCCTCGGGCCATACAATGCCATGGTTGATCTCGTTGCCCACCTGCACCATCTGCGGAAGCGTGCCCTGGGCCTTCAGGCCTGCAAGGACCGTTGCGGTGTATTTACGAAGACTGGCTGTCAGGTTTTCAAAGTCCTGTCCCTCCCAGGCCGAAGGTTTGTATTGCTGCTGGGGATCGGCCCAGTAATCGCTGTAATGAAAATCAAGCAGCAGGTTTAACCCGGCCGCTTTCACCCGCCTTGCCATGGCAAGCGTCTGATCATATCCGCAGTAACCTTTGCCCGGAGAATAGCCCTTTTCATGCTCCGGATTCACAAAAATACGCAGGCGGATATAGTTAAATCCATGGCTCTTCAGCAATTCAATGGCATCCGTTTCAACGCCGTTGTCATAAAACTTCATCCCCTCATCTTCGAGCTGAGGGAGAAACGAGATATCGGCGCCGATCATCGGGGGGCGTATGTGGGGAGAGGGCGGAAGCGGAAGAACGGCAGGCTGCATCAGCTGAAAACCGGCCGGCAGCAGGTGGATTTCGTGTGAAGCCGGCCAAAGGCCTTCCGTACTGGCTTCAATTTTAAACTTTCCGGGCGTATTGCCCGCGATCAGCACAAATTCGCATACGCCCCTGTTCAGCGAAGCCTCCCATACGGTAAGGGTATCGGCCCGGCTGATGGGTGTTATTTCGTTGCGGCCGGCATCCAGCAGGTTCGCATCCCCGGTGACTGAAATCCGGAATGGAAGTTCCGCATCCGTGATTTCCCGGTCGAGGCTGTCGGCCACGCTCACCCTGACGCGGGTTTCCTCGCCATGACCGGCGCGCAGGGTGGTTTTGTAACAGGCCAGCACCAGGGTAACCGGCTTACCGGTTTGTACCCGGAAAAAGGACGAAAAATCTGTTGACTGCTCCTTTTGGTGACCGGAATTGCAGGCCGGCAGGGCAAGGGCAAAAATCAGAATAATCAACTTGATTCTTCTCATGGTATCAGTATTTAAATTTTTCAAATAACCGTAATAGACCTTGATCCTTCCGACATCACCGGAACGTGGCAGCAAGATAAGCAATTCCGGCAAGGGATCAACAGGAATTACCGGCAGGGCGCCTGCAGCATGTTCCGGCATTCCCGCCTGTTACCGGTTAGAATTTTCTGACAAGAACCAGAGCCACGGCGATCCTCCAAACCGGCAGAATCGTTCCCCGGGCTCCCTTTTCCCGCAAAACTTAAGTGGAGCCCCTGGCAAAAAGTATCCTATCCGATAGTATGAAAAATTCGCACCGGAATCAATAACTTTTCTTACCTTTGCGTGCCCTTTTGCCCCGGTGGCGGAATTGGTAGACGCGTTGGTCTCAAAAACCAATGAGTGTGAGCTCGTGCCGGTTCGATCCCGGCCCGGGGTACGGAAAGACCTCTGTAAGTGCTTTATAACAAGCATATAACAGAGGTTTTCTTTATTTAACCTGTTAGCTGACTGTAGCTTTAAAATTCCGGATTTAGTTTCTGCTTTTTATCCGCAAAACATTTCACGCAATCACCATTATATAAAAGACTGAAATTCCTGTGGTTCAAGCGGCTTTTACCGGTTTTCCGGGATAATTAAAAGGG
>ERZ795053.4011-NODE-4011-length-16231-cov-10.505317_pt1 | contig 16231 bp, 11 predicted proteins | sample MGYA00375137_ERZ795053 | MGnify/ENA primary metagenome ERZ795053 (study PRJEB30182, sample SAMN05720284) | activated sludge metagenome | isolation source: Anaerobic digester | place: Hong Kong | collected 2014-12-17 ...
GGGGGTGGGGGGGGCGGCGATCACCAGCCTGGGGGTGGTGATCGGGGGCGTGTTTTTTGTGTCGCAGGCGCATCCGGCGATGCTGTGGGGGGCGCTGGCGGGGCTCTGGGAGCGGCTGCAGGCGCGTCGGGAGGAGTGGGCGGCGGGGCGGCGTACGGCGCAGGAGCAGGCGGCGCGGGAGGCGCGGCTGCTGGAGAAGGAACGCCGGCGGCTGGAGAAGGAGCTGGAGAAGGAGCGCCGGGAACGGGAGAAGGAGGAGCGGCTGCGCGAGAAGGAGGAGTCGCGGCGGCTGAAGGAGGAGGAGCGGCGTCAGCGGGATGAGTCGGCGCGTCGCGAGAAGGAGGAGGCGGAGCAGCGGGAGCGGGAGGCGGCGCTGCAGCGCGAGAAGGAGGAAGCGGAGCGCAAGGCGGAATTTCTGAAGCGGCTGGTGGAGCAGCGGAAGGCGGAGGAGGAGCGCAAGGCGGCGGCGGAGCGCGCGGCGAAGGCGGCGGCGGCGGAACGGGCCGCGGCGGCGCTGTCGGCGAAGACGGCGGAGGGTGCGGGGGGCGACGGGGCGGGGGAGGATTCCGTGGAGGGGGCGGCGGAGCCGCGGCGGGAGTGGCAGCTGCCGATGATGTCGCTGCTGCAGCCGATTCCGGAGGGGGCGGGGCACCGGGCGGGGCCGGAGGAGCTGGAGCGGACGATCCAGACGATCCGGGGGACGCTGGCGGAGTTCGGGATCGAGGCGGAGGTGACGCATGTGGAGCAGGGGCCGGTGGTGACGCGGTACGAGCTGCTGCCGGCGGCGGGGGTGAAGGTGGAGCGGATCGGGAGCCTGTCGGCGAACCTGACGCTGGCGCTGAAGGCGGACAGTGTGCGGGTGCAGGCGCCGATTCCGGGCAAGGGGGTGGTGGGGATCGAGGTGCCGAACCGGCAGCCGGCGCCGGTGGTGCTGCGGCAGCTGATGGAGAGCTCGACGTGGGCGACATCGAAGGCGTCGCTGCCGCTGGCGCTGGGCCAGGACGTGGGCGGGCATGTGCTGATGGCGGACCTGGCGTCGCTGCCGCACCTGCTGATTGCGGGGGCGACGGGCCAGGGCAAGACGGTGTGCATGAATTCGATTCTGGCGGGGCTGCTGATGACGCGGACGCCGGACGAGCTGCGGCTGATTCTGATTGATCCGAAGATCGTGGAGTTTTCGGGGTACAACGGGCTGCCGCACCTGCTGGTGCCGGTGATTACGGAGCCGAAGAAGGTGATTACGGGGCTGCGGATCGCGATCCAGGAGATGGAGCGGCGGTTCAAGCTGTTTCACCGGGCGAAGGTGCGGGACATCCGGGGGTTCAACGGGCGGCCGAAGGCGGAGCAGGCGGCGCTGTTCGAGGCGAACGGGGCGGAGGCGGACGGCGGCGGGGACGGAGACGGGGCGGAGGCGCTGCCGGATCGCCTGCCGTACTGGGTGATCATTATTGACGAGCTGGCGGACCTGATGCTGATGGCGCAGCAGGAGATCGAGCCGCAGATCCAGAAGCTGACGCAGCTGGCGCGGGCGACGGGCATCCACATGATCATTGCGACGCAGCGGCCGACGGTGGACATCATTACGGGGACGATCAAGTCGAACATTCCGGGTCGGGTGGCGTTCAAGGTGGCGCAGAAGAACGACAGCCGGGTGGTGCTGGACCAGGAGGGGGCGGACAAGCTGGTGGGCAAGGGGGACATGCTGGTGCTGACGGGGGCGAACAAGCTGACGCGGGCGCAGGGGGCGTGGACGAAGGACGAGGAGATCCAGCTGATCGCGGAGCACTGGAAGCAGCAGGACCAGCCGCAGTTTGACGAGCGGTTCCTGGGGAAGGCGGGGAAGGCCGGCGGGGTGGAGCTGCCGGACCTGCCGGAGGAGGACGAGGAGCTGCTGCAGCAGGCGATCGAGGTGATCCGCCAGACGCGCCGGGCGAGCACGTCGTCCATCCAGCGGCGGCTGCGGATCGGGTACACGCGGGCGGCGCGGCTGATTGACATTCTGGAAGAGAAGGGGATGGTGGGGCCGCCGCGGGGGGCGGAGCCGCGGGAAATACTGTTCAGCCTGGACGAGTCCGGTCCGGAGGACCTGGAGACTCTGGACGAGGACGAACCCCTGTCATAGGATGGCGACATGAGCGGAATGGGAGCCCAGCTGCGGGAGGCGCGCGAACGCCTTCAGGTGACGGTGGCGGAGGTCGCGGCCTCCACGCACCTGAAGGTGCTGGTGATTGACGCGATGGAGCGGAATGATTTCAAGCGGCTGATCGCGCCGCCGTATGCCAAGGGGTTTTACCGGCTGTACTGCGAGTACCTGGGGCTGGATCCGGAGCCGTACATTCATGCGTATCTGCACGGGTCGGGATTTTCGGAGGACAAGGCGGACCTGATCCGCGATCCGAAGAAGAAGCCGGGGATCCTGACGGGGCTGCAGAAGAAGCTGAAGGAGCTGCAGGAGCGGAAGGAAGTCCAGCGCAAGGCGAAGGAAATCGCCGAGGCGCGGGAGAAGGCCCGGCAGCTGAAGGCCGAGGCCGATGCGGCGCGGGGGGGCTCTGCGCCGGCGGCGGAGGCGGCGCCGGAGCCGCGGGTCGTGGCGGAACAGGCGGTGCTGGCGCTGGGGGAGGAAGAGCCGCCGGCCCCGGAACCGAAGCCGGCGCCTGCGCGCAAGGCGCGGAAGCCGGCGGGGCGGCCGAAGAAGGCGGCGGCCCGCCGCGAGGATGCGCCGGAGGAGCCGGCGGGGGAGGCCGCGGCGCCGGAGCCGGGCCCGGCGGCGACGCAGCCGCTGGCGCTGGCGGAGACTGAGGCGGCGGCACCGGTTGAAGAAGTGCCGGAGGAAATCGAGGAACGGGGGAGGACGGAAGAGCCGGAACCGGCGGGCGTCGAGCTGTCGGCGGTGGCGCCGGAGCCGGAGCCGCCCCCGCCGGCCCCCGGCGTGCGGTTCCGCGGCGGGCGGGACCGGGCGCGGTCGCCGAGGGAGGAGGCGGAGGAGCGGGCGCGGCTGGCGGAGGCGAAGCGCCGCCAGCTGGAGGAAGCCCTTCGGCAGATGGATGAGGAGGTCCGGCGCGCGAAGGAGGAGGCGGCGCGCCAGGCGCGCGAGGAGGTCGAGCGCAAGGCGATCGAGGCGGAACAGAGCCGCCGGCAGCTGGAAGCGGAGCTGAAACGCCGGGAGGAGGCGGAACGGCTGGCGCGCGAGGAGGCGGAACGGCGGATGCAGGAGGAGGCCGATCGCCGGGCCCGCGAGGAGGAGGAGCTGCTGGCGCGCCAGGAGGCCGAGCGCCGGGCGCGGGAGGAGGCCGAGCAGCGGATCCGGGAGATTGAACGGGAACGGCTCGGGCTGGAAGCGGAGCTGAAGCGCCGCGAAGAGGCGGCGCGGCTGGAACGCGAAGCGGTGGAGCGTCTCTGGCAGGAGGAGGAGGAGAAGCGCGCGCAGGCCGAGGCGGAGCAGCAGGCGCGGGAGGAGGCCGAGCGCCAGGCGCGGGAAGCGGCCGAACAGAAGGCGCGGGAGATCGAGGAGAGCCGCCGCAAGCTGGAGGAGGAGCTGCGGCAGTTCGAGGAGAATGCGCGGCTGGCGCGGGAGGAGGCCGAGCGCAAGGCGCAGGAGGACGCCAAACAGCGGGCAAAGGAAGAAGCGGAGCAGCAGGCGCGCGAGGAGGCGGAGCGCAAGGCGCGCGAGAAGGCGGAGAAGCAGTTCCAGAAGGCGGAGGAGAAGCGCCAGAAGCTGGAGGAAGAGCTGCGCCGCCGCGAGGAGGAGGCGCGGCTGGCGCAGGAGGAAGCGGAGCGCAAGGCCCGGGAGGAGGCCGAGCAGCGGGCGCGGGAGAAGGCGGAGCAGGAGGCGCGGGAGGAGGCCGAGCGCCAGGCGCGGCTGGCCGTGGAACAGCAGGTGCGGGAGGCGGAGGAACGCCGCCGCCTGCTGGAAGAGGAACTGGCGCGGCGCGAGGAGGAAACCCGGCTGGCGCGCGAAGAGGCGGAACGCCAGGCGGTGATCGAGGCGGAGCGCCGGGCGGAGCTGGAGGCGGACTGGCAGGCGCGGCAGGAGGCCGAGCGGGAGGCGCGCGAAGCCGCCGAGCAGCAGGTGCGCGTTACCGAGGAGCTGCGGCGGCAGCTGGAAGAGGAATTGAACCGGCGCGAGGAGGAAGCGCGGCTGGCCCGGGAGGAGGCCGAGCGGCGGATGCAGGCCGAGGCGGAGCGCCGGGCGGAGCTGGAAGCGGACTGGCAGGCGCGGCAGGAGGCCGAACGGCAGGCGCGGGAAGCCGCCGAGCAGCAGGTGCGCGATACCGAAGAGCGGCGCCGGCGGCTGGAGGAGGATTTGGCGCGGGTCCAGGAGGAATCCCGGCTGGCGCAGGAAGAGGCCGAGCGCCAGATGCAGGAGGAGGCCGAGCGCCGGGCGCAGCTGGAAGCGGAATGGCAGGCGCGGCAGGAGGCTGAACGGGAGGCGCGCGAAGCCGCCGAACAGCAGTCGCAGGAGATCGAGGAGCGGCGCCGGCAGCTGGAGGCGGAGCTGGGGCACAAGGAGGACCTGGCCCGGCAGGAGCGCGAGAAGCTGGAGGCCCTGCTGCGGGAAGAAGCGGAGCGGCGGGAGGCCGAGCAGGCGGAGCACGCCGCGCGCGAAGAGGCGGAGCGCCAGGCGCGCGAGGAGGCGGAACGCCAGGTGCGGGAAGCCCAGGACAACCAGCGCCGGCTGGAGGAGGAATTCCAGCGCCGCGAGCTGGAGGTGCGCATTGCCCGCGAGGAAGCGGTGCGGATGCAGGAGGAGTCCAACCGCCAGACCCGCGAGGCGGCCGAATCGAAGGTGCGCGAAGTCGAGGAACGGCGTCAGGCGCTGGAGACGGAGCTGGCGCGTCGCGAGGAGGAGGCGCGGCTGGCGCGGGAGGAAACCGAGCGGCGGATGCAGGAGGAAGCCGAGCGGCGGGCGCAGGTCGAAGCGGAATGGCAGGCGCGGGAGGAGGCCGAACGGGCCGCGCGCGAAGAGGTCGAGCGGCAGGTGCAGGTGGCCGGGGCCCGGCTGGAGGAGCTGGAGAGCGAATTGGCGCGCCGCGAGGAGGAATCGCGGCTGGCGCGGGCCGAGGCGGAACGCCAGGCGCAGGAGGAGGCCGAGCGGCGGGCGCAGGTCGAGGCGGAATGGCAGGCGCGGGAAGAGGCGGAACGCCGGGCGCGCGAAGAGGTGGAAGAGCGGGCGGCGCTGGCGGCGACCCGGGTGAGCGACCTGGAGGAAGAGCTGCTGGCGCGCGAGGAGGATGCCCGGCAGGCGCGCGAGAATCTCGAGGCGCGGATCCGCGAGGAAGAAGAGAACCGGGCGCTGATCGAGCAGGAACTGAAGGAGCGCGACGCGGCGGCGAGGAAAGCGAAGAAGGAATTCGAGGCGCAGGCGCGGCTGGCGGCGGAGAAGCTGCAGGAGCTGGAGGCGGAGCTGTCCCGGCGGGAGGACGCGGCGCGTCAGGCGCGGGAGGAAGCCGAGCGGCGGGCGCAGGAGGAGGCCGAACGGCGGGCGCAGGCGGAAGCGGAGCTGAAGGCGCAGCAGGAGGCGGAGCATGCGGCGCGGGAAGAGGCCGAGCTGAAGGTGCGGGTGTCCGAGGAACGGCTGCGGGATCTGGAGCAGGAGCTGGCGCGGCGCGCGGACGAGGCGCAGGCGATGCGCGAAGAGGCCGAGCAGCGGCTGCGGGAGGAGCAGCAGAACCGCGAGCGGCTCGAAGCGGAGCACCAGAAGCGGGCGAAGGCCGAGCAGGAGGCCCGCGAAAAGGCCGAACGCAAGGCGCAGGAGACGGAAGAGCGCCGCCGCAAGCTGGACGAGAAGCTGCGGGAGAAGGAGCGCGAGGCGGCGCTGGCGCGGGAGGCGGCGGAGGCCCGGGCGGAGGAGGAAGCCCGGACGCGCCAGCGGCTGGCGGCGGAGCAGCAGGCGCGGGAGGCGGCCGAGCGCGAGGCGCGGCTGGAGGCGGAGCAGAAGATCCAGGCGGCGGAAGCGCGGCTGTCGGAGCTGGCGGCGGAGCTGGCGCGGCGCGAGGAAGAATCCCGGCGGGCGCGCGAGGAAGTGGAGCTGCGCGCGGTGGCGGAGCAGGAGGCCCGGGAGCGCGAAGCGGAGACGCGGCAGGCGCATGAATCGGTGCAGGCCGGGCGGGCGGCGGCGGAAGAGCGGCTGCGGGCCGAGGAGCAGCGCCGGCAGCAGCTGGAAGAGGAGCTGGCGCGCCGGGATGACGAAGCGGCGCGGCTGAAGGCGGCGGCGGAGGAGCAGGTGCAGGAGGCGTCGCGCCGCCGCGCGGAGATTGAAGCGGAACTGGCGGCGCGGGTGGCGGCCGAGGAGCAGTTGCGGGCCGAAGCGGAGCGCCAGGTGCAGGAGGCGGAGGCTCGCCGGCAGCAGCTGGAGGTCCGGCTGCGGGAGAAGGAGCGCGAAGTGGCGCTGGCGCGGGAAGCGGCGGAACAGCGCCTGCTGGAGGAGGAGCAGCGCCGGGCCCGCGAGGAAGCGGAGCGGCAGTCAAGCGAGGAATCCGTGCGGCGGCGCCACGCCGAGGAGCTGGACCGGGTGCGCGAAGAGGCGGCGCGTCGGGCGCGCGAGGAAGCCGCGGAGCAGATGGCGCGGTTCGAGGAAGAACGGATAGCGGGGCACAAGCGCGAGCAGGAGGCCAGCGCGGCGGCGCGGGTATCCATCCGGGTGGTCCCGGTTGCGAAGCCGGCGGCGGCGGACACCCAGCCGATCCAGCTGGATCTCCCGGCGGAGGCAGAGAAGCCGCCGGAGGTGCCGGCCGGTGCGGCGGCCGCCGCGGCGGAACCGCCGGCCGAGGCGGCGGCGGAGGTCCGGATGGAATCGCTGTCGGCGCCGGTGGCGCCGACGAGGCCGGCGCGGGCGCCGGAGCCGGCGGTGCGGCCGGCCGGCAAGAAGAAGCTGCCGCCGATCCGAGTGACGCCGCCGGGCGGGCGGGTGCCGGGCGGGAGCGCTCCGGTTGCGGCGGCGGCGCCGAAGAAAGCGCCGCGGGTATCGCTGCGCGAGCGGGCGGCGGGGGCGGGCCGCGCGGCGGCGACGGGGCTGTCCCGGGTGCCGTGGCAGGCGTGGCGCACGCTGGCGGGATTGGCGGTGCTGGCGGTGGCCTGGGTGCTGATGGCCCGGGCCTGCGACCGCCCGCCGGAAGAGAAGCCGGCCGTCCCGGCGGCGGTGCGTCCGCTGACGCAGCCGTGGGTGCCGGCGCCGGAACCGTATCTGGACTGAGGAGCGCGGATGAACCTGCCCAACACGCTGACGACCAGCCGGCTGCTCGCGGCGCTGGTGATGATGCTGGCGATGGCGCTGCCGATTCCGTTTTCGTCCACGCTGGCGTTTGTGATTTTCGTGGCGGCGGCCATCACGGACTACTGGGACGGGCATCTGGCGCGGACGCGCTACGGGGTGACGGCGTTCGGGAAGCTGATGGATCCGCTGGCGGACAAGGTGCTGGTGTGCGCGGCGCTGGTGGGGTTTGTGGGGATCCGCCTGCCGTACGAGCCGGCGTATTCGCTGGTGCCGGCGTGGGTGGTGGTGGTGATCATCGCGCGCGAATTCGCGGTGACGGGGCTGCGCCTGCTGGTGGCGACGCGCGACCGGGGGCGGATTGTCAGCGCGGGCAACTGGGGCAAGCTGAAGACGGTCTGGCAGATGGTGGCGATCATTTCGACGTTCGTGCTGCTGGCGGCGCGGGAGGATCTCCTGCCGTTTTTCGATTTGTCCCGGAAGTTCCTGCGGCAGTATGATGCGGCCTTTGTCATCACGTCGTGGATCCTGTCCACGGGGGTGGTGGCGGTGACGCTGATTTCCGGATGGAAGTATTTCGCCGATCACTGGGATCTGGTGACGGCGGAGATGTAGCGGCGGGCGGGAGCCCGTCGAGAGGGAGAACAAGGATGAAGACAAGCGGACTATGGAAGACGGCGCCCGGGTGGCTGCTGGCGGCGACGGCCGCGCGGGCCGGGACGGACGCGGCGGGGCCGGCGGCGGAGATGCTGACGACGGCGGAGATTCTGCGGATGGGCGGCTGGCTGATGTACGCGCTGGCGGGCCTGTCGGTGCTGGGGCTGGCGCTGATCGTGTATTACGCGATGGTGCTGCGGGCGCGCAACGTGGCGCCGGCGGCGCAGGCGCTGCGGCTGCGGGAACTGCTGAAGGAGAAGCGCGGGCGGGATGCGCGCGAGCTGTGCGCGCAGCAGCCCACGGCGCTGGCGGCGGTGGCGGCGGCGGGACTGGATTTCCTGCGGGAGAATCCGGCGGCGAAGCCGGGGATTTTGAAAGAGGTGATGGAGAGCGAGGGGGCGCGGCAGGCGGGGCGCATGCAGAACATGATCCACTACCTGCTGGATCTGTCGGCGGTGGCGCCGATGGTGGGTCTGCTGGGCACGGTGATCGGCATGCTCAAGGCGTTCAACAGCGTGGCGTTCGACCTGGCGAAGGCGCGTCCGATGGAGCTGGCGGCGGGGGTGGGGCAGGCGCTGATCACGACGATCGCGGGCCTGATCGTGGCGATTCCGGCGATGATCGCGTACGCGTGGTTCCGCGGGCGGGTGATCAAGCTGATCGGCCAGATGGAAGGGGCGGCGACGGATCTGCTGGCGATCATGGAAAACCGGGGCGAATGAGATGAACTTTCAGAAGAAAGCCACCGCGCCCGCGACGGCCGGCGTGCCGCTGACGCCGATGATCGACGTGGTGTTCCTGCTGCTGTGCTTCTTCGTGACGAGCCAGATCTTCGCGCAGTGGGAGACGGAGATCGACGTGGCGCTGCCGACGGCTTCGACGGGGGCGGTGCCGCAGCGGCTGCCGGGCGAGGTGATCATCAACGTGCTGGCGGACGGCACGGCGGTGGTGAACGGGCAGGCGCTGGATGACGCGGCGCTGCGGGCGATGATGGACCGGCTGGTGGAGCTGTTCCCGGGGCAGCCGGTGCTGCTGCGGGCGGACAAGGCCACGGACTACGAGCACGTGGTGCGGATTCTCGACACGTGCCGTCAGGCGGACATCTGGAACATCTCCTTCGCCACGCTGGCGCCCGGATCGTAATGGCGCGTCTCGGCATCGGCTTGCTGGCGCTGCTGGCGGCGCTGTCTCCGGCGTTCGGGCTGACCGCCGAGGAGCAGGTGCGTTTTGCCGACGGCATCTACCTGCGGGGGTTCTACGAGACGGCCGTGGGCGAGTACCTGGTGTTTCTGCGGGATTTTCCGGACCACGAGCAGGCGCCGGCGGTGCTGTACCGCGCGGGCGAGTGCTACCGCCAGATGGGCAACCAGGCCGGCGCGGAGCGGTTCTACAAGCGCGTGGCCGACGAGCATCCGGAATCGCCGCAGGCGGCGCGCGCGGCGCTGCGGCGGGCGGAGTTTGCGCTGGCGGGCGGGGATGCCGACGGGGCGCGGGCGCTGCTGAAGGGGGTGCAGAAGGGCGATCCGCCGGCGGAGACGGCGGCGGCCGCGGCGTACTACCTGGGGCTGGCCGAGCAGAAGGCGGGGGAAACGGCCGCGGCGGCGAAGGCGTTTGAATCCGTGCTGAAGGAGCATGGGGCGACGCCGCATGCCGCCTATGCGGCGCTGGAACTGGCGGCGCTGCACGACGGCAAGAAGGGCAGCGAGGCGGAGATGGCGGGCTGGTTCGAGACGGCGGCGCGGGCGGCCGCCACGCCGTCGGCCAAGGCCGAGGCGCTGTACCGCTGGGGCGACTGGGCCTACCGCCGCGGGGAGTACGCGCTGGCGGCCGACACCCTGCAGTCGCTGCTGGTGGAGCTGCCGACCGAGCGGCGCGCGGGCGACGCGCGGCTGGCGCTGGCCTGGAGCCTTTACCAGCTGGAGCGCACGGCGGAGGCGCTGGAGGCGGCCGAGGAGATCGTGGCGGGGGCGGACAACGCGGAGACCGCGGCGTCGGGACTTTATCTGCGGGCGAACTGCCTGCGCCGGATGAACCGCGACGGCGAGGCGCTGATGGATTACGAAACCATTGCGCGGGAGTATCCGGGCACGTCGTTCGCCAGCCGCGCGGCCTATGAGACGATGGTGACGCATTTCAAGCGCGGCGACTATGCCCGGGCGCTGGCGGCGATGCCGGCGCAGCCGGAGAAGGCGCAGGCGGCGGATGTGCTGTGGATGCGGGCGGAATCCGAACGGGAGCTCGGGCGCACCGACCTGGCGCGCGGGCGCTACGAAAGCCTGGTGGCGGAGCATCCGCGGTCGTCGCAGGCGCCGGCGGCCCTGCTGCGGCTGGGCGAGATGGCCCGCGAGGCGGGCCGCATGGAGGAGGCGGCGGACTGGTTCCGGCGGGTGGCCGACGACTATCCGCGCAACGACGCCGTCGCCGATGCCCTGAAGGCGTCGGCGCTGGCGCGGCTCCGCGCGGGCGACGCGGAGGGGGCGCTGGCGGACTGGGATGCGCTGCTGGTGAAGAAAATCCCGGCGGAGACCGAGGCCGAGGCCCGGCTGCAACGGGCGCTGGTGCTGATCGAGCTGGGGCAGAGCGGGGAGGCGGCGGCGGGGCTGGACGAGCTGCTGGCGGGCCAGACGCCCGCGGAGACGGCGGCGCGCGCCCAGTACTGGCGGGGGGTGCTGCGGGCCGGCGAAGAAGACTGGGCGGGGGCCGAGAGCGCGATGCGCGCGTGCCTGGCGTCGGGGCCGGACGCCCCCACGGCCGCGCTGGCGCGGCTGCGGCTGGCGGTGGCGCTGCAGCGGCAGGACCGGATGGACGAGGCCGCCGACCAGGTCGAGGAACTGCTGGGCGACCCCCTGCGCGTGGCGGAGAACCCGGCGCTGATTGAATGGCTGATCCGCCGGCGCTTCGACCAGGAAGCGTACGCGGGCGCGCAGTCGGCGGCGGAGGCGCTGGCGGCCCATTCGGGGCAGGCGCCGTGGCGGCAGATTGCGTGGTACTGGGCGGGGGCCTGCCGGGCCGCGCTCGGCCGGGAAGACGAAGCGATCGCCGCCTACGAAAAAGCCGTGGCCGAGGAGGCTCAAACCCGTGAAGGCGCCGAGGCCCAGCTGCTGCTGGCGGGGCTGGAGCTGAAGGCCGGCCGGCACGCGCGCGCCGCCGAACGCTTCGCCGCCGCCGCCGAGGCCGCCGCCGGCGAGGATTCGATGGATCTGCGCGTGCGCGCGTATTTCGGGCTGGGCGAGGCCGCCGAAGCCGCGGGGGAATTCGACAAGGCCGCGCGTCACTTCATGAGCGTGGCGGTGCTGTTCGACGATCCGGAATGGACGCCCCACGCGCTGTTCCGGGCGGGCGGGCTGTTCGGGAAAGCGGGGCAGGCGGCCGAGCGGGATGCCGCCTGGCGCGAGCTGCGCGAACGCTATCCCGCATCCGGCTTTGCCCGGCAGGTGGAGGCCGCCGCGCCATGAATGCCGAATGGAACATCCGGGCCTGCGCCGACCAGTGCGCCGCCTGCCGGAAAAAATTCGCCGACCGCGAAACGCTGATGTCGCGTGTGCGGTTCACGGCGGACGGCTATGTGCGCGACGACTACTGCGCGGGGTGCTGGCCCGGCCGCGAGCCGGGCGCGGACGCCGAAACCAGCGCGTGGTCCGCGGTCTGGCATGCGCCCGCGCCCAAGGCGCCCGAGGCCCTCAAGAAGGAAACCGCCGAGTCGCTGCTTCGCGAGCTGATGGAGACGGAGGATCCTTCCAAGCGCAACGTGATTTTCATCCTGGCGGTCATGCTGGAGCGCCGGCGCCTGCTGGTCGAAAAAGAAGTGCAGCTCCAGCCCGACGGCATCAAAATCCGCGTGTACGAGCACAAGCAGACCGGGGAGAGCTTCGTGGTGCCGGACCCGCAGCTCAAGCTGGCCGAAATCGAAAGCGTGCAGCGCGAGGTCATGGAACTGCTCGGGATTCCGGCTCCCGGCGCCAAAGCAACTCCGCCGGATTCCCAGGCGGCCGAAAATGGAAATTCCCGGAAAAAACCGGCTGAAAAACCGGAAAAACCGGCCCAAGACGCTGAAAAACCGCCAAAAACGAGCGAAAAAGCCGAAAAACCGGCTGAAACGGCTGAAAATTCGTCCAAAATGACCGAAAATTCACAATATACGGCCCAATCGGCGGAAAACAGTGAAAATCCGGATCAAAATGAGCCCGGGGCGGACGCATGAAAAACAGGCCGAAAATCCGAAAAATCGGCTGTTTTTGGGCCAAAACCGGCCTTTTTTTCATGATTTTGGCCATTTTTGGGCATTTTTCGGCCGTTTTTGGTGAAAAAGCCTTGCCGGGGCTTCCGTGGGACGATCCGCCGCCGGAACTGTGGTTTCCGGTGGGCGAGCGGATTGATTACGACATTCTCTGGGGGGTGTTCACGGTGGGCGAGGCCACGGCGACGGCGGCCTGGACGAACCGCGACGGCCGGCGCCTGCTGACGCTGACGGTGGAAGCGGAGTCCAACGGCATCGTGGAGAAGCTGTATCCGGTGAAGGAATATCTCCAGACGGTGCTGGACCCGGTGACGTTCCTGCCGCTGAGTTTCGAGAAGCGCAGCCGCGAGGGCAAGCGGCACTACGACGAGATCACCACCTTCGACCACGAGCGTCTCGAAGGGCACTGGCGGTCGCTGACCAAACACAAGGAAGAGCGGTTTGCGATCAAGCCCGACACGCGCGACCTGATGGGGCTGATGTACTGGATCCGCAAGGAACCGATCCGGCCCGGCGAAACCCGGCAGTACGAAGTGATGACCGACGAAAAGCTCTACGAGCTGATCGTCGAGGCCGACAAGATCGAAAAGGTCGAGCTGGACCGCTACGGCAAGGTGGAGTGCATCAAAATGGAGCCCAAGGGCAAGTTCGACGGCATGTTCGTGCGCAAGGGGCGCATGTGGCTGTGGCTGTCGAACGACGAGCGCTACACCATCTGCCGCGCGGCGGCCAGCGTGCCCGTCGCCAGCATCAAGATCATGCTGAAGCGGGTGCGGGGCCCCGGCGGCGATTTCTGGGTGGCGCCGCGCAACCAACGCTGAAGGAGAACAACATGGGCATTACCCAAAAACGGGCGACGGCGCTGCTGCGGAAATTTCCGCGCCGGCGCATCCTGGTGGTCGGCGACCTGATGCTCGACCGCTTTGTGTACGGCACGGTCGAGCGCATTTCGCCGGAGGCGCCGGTCCCGGTGGTCCGGGTCGAGCAGGAGACCGCCATGCCCGGCGGCGCCAGCAACGTGGCGTGCAACATCCGCGCGCTCGGCGGGCGGGCGGCGGTGGCCGGGATGATCGGCAAGGACGCGGCGGGCATCGAGCTGCGCTGGCTGCTGACGCATTCCGACGTGGACGTGGAGTGCGCGATGATGTTCGCCGGGGCCAACACGACGGTCAAGGAGCGCATCATCGCCGAACGCCAGCAGGTGGTGCGGGTGGATTTCGAGCGCGCGCCGGCCTGGACGGTGCGGCAGACCGAGAAATTCCTGGCGATGCTGGCGCTGGAGCTCGACCGCGCCGACGGCGTGATCCTGGAGGACTACGGCAAGGGCGCGATCAGCCAGCCGGTGGCCGACCTGGTGCTGCAGGTGGCGGCGCGGCGGAGGATTCCGGTGGGCCTGGACCCGACGGAGCGCAATTCGCTGTCGCTGTCCGGGGTCACGGTGGCGACGCCCAACCGCCGGGAGGCGTTTGCGCTGGCGGGGATGACCGATCCCGGGGCAAAGGAAAATCCGCTGGCCGACAAGCCGCTTCGGCACGTCGGCGAGCGCCTGATGGAGAAATGGGCGCTGGAGCACCTGGCGATTACGCTGGGCCCCCACGGCATGTACCTGATGTCCCGCGGCCGCGCGCCGCGGCATGCGCCGACCCGCGCCCGCGAGGTGTTTGACGTCAGCGGCGCGGGCGATACGGTCATCGCCACCTGCACCACGGCGCTGGCCGCCGGCGCCACGTTCATGGAATCCGCGGAGCTGGCCAACATCGCGGCCGGGGTCGTGGTCGGCAAGGTCGGCACGGCGTCGTGCACGCCGGACGAACTGATGGCGCACATGCGCGCCGTCCGGAAATGAGCGCGCGCGTCATCGGCGTGATTCCCGCCCGCTGGGGGTCCACTCGCTTTCCCGGCAAGAGCCTGGCGGTGATCGCCGGCAAGACCCTGCTGGCGCGGGTGATTGAACGCGTCCGCCAGGCCAGGCGGCTGGAGGAGATTCTGGTGGCGACCGACGACGAGCGGATCGCGGCGGCGGCGCGCGCCTGCGGCGCGGCCGCGGTCCTGACCCGCCCGGACCATCCGTCCGGCACCGACCGCATCGCCGAGGCCGTCAGCGGCCGCGACGCCGGCGTGGTGGTCAACATCCAGGGCGACGAGCCGTTGATCGATCCCGCGCTGATTGACCGCGTGGCCGAACGGCTGCTGGACGATCCGCGCTGGGACATGGCGACGGCCGCTTCGCCGATCGGGTCCGCGGAAGAGCTGCATCAGCCGGATGTCGTCAAGGTGGTTCGCGCGGGGGACGGCGCGGCGCTGTATTTCTCGCGCGCGCCGATTCCGTTTGTGCGGGGGGCGGGGGACGGCTTTGCGCCCGAGCCCGGACAGCATTGGCGGCACATCGGGCTCTACGGCTACCGGCGCTCCTTTCTGGAACGCCTGGTGCAGACGCCTCCGTGCGTGCTGGAAAACCTCGAAAAGCTCGAGCAGCTCCGGGCGCTGGCGATCGGCGCGCGCATCCTGGTGCTGGACGCCGAGGCGGCGGGCATCGGCGTGGACTCGCCGGCCGATGTGCCCCGCGCCGAAGCCCTGCTGCGCGACGCCGGATTGCTGTAAGGCGCCGGCCCGCCGGAAACCGGCTGCCGGGCCGGGGGCCGCACGACGCTTCCATCGCCCGCCGCGCCGACGCCGATCCGATCCCGCCCGCCCGAATCAAGCCCCGGCGGGTTTTTATAGTTATTGCAATATGTATACTTATTGCAATAACTATATTGCGGTGTCCGGCACGGCCGGCGCATCATTGAGCGGGATCGGGCAGCCGGAACAGCCGGTCTCTCGCCAAGGGCGCAAAGACCGCCAAGGCGCCTCTGCGATTCGGTGCCGAATCGGGGTCAACTTGATCGCAGGCGCGCAGCGCCGAAGTCGAAAGTTCCGGGCAGAGTCCCGATGGCCGGCCTGCGGGCCCCGGCCGAGATCCCTCGACTCCGCCTTCGCGCAAGGCTTCGGCGGACAAGTCCGCTCGGGATGACAGTCACACCGCCTACTGTCTTCGTGGTTCGCGGCTCCTGTCGTGAGCGGTTGCAGGAATCCGTGCGGGACGGGTCTCGGGAAAACGCGAGGGTCCGGCGGGCTCAGGAGTCCCGGCGGGACGGTTCGGGGGCGGGGCGGCGAGGGGCGGAAGGCCGCGCGGGGCGGGGACGGAAGGGGGCGCGGAAGGCGTTGTCGAAATCGTAGAGGTTGTCGAAGTCTTCGATTTTGTCGTCGTCGGTTTTGCCGAGCAGGCCGGCGGCGAGGAGGAGAAAGACGATTTCGCCGAAGTCGCGGGTGGTGCGGATGCCCCACCGTTCGAGAACGGTTTTCGCGAGGGGGCCGAAGGAGGCCAGGGCATGGCGGCGCAGGCCGTCGGCGAGTTCGGCCCCGGAGATCTGGCGGACCTGTTTTTCGCGTTTCTGGACTTCCTGGAGGGTGATCAGGAGGCCTTCGTTGAGGAAGAGAAAGGCGTCGGGGGCGTAGCGGGAGTCGTCGGCGCAGATGCGCGCGATGGATTGTTCGAGGGGGGGCAGGTCCATGGGGGTCAGCCGGGCAGGGCGGCGCGGATGCGTTCGGCCAGGGCGGCGGCTTCGGAGAGGTCGGCATAGGGGCGGGGCGTCCAGTTCCAGTGATGGCCGTCGTTGACAAAGCGCGGCACGACGTGGAAATGCAGGTGGGGGACGACCTGGCCGGCGGCGGCGCCGTTGGCCTGGTGGACGTTGACGCCGTCGGCGCCGAGTCCTTCGACCTGGGCGCGGGCGATGCGGCGGACGACGGCGATCACCTTGGCCAGCACGTCGTCGGGGGTGTCGGCGAGGGGGTTGTGGTGGGCCTTGGGAATGACGAGGGCATGTCCGGGCACGAGGGGGCCGATGTCCATGAAGGCGAGGACCTCGTCGTCCTCGTAGATCCGGGTGGAGGGGATGTCGCCGGCGACGATTTTACAGAAGAGGCAGTCGGTCATGGTGCGGGGTGCTCCAGCGGGGGGGTGTAGGGTGCGGGGCGGATGTTCCGCCGGTGGACTTCGCGGGCGGCCAGGCCGATGGCGAACAGCACCAGGACGCCCAGCAGCAGGCGGCGTTCGGCCAGGGTCAGGTCGAAGCACGCCTTGA
>ERZ795053.4014-NODE-4014-length-16225-cov-23.843661_pt1 | contig 16225 bp, 20 predicted proteins | sample MGYA00375137_ERZ795053 | MGnify/ENA primary metagenome ERZ795053 (study PRJEB30182, sample SAMN05720284) | activated sludge metagenome | isolation source: Anaerobic digester | place: Hong Kong | collected 2014-12-17 ...
GTGCGCGTGATCGACCCGGCCGAGGACACGGCCGCCGGCTCGTCGCCCGGCTGATGCCAACCCTGACGCCGAAGCACCGGCTCCATGCCATAACAGGTACCATATATGGCATGAAGACGACCCTGTATCTCCCGGAGGACATCAAGGGCGCCGTCGAAGTGGAGGCCCGGCGGCGCGGGGTGTCCGAGGCCGAGGTGATCCGTGAGGCATTGCGGACCGCGCTGCTGAGCCAACCGGTGGCGCCCCGGGGCGGGCTCTTCCGGGGCCAGGAACCGATAGCGGATCGCGTCGATGAGGTGCTCGCCGAGGGCTTCGGCACGTGATTGTCGATACCAGCGCACTGCTCGCGTACTTCGATGCCGGTGAACCTCAGCATGACGCGGTCGCCGCCATCATCGAGGGCAGCAGGGGCCCGCTGATCGTGTCACCCTTCGTCATCGCCGAACTGGACTATCTCGTCCTCACCCGGCACGGATCGGACGCCGAGCAGGCCGTGCTGTCGGAGTTGTCGGGCGGTGCGTGGGAGCTCGCCCTCATGGACCGGGAGCGGATCCGGGCCGCCACCCGTCTCGTCGAGACCTACTCCGACATCCCGATCGGCATCACCGACGCGTCGAATCTGGTGTTGGCTCAGGCGTATCAGACCCGCGACATCGCCACCTTGGACCGAAGGCACTTCCAGATCTTGCGCTTCTCCGATGGCTCGGCACCACGCATCCTGCCCTGAGCAGGAGCAGCCACGAGATGACGCCGGCCCGGTTCGACCCTCGCCGACCGGGGTGGGTCGGACTCATCCGGGCCTGGCGGCGAGATCGGTGTCGGCGGGGAGATCCCGCTCGACGTCGGCGTTCCATTCGCGCTTGACCCGGCGCCACGCCTCGTCGGTCATCGTGCGGCGCCAGTAGCCGGAGACCGAGAGGTCGGCCCGCGGCATACCGCGCTCGCCGAGCAGGTGCCGCCGGACTTTACGCACCTCGCCGGCTTCCCCGTGGACGAACGCATGCACCCGGCCGACGCGCCACGGCAACGCGCGCACCGCATCGACGAGCAATCGCGCGTCGGTGGGTTCGCCGCAGCGGTGCAGCCAGTGCGCCTCCACGGTCGCCAGGCTGCCGAGGTGGACCTCGAACTCGGGCCCGTCACAGAGGGCGATGAGGACCGCCTCGGCACCTGCGGGGAGCTGCTCGAGGGCCGCACCGATGGCGGGCAGGGCGGATTCGTCGCCGACCATCAGGTGCCAGTCCGCGCCCGGGTCCGGGATGTACGCCCCGCCCGGCCGTCCCACCATGACCTGGTCGCCGACCTGGGCCTTGCGTGCCCAGGGACCGGCCACCCCCTCGTCGCCATGGACGACGAAGTCGACCGTCAGCTCGCCGGAGGCCGCGTCCCACCTGCGCACCGAGTAGTGCCGGTGGACCGGCCACCACTCCTCAGGATGCTCGGCCCGGATCCTCTCGACGTCGAAAGGGGCGGCATACGTCGCACCGGGACGGGGCAGCCAGACAACGAAGTACGCGTCGCTGAACCCATTACTCGTCCAACCACGTAGACCCTCCCCGCCGAGCACGAGACGAACCATCCCCGGCGTGAGGTTGTCGCGATGGACGATCTTGGCGCAGCAGAGGTCGGCGGCAGCAGGCATCGGGACTCCTATGTGAAGGCTGGGACACGGGGATGGCGGGCAGCGTGGTGCCGGCCCACGGGCAGCACGAGTGGCTTGCCGGAGACCGGATCCGGGATGACCGCCGACTCCATTCCGAAGACCTCGCGCACCGTCTCGACAGTCAGGACGTGCTCCGGCGGGCCCTGTGCGACGAGCCGGCCGCGGTTCATGGCGACGAGGTGATCGGCATACCGCGCAGCGAGATTCAGCTCGTGCAGCACCATGACGATCGTCGTGCCGCGCTCGCGGTTGAGGTCGGTGAGCAGGTCGAGTACCTCGATCTGGTGGCTGACGTCGAGATAGGTCGTCGGTTCGTCGAGCAGCAGTATGTCGGTGCGCTGAGCCAGGGCCATCGCGATCCAGACCCGCTGGCGCTGCCCGCCGGAGAGCTCGTCGACGGGCCGGTCGACGAGGTCGTCGGTGTCCGTCAGCTCCAGAGCCTCGGCTACCGCCGCGTCGTCGGAGGCGGACCACCTGCTCAGCATGCGCTTATGCGGGCTGCGCCCCCGGGCGACCAGGTCCCCGACGACGATGCCCTCGGGAGCCGTGGGCGACTGGGGAAGCAAACCCAGTTGTCGCGCAACCTCTTTGGTCGGCTGGTCGTGCAGCACCTTCCCATCGAGCAGCACCCGGCCCTCGGTCGGGGTCAGCAGCCGGGCCAGCGAGCGCAGCACGGTGGACTTGCCGCACGCGTTCGCGCCGACGATGACGGTGATCCGACTCGGCGACACAGCCCAGGTGAGGTCCTCGACAACGGTCCGATCGCCATACCCAAGAGTGACATTCGCGGCGACGAGCGTGTGTTCGGCCGTCATAGGGAGCCTCCGGTGCGGTTGGTCCGAATCAAGAGGTAGACCAGGTAGGGCGCGCCGAGCACACCGGTGATGACACCGACGGGATATCGCGCGCCGAAGGCAAACTGTCCAGCGAAGTCGGCCAGCAGCGTGAGTGACGCACCGACGAGCATTGCCGGCACCATCAGCGACCGGCCGGTCCCGACGAGGCGGGAGGCGATCGGTCCCGACAGGAAGGCGACGAAGGCGATCGGACCCGCGGCGGCCGTCGCGAAGGCGAGCAGGACAACAGTGCCCACGATGGTGAGCAGGCGCGTGCGGCCAGTGCGGACGCCGAGGGCTGTGGCGGTGTCGTCGCCCTGCTCGAGCAGCGTCAGCGCTCGGGTCCTGGACAGAAGGATGGGAATGATCGCCACCATCGCCATCGCGAGCGGCAGCACGCGCGACCAGGTGGCCCCGTTGACACTGCCGTTGAGCCAGCGCATCGCCGTCTGCAGATCCCATTGCGCCGCACGGATGATCACATAGGAAACCACCGAGTGCAGCATCGCCGACACGCCGATCCCGATGAGGATCAGCTTCGTGCCGTGCAGCCCGCCTCGCGCCGCGAGGCCGTAGATCGCCAGCGCGGTCCCGAGCGCGGCAACGATGGCGATGACGGAGGCAGCCGAGGGATCCAGGTGCAGGATGACGAGGGCGTAGACCGCTGCCGCGCTCGCCCCGGAAGTGATGCCGATGATGTCCGGTGACGCCAACGGGTTGCGCAGCATCGTCTGGAAGCTCACCCCGCCCAGGCCGAAGGCCGCTCCGGCGAGGACGGCCAGCGCCGCCCGCGGCAACCGCAGCCGGCCGACCGTGTAGGAGGCGCCCGGTACGTCCTGCCCGCCGATCACCCGCAGCACGTCACCGAGGGGGTAATGGCGTTGTCCTACTATCAGACTCGCGAGGAAGGCGACGAGAAGGATCAGGGTCAAAAGGGCTACGGCAACGGCATACCGGCGACTGCGCCGCCGGCGACCTGCGCGCAGGGCGGCGATCGTCGCACCACGATCTACTGACCGGACGGGCGCGACGGACGTGGAGGCAGTCACGGCGCACGTCCCTTCTGCCGCCGCACGATGGCGATGAAGACGGGGGCCCCGATAATGGCGGTGACGATGCCCGCGTCGATCTCCGCGGGCCGGCCGGCGACCCGTCCGACGATGTCGGCGACCACCAGCAAGCCGCCACCGGCAACCGCGGAGAAGGGCACGAGCCAACGGTGATCGCTGCCGGTCAACAGCCGGCAGGAGTGTGGCACGACGAGTCCGACGAAGGCGATCGGCCCGGCCACCGCGGTCGCTGCTCCGCACAGCAGGACGGCCCCGATGCCGGCGAGCGACCGGAGGAGGCCGACGTGCTCACCGAGCCCGGCCGCCACGTCGTCTCCGAGCGCGAGGGCATTCAGCCCGCGTGTCACGGCAATGGAGAGGAAGAATCCGGCGGCCAAGAAGGGCGCGACCATCCCGATCCGCGCGAAATCCGCCCCGCCGACGCCACCGATCTGCCAGAACCGGAAGGAGTTCATCACGTCCGCACGCGGCAGGAGGATGGCGCTGATCAGCGAGCTGATGGACGCGGTGACGGCGGCACCGGCGAGAGAGAGCTTCAGCGGCGTCGCGCCGCCGCGTCCCATCGACCCGAGGAGGTAGACGATCACGGCGGTGACGGCTGCTCCGGCAATTGCGACCCAGACAGTGGCGATGGGCGAGGTCATCCCCACGAAGGCGATGCACCCGACCACGGCCAGCGAGGCGCCGGGGGTGATGCCGAGCATCCCGGGGTCGGCAAGCGGGTTGCGGGTCAGGCCCTGCATCACCGCACCCGAGACACCCAGGGCGGCGCCGGCCACAAGCGCCAGGACGGTGCGGGGAATGCGCGTGGAAACTGCTGCGCGCGAGACCGTTCCGGTGTCCCCACCCAAGGCGGCCACGACATCGCTCAACGCGACATTACGTGCCCCCAAAGTCACGGACAAGGCGGCCAGGACCAGCAGGACGACGAGGGAGATCAGCAGCCATCCCAGGCGCGAACCGGCTGCGGGCCGCTGCGCGGCGACCCGCGACGCCGGCGGGCCCGGCGCGCAGAGTGCCTGTCTCACGGGGCCTTCGCGGCGGCCGCGTCTAGGAGGTCGAGGTAGTCGTTCAGCCCCCAGGGGATATCGAGCGGCGACGGGTTGGCGGCGGCGGCCAGCGGGGTGTTGTCGACGAGCGAGACGACGGCGCCGTTCTTGACCGCCGGGATCGTGGCGAGCAGGTCGTTGCCCTGAAGCGTCTTGAGAAGCTCGCCCGTGTCGTCGCCATAGGTGACGATGATGTCGACGTCGGCGAGCTTGTCGACCTCTTCGGCGCTGATTTCCTGGAAGAAGTTCGTCGCATCGGCGTTGTCCTTGACGACCTGAGCGGTGTCGAGGCCCACCTGCTCGAGCAGGGCAGCGCGCGGGTCACCCGTCGTGTAATAGCCGATCTTGCTCATGTCCTTGGGATCGACCCAGGCGAAGAGGGCCGTCTTGCCTTGCAGCGCAGGGTGTTCCGCGGCGGAATCGGTGACCTGGGTCGTCAGGTCGGCGACGAGCTGTTCGCCCTCGCCCTTCATGCCGATCGCCTCGGCGTTCATGGTGATCATCTCGTCCATGGACGTCGTCCAGGCCGTCTCGGGATAGGCGACGACCGGCGCGATCTCGCTGAGCTGGTCGTAATCCTCTTGGGAGAGACCGGAATACGACGCCAAGATGACGTCGGGGTTTGTGTTCGCGACCCCTTCGAAGTCGATGCCGTCGGTCTCGTCGAAGAGCGCCGGGGTCTCGCCCCCGAGTTCGGTGAGTTTGTCCTCGACCCACGGCAGTATGCCGTCGCCATCGTCGTCGCCCCACGTGGCCTTGGCCATCCCGGCCGGAACGACGCCGAGGGCCAAAGGCACCTCATGGTTGGCCCAGGCGACCGTCGCGACGCGCTCGGGCTTTGCCGCAATGGTGGTCTCGCCGAAGGCGTGCTTGATGGTGACCGGGAAGGCTGCCGCCTCGGACTTCGCCGACGACGAGTCCGATGTCGTGGTCGAGGGTGCGGTCGCCGCACCCCCGCTGGTGGCTTCCGCGGCACCAGTGGAGGCGGTGTTTTCGGACGAGGCGCCACACGCGGCCAGCACCCCAACGAGCATCAGCGTGGCCACACGAGTCAGCGGGCGGGACGGGAACACGAACGATCTCCTCCAGTAGATTAATTAGGTAAGGCTAACCTAAGCTGAGATGACGGTCGGCGCCAATGTGGCCCAGCGCCGGAGTCCCCGACACCCGCGATATCCCGAATGGAGCACCATGACCCGCCGCAGCGCCGCGGATCACCGCCGCAAGCCCGAGCACTCCCGAGCGATCCGGCTGACCGTTCGGTCACGTGCCGCTGTCACTCCGCACATGTCCCGGGTCACATTGGGCGGCAACGGACTTCACGCCTGGGAGCACATGGGTTTCGACCAGTGGTTCCGGCTGTTCCTGGCTCCAGCCGGGGCGTCCCTCCAACACGTCCCGGATTCGCTGACGGAGGCGAGTTATGCCCGCTTCATGCTCGCGCCCGCGAGCCGGCGGCCGCTCATCCGCAACTACACCGTCCGCGCGTTCCGACCCTCCGGGCCGGACGGCCCGGAACTCGATGTCGACCTCGTTGCCCACGGCTGCGCCGACGAGGGCACCGCAGGCCCGGCGTCGATCTGGGCCCGAGAGTGTGCGGTCGGTGACGAGGTGGCGATCATCAACGAGGGCACCATGTTCGCCGCGCCGGAGGGGGCGACGGTCAGGCTTGCGGCCGACGAGTCCGGCCTGCCGGCCGCCGCGGGAATCCTGCGTGACCTGCCGCGCGGGACGGCCGGTTTGGCCGTGATCGAGGTGCCGACCGAGGAGGACCGGCAGCCGCTGGACGCTCCCGAGCGGGTGGTGGTTCATTGGGTCGTTCGGCAGACACCGGCCAGCCGGCCCGGTGCCGCTGCGCTCGCCCGGCTGCGCTCCCTTCCGCCACCGACAGCGCCGAGCTACGCCTGGGCCGCCGGCGAGTCGGACCTGGCCACCGGAGCTCGCCGCCACTGGGTCTCCCAAGGCATCGACAAGGGGGACATCAGCTTCTGTGGCTATTGGAAGGCGGGTGCGGCGCACTAGCGTCGATTCGTATGACGCGCCTGGAGACCCTCGACGCCCTCGAGTCCGCGGTCGGGAAGCGACCTGCCACCGCGATGCTGAAATCGATCTCGCAGCTGGATGGGCACTGCCTGGATGTGTTGTCGCTGAGCACCTTCGGTGTCCTTGGCGTCCTCTCCGAAGCGGGCCGGCTCTCGTCCCACACCATCGGGGGGCCCGCCGGGGTCTTCCACACCGTCGAGCCGGGCCGGCTGCAGTTGCCCGGCCTGCCGCATGCCGGGTATGGCCGTCCTGCCGGGCTCGTCGCGTTCGTCGCCGGCTGGGGCGAGACCCTGCGCGTCAACGGCCGGCTCGACGCTGACACCCTCATCGTCGAGGAAGCCTTCCTGCACTGCGCCAAGTGCGTTCTCCGGTCGCGCCTGTGGTCCCCGCTGGTCGAGCACGAGGCGACGATTGAACGAAGCGGCACAACACAATCCAGCGTACTGAGGTCGGGGCTTGCCGACCCCGTCGTGTCCGGTCTCCTCACCCGCGCGCCCTTCGCCACGATCGCCACGGCGGACGGCGCCGGCCGCGCAGACATCAGCCCCAAGGGCGACCCGAGCGGTCTGGTGCGCTTGCTCGGGAACGGAGAGATCGGCATACCGGACCGTCCGGGCAATATGCGCCGCGACACCTTCCACAACATCCTGGAGCGCCCCGAGGTCTCCGTCCTGGCCCTGATGCCTGGCGAGGAGACAGTCGTCGAGGTGACGGGAACCGCCGTCGTCGATGACGATCCGGACCTGCGGGCGATATTCGAGGTGCGCGGCAACACTCCGGTCGCCGTCATGCGCGTTCGGGTCGAATCGGCTCTCGCCCAGCGGAGTTCGGCGATCGGTGCCGCGCGGCTGTGGGATCCGAAGCAGCACGTGCCCCAGGGATCGTTGCCCCGCGCGAGCCGGATCTGGACCGACCACGTCAACGCCACGATCGCGTCCGCGAAGGAGGCACCCATTCCCGCCCTGCACGAGCCCGACCTGGCCGCGGGATTGCAGGCGGACTACGTCCAGAACCTCTACTGACGGCGCTCGCACGTGGCAGCGGCGCTCCGGTCCGTCTATGGCAGCATGACTCGACATGCCGGAGATTCCCTTCCCACGCACCGGTGCCCCGGCGTTACGCGCCCTGGAGGGGGCCGGATACTCCCATTTGCAGGAGCTGGACGGCATACCGATGCGGTCGGTGTTGGCGTTGCCTGGCATGGACCCCAAGGAACGACGCGACCCGCTGACGCCTTTCGCCAGATAGGTACGACGGTTTGGGTGTCATAACCGCCAGAGCGTCTTACCTACCTGCCGGTAACGCCAGGAGTGCAACGACCATCGGCGTCGATCCGAGGAAGTGGTCACGCCTCCGGAATGTTGAAGGAGTGGAAGCTGGGCTGCGGCTGCTCGGGGTCGGGCCCCCCACGTGCGCCGGTGTCGAGGCCGTCGATCATCGCGAGTTCGTCCTGTTCCAGGTCGAAGTCGAAGACGTCGAAGTTCTCCGCAATGCGTTGCGGCCGTGTTGATTTCGGAATGACTTGCGTCCCGCGCTGGATGTGCCAGCGCAACATCACCTGAGCGGTGGTCTTGCCGTGGCGCTCCCCGATCTCGACGAGAGTCGGGTTGGTGAACGTCGGCGTCGCAGCGCTGGTCCCCCGGTAGGCAGAGATCCCGCCGATGGGGGACCACGCCTGGGTGAGTATGCCGTGGGCCGCGTTCGCCTCCCGGCTCGCCACCTGGGTGAAGTAGGGGTGCAGTTCGATCTGGTTGATCGCCGGAACGACCTCGGTCTCGGCGAGCAGCCGGTCGAGGAGGGCGGGGGTGAAGTTGCTGATGCCGATGGCCCGCACCCGGCCATCGGCGAGCAATTCCTCCAACGCGCCGTAGGCGGCCACCGTCTTCTCGAAGTTGCCGATGTCGGGTTGGTGAAGGATGAGCAGATCGAGCCGTTCGACCCCGAGTTTGCCGATGGCCTTCTCGAAGGCGTGCAGGGTCTCGTCCCGGCCGTAGTCGGTGACCCAGACCTTGGTCTCGAGGAAGACGTCCTCGCGCTCGATTCCGCTTTGCGCCAAGGCCTCGCCGACCTCGCGCTCGTTGCCGTAGGCCGCAGCCGTGTCGATCATCCGGTAGCCCGTCTCGAGCGCCGCCCTGACGGCGGCGACGGTCTCCTCCGGTGGGGTCTGGAAGACGCCCAGCCCGATCACCGGGATCGTGACGCCGTTGTTGAGGGAGAAGGTGGGGGTGGTCATGATGGTCCTCTCAGGAGTCGGTGCGGCATTGCGGACCGCTCGTGTGCGACGCGGAGTCAAGACTCGAACCACCCTACGGGCATGATTGCGCCATGGGTGTCGTGGACTGGGTGGACCGCCTGCAGCGCCGGCACCCGGTCTTCGGTTTCCCGCTCGCGGTGATCTACAAGTTCTTCGACGACGCCGGCGGCTACCTGGCGGCCCTGCTGACGTACTACGCGTTCCTGTCGTTCTTCCCCGTGTTGCTGCTGCTGTCGACCGTGCTGTCGATCCTGCTGCGCAACCACCCCGAATGGCAGGAGGACGTCCTCAACTCCGCGCTGAGCCAGTTCCCCGTGATCGGCGACCAGCTCGGGGACCCGCGCTCGCTCTCCGGTGGTGCGGCCGGTGTGGCCATCGGGTCGGCGCTGGCGATCTACGGTGCCCTGGGCGCCGGGAATGCGTTGCAGTACACCATGAACACGGTCTGGGCGGTCCCGCGCAACAGCCGTCCGAATCCGTTCCTCGCGCGGCTGAGGTCGGGGATGCTCATCCTCACGGCTGGACTCGCGGCCATCGCCACGACAGTCGTGTCGACGTTCGCCGCCGCGACGACGGGTTGGGGTGTGTGGACCAAGGTCGCCACGACTTTGCTCACGCTCGTCATCAATACGGGCATCGTGATGCTCTGCTTCCGCATCGGCGTGCGCGGCACGGCGCGTCGTCATCAGGTGGCGGGGGCGATCATCACGACACTCGCGTGGCAGTTGTTGCAGACGTTCGGTGTCGTCTTCGTCGGCCGGGTGGTGAAAGGCGCTTCCGCGACGAACGGCATCTTCGCCCTGGTCATCGGTCTGCTGGCCTTCATCTATCTGATCTCCGTCGTCGTCGTGCTCAGCGCCGAGGTCAACGTCGTCCACGCACGCCGGCTCTATCCGCGGGCCCTGCTCACCCCGTTCACCGACAATGTCGACCTCACCGAGGCCGACAAGCAGGCGTATGCCGCGCAGGCGCGGGCCATGCGCAGCAAGGGCTACGAACGCATCCACGTCGAGTTCGGGCGCCGGGGCGACCCGCCGGACGACGACCTCGACGACTGACACGGCTCAGCTGTCCAACGCGCGGTGGGCGGCGGCATACTGCTCGTCGGTCACCGGCTCCAACCACGTTGTGGCATCCCCCGTTTCGGGAGCGACGAGCAAGGCGTCGTGGCACAGCATCGTGTCCGGAGTTGCGCCGTGCCAGTGCTCCTCGCCGGGAGGGGTCCACACGGTCTCGCCGGGTCGCAGCACCTGGACGACGCCGTCGCGGGTGACGACGAAGCCGGTCCCCGACGTGCAGTGCAGGGTCTGGCCCAGCCCGTGGCTGTGCCAGTTGGTCCGGGCGCCCGGCGTGAACCGGACGTGGGCGGCGACGAGGCGCGAGGCGTCGGCGCCGGTGGCGAAGTTCTCGACGTGGACATCGCCGGTGAACCAGTCGGCCGGGCCGCGGGTGGTGGTGGGTATGCCGCGTTTCTCCATGGCCATGAGTGAGGCTCCTTCGGGTGGGGTCAGGGTCGCTGCAGCGGTAGGCCGCTCACTCACCACTGTGACTGGCGCTGCACCTTCCGCTCAACCCCCGTGGGGTGGGCCAGTGGCACCCCCCGACCTGTCAGCCCAGCGCGGCGAACCGTTGCGCGTCGATGCTGCCCGGCGCCGCGCTGTAGACGTTGACGACCAGCGTGACATCGGCCACGAGCCGCAGCTGTTCGTGCTGCAATGCCATTCGTCTGACCGTGAGATGATCGAAAACCTTTGTGCCCGAGCCGAATTGCATCACAGGGTGTTGCGGCCACCGCTCCCGGAAGTCGGCATTTGCCGCTGCCAATTCGTCGACCAGCGCGATGAGGTCGGCATCGTCCGGATAGCGGGCAAGGGCCAGGCGAAGCGTGCCCACGTTGATGTCCGCCATGCGCTCCCAGTCCGGTGAGAAGGTCCGAGCGGCCGGATCGAGGAAGACGTGCCTCGACAGATTGGGCGACGGTTCGGCATACACCGGCGCGTACAGGGCCTTGGCGCGGGCGTTGCCGCCGATGACATCATCCGGTGATTGCGAACGAGGACCGTCACCTCCGCCCTGGCGTCGGTCATCTGCTGCAGGCCGGGCGGCATGTCAGCGCGGGCACCATGCCGTGGCGGGCGACCGGACGCGTTGACCTGGCGCAGGAGGTCGAGAAAGTAGCCGCGTTCGATCGCGCTGAGCCGCAGCGCGTCCATGAGCGCGGTGAGGACGACATCGGATGCCCCGCGCACATTTCCGCGCTCCAGGCGCACCTTCCGCAGGCTGCCCTTCGGGTATGCCGCGATGAGCCGCCGCGGCATCCCGGACGACCTGCTCCACGACTGGTTCGGTCCCGCCCGCCGGGACAAGGACGTGCGCCGGGACTTCGCGAAGTTCGCGACGGGCGCGCCCGACCGGGCCACCCTGCTGTCGTGGTTCGAGCGGATGCGGCGCTTCGACAGGCCGGTCCTGGTCGTCTGGGCCGCCCAGGACACCATGATGCCCGCCGCCCACGGCCCCCGTCTCGCTGCGCTCTATCCCAACTCCCGCCTCGAGGTCGTCGAGGACAGCGCCACCCTGATCCCCGAGGACCAACCCGAGCGGCTGGCCGCCCTCATCCGCGACTTTGCACTGGCCCCGCATCGACACACACCCCCGTCGAGAGTGCGCGACACGCCGTAATGACCGAATCATTACGGCGTGTCGCGCACTCTCGACGGGGTGGGGCGTCAGGATCGGTGCGTCGCGGAGGGATCGCGCAACAGGCCGATGGTGTCGAGTAGCAACCCTCGCAGGTCCTCCGTCGCGCCGCCTTCCTCCCACACGCGGATAGCGGTGAACACCGCGCCAACGAAAGCGCCGAGGACGACCCGGGCCTGCGGCAGTGACAGAGCGTGGTGGGGGGAGTCCGCGACCAGCCGGGCCAAGGAGTCGGCGACGTCGTCGGCCATCAGCCCAGCGGCGGCGCGGATGGACGGCACTTGGAACCAGAGCCGCGTTCGCCGTCGCGCCAGGTCGTCACCGGCCATGAAGTGCTCGTCGCCGAAGGCCCGCAGCGCGATGTCGAAGGCGTCGTAGAGGTTGTGCTCGGCCAGCAGCCCGGGCACGACGGCGAGGAGATCGTCGTCGTGCTCGTCGTGCAGCACGAGCCCTTCCTTGGTGAGGAAGTGCCGGTAGATCGTGCTCGGAGACACCTCGGCGGCGGCTGCGACGTCCTCGATCGTGACCTTGTCAAAACCCTTGTCCTCGAACAGATCCATCGCCGTCAGCTGCACGCGTCGCATCATCTCCACGCGCTGGCGTTCGCGCAGCGAGCCGGTATGCAGTCGCGCGAACGCGTCTGTCAGCTCGCCGACGCCGGAGCGCACCTGTGCCTGCGCGGTCGGGGGGCGGCGGGCGAACGGCATACGGCCACTCTAATTGTTGACAGTCACTTTCACGAGAACATAAAGTGACTCTCATGAGAGAGTCACTGTCAAGTTCAGTGGTGACGGCCAGGGGGATTCGCAAGAACTTCGGTGCCGTGACGGCCCTCGACGGCCTCGACCTGGACGTGCGCGCCGGCGAGGTCCACGGCTTCCTCGGTCCCAATGGGGCCGGCAAGTCCACGACGATCCGGGCCATCCTCGGCCAACTGCGGTTGACCGGCGGTCAGCTGCGCGTCTTCGGCCGGGACCCGATGGATACCGTCGCGGTGCACGAACGGCTCGCCTACGTACCCGGCGACACGGCCCTGTGGCCGGGCCTGAGCGGCGGGGAGTGCATCGACCTCATCGGGCAGTTCAACGGGCACCTCGACGCCGGCCGCCGGGCCGAGCTCATCGAGCGCTTCGAACTCGACCCCACCCGCAAGGCCCGCACCTACTCCAAGGGCAACCGGCAGAAGGTCGCCCTCATCGCGGCGCTCGCCACCGACGTCGAGTTCTATCTCCTCGACGAGCCGACCTCCGGGCTCGATCCGTTGATGGAGAACCGTTTTCAGGAGACGATCCGGGAAGTGAAGGCGGACGGCCGCACTGTCCTGCTCAGCAGCCACATCCTTGACGAGGTCGAGGCCCTCTGCGACCGCGTGACGATCATCCGCAGCGGCCGCACCGTATCCACGGGCAGCCTGGAGGATCTGCGCGCGCACACCCTCACGACGATCACGGTCACGACTGCCCGCCCGATACAGGGGCTGGAGGCGATGGCGGGGGTGGGCGCGGTGGTCGGGGAAAAGTGTGCCGCGGGGGTGCGCACGCAGTTGTCCACGACGCCCGATGCCCTCCCAGATGTCCTGACCCGCCTTGCCGCCGAGCGCCCCACAGCCGTCCACGTGCGGCCGCCCTCGCTGGACGAACTCTTCCTCGAGCAATACCAGCAGGCATCGTGACCGGCACCCTGCGCATTCTGGTGCTGCACCTGCGCACGGCCCGCCGCATGCTGCTCGCCTGGGCACTCGGGTTGAGCCTGCTCGTCGTCCTGGTCGCCCGCAGCCTCACAGCTCTCTACCCCGACCTCGGCGACCGAATCGCCTACGCCACAAGCAGTTCCAGCTCACAAGCTGCCATTGCCCTCAATGGCAGATGGGGCGACCTGACCACTCTGGGCGGCATCACGACCAACGAGGTCGGGTTCCTGGGCTTCCTCGTCTTCCCCCTCGCCGGCGTCCTCATCGCCGTCGGGTTGACCCGTCGCCAGGAGGACTTCGGCCGCGTCGAGCTGCTCACGTCGGGCCGGCTCGGCCGGCTCGCTCCGCTCGCCGGTGCCCTGCTCGCCGGTGTCCTGGCGATCCTCGCTTTCGGTGTCATCGCGACCGCCGGCCTGATCGCCGTCGATCTGCCCGCCGCCGGGGCGCTGCGGTATGCCGCGCTCCTCACCGTCTTTGCGCTCTCGTGGCTCGCTATCGGGGCGGTCTGCGCCGAGGTGAGCCAAGACGGCCGCACCGCAACGGGTTTCGCGCTGCTCCTCATCCTCGCCGCGTATGTCGCCCGAACGGTCGTCGACGCCGCCGGCTGGGATCTGGGTTGGTGGACGCCGATGGGCTGGTTGCCCTTGGCGGCGCCGTTCGGCGCGTGGCGCTGGCAGCCGTATGCCGCCCTCACCCTCCTGACGATCCTCGCCGCCACGGTCGCCGGTGTCGTCGCCCGGCATCGCGACCTGGGTTCTGGTCTCATCGTCCCGCGTCCCGGACCGGCTTTTGCGAGAACGGGTCTCGGCACCCCCTTGGGGTATGCGTGGCGGATGACGCGGGGCATCACGCTCGCCTGGCTGGTCGGGCTCGGCGTGTGGTCGGTGGCTCTCGGCGCGCTCAGCGCAGACATGACCTCTATCGTCCGGGCCAATCCGCAACTGCTGGAGGTGCTCGGTATCGACATGCTGGAGGATTTTGTGACCAGCCTCGCGCTCGTCATCGGCGCTCTCGGCGCGGCCGCGCTCGGCGTGCAAGGAATAGCCCGGCTGTCACAGGAGGAGGCAGCCGGGCGCCTCGGGCTCGTCCTCGCCACGCCGGTCGAGCGGCGCCGGCTGATCGGGGTCTGGGGGGCGCTGATCGCCGTCGGCTCAGCGGTCGTCATTCTCGCCCAGGGACTCCTCACCGGCCTGGCGACGTGGGCCAGCACGGGATCACGCGACGCTCTGGGGCGGTCGCTGTGGGCCGCGCTCGTCCTGACGGTCCCGGTGCTGCTCGTCGTGGCTTTTGCGTTGGCGCTCAGGGGACTTCACCCAGCGTGGGACGCCGCAACGTGGGTCGTCGTCGGATGGGGCGCCGTCGTCGGCTTCCTCGGCACCGCGCTCGACCTGCCCGCCTGGGCCCGCGATCTCTCCCCCATCGAGGCCGTCGGCCGCGTGCCGATGGCGGACCCGCGGCCGTGGCCACTCGGCATACTCCTCCTCGGCGGCCTGGCCCTGGCGGTGCTCGGCGTCCACGCGGCGGGCCGGCGCGACCTGGCGAAAGGGTGAGCGGTCCGCATACGGTGGAACGCATGAGCGATGACGCCCTCTGGGACCTCCTCGCGCGGCCTGGGCTGCGCGGGGTCCTGACGACCCTCAAGCGCGACGGCCGGCCGCAACTGTCGGTCGTCTTCCACCACTACGACGCGGCCAGCAAGACCCTCTCGATCTCCGTCACCGACACCCGAGCCAAGACCAAGAACCTGCGCCGCGACCCGCGCGCGAGCTATCTGGTGCTCGGCGACACGCCCTGGCAGTATGTCGTCGCCGAAGGCATCGCGGAGGTGGGAGACGTGGCGCGGGCGCCGGATGACGCCGCGGCCGACGCGCTCGTCGAGCTCTATCGTGCGCAGGCGGGAGAGCACGACGACTGGGACGAATACCGCGCGGCGATGGTCGCGGACCAGCGGCTCGTCCTGCGGATCCGGGTCGAGCGGGTCTACGGGATGATCGCCTAAAGGCGCGACCAGCACCGCCAGCGGGCAGGATGGACGGTATGAGCGATGCCGAGGAGTCCCGGCTGCCCGAGTGGGCGCAGCTGATCGATCAGGGTGGGCCGCTCTAGCGGTATGTTGCAGCGACGCCGATGGGGGAGTTCACCGTCCACACCCACGGCGGGCAGGTGACGAGCTGGGTCGGCCACGGTCTCGAGCGGCTCTGGACCTCGGAACGGCCGAGTATGCCGCGGGCAAGGCCATCCGTGGCGGCATCCCGGTGATCTTCCCCTGGTTCGCGAACGGCCATGGGGGAGAATGCAAACCCTCCCACGGGCTCGCCCGCCTGGCCACGTGGGAGCTCGCGGGATGGGGCACGACCGACGAGCCCGACGACACGATGGACCTTTAGTTCGATCCGCCGCCCAGCCCGCCGCCGCACCGCTCGTCACCGGCATCCACGTCTTCACCTTCAACGAGTTCACCGGTGCCGAGGAGTGGCGCCTCAAGCTGCGTCGCGACGTCGGCCTCGGCTGACGACGGCGGGTTACGCCGCGGCATGCGGCTGCTCGGCGCGCGGCGACGTAGGGTAAGACCTTGTGCCTGCCCGGTCCGGTCCGTCCTCGCTGCGGGGCTCCACACACGCGAGAGCTCGAGCGTCGGGGCACCCTGGAATGGGCGCCTTGCCCCACGACGGCGGCGTGACCTTCCGGGTCTGGGCACCGAATGCTCGCCACGTCGCGGTCATCGGCGACTTCTGCGACTGGCAGCTGCCGCACAAGGTGCCCCTGGCGCGCGATCATGCCCGCGCCGGCACGTGGTCGGTCTTCGTCCCGCACGCGGGGCCGGGCAGCGAATACCGCTTCCTCATCCGCCGCGGCGGCCCCTATGTCTGGCGCATCGACCCCTGCGCCAGGCAGGTCACCCACTCCCGCGGCAATGGCGTCG
>ERZ795053.4015-NODE-4015-length-16224-cov-5.139650_pt1 | contig 16224 bp, 9 predicted proteins | sample MGYA00375137_ERZ795053 | MGnify/ENA primary metagenome ERZ795053 (study PRJEB30182, sample SAMN05720284) | activated sludge metagenome | isolation source: Anaerobic digester | place: Hong Kong | collected 2014-12-17 ...
CCCGAACGATGATAAAACCCGCAATACCTTTTGTGACATGTTCAGCTGTCTTCATATGCAGGTGAGGATGATACCAATAGGTTCCGGCTTTGTCCAATACTTCAAATTGAGGTGACCAGGTCGTTCCATTTTCTATGACAGTGTGTGGCCCGCCATCATTTGCCGGATGAACATGAAGCCCATGCCAATGGATGGTGGATGGTTCGCCCAAATTATTCTGAACATTCAATTTGACTGTTTCACCCGCATTCAATACCAGTGTGGGACCCAGGATATCGCCATTGACACCCATGGTTGTCGTTGGTATGCCGGAGAAAAATTCCTTTGTTCCCTTTTGAAGGATGAGATCATATTCCGGCCCGGTAAGTAAGGATGGAATAGGCAGGGGATTTTGGGCGATTAGGCTTCCGATGAACAAAAGGAACGTAAATAGAACAGAAATTCTGAGGGTAGCCATAGATAGAGGATTGAACAAGTCAAGTTAGGTGGTTGCCCGTTTACGCAAAGTGATCTTGATCACCAATGAGGGATGATCTTTATTTCTGCTATTAAGAAGGGCGTTATACATGTATCTCATAGTCGCCATAACCCTGTTCGAACGGTTGTGGACAAGCTGTCCACTTCTGTCCAGGCCAATAGAATCTGTTCGCCTGATTTTGCTATGACAGGAAATCCGCTTGCCCGTTTTTCACTTGTGGCAGCCACAGAATAAGGGATGCCTTCTTTTCCCTGAATGGAGACTTTGGCCAGGCGAATTTCTGTTTTCTGATTCGTTTTCTCCAGCCAGGTGACCAGAGCCATCCCTTCATCGATCATGGCGATATCCACGCGGCCAAGAGGATTTCCGTCGTCCACCCGTATGGGGTTAGAGAAAGATTCACCTTGATCCTCCGAAAAGGAAACCATGACTTTGGGGATGTCCTGCGCTGCAGTAAACCAGGCCACAGCAACATGTTTCCCATCCGCGGATATTGCTGGACCATTCACAGGGCAACCTGAAATCTCCCAATTGTCCGCATGTAGGATATGCGGCTTTGTCCAGGTATTCTGGACGCGGCGGACGATGCTGATATCTCGCATCTCATGTTCTGATCTGTCTCGATACACCACCATAGGCCCGGATGAAGTGAGGGCCATTGCCGTTTGGCAGCAATCGCACACCCTCTGATCCAATTCTGCTTCCGCAAACAGATTTCCGTCGGCATCAAATTCAACTGAACGCAGTGTCATTGCACCAGTGTGTCCATGTTCATCTTGATCCTTCCTGTCGGAAAGGGGACTCGTTGTATTTCGCCCATCCAGCCAGACGGCTAACATTCTGGTGGACGAAAGTGGAAGCATGGAGACAAAGCCGTGTTCAGCTGATATGCTGTCTCGGTGAGGAATAAAGGAGGGGCTCCAATGCCGACCACTGTCCAGAGTTTGAGCGATATGGATGTCATAATCGTAGGTCCCGAGGTTACTTTTTTGGAGCCAATGTGCGGCCATCCAGGGCCCGATAACAGAAAGAGACGGAAAATCTGCCCAATTGACAAACCAGTTTTGTCCTCGGGCAATTTCCTGGGGACTGGTCCATTTCTCATTTTGGAATGTCGAATAACAGAAGGCGTCGGTCGAATCATTAATTGTTTCGATCCAGGAGAGATAAATGGTCCCGTCCGGAGAGACAAATAGATTGGGTTCTCCACATTGTCGACAAGGTGTTTCCAGAGTCATGAATGCAGGCTCTGAATCAGCTGAACAACCCAATAGAATTAGCAGGAACGAAAAACCAATGATGGATAAAGGGTGCTTGTAGTTCATGCCAGAATTGTTGAATGGCAACATGTGTCTAGTCCCTTTGTGGTGAGATGCTGCTGCCTCAAATGATCGTCATCAATCTGATGAAATATGCGGTCCTGTTTGTCAAGAATGAAAGTTGGAAAATGGACTGGAACGGATAATGATAAAAAAAAGGGCCATGGAACATCCATGGCCCTTTTATAAAATTGAATTATTTAGTCACGACAACTTTTCTTGTCATTTGATGACCATCCTTTTGAATAGTCAGCCAATAGGTCCCATCCGTGAGATGGCCAAGCTGAAGTTCTTGTTGATTGCCTTGCATCACTGTAAACATGACTTCTTTCCCACTGGCATCTAACAAGTGAAGAGTTGCCTCTCCAATTAAGGATAGATCAGTGAGGTCGACAAACAACCTGTTTTTCGTTGGGATCGGAGAAATATTGATTTTGGCAGCGAGTGCTTCGTTGCCAATTCCACTCACCATTCCAGGTTCGATGTGGGTGACGGTATTTTCCAGTTTGTTGGTATACCAGATATGACCATTCGGGCCGATCTTGATTCCTGTCAAACCTTCAGCTCCTGTTTTTATGCGGCCCATTTCCTGAAAGCCATTAGCAATATCATAGACATAAATATCGCCGGAAGTATAATCGCCTACCAGCAATCGGTTGTCCATAAGCTCAATTCCACAAGGACGATCAATACTGTCCTGGATAATGACTTCCCAGGTCACATTCCCCATTTCGGAGTGTTCGGCCAATTGTTCGTTGATCAAGGGAATGGTTCCCACGACATTTCCGGAATTTATATCCAGACGCAATACTCGATTGTTGCCATTATCGACGACATACAACCACCCGGTTGATTTGTCCAGTACCATATGGCTGGGGACGTCGCCATCCCGGCTGACACTTATTTCCAAATATCTTCTGACAATGCCATCATCATGGTCGGCATTTCCAGGCCCGTGATCTTCTACGAAATCATATCGGACAATGGTTTGATTCCAGCTGTCAAATACCCAATAGGCATTATCAATTTCATGGGCTATACCCATGCTGTAAGGACTACCGTGAAGCATATCCAGGTGGCTTCCATTCCCGCCAGATGGCTTGGCATAAATGTCTGGATCGCTGGACCACAGGGTAGGACCCGTAAAAGTACCATTACTGTGATTGGCATCTTTTACTCCGGGAGAGGTTGCAAAATTCAAATTGTTGCCAAAAGCAATGCCCGTTGGAATGGACATAAAATGCCAGGCATTGCCATCCACTCGGTGCAGGAAAGTCGGGTTTTCTGAGGTTGCATCATTGATTGTCAGCGTACTTCCACCACTGCTCTCATTCCGTTCGTTCACGATCCATAATTCATCCTTTCCCAGAATGGGGAAAAAATCCAGATCGTTTGGTTTGTCCAGATCTTTTGATGCTTCAGGAAGGGCATGAAAAATTGGATCGGCCACCAGAAAATCATCAATTAGGTTGGGTGGAATGACCTTTTCATAAATCTCAATATCGTATTCGAGTGCATTGTTTGTCTGATCTTCATCCATCTCTTCATTCACTGAAACCACTTCAATAGATACGGTGAAGTCGCCGGTCATATTCGGAATCCAGGGGTTGGACAAGGAAAATTCAGCCAAGGAAAACGGAGGGATCGTCATATTATCGATGACCTCTGATGTTACAAACGAACCATTCAGTGAATAGGCAATCTCAAAGGAAGTGATGGGAGTCGATCCGGCATTAAAAAAATGGCCTGAAATGCCAATTGGAACATTTGTTTCACCCACACGATGCCTGTCAATATGATCCAGGCGAACATCCAGGGCAGGAGGGACAACCAGAGCGACGTTGTCGATGGCCATGCCGTACAACCAATCGCCACCATCACTGTAGGTGAATCTGATATAAACCGCCTCTTCGCCGGCATAATCGGTCATATCAATGGTGTGGGTATCCCATTCACTATGTCCATGCAGATCATCTAGCAAATCCCAGGAGATGCCATCAACCGAAGCATAAACCAAACCTGTTTCGGTGATGCCATTATACGATTGGGCACCAAAAAACAGATCGAATTGCAACGTGATACCTGTGACGGAAGACAGATCAAAAGGAGGTGAAGTGAGAATGTCCATCCCTTTGTTACAATTGCATTCATCGTCATTGGTGGCAGCAATCCCACTTGTCCCATTTGAGGTGATGTTGAAGTCAGTGCTGGAAAGGGAGCCAGAAGTGCCAAATCGCCAGCCACCATCAGAGGCATTCGAGGTGATGGCCCAACCCGTTGGTAAGGAGCCTGATTCAAAGGACTCCAAATATAGGGTCTGAGCGGTCAGACCGGTCATCATTACACTGAAAAGAGTGAAAAGGAGTAAGCAACGTTTCATGTAGTTTAGTTTGTAGATTGAATATAGATTTGTCGGTAAAGAATGTTGGGCGCTCAAGGTGTAAAACTGCGTTTATTGCCAAATTCGAAATTTGGTAAGTTTAGCTCGAAAAGATAACACTTCTCTGCCCTAAAACCATTCTTATATCTGAGAATTCTTGGTTGAATGGATTAATTTTCATCAAATGACAGTTTTCTGACACTTAACATGTGAAAATAGTTCGATGTGAGCCATCCTGGCCCTGTTGATCAGAACTATTCAAAAGGATTTTGTATGGATCAATTACGCATACTTCCTTTTAATAGCTGAGCATTAACAGCACAAATAATTGTGCTGATGCTCATTAGAGCTGCTCCAAATGCCGGACTAATAATCATTCCAGGAATGAAACCAGAAGCAAGTGGCAATGCGACGACATTATATCCTGTCGCCCATGCCAGATTCTGCACCATTTTTCGATAGGTTGCTTTCCCGAACGAGATTAAATTGACGATATCCTTTGGGTCGCTATCAACTAAAATAATATCAGCTGTTTCTGCCGCGACATCCGTACCTGACCCGATAGCAATCCCGATATCTGCCTGGGCGAGAGCAGGTGCATCGTTTACTCCGTCGCCGGTCATGGCAACAAACTCTCCTGTTTTCTGGAGTGCTTTTATTTTCTCCAATTTTTCATTCGGGAGGACTTCCGCCATATAGCCATCCATTTTCAGTTCATCGGATACAATAGAAGCGACTCGTTCATTATCTCCTGTCAATAGTAGACATTTAATGCCTTGGGCCTGTAGCGTATTAATGGCTCCAAAAGAACTCTCTCTGATCTGATCAGCAAAGGCAATATAGCCGACCAATTCTTTATCGATCACTGTAAAAATGATGGTGTCGGTAAGATCCACTGTGTCTGAAGGAGGTTGAATATTCAATTGCTCCAGTAGAAGAAATCCACCGGCACTAACCTGTTTGCCTTGCACAGTTGCATGTACGCCAATTCCTGATTCATACCTGAAATCTGAACTCGAAAACAGAGTCAGATCCTCTTGCTTCATCTTTCTTTGGAGCCCCTTTGAGATGTGATGTTCAGATGAACTTTCTGCAGCTGCGGTAAATTGCAGAAGATCCATTTCAGAATATTTTTTGGAAAGTGTTGACAATCGGACAACTTCATGTGATCCATACGTCAGTGTGCCTGTTTTATCAAAAACAATGGTGGATATTTTTCTTGCATTTTCAAACGCAGTTCGGTTGCGTATGAGCAGTCCATTTTTGGCAGAGACACTGGTTGATATGGCGGCCACCAGTGGGATTGCCAATCCCAGTGCATGTGGGCAGCAAATGACCATGACGGTCACCATGCGTTCAAGCGCAAATGAAAGTTCACTTCCCATCAACAGCCACGCTGCAAATGTGCCAAATCCGGCAATCAATGCAATGATCGTCAACCATAAAGCAGCCCTGTCGGCCAATCGTTGGGTCCTGGATTTTTGGCCTTGTGCATCCTGGACCATATTGATCACTTTGGATAGATAGCTGTCATTACCCGTGTTTTTGACACGGATTTTGATGGCGCCACTCCCATTGATCGCCCCACCGATCACGTCTTGATCCAGAGATCGCATGACGGGCTTGCTTTCCCCGGTGAGCATACTTTCATTGAGATCACTTTGGCCCTCGATGATCACGCCATCGGCGGGCACCTTTTCACCCGGTTTAATTAGAATGATGTCCCCGGATTTTAATGTACTGACCTTGACCTCCGTGATTTGATCATCTATGATCAGGTTTGCCTGGTCGGGCATCAACGCAGCCAGGGCCTCGAGTGCCTTACTTGCACCTAAAACAGAACGCATCTCCAACCAATGGCCCAGGAGCATGACATCAATGAGGGTAGCAAGTTCCCAAAAGAACGTTTTTCCCTCCAGGCCAAATACTACTGCAGAACTGTACAGATATGCGGCAGAGATGGCAACTGCGATCAAGGTCATCATGCCTGAAGCACGCTGCTTCAGTTCCTTAAGTAAGCCATTTAAAAATGGATATCCACCATAGAAGTAGATCATGCTGGAAAGGGCAAAAAGCAAGTAGCTGTCCCCATTGAAAGACCAGCTGACGCCCAGTCCGCTTTGGATCATGGGTGACAGTAGTAATACGGGTAAGGTGAGGATCAACGATACCCATAGTCGCTTTTTGAAATCCTGAATCATCATGCGATGATGATCGTGGTGCATATGTTGATCATTCCCTTTTTGAGGACCATGTTGCGAATGATCCATGGAATGACGAACTTCCGGTTGCTCCTTATTGGCCTTGGTTTTTACATGATCTGTGTGTGCCTCAGATATTCGATAATCACCAATGGCTTGAAGAGCATCATTCAATGTATTTGTTGCCACATGATGATGCATGGTTAAAGTAGCCCGAGGTGGTTCTAGAGTGACCACAACCGATTCTACTCCATCTATCGATTCGAGTGTTTTGCGGACCATTTGTACACAATGGTCACAGGTCATTCCAGATACTTTGTAAGTATGTTCCATATGTCTCAATTGCATTGGTGGAGAATCAATTTTTATCTCGCTCAAGTAAGGCTTGGGTTATTTCAATCTCAATCTCGTGATATACTTGAGAAGGCAATTCAAGTTGAAGATCATTTAAATTTAATTTCATTGTTATTCCTAGTAAACAGGAGTAAATGCCGGCATCTGTGATATGATGGAGTTCTCCTTTTCCGTTCATATTCACTGTTGATTGCTCTATTGATAGCCTGCCTTCAATTGCGAAATCCAGTGGAGGGTGCCCTTTTGTGTTTATGTAATCCAAGTCTAATGCCCCGGAAAAAGTGACTTCCTGATGCGTTGTTTCGAGCATGTGATTTAAAGTATCAACATTAAAAGAAAGCGTATTCAAATTGAATTTTAGAATCATTTCAGTAGTCTCATAATCCAGGCTAACGCGTAATTCTTTGGTTAGGCCAACGAGCGCTTGATCTCCATATTTGCCATGAATGAGAAGTATCGCACTCTGTGTGTAATAGGTATTATCCTGAGAGTATCCATGCCCAATGGAGAGGGCCATCAAGATGGTGATAAGGATTGCTTTCTTCATGACAAAAGTATAGTTGAAATGGGTGCAATGTGGTTTGATGAACGAATTGACACACCGAAAATCGGAGCACAGATTCATTTTAGCTTCCAGTTATAGATGGATGCAATAAGTAGACCCATTAACCACCCCAAGACAAATGTCAGTACAATGCCTATTATGGATTCACTGATGGGTATCTCCATTCGGAAAATCGTGGATACATCTAATCCATGAAGGAGGCTGTTAAAAAGCCAAACAGTTGCATTTTTTCCAACAACAAACATTACGGCATTGCAGCCTATGTAGAATATAGCCCCTGTAGCACCAATAGCAAATCCGAGTTTATTCGCGTGAATTAGTTGCATGATTATTTATTTTTTACTGGATTCCTTGAAATTGTGTTTATTACATTTTAGCATGTCCGGTAATAAATTTTACAGTTAGAGTTTAAATCTGTTCCTGCAGTAAATAGGATTTCCTTTTTACTGCAGGAACATGATATTGTGTTTACCTGACAGGTCTATCATATTGACAACACCCAGGCAAATTGTTGTATACCTCGTCTGTGGCTCGGTGACTATCACTGTCATATCCGACATCAGCAATTCGCTGTTTGATCTGGTCGAACGATATCACAGTTGGATTGAATGAAACAGTCATTTGATCGGAGTCTTTGTCCCAACCTGCTTTTTTAATTCCTTTGACGCCAGTCAATGACCCTTCTATGGTTCGTTCACACATGCCACAGTTGCCATACACTGTGAAGACTTCCGTCGCCACCTTTTTTTTGGTTTTGGAAGCCGACGTTTGCTCTTGCGCTTGAGCCGAAAAAACGAACATCAAGTTGACAATGAGAAATGAAAAGAGAAACTTGTTCATGATCTGTTATTTAATGGTTATGAAATTGTTTTTGAGAAGAATTTTCCACTGAATCATTTTCTTTGTGTTTGGTAGATGTGAGTGTATCTGCATTGGTTCCACACGTCAACATCTTATCACCGTAATAGGGGTTCTTTATTTTTGGATCCTTGCTGATCCAATTGGCACCCTTATTATTATTCGCCATAGGGCAATGTTGGATGTAATAGGTCCCATCTGAGATACCATACACCTTCAGTGTTTGGATCAGTGCATCAGAGAGGAAACGGAATTGCTCACGTTGTTTTTCCAGATCGTCCCCAGTTGCAATCAGATTGCCGTGTGACCGAAAGGCGTTCGACTGATCCATCCAATAGAGATGAGCCTCGCCTTTGACCAGGGACATATCCACTTTGGACAGACTCTGGATCAATTGATCCGCAGCTCTGGAGGCCTCTTTCTGAGAAGAAGACACCAGGGCCTCTTTCAAATGGAGATAGGCTTCAGCGACCTGGCCGAGTTGTTGTTTGAACCGGACTGAAGTAGAGGCCGTGTAGTCCGGAAGAGAGGATGTGTTCTCTTTATCTTTTAATCGAACCTGCCTGTTCATCATACTGTTCATATTGTTCAATTGAGCAGCAGCGTCAATGACAAAGGCACCATTCACCACTATATGTTCCCCACCTTCCAATCCATCGACAACCTGGTAGTGATCACCTGTGGACTCACCCAGCGTAATCTCTCTGAACGAGTAGGAAGGGATGTCCATATTGGGTTCCTGAACATAGACAACTGACCGTTTTCCAGTCCACAGGACTGCAGTTTTGGGAATGGCAAACTGATTCTTTGTTTGGGAAGATCTACTGGTCAGGATTCCTCGCACAAACATTTCTGGTTTGAACAGCCCGGTCGGATTGGCCAGGTCGGCACGCAGGGTCGCTATTCTGGTTTGCGGATCAATGACAGGATCAATAAATGAGATTGTTGTCTGATATGTTTTTCCGGGATTTGCAGGGACCGTAAAGGCAATCTGATCTCCCATCCGGATCTTGCCCAGATCTTCTTCGTAGGCATCAAAAAGCACCCAGACCCGACTGAGGTCCATCATGTCAAACAGAACCTGTCCTTCCCGCACGTAATCGCCAACGGCTATATGACGTTGGGAGACGATGCCACTCTTGTCCGCAAACAGGGTTATGGAGGCTTGTACTTTCCCTGTGGTTTCTATGTTCTGAATCGTGGCGTCATCTATTTTCCAATACCGCAATTTGGTACGTGCCGCTTCTGCCAGCTGCGGTTTTGACTCACTCCATTTGATCGCTTCCAGAAGTTCACGTTGTGCATTCACCAATTCCGGAGAATAAACGGTAGCCAGTTTTTGTCCCTTTCGAACGGATTCGCCGGCATAGGTGACATACAGTTGTTCGATACGCCCCGGTACATGTGCGACTTGTGTAGCGAAGCGGCGTTCGTCAGCCTTGATTTTTCCAGAGAGGATGATGCTACCAGCCTTTCGGCCTCCTTGCTGACCGACCACGATGGTTTGGATATTGGCCAGTTGCACGGCTTCCTGGGTCATTTCCAACACCAGGGGATCGCCGGTGGATGATCCCTGTTGTAACGGAATGAGATCCATTCCACAGATCGGGCATTGTCCCGGTTCCGGTTGACGAACAGACGGGTGCATGGAACAGGTCCATATCTCACTTTCGGTTTCCACCTGCTGGTTCTTTGCTGTGGCGTCAGAAGCAGCATCCCTGGCAGATCTGCCAAACAATACATACCCAACAACAAGGCCCAGGACTGCAGCCAGACTTATCAGCATAATGATTGTTCTATTCTTCATGATCGGGTCGTTCTGATTGAGGAATGATTTTCTGGAGTTGTGCCTGAGCCATTTGTGTTTTTACCATGGCGGAAAGCATCTGGAGGTCATACTGGAGGAGCTGATCTTCCATTTGGATTAAATCGAGGAAGCCGGCTCCATTGGTGCTGTAGGCAGTCAATTGCAGTTCGATGGCCGATTGAATAATAGCCTTCTGTTCCCTGGCCAGAGCATGCCGGATACGACCATCTTCATATTCGGCGTAAGCCTGTTCTACCTCTCTTTGGAATTGCAGGAACTGATCTTCTTTCCGGTATTCCAGGGCCTGAATGGTCCATTTTTCTTCCTGGGCTTTTGCCCGGTATTTGTCCCGGTAGATCGGTATCCGAATCCCGATCCTCGGGGAAAGAATATCCCGTCCATTTCCAGCGGGTGTGGCATCACTGCGACGACCGACAGCGATATAGTCAATCCCTGCATTGAAGGAAGGTTTGCCCTCCAAGGCGTTGAGTTGGATCGTCTTTTGGGAGACTTCCTGCTGCAGTGCCAGCATGCGCAGGCTGGGGTGTTCATCCCGAATAGCTGCGAACACAGGATCTCGATCATGATTCAGATTGGCCACCACGAGGGTATCCATTGGAACGATGGAAAGGTCCACCCTTCGATTCAGGACCTGGTTGATTGTGGCCTGTGGGATGTGCTTCAGATTTTCAACCAGCTTCAGTTCTTCCTCCAATCCCCGGGTTTTGACCTGGATACGGAGGAGGTCGGCCAGACTGGCCCGTCCGGTTTCTACACGGGTGGTGACGATTCGTTCGAGCTCTTGAGTGAGGGCAATATTGTCACGAAGAATAACCTGTTTCCAATCCATTTCCTGGAGTCGGATATAGGCCGTACGGATCTGATCGTGGAGCAGAAGTCTCGTCGCTGCGATGCGCTCATACCGAACAGATGCCATAGCGAAGTCGACGTCTTCCCGTGCTTGCAATGTGCCTTTCCAGGGGAACATCTGTGACGCACTGAGCCGCACCCATTGTGGCCCAAGCCGGGTTTCGACAGGTAATACAAACAACCCCAATCCAAACTCGGGTTCGGGTAACTGACTGACCTGAGGGCCCCGTTCCCGTGCTGCGAGATATTCGTGATACAGGGCCTGAAGCTCGAGATTGGCACTATCCGAAGCGGCCAGCAATTCAGCAAGAGTTTGCGCCGTGCCGGCCAAGCTGAATAGACACAACAGGAGGCCTGTCAAGGTATATTTATAAAATGATCTCATCAGAGCTCTCGTTTTCGTTTCCAAACTTGTTTTTCCAGGCGAGCTGACCCTCCTTCCACATGCAAAAGAGGACAGGGACTGTGAACATGGTCAGCACTTGAAGAGCCATACCTCCAAATGATGGAATGGCCATGGGGACCATCACATCTGCCCCTCTGCCGGTACTGGACAGGACAGGAAGCAAGGCCAATAAAGTAGTCGCAGTGGTCATCATGGCCGGGCGGACCCGCCGCAGGCCACCTTCTACTACTGCTTGCCGGATTTCTGCATTCGTAGTGGGTTGATTGCTTTTGAAACTGTCCTTCAAAAAGGTGGCCACCAGGACACCATCATCTGTGGCGATGCCAAAAAGAGCAATAAACCCGACCCAGACCGCGACACTGAGGTTGATCGTTTTCATTTGCATGAAATCGCGAATATTGGTACCGAGAATATCCACATCCATAAACCAGGGTTGCCCGTAAAGCCAGAGCATGATAAATCCACCGGAAAAAGCGATAAACACACCGGTGAAGACCATTGAGGTGATCGCCACTGATCGGAATTGAAAATACAGGATCAGGAAAATGATGCCCAGGGCGATCGGCAGGACGACTCCCAGTTTTTTACTGGCACGAACCTGTTGCTCGTAGGTGCCGGCGAATCGATAGCTGATCCCGGGAGGGACGATCAATTCTCCCGCCTGGATCATATTCTGGATATGTTTTTGTGCATTTTCAACGACAGTCACTTCTGCCTGGTCCTGATCCCGGTCAAAGAGGACATAACCGATCAGAAAACTGTCCTCACTCTTGATGGCCTGTGGGCCCTGTCGATACTGGGTGGTCACCAGTTCGCCCAGAGGGATTTGGCCTCCCGACTTCACCGGAATGAGGATACGCTCTACGATGTCCGGATCAGAACGCAACTCCCGGGGATATCGAATGCGTACCGGATAACGCTCACGACCTTCAACGGTGGTGGTCATGGTCATTCCACCTACGCCAGCCTGGATATAACGTTGCACCTCATCGATGGTCAACCCGTATCGGGCCATCGCTTTTCTGTCAATTTCAAATTCGAGGTAAGGTTTGCCGACGATGCGATCAGCAAATACTGCGGAGGCCTTAACACCGTCAACTTCTTTGAGGATGTCTTCGAGCTGCAGACCAAACGCCTCAATGCTGGCCAGGTCAGGGCCTTTGACCTTGATGCCCATTGGTGCTCTCATGCCTGTCTGCAGCATCACCAGCCGCGTTTCGATCGGTTGCAGCCTGGGAGCTGAGGTGACACCCGGCAGAGAGCTGACTTGCAGGATCTCTTTCCAGATATCCTCAGGTGAATGGATATGGTCACGCCATTGACGGACATATTTTCCATTGGAGTCCGGAATGTGTTCTCCGTTTTTGTCCAGCATATAATCACCTGATCGGTTCACTTTGAACCGCTGACGATGTCCATTTTCATCCGTCTTGTATTCAGATTTGTACTGGATCAGATTTTCGTACATGGAGATCGGGGCCGGGTCCAACGGGCTCTCAACCCGTCCCAGTTTGCCCACCACCAATTCGACTTCAGGGATGGCCGTCACAGCCATGTCCAGCGTGCGCAGGTAATTGAGATTCTGTTGCATCCCGGTATGTGGCATGGATGTCGGCATGTACAGAAATGACCCTTCATTCAGTGCGGGCATAAATTCCTGCCCGGTATGTCTGAAAATGGAAAAACCCCAAATGACCAATCCGGTGACCAGTGCCAGAAAAACCCATCGGAACCGCAGGATAAACAAGAGGATCTTTTCGTAAAAGTGAATCAGGGTGAAGAACACCGCCATCAATGTGCCGATGATCCCTGCCACGAACAGGAGGTTGGTCAGCAGGCTGGCTTCTACCCCCAGAGGCATCCAGGCCCGGGTAAGAAAAAAGGCTACGAGAAGGCTGTACACGATATTTTTACCCCACTGAACAGTTTTGATCGTTTCTTCAGAAAAGCGAACGGAAGCCCATATGCTGATCATTTCGAGCAGGGCGACAAAGATGATGATCATGCCAAACCAGAAATTGAATAGACTGGCCACCAGACTACCACCGATGATCAGGATCAGATTGATGACCATCTGCCATCGGGCTTTTCGCGGCTGAAAGGAGAAGAGGCTGTGCGCCAGCGCTGGGAGGATGGTAATGGCAATGACGATGGAGGCCAACAGAGCAAAAGACTTGGTGAATGCCAGTGGACGGAATAACTTCCCTTCAGATGCTTCCATGGCAAAGACGGGTAGAAAGCTGACAATAGTGGTCGCTACTGCTGTGATCACTGCAGAAGCGACTTCCATGGTCGCCTCATAAATAGTGGTGAGCAAGGGTTTTCCCGGTGGGGCTTCTTTCATCCCCTTGACCATGCTCTCCGTCAGGACAATGCCCATATCCACCATGGTACCGATGGCAATAGCGATCCCTGAAAGCGAGACAATGTTGGCATCGACTCCAAATTGTCGCATGGCCACAAAACACATCAGAACTGCGACCGGAAGGGTGCCTGCGACCAGCAATGAAAACTTGAGATTGAATAACATGAGGATCACTACGATGATGGTGATCAGCACCTCCAGGGTCAATGCTTCTTCCAGGGTGCCGATGGTCTCCTGGATCAACTGGGTCCGGTCATAAAACGGCACGATACGGACCTTGCTGACGGTTCCGTCTTCCAGAGTTTTGGTGGGTAGCCCAGGAGCCAGTTCGCCGATCCTGGATTTGACATTGTCAATGACCGCCATGGGGTTGGCCCCGTATCGAGCCACTACGACGCCACCCACGGCTTCGGCACCTGATTTATCCAGAGCCCCGCGACGGGTGGCGGGCCCAATATTGACCCTGGCGATATCCTTGATATATATCGGGACATGATCATTGGACGTGACGACAGAATATTCAATGTCCTCAATATTCTGGATGTAGCCGAGTCCTCGCACGAAGTACTCCGCCAGGTTGATCTCCATGGTTTGTGCACCGATGTCCAGATTGCTGCCCCGAACGGCGGCCATCACCTGATCGAGGGTGATGCGATTGGCTTTCATGGCCTCTGGATCTACATCGATCTGATACTCTTTGACATAGCCACCAATGGAAGCCACTTCTGCTACACCTTCCGCTGCAGTCAATCCATATCGCACATAAAAATCCTGGATGGTCCGCAACTCATGCAGGTCCCAGCCGCCGGTTGGATTACCCAGCGAGTCCTGTCCTTCGAGTGTATACCAGAAAATTTGTCCAAGGGCGGTTGCATCGGGCCCAAGGGCCGGTTGTACGCCTTCTGGTAGCAAGTTGGTGGGTAGGGAATTGAGCTTCTCCAGGATACGGGACCTGCTCCAGTAGAACTCAATGTCGTCCTGGAAAATAATGTAGATGGTCGAAAAGCCGAACATGGAGTTGCTGCGGATCGACTTTACCCCGGGTATACCCAATAATGAAGAGGTGAGGGGATAGGAGATCTGGTCTTCGACGTCTTGCGGTGAACGTCCCATCCATTTGGTAAAGACGATCTGCTGGTTTTCACCAATATCAGGGATGGCATCCACAGCAACCGGGTCTTTGGGCAACCAGGATACAGGGAGATCGAAGGGTGCGTTGACGATTCCCCATCCGATAAAGAAGAGGAGAAGCAGCCATGCGACGAGCTTGTTCTCTAGGAAGAAACGTATGATGCTGGATAACATAAAAACAGGACTTTCCCGGGTGAAGAATGACTGTGATCAACCTGCGGTAATGAGGCTTTGGTACGACCAGGACAGGATGGTTGACCAAATGCAAATGCATTCAGTGTCCATCTGGGAAAGACTTGTCTAACAGCGGTAGGAAGAGGTCCAGCGGCAATGTGATCGCAAGAGGGGTGGAGGGTGCATCCATCTGGTCCACAGGAATAGACTGGATGAAAATATCGACTCACGTATGCTGACATCGACATAATTGGGAGCAGGTGGTGATACCTTTTCTGCCAGTGTCTGAGTCTCTGAAGCTGACTTTCCATTCATATCCACATGCACATAAGTGCCTGTATTCTGACAACAGGGGGGGCGGTGGAATTGAGAGGAGGTGGATCCTTCTGAAGATGTCGGGTGAACGGGACAGGCTTTCATTGCCCCGCCTGAACAGGATGGGGCAGCCCTGAAAAACCGTGTATTGATGAGTTTACCCTGGCAAAAATGCTGATCCACCGAGTATCCCCAGGTAGATATTAGAACCAGTCCTGAAAGCAGGATGGCTGCACATTTTTTGAGAGGGTTTATTCTTTTCACCTTCAACAATAATACAAAATTACTCTTTGAGAGCGTACACCGACCAGGAATATAACGTTTTATTAACCATCTCGAACAATGCAAAGGCTGGGCAGATTGGCTTACCCCCTCATCACCAGATACCCCAGATAACTGAAGTACACCAGGAGAAAAAAGGCTCCTTCTATCCGTTTGATCTTGAGGCCCTTGCCCACGACCAGAGCAACCAGGACCAAACTGCTGGCCAGGATGATCATCAGAATATCCACATTGGAAGGTACCTGGAAATCGAGTGGGCGAATGGTGGCACTCAAGCCTAATACCCACAGCAGGTTGAAGATATTGGATCCCACTACGTTGCCGACTGCAATATCTGTGTTGCCTTTGTAGGAGGCGACAACAGAGGTCACCAGCTCGGGTAAGCTGGTGCCTATGGCTACGATGGTCAGTCCGATAAAGGCTTCGCTCATGCCCATGGCAGTGGCCATTTCTATGGCTCCATCCACCACCCATTTACCCCCGATGAACAGCCCGATTGTTCCCGCTCCGATCTGAATGATCTGTTTGGAGGTCACTCCCTTTCCTGTGGCTTCCGGAGACTTGCCCAGGATGGATCGGTCCTGTTTGGCCAGATCGAGTATATAGACCAGAAAGAGCAGGAAGAAGAACAGGATGATGACGCCTTCAGGTCGGTCAATTCCCATGCCTGCTCCCGGATTAAAAAGGGTGGTATTCGCCAGAAATCCGACCAACAGAGC
>ERZ795053.4016-NODE-4016-length-16221-cov-13.321725_pt1 | contig 16221 bp, 17 predicted proteins | sample MGYA00375137_ERZ795053 | MGnify/ENA primary metagenome ERZ795053 (study PRJEB30182, sample SAMN05720284) | activated sludge metagenome | isolation source: Anaerobic digester | place: Hong Kong | collected 2014-12-17 ...
ACTGGCAGCGTCAGCGAGTTCGACGGAGCGGGCCCGGATGGCGGTATCGGCCGTGATCCCGTCGGCCACAAGCGCGGTACGGAACGCGTCGTAGTGCTCGCACAGGTGCTCTCGACTCACACTCTGATGTGTGGTGCGCAGCGCCGTGGCCCAGAGCCCAACTGCCACCGCCACACACGCAGATGCGCTGAGAACAGCCATCAGCCAGGCCCTTCTACTCCTCGTCATGCAGAAGTCCGTCCTCACGGGCTGCTGCCTGCAGTTCAGCCTTCGTGCGCGCGGCTCGGCCGGTGGCCAGATACTTCGCCCGCACCCGGTCGAGGTACTCCTTTGCCGTGTTCTGACTCACCGACATCCGGCGCGCGACGGCCTTGAGTGTCAGCCCCTGCGCGTACAACTGCAGGGCCCGCAGTTCCTGCCCGCTGAGGTCGGGCAACGAAGGGCTGTACATCACCTCGGCGATCTCCCGGGTGAGGATGTAGTTGCCGTTGGCCACCTCACGCAGGAGGTTAAGCAGTGCGTCCGGGTCTGATGCCTTGGACACGTACCCCCCCGCTCCAGCCAGCAGGGCTTCGCGCAACGGCGTCCCGCGGACCACCGCGCTGACCAGCAGTACGGGGATCCCGCGCGCGCTGAACGCCTCAACGGTGTCGGCGGCCCTCGGACCGCCCGGCCCGAGATCGATGTCCAGCAGCACGACGTCCAGCTCTTCGAGATCCATCACCTGCGCAGGATCGACGCCCAGATAGACCACCTGGACAGTAGGTGCATGTTCGGTGAGCCAGGCCCGCAGACCCTCGGCGAACATCAGGTGGTCGTCGATGATGGCCACCCGCATCTGATCCCCGCTCACCTGCCCATTGTGCCAACGGCCCTAACAAAGGCTGTCCCCCGATTCGGTGACACGCCGAGGTGGACCCACCGTCACCACCGGAGCACTCTGTGTCACAGAGGGGGGTGCACTGCGGGGGGGTGCACCCCCTCTTGCGTTTTCCGGACATCACGCCGTAAAGCAGGCGCACAATGGGCGCATGTGCGACACCTTCGTCTCCCTGCCGGACGCAACCGCCGACGGTTCGGTGATCCTCGGCAAGAACAGTGATCGCGAGCCCAATGAGGCCCACGAACTCGCGATGCTCCCCGCGGCCGACCATGACGATGCCACGGTGCGGGCGACGTACATCGACGTCCCGCAGGTGTCCCACACCCACGCCGTCCTGCTGTCCAAGCCGTACTGGATCTGGGGCGCGGAGATGGGCGTCAACGAACACGGTGTGGCGATCGGAAACGAGGCGGTCTTCACCAAGGCCAAGCGTGAGAAGTCGCCCGGGCTGCTCGGGATGGATCTGTTGCGGCTGGGCCTGGAACGTGCCGCGACCGCCGATGAGGCTGTCGACGTCATCACCACGTTGCTGCAGACCCACGGGCAGGGCGGGCAGGCCGGCCACACCCACAAGCTGGTGTACGACAACAGCTTCATCATCAGTGACCGCACGCAGGCGTGGATCCTGGAAACCGTCGGCCGGGATTGGGCCGCCCAGCAGGTCGACCGGACGGCCTCGATCAGCAATGGGCTGACCCTCGGAGAGGTCGACAGGGCCTCGAGGGGGCTGCAGGGAGCGGCAGTCACGTCGCATTCCGATTTCCTCTACACCCGGTTCTCGGACTCCGCAGCACGGCAGTGCCGGACCTCCGACAGCCTCAGTGCAGCGCGCGGCCGCATCGATGTGTCCACGGCGATGCGCCTGTTGCGCGACCACGGGGACGTGGGACCGGCCTGGTCCCCGGCGCAGCGTCTGACCGGCCAGACCGTCTGCGCCCACGCCGGGTTCGGCCCGATCCGCGTGGCCCAGTCCACCGGCTCGATGGTCTCCCACGTGACCGGTGACGACATCACGGTGTGGCTCACCGGGACGTCGGCCCCATGCACGTCGGTGTTCAAGCCGGTGTGGTTCGAGGGCGGACTGCCGACGTCGAAGCCGCCCGGCCGGCAGTTCGATGCCAACACGCTCTGGTGGCGTCATGAGGTGCTGCATCGAGCGACCCTGCGCAACTACCCGGACCGCCACGCCGCCTTCGCCAAACTCCGCGACGACCTCGAGGCGGAGTTCCTGGCAGCCGCCGGGACGACCGGCGACCGGGCGCAGTTCACCGCTGACTGCTTCGCGCAGGCGGCGCGCGCGGAGGACGGTTGGCTGGACACGGTCCGGGCGATCCCGGCCGCCAAACTGCCCACGCTCTATGACCGCGCCTGGCGCAAGTGGGACCGGCTGGCGGGGCTGTCATGAGTTCGGCGGACAAGCAGCGTGCACTGCAGTGGTCCGAGGCGTACGTGTGCCCGGACCGGGTGCGTTTCCTCGGTGCGGCGGGTATCGACCTGGTGATCGGACGGCGCGAGGGCTACCGGATCTGGGACGTGGACGGGCGGGAGTTGATCGACATCCATCTCAACGGTGGGGTGTTCAACCTGGGCCACCGCAATCCGCAGGTCATCGATGCCCTGACCACGGCGCTGACGACCCTGGACATCGGCAACCACCACTTCCCCAGCGTGCAGCGCGCGGAATTGGCCCACCAACTTGTGGAACTCACCCCCGGAATGCAGTACGCGGTCTTCGCCAGCGGTGGCGGTGAGGCGATCGACCTGGCCATCAAGAGCACGCGGCGAGTCACCGGCCGGCGACGGATCATCTCGATCACCGATGCCTATCACGGGCACACCGGCCTGGCACTGGCTGCTGGTGACGAGCAGGCCGCGACTGCGTTCCTGTCCACCGATCCCGACGTGGTCCGGGTGCCGTTCAACGACGTCGACGCACTCGCGCAGGCGCTGCGGGAGCCGGCGGCCGCCGTCATCCTCGAGACCGTGCCCGCCACCGCCGGCTTCCCACGTCCCTCCGATGACTACTTGCCCGCCGTGCGCCGACTGTGCGACGAGGCCGATGCTCTGTACATCGCCGACGAGGTGCAGACCGGACTCGGCCGCAGTGGGCGGATGTGGGGTGTGGAGTTGTTCGGGGTGGTGCCCGACATCCTGGTCACGGGCAAGGGACTGTCGGGAGGGATCTACCCGATCGCGGCAACCATGCTCAACGAGCGCGCCGGTCAGTGGCTGCAGACCGACGGCTGGGGGCACGTCTCGACGTTCGGAGGGGCCGAACTCGGATGCCGGGTCGCGGCGCGGGTGCTGGATCTGACCCAACAGGCCCTGCCCGGGCTGCCCATCGACGCGTGGGCACAGGGCTTCGCCGATCTGAAGACGGCATTCCCCGAGTGGGTCGTGGAGATCCGGCAGACGGGTCTGATCATCGGCGTGAAGTTCGCCAACGAGATGGGCGGGATGCTCATGACCAGGCTGCTGTTCGATCAGGGCGTGTGGGCCATGTTCGCCGGGTTCGACCGGTCTGTCCTACAGGTCAAGCCGGGGTTGCTGATGGGTGACGCTGATCGCCAGCAGGTGCTCGAGGCGTTCCACCGCGCGTGCGCCGCGGCGGTGGCGCTGTGAGACAGATCCTCGAACGACTCGAAGCCGACCTCGATCCTGCGGACCCGCACGATGTGACGGTCCTGGCCTACGGCGAGATCTCCGCGGCGCTGCTGGTTCCGGGCCTCGAAGGCCGTGTGTGCAAGCGCATGTCCGGCTTCGCCGACCACGCGATGGCCGCGCAGTACTGCGAGTTGGTGACCGACTACGTAGCTGTTCTGCGGGACAACGGCGTACGTGTGGTGGACACCGAGGTCGTTCTGCTCGACCGTCCGAGCCGGCCGCCGGTGGTCTACCTCGTGCAACCTCTGGTCGGGGATCTGGGCAATCAGATCCTGCACACCGCCTCCGACGCGGAGTTGACCGGTTCGATCCACACGGTGCTCGACCGCGTGTGGGAGCTTCATCAGCGCACCGCCTCCCCGGAGGTCGCCATCGATGCGCAGTTGTCCAACTGGTCATTCACCGACCCCGATGATCCGGTGCTGCTGGACGTGGGGACTCCATTCGTGCGCGTGGCGGGCAGGCACGTTTTCGACCAGGAGATCCTGCTGTCGGCCGTGCCGCCGGGGATCCGCGCCTACTACCGGCGCAAGGGCACAGCTTCGGAGTACATGGACGATTACTTCGAACCCCGCCTGGTCGCTGTGGACATGCTCGGGAACTTCATCAAGGAAGGTGCCGTGCCGCGCCTGCCAGAGGGAATCGTCGCCGCCAATGACTGGCTGTCCGCACACGACCTCGCGCCGATCGAGCGCGCGCAGGTGGATGACTACTACAAGGAGGATGCCGCGACGCTGGAACTGTTCCTGCGGGTGCGCCGCCTCGACCGGGCGGCCAAGCGAATCCTGCGGCGCGACTACGACTTCATCCTCCCCGGGAGGGTGAAGCGCTGACAGGACGGGGCTGCGTGGCCGTCGAGTTCCACCGGGCCCTGCGGGTCACACAGTGCGCAAGTAGCCTTGCCACGTGCGCGGATTCGATCGGCGGCTGCTGACCTACGCCCGATCCACGCGCGCCTTCCTCATCGCCAGTGTCGCGGTACAAGCGTTCCAAGCCGTACTCATCGTCGTGCAGGCGTTGCTGATCGCGACGATCATCGTGCAGGCCTTCACCGAGGGCGCGACGCTGCAGGATGTCATGCCCCGGATCGTGCAGTTGGCGGTGGTCTTCGGGCTGCGCGCGCTCACCGCGTTCGTTGCCGAATGGCTTGCGCACCGTACGGCTGCCACCGCGATGAGTGAGCTGCGGATGGTCGCCTGGCGGCACATGATGGGCATGGGTCCGGCCTGGCTGGCCAACCAGCGAACCGGAGAGTTGGCGCAGCTGCTGGTGCGTGGTATCGGCGGGCTCGAGGCCTACTACGCCCGGTACCTTCCGCAGCTGGTGCTGGCGGTGGTCGTGCCCCTGATCGTCGGGGTCGCGATCCTCACCCAGGACCTTCTGGCGGCAGTGATCGTCGCGTTGACGGTGCCGCTGATCCCCGTGTTCATGATCCTCGTCGGGTGGGTGAGCCAGAGCCGGGTCGACCGCCAGTGGCGGTGGTTGTCCGTGCTCGGCAACCACTTCCTCGACGTGGTCGAGGGCCTGCCGACCCTCAAGGCGTTCAACCGTGCGCAGCACCAGGTCGGACAGATCCGCCGGGTCGGCGACGAGCACCGGCACGCGACCATGGGCGTCCTGCGGATCACCTTCCTGTCCGCACTGGTCCTCGAGCTGCTGTCGACCCTGTCCGTCGCGCTGATCGCGGTGTCCATCGGAGTGCGCCTCGTGCACGGCGACATGACGCTGATGGCGGGGCTGTCGGTGCTGATCATGGCGCCCGAGGTCTACCTGCCCCTGCGAATGGTCGGCCAGCACTTCCACGCCGCGGCCGAGGGCGCTGACGCCGCCGATCGCGTGTTCAGCATCATGGCGCAGGAGCCGCCGGCGACGGGGACGGACGAACTGGTCACCGCCGATGCGGACCTGAGTCTGCGTGACGTGACTCTGGCCTACGGCGACGAACCCGTGGTCACCGGGTTGTCGGCCACCATCCCGGCGGGACGCATCACCGTCATCAACGGGCCGTCAGGGGCGGGCAAGACGACCGTGCTCAACGCGCTGCTCGGTTTCCTGCCGCCGCGCAACGGTGAGGTGCTGATCGGCGGTCAGGACCTCGCCCACGTCGACGTGCGGCAGTGGTGGGCGCACCTGGCATGGGTTCCGCAGTCCCCGCAGTTGCTGCCCACCACCCTTCGGGAGAACCTCACGCTCGGCCTCGACGCGGACGTCCGGGACGTCCTCGCACAGACCCGTCTCGCACCGTGGGTCGCTCAGCTCCCGGACGGACTGGACACCGTTGTGGGGGAGGGTGGGCGACCCGTTTCGGTCGGTCAGGCGCGGCGGATCGCCCTGGCTCGGGCGTTGCTTCGGAACGCGCGGGTGCTCATGCTCGACGAGCCGACCGCTGGGGTCGACCCCGAGTCCGAGGCCGCGATCATCGACGTCCTTCGGGAGGTCGACGCCACAGTGGTCGTGGTCGGTCACCGGTCGGCCATCAACGCGATCGCCGACCACACGGTGAACGTGGGGGTGGTGGTGTGATCCTGCACGATCCCGCGGTCGCCCGGCTGCGGCAGATCTACCGGCCGGCCTCCGGACGGTTGTGGCTGGCGGCCGTTCTCGGTGCACTGGCTCTCGGCTGTTCCGTGGGCCTGATCGCCGCGAGTGCCTGGCTGATCTCGCGTGCCTGGGAACAGCCGCCGATCCTGTTCCTGCAGGTCGCTGTGGTGAGTGTCAGGGCATTCGGCATTGGTCGTGGCGTGTTCCGGTACGCCGAGCGGCTGGTCAGTCACCAGGCGGCGTTCCGGTCGCTGGTGGACCTACGGGTGGCGTTGTACGAGCGATTGATCCCTCTGGCACCGGCGGGCCTGCCGGCGTTCAAGCGCGGAGATCTGCTGCGCCGCATGGTCGATGACGTGGAGGCAATGTCCGACCTGAGTCTGCGTGTGATGCTGCCGATCTTTTCGGCGATCCTCGTGGGCACCGGTTCGGTCATCCTGTGCGCGTGGCTGCTGCCCACGGCGGGAGCGGTCATGGCGGTGATGTTGCTGCTGGGCGGTATCGCCGTGCCCGCAGTGATCATCTGGTCCTCCGGCCGGGGCCAGGCCGTGCAGGCGCCGCTACAGGCGGAACTGTCGTCCGAAGTGCTCACCGCGCTGCACGCCGGTCCGGAACTGATGGTGCTCGGTGCTGATGACGACTACGCGCGGCGCATCGAGGACGTTGACAGCCGACTCACATCCGCTCTCCGCAAGACCGCAGTGGGCTCTGCGCTCTCGTCGGCTCTCGGGATCCTGATCCAGGGTGCGGCCGTGCTCGCCATGATTCTGGTCGCAGTGCCGGCCGTGCGGGATGGCGACCTGAGCGGGGTCAACCTCGCGGTACTCGTGCTGTTGCCGCTGGCAGCCTATGAAGCGGTGGCGGTGCTGGCGCCGTCGGCTCTGGCAGCGATCCGCGTGCGCGCCGCCGCCGGGCGACTGGTGGAGATCCTGGAGGCGCAGCCGCCGGTCCATGAGCCGCAGGCGCCACGGTCCGGTGAGGGGACGACCATCGAGGTTCGCGACCTCAGTGCGCAATACCCGACCGGGCCGGTGGCCGTGCGCGACGTGACCTTCGACCTGGCGCAGGGCCGACGCATCGGGCTGGTCGGTGAGTCCGGATCGGGCAAGTCCACAGTCCTCAACGTGCTGGCCGCCTACCTCGGCTACCGCGGACAGGCACATCTCGGCGCCGTCGAGATCGCCGATCAGTCGGGTGACCACGTGCGCCGGCAGGTGTTGTGGACCCCACAGATCCCGCATGTGTTCGATGCGGACGTGGCAGCGAATCTGCGGATGGCCAAGCCGGACGCCACGGACGAGGAACTCCAGGCCGCCCTCGACGCGGTGGGCCTGCCATTGGGTCTGGACCGGGCTGTGGGCCAGCACGGTGCGACCCTGTCCGGCGGAGAGCGCCAGCGCCTCGGGCTGGCGCGGGCGGTGCTGGCCGAGCACCCTGTGCTGCTGCTCGATGAACCCACCGAGCACCTCGACCCGCCGACTGCCGCAGGCGTGCTCGCCACGATCGAACAGGTCAGCGCCGGGCGCTCGTTGGTGGTCGTGACGCACCGGCCGATCGAGTGGCTCGACGACCACGTCGAGGTGCGGGTTCCGTGAAACCGCTGGCGCAGATCATCGATCCGGGGTGGGCAACAGCGCTGGCACCGGTCGAGCCGCAGATCCGGGCGATGGGCGAGTTCCTACGGTCGCAGCCCGCGTACCTGCCCGCCGGTGCCGACGTGCTGCGCGCCTTCACCTATCCGTTCGATGCTGCCGAAGTGTTGATCGTGGGCCAGGACCCCTATCCCACGCCCGGGCACCCCATCGGTCTGAGTTTCGCGGTGGCCCCCGAGGTGCGACCGCTTCCGCCGAGTCTGGTGAACATTTTCACCGAGTTGGTGTCGGATCTCGGGGTGCCGGAGCCGTCCAACGGTGACCTGCGGCCCTGGGCGCAGCGCGGGGTGGTCCTGCTCAACAGGGTGCTCACAGTTGCGCCGGGCAGATCCGCCTCGCACCGGGGGAAGGGGTGGGAACCGATCACCGAACATGCGATCCGCGCCCTGGCCGCCCGCGAGAAGCCGTTGGTGGCGATCCTGTGGGGACGCGACGCGCAGACCCTCACGCCGATCCTGCGCGACCACGGTGTGCCGGTGCTGACCAGCGCGCACCCGAGTCCGCTGTCGGCCCATCGCGGGTTCTTCGGGTCGCGGCCCTTCAGCCGGGCCAACGCCGCCCTGATCGCGCAGGGCGGCGTGGCCATCGACTGGTCGCTGCCCTGACGTCGGAAGACACATCCGAGAGCAGTCCGTGATCTATTTGCCGTCCACCGGCTCCACAGGGCTCACGGATCTCCGAAGTGCTCACGGATGTTCAACGCCGGTCCGGGTCAACATCTGCTCAAGGTCGGCCACAGTTCGCGCGCTGCGGCCGTCGGGCGCGCTACCGTCAGGTGCTCCCGACGAGAGGAAACCCATGAGCGAGAACGACAACATCGAGGTCGTCGAGGCGGTCACCGCCGAGGTGACAGAAGACGGCGACATCGTGGCGGAGGACATCGTCGCAGCCATCGACACCGAGACCGGCGAGGCGATCATCGATGACGTCGTGGCGGTGGAGGCCGCCGACGGCAGCACGTTCGTCGAGGAGACCGTGACCGCGATCGACGCCGAAGGCAACGAGACCCTGTTGGCCGACGTGATCGAGGAGACCGAGGCCGAGTAGGGCTTCGCAGCGATCTAGACTATTCCCGGATCCGTTCGAGGGTCCTGCACACTTACAAGGAGTTACTGTATGGACGGCTCTGTATTCCAGGCCATTTTGCTCGCCTTCCTCTTCATGGCGTACCTCATTCTGGTGTTCGTCATCGTCGGGGACCTCATGCGTGACCACAAACTCAGCGGCTGGTGGAAGGCGGTCTGGATCATCGCCCTGATCCTGATCCCGTGGCTCACCGGCTTGATCTACATCATCGTGCGCGGCAAGGGTATGGCCGAGCGCTCGGCTGCCCAGGCCGCCGAGATCCAGAAGGCCCAGGCGGACTACATCAAGCAGGTGTCCGGCAACGCCGACCCGGCAACCCAGATCGCGAACGCCAAGAAGTTGCACGACGAGGGCGTCATCAACGACCAGGAGTTCGAGGAGCTGAAGGCCAAGGCCCTGGCTTCCTGACCGTACCCGAAACGCCCCTCGCCGACTGGTGAGGGGCGTTTCGCGTACCCAACTGGTTGACGGCAGGGGTCCGCCAACCAGTTACACGCCGACGGTGGCCACGAAGGTACCGTTCTCACGGCGCGTCGCGTACCGAACTGGTTGGCCGGGGGTGCTCCTCAACCACTTCTGTACGCCTGGGACCGGAAGCCGACTCCGGCCACTACCGCACCCACGACGCACAGGAGCGCCGAGATCAGCATCGCCCGACCGTAGCCCGGGTCGAGCCCGTCACCACCGACCCCGATCCCCGCCAGGGCAGGCAGGACGGCGATCGCGATGAGTCCGGCGATCCGGGCCACGGCGTTGTTCACCCCCGACGCCGTACCCGAAAGACCCGGGCCCACGTCGAGCAGCGCCGCCGTGGTGACGGGCGCGACCACGAGCACCAGGCCCACGGCGAACACCAGCAGCCCGGGCAGGACGGACGCGGGGTAGGAATCGCCAGGACCGATCAGGCTCAACCACGCCAGCCCGGCGGCCATGATCACCGGTCCGGCAACCAAGAACCAGCGCGGGCCGAAGCGGCTGACCAGTGCGCCGACCCGCGCGGAACCCAGGGCCAGCAGGATCGTGATCGGCAGACCCGCGGCGCCGGCGGCCAACGCCGAGAACCCCATCTGGATCTGCAGGTACACGGTGAGCAGGAAGGTGGACGCGCTCAACGCGCCGTAGACCACGAACGTCACCAGGTTCGCCACGCTGAAGGTCCGGATGGCGAAAATGCTCAGCGGAAGCATGGGCGCCGGGCTGCGGTGCTCGACGACCAGGAACACCGCCAGCAGGGCGAGGCCCGCAGCCACCAGCAACCACGCAACACCGCCGAGCCGGTTGATCTCGATCAGCGGTCCGACGACCAATCCCAGGCCCACAGTGGCCAGCGCGGCCCCGAGCAGATCCAGTTGCCCCAACAAGCGAGCGTTGCCGCGACTCCCGGCACTGGCAGGCACCGCGCGCGCCAGCCACATGGCCAGTGCTGCCAGGGGAAGGTTGATCAGGAAGGCCAGTCGCCAGCCGACCGGGAAGGCGTCCACCAGCGAACCCCCGACGAAGGGCCCGAGCGCGGTGAAGATTCCGGACAACCCCGACCAGGCGCCGATCGCGCGACCGCGGTCGTCGCCGGAGAACTCGGAGTTGAGCAGGGCCAACGACGTGGGCACCATCAGTGCGGCGCAGGCGCCTTGCACCATGCGGGCGATCACCAGAGCCGGCATGGTGGGCGCGAGTCCGCACACAGCACTTGCGAGCGCGAATCCGACGATGCCGATCAGGAAGACGCGTCGCTTGCCGATCAGGTCCCCGAGTGACCCGCCGACCAGCACGAGCGCGCCCAGCGTGAGCAGGTAACCGTCGAGCACCCATTGCATGCCGGAGAAGCCGCCGCCGAGGTCCTCGGTGATGTGTGGCGCGGCGACGGTGACGATGGTGGAGTCGAGGAACGCCATGCCGGATGCGACGACACTGGCCGCGAGCGCCCGGCGGCCCTGACCTGAGGCCAGGGTGAGAGACATGCCCCAACACTAGGGCGCGGCTAGGGGACACGAGTCGGATGTGGCGCACGTCTCGGCGACGCAAAGGGACGGGCGCGACGGTCACCCCTGCACCGGGTGTCACCATGGAGCCATGGCCGACCGACCGGGGCGCAGCGGCGCACTCTTCGATGAACTCGAGCGCTGGAGCAATCTGGGTCTCGGCATGGCCGCTTTGGCCTCCGGCTACACGCGATCCCGACTCGTGGCCGACGAGCAGGCGTCGACCGGTGAGACGGACGTCGTCACCCTCGCGGATCTGCTCGCCGTGCTGCCCGGTGCCGCAGCTTCGATGGCAGCCGCCGCGCAAGCTGCGATCTTCGATGCTGTCGCCGCAGTTGAGGAGCTGTTGAACCAAGCGTCCGCCGCCGCCTCGCAGGTGGAGTTCACGGGTCGCCCGATGCGCGCGCTGCACGCATGGTTGACCGGTCTCGACCGGCAGTTCCGCGACAAACAGGCCGAGCGTGCGGAGACCGCCGCTGCGTTCCTTGCCACTGTCGGCCCCGAGACGACCGCGGAACTGCTGTCGCGCGTTGACATGAACATGGTGCTCAGCGAGGTCGACATGGACGCGCTGGTGGATCGTGTGACCTTGGAGAAGGTGCTTGAGAAGGTCGACTTCAACTCCGTGGTCGCCGACGCACTCACGCAGATCGATGCAACGGATCTCACGGGCGTGCTGGCGACGAACACGGTGGATTCGATCCGGACGCTGCCCGGCGCCGCGACCCGGATGGCCGGCCGGGTTGTGCGCCGGCCCGGTTCCTGATGCGCGCCCTGGTCCAGCGGGCCGACGGCGCGTCGGTGAGCATCCACGGTGACGTGGCCGGTTCCTTCGACGGCCCGGGCCTGGTGGTGCTGGTGGGCGTCACGCACACCGACACTCCCGAGCTCGCGACGCGGCTTGCCGCGAAGGTGTGGGGCGCCCGGCTGTTCGACCGGGATCGCCTGCCGTCGGTGTGTGTACCACCGGGTGGACCCGCCGAGCTGTCGGCCTCCGACGTCGGCTTGCCGCTGCTGGTGATCAGCCAGTTCACGCTCTACGCCAACACCGGCAAAGGCCGCCGCCCGACCTGGGACGCTGCCGCCCCCGGGCCCGTCGCGGAACCTCTCGTGGAGGCGTTCGTCGGCGCGCTGCGCAGCGCGGGGGCACACGTGGAGACGGGCCGGTTCGGCGCCGACATGCAAGTCCGGTTGACCAACGACGGGCCGATCACCGTCCTGTTCGAGGTCTGAGGCACTAGCCTGAGCCGCGTGTACGACGCTCCGATCCGCGAGGTGAGCGGGGCGTGCTTCGCCGGGGACCGCTTGGTGCTGGTGGGTGATGCTGAGCCCGTGGTGGCGTGGACGACCTGGACCGCCGGGCCCGGGCCGTGGGAGACGCTGGACGTGGCCACCTTGTCCGGCGCCCCGGCCGACACCGGTCAGTTCGAGGCGGTCGAGTACCTGCGCGACGACACCGTGGTGATCCTGTGCGAGGAGCCCGCGCTGCTCGTCGCGGTCGACCTGCGCCGGCGCAGCATCGTCGGCTCCTGGCATCTGGAGGTGGATCTGAAGGGTCTTGCCAAGCCCTGGCGCAAGGATCCCAACTCGCACGGCGAAGGCTTCTTCTTCGGCCCGGACAGACTGTTCGTGGTCAAGGAGAAGAAGCCGGCGGCGATCCTGGAGTTCGGGCTCGCCGGGCAGGACAGCGTGGGGACGCCGGTGCCCGGGACGTGGGAGCCACCGGAGGACGGCGTGCTCACCGCTCTGGCATGGAGCGAACTAGACCTCGACGACGTCAGTGATGTCTGCGTGGTGGGCCGGGACGTCTGGCTGCTCAGCGACAAGGCCAGGTGCCTGCAGCCACTCGGCGGCTCGCCGATTCCGCTGCCCGAGCACATCGAGAAGCCGGAGGGGTTGGCCCGCACACCGCAGGGTTGGTGGCTGGTGGCGGTGGACAACCGGGACGGCGCGGGGGCATTGTTCGTGCTGGACCGGGCTGGTCAAGACCGCCTCTCGGGAGAATGATGGACCTGTTCAGGTGGTTCGGATGGCCGTTCCGCCGCGACCAGGAGACTGACGTGAGTGAGCCAGAGGACGTCCCCACCAAGGACGAGTTCCTCACGCCCCGCGCTCGTTTCCAGGGCGAATTCACACCCGCGAACCTGGCTTTCGACTCGAACCTGCAGGAGTTCGCCCAACGGGTTGCGTACATCTGTGGCCTCGAGACCGCCGGAAAGATCACACCCAATGCCGCACACGCGCAGATCCGCGACCTGTACGAGGAACTCGCACGCACCCACGAGGGACTCGGGATCGGGGAGCCGGAGCAGTGAAACCCGGCCCCCCTTCGACAAGTCCCATGCTGTGTGCCACACTTCTGCACAACGCAGGAAGGAGGACCACGACGATGAGCACCCGGCAGATGTGTATGTGTCGAATGATCTCCATCGCCGGGGCCTGAGCGACGTCTTTTTGCGTTCCCCGGCGAATAGTCCGGGGCTTTTCCTTTTGGTGCGGTGAGCGCCCGGACTCAACATCCGGCACCGAACACATCCCAGACCTGAGAAAAGGAAAATCATGAGCGACGCCTGGTCCTTCGAAACCAAGCAGATCCACGCAGGACAGACACCCGACGAGACCACCAACGCGCGGGCCCTGCCGATCTACCAGACCACCAGCTACACCTTCAACGACACCACCCACGCCGCGAACCTGTTCGCCCTCAAGGAACTCGGCAATATCTACACGCGGATCATGAACCCCACGCAGGCCACCGTGGAGGACCGGATCGCGGCCCTCGAAGGCGGCGTCGGCGCGCTGCTGGTCTCGAGCGGCCAGGCTGCGGAGACGCTGGCCATCCTCAACGTCGCGGAGGCCGGCGACCACATCGTCTCCAGTCCCAGCCTGTACGGCGGCACGTACAACCTGTTCCACTACACGCTGCCCAAGTTGGGCATCGAGGTGAGTTTCGTGGCGGACCCGGACGACCCGCAGGCCTGGCGCGATGCGATCAAGCCGAACACCAAGGCCTTCTTCGGGGAGAGCATCTCGAACCCCAAGAACGACATCCTCGACATCGAGGCCGTCGCGGCGGTGGCCCACGAGTTCGGCGTGCCACTCATCGTGGACAACACGGTGGCCACGCCGTATCTGGTGCAGCCCCTGAAGTGGGGTGCCGACATCGTCGTGCACTCCGCGACCAAGTACATCGGCGGTCACGGCACGGCGGTCGCCGGCGTCATCGTGGACGGCGGGACGTTCGACTATGCGCAGTACCCCGAGCGCTTCCCCAACTACAACGAGCCCGACCCGAGCTATCACGGACTGGTGTATGCGCGCGACCTCGGCGTGGGTTCGCAGTTCGGTGCCAACCTCTCGTTCATCCTCAAGGCCCGCGTGCAGTTGCTGCGTGACCTCGGTGCCGCGGTGGCGCCGTTCAATGCGTGGCTGCTGTCCCAGGGACTGGAGACGCTGAGCCTGCGGGTGGAGCGCCACGTGCAGAACGCGCAGGCGGTGGCCGAGTGGCTGACCACCCGCGACGAGGTGGAGAAGGTCAACTACGCGGGTCTGGAGACGAGCCCCTGGTACGAGACCGGCCGCAAGTATGCGCCCAACGGCACCGGTGCTGTGCTCTCCTTCGAGATCGTCGGCGGTGTGGAAGCGGGCAAGGCCTTCGTAGAGGCGCTCGAACTGCACAGCCACGTCGCCAACATCGGGGACGTGCGCAGCCTGGTCATCCACCCCGCGTCGACCACGCACTCGCAGTTGAGCCCGGAGGAGCAGCTGGCTGCCGGGGTCACGCCGGGGCTGGTGCGACTGGCGGTAGGGATCGAGAACATCAACGACATCCTGGCGGACCTCGACGCCGGCTTCCGCGCCGCGAAGCAGGCCTGAACGATGAGCACCTCCGGTGGATGGCGCGAGGGTGATCCCGTCGGCTGGCGGCAGTTCGCCGACCTGGGGCCGATGGAGCTCGACCTCGGCGGCCGTCTGCCGGAGGTGCGCGTCGCCTACGAGACCTGGGGGACCTACAACGGCAACAACGCGGTGCTGGTGCAGCATGCGTTGACCGGTGACGCCCACGCTGCCGGACCCGCCGGACATGGGCAGCAGACCGCCGGGTGGTGGGACGCACTGATCGGCCCGGGCAAGGCCATCGACACCCGGCGCTGGTTCGTCCTGTCATCCAACGTCCTCGGCGGCTGTCAGGGGACCACCGGCCCGTCGAGTCTCGCGCCCGACCGCCGCGCCTTCGGTTCGCGCTGGCCCCGCATCACCATCCGCGACCAGGTCGCCGTCGAGGTGGCACTGGCAGATGCCTTGGGCATCGAGCACTTCACCGCTGTGATGGGCGGATCGATGGGTGGCATGCGAACCCTTGAGTGGGTGGTGCAGCAGCCGGAACGCGTGGGTACGGCCCTTGTGATGGCGACGTCGGCCTCCGCCACCGCCGACCAGATCGCCACGCAGAACGTTCAGATCCAGGCGATCCAGGCCGATCCGGCCTGGCAGGGCGGGGACTACTACGACACCGGTCAGGCGCCGCTGGTCGGGATGGGTGTGGCGCGGCGCATCGCCCACCTCACCTACCGCACCGAGCGCGAACTCGCGGCGCGCTTCGGCCGCGACCACCAGCTCGGCGAGGACGCCCTGGCCGACGGACGGTTCGCCGTGCAGTCCTACCTCGACCATCAGGCCGACAAGCTCAGCAGGCGCTTCGACCCGGGCACGTACGTCTGCCTGTCGGACGCCATGAGCCTTCACGACGTGTACCGGGACCGCGGCCCCGACGTGCTGCGGCGGGTGGAGGTTCCGACCCGGGTCGTGGGCATCACCTCCGACCGGCTCTACCCGCTGTATCTACAGCAACAGCTCGCCGACGAGCTCGGCGTCGATCTCGACGTGGTCGACTCCCCGTTCGGGCATGACGGTTTCCTGCTCGAGGACGACGAGATCGGCCGGGTGGTCTCAGATCTGCTGGCACCGCAGGCGACCCCCTGCTGATGGCTGAGCCGAAGACCCGTCCCACAGACGCCAGCGTCGACGCTTTCCTGGACGCGGCGACTCCGGCGCAGCGGCGCATGGACGGGTTCGCCCTGTTGGAGATCATGCGTGAGATCACCGGCGAGGAACCCGTGATGTGGGGGCCGAGCATCGTGGGCTTCGGCTCCCGGCCCCTGGTGTACGCCTCCGGCCGGGAGGTCGACTGGCCCGTGGCGGCTTTCAGCCCCCGCAAGGCGAGCCTGGTTCTCTACATCGATCACGACGATGAGCTGCTTGCTCGACTCGCAAACACAAACTCGGCAAGGGGTGCCTCTACATCACCAAACTCGCCGACGTTGACGAAGAGGTGCTCCGCGAGTTGATCATGCGGTCGGTCACATAACCGTAGGACCAGTGGCGGGTTGTCCACAGATGTTGTCGCTGTCGGTTT
>ERZ795053.4018-NODE-4018-length-16221-cov-6.441544_pt1 | contig 16221 bp, 15 predicted proteins | sample MGYA00375137_ERZ795053 | MGnify/ENA primary metagenome ERZ795053 (study PRJEB30182, sample SAMN05720284) | activated sludge metagenome | isolation source: Anaerobic digester | place: Hong Kong | collected 2014-12-17 ...
GCGCTGCAACCCATTGCTACCGCCCTCTTCGCGAACTCGCCCTTCACCGAGGGCAAGGCCAACGGCTTCGCCAGCTACAGGAGCCACATCTGGACCGACACGGACCCCGACCGCTGCGGCATCCTGCCCTTCGTCTTCGAGCCGGGCATGGGCTTCGAGCGCTATGTCGATCACGTGCTCGACGTGCCCATGTACTTCGTCTATCGCGACGGCACCTATATCGACGCCGCGGGCCAGTCCTTTCGCGACTTCCTCGAGGGTCGCCTGCCGGCCTTGCCGGGCGAGAAGCCCACGATGAGCGACTGGGCAGATCACCTGACGACCCTCTTTCCCGAGGTGCGGCTCAAGCGCTTCCTCGAGATGCGCGGCGCCGATGGGGGCCCCTGGCGCCAGCTCTGCGGCCTGCCGGCGCTCTGGGTCGGCCTGCTCTACGACCGGACGGCGCTCGAAGCCGCCTGGGACCTCTGCAGGGACTGGTCCATCGCGGAGCACCAGCAGCTCCGCGACATGACGCCCCGGCTCGGCATGCGGACCCCGTTCCGCGGCGGCACCGTCCAGGACCTGGCGCTCCGGACCATGGAGATCGCCGAGGCCGGGCTCGCCGCCAGGAACGTCATGGACTGGGACGGCCGCGACGAGCGCAAGTACCTCCACGCGCTCTGGGAGATCGCCAAGTCCGGCATCACCCCGGCCGACGAGAAGCTCGCCCGGTTCCTGGGCGAATGGCAGGGCTCGGTCGATCAGGTCTTTTCGGGGTATGCCTACTGAGCGGCGCCATTGTTGGCAGAGAATATTCCTATCAGAGCTCGACCCTGAAGGCAAGCCCGGCTTCGGTTCGTTCGGCAATATTCGGGTCTCGGGTTCGCTCGACCGGTGGCTCGGTCTCTGAAAGGCGCAAAAAGCCGAGCCGGATCAACAACTTGCGCGCCCTTGGGTTCGTTGGCCCGGCGTTGGGTTCGTTCGTCGATTCCTTGGGTTCGCTCGTCGAATCCGTGGGTTCGATCGTCGATTTGCCGGGTTCGATCGTCGGAAAATGTTGCGGCAGATGCGCCAACCCGGCCGAAATGTTGCGTTTTCTGCGACATCCGGGTGGCGAATGTAGCGATTCCTGCAACATGCGGGGGGTGGATGTTGCAGAAATTGCGACAACCCAAGGAAAATGTCGCGGTATGCGCAACAACCCGGCGCCGGTCGGCAAGGAAGAGGCGCGCCTGGCGACGCGCCTCGAAAGCCTACGCGATGCCGAGCATCAGCAGGACCTGCAGGATGGCGGCGATCGCGCTGATGGCCGCGAAGACCACCATGACGATGTCGATAGTCCGCATGGACTGACTCCCCGGGCGCCTGGGGGGCCACACAGAATTCTATCGCGGTTGGTTGGCTGGCCGTTGGGCGGCCAGACTTGTCGATAAAATACCAGTCGGGACTCGAGCGCGCCCTCACTCGCGTCCGTCGCCATTATGCATCTCGAGCATGTTCGAGCGCAAGGCGAGGACCGACTCGGCGAACGGTCGATTGGATCTCGTGGACCGGAAAGCCGAGCGGCCAATCGAGTTTTGTGGACCCGAAAATCCGAAGAAGGGAAGCGTCCCGCATCGGAGGCGTGCTCAGTATCCACGCGACTGCGGTTGGTTCGTTTGGGAGGCGAACATGTAGCCGATGCCCCGAATTGTCTTGATGAAGCGAGTGTCGCGTGCATCGTCGTGCAACTTGCGCCGAATTTTGGCGATCATTACATCGATGCTGCGGTCATAGGGGGTCCAGTGTCTGTCAGCGATGATGTCGAGGATCTGGTCGCGCGAGAGAATTCGTCCGCGCCGTTCGACCAGGGCGTGCAGGATCTGGAACTCCCGGCCGGTCAGCCGGATCTGCTCGTTGTCCGGCGACCAGAGCGAGTGTCCGTCCGAATCGAGCCGCCAGCCGAAAAAGCTCATGCCCACCGGAGGCTCGCGCCCGGCCGGCGGCGGCGCCGCGACGTACCTGGCGAGACGTCGCATGAGAGCCCGCATCCGCGCCAGGAGCTCGCACGGCTCGTAGGGCTTGCCGATGAAGTCGTCCGCACCCAGCTCGAGACAAGCGATCCTGTCCGCGGTGGTGGCGTTGGTGGACAGGGCGATGATGGGAAAGCCGAAACCGGTGTGCAGATAGCGCAGGACGGCCAGACCGTCCTCGCCGGCCGAAAAGCCAGGGTCGAGGAGCGCGAGGTCGAATCGCTCCTCCGCCAGCTTCCGCCGCATCACTGCTCCCTGGTGAGCCGTGACGACGACATGCCCCTGACCTGTCAGATACCTCTCGGCGAGCTGGCACGATGAAAGGTCATCGTCCACGACGAGAATACGGTATCTGTGATCGCAACCCGACATGAATATCACGCTAGCCGCCAGGCTGGAATCAGTCGAGTCGGAAAGATGTCGCCCTCGAAGAGGGCCCTCCGTTTTGCCAGCAGCCCCCTTGATCCTGCAATCTAAAGCAACGTCAGGTTGAGCCTTTTTTCAAAATTCTATTTCGAGGCGATGACCGCTTCGCCGTGACCAGAAGTGCAGAGTCGTCGGTTACAAAAGTTTACAATAGCGGGCTCCTTCGACACATGGAAATTACGTTCGTTGGCTAGCCTTGGAGCCTGTCCGAGAAGTTCTCGAATGCTCGGAGTAGTCCGACGAGATACGAGCAGGGTCGAGATCGACGGCTTGAAAAACTTGCAAAAGCGGAGGAAAATCGATGCCGAAAACCGTGTTCTCGGTCGATCTCAACAAGGCCCCTGAAGATCATGCGATCAAGACCCATAATCGCTGGCATCCGGATATCCCGATGGTCGAGATGTTCAAGCCAGGCGACGTCTTTCGAGTCGAATGTCACGATTGGACAGGTGGGCAGATCGGCAACAACGACAGCGCCAACGATGTTCGTGACGTCGATCTGACCCGCGTTCACTATTTGAGCGGCCCGTTCGGCGTGCAGGGTGCCGAGCCGGGCGATCTTCTGGTCGTCGACATTCTCGACATCGGTCCCCTGCCCGATTCCGAGTGGGGCTTCAACGGCGTGTTCGCCAAGGAGAACGGCGGCGGCTTCCTGACCGAGCACTATCCGCAGGCGAGCAAGTCCTGCTGGGATTTCCATGGCATATACACCACGTCGCGGCACATCCCGCGCGTCCGTTACCCGGGCATCACCCATCCCGGTCTGATCGGCTGTCTGCCCGATCATGCGCTGCTCGCCGAGGCCAACCGCCGCGAGGCCGAGCTCGTCTCGAGCGATTCCGGCCGGGTGCCGCCACTGGCCGCCTTGCCCTATGCGGACACGGCGTTGATGGGTCAGATGACGGGTGAAGCGGCCAAGAAAGCCGCCAAGGAAGCCTGGCGCACCGTGCCGCCACGCGAGCACGGCGGCAATTGCGACATCAAGAATCTCTCGCGCGGCTCGAAGGTCTATTTCCCCGTCTACGTAAAGGGCGGCGGGCTTTCCATGGGCGACATCCATTTTTCCCAGGGTGACGGCGAAATCACCTTCTGCGGCGCGATCGAGATGGCGGGCTGGATCGACATCGGTGTCGACATCATCAAGGGCGGTGTCGCGAAGTACGGCATCATCAATCCCGTCTTCAAGCCGAGCCCGGTGGACCCGCACTTCGACGACTATCTGATCTTCGAGGGCATATCGGTCGACGAGCACACCGGAGAGCAATATTACCTCGATGCACATGTCGCCTATCGACGTGCCTGCCTGAACGCCATCGAATACCTCAAGAAGTTCGGCTTCTCCGGCGAGCAGGCCTACATGATCCTGGGGACGGCACCGGTCGAAGGGCGCATTTCCGGCATCGTCGACATCCCCAACGTCTGCGCCACCCTGGCCATACCGACGGGCATTTTCGACTTCGACATCAACCCGTCCTCCACCGGTCCGACGAAACAGGTCAAAGGTGCCGACGTCGCGAAGACGAGCTGATGGCCGCAACGCGCACTTGACATCGAATCGCGCCCCGGCCGGACGAGAGGCTCCGGCCGGGGCGCCCATACGAGGGGCGGTCATGTTGCTCGGCTTTGCCTTGCTCTACGTTGGCGCGGTTCTGTTCCTGAACGGGATCTGGCTTCTGGGAAGGATCGACGACAAGGAAATCGTCGTGATCAACGTCGTCTCGGGTGTCGTCACGCTTTGCGTCGCGCTTTACTGGGCGTTCGGTGCCGGCGCCGACGGCGCCTCGATAAGAGCGGCGGCGCTGACGATCCTGTTCACCACCACCTATCTCTGGGTGGCTTACAATCGGGTCGTTGCGGTCGACGGACGCGGTCTCGGCTGGTTCAGCCTGTTCGTGGCCATCACCGTTGTGCCCGTCGCCATCCAAGGGCTGTCGTCCGCCCAAACCGTCACGGAAATATGGTTGGGACTGAACTGGGTCATCTGGGCGGTTCTCTGGTTCATGTACTTCCTGCTCCTCGCCCTTCAACGCCCCATTCTCAAGCCCACCGCCCTTTTCACTCTCATGGCCGGCATCCTCACGGGTTGGTTGCCGGGATTCCTCTTGCTGGAAGGAGCCTTGTGAGGGTGCCTGCCTTCGGCAAGCCATTCTCGAGGCTCCTCCGTCCGCCATCTTCAGGGAGGTTGCGATGCCGCTCTACAACTATCTTTGCAGCGATTGCGGCCCGTTCGATGCATGGCGGGCGATGGCCGAAGCGGCGCACGACTGCGCTTGCCCAAGCTGCCTCAAGCCCGGCCGCCGCGTGGTGTCGACACCGCATATCAACTCGATGAATGCCAGCCTGCGCCGCGCGCTCGCGCGTTCCGAGCAGAGCAGCAGCGAGCCCAGGATCGTGAAGAAAGCCCATCTCGCGGGCTGCGGTTGCGCTTTGTGCAAGACCGGGAACAGACGACCCTCGGTCCGCCACAGGTGGATGATCGGTCATTGATGCAAGCGCGCCGTCAGGCGCGGGTGCCCAGCCTTCTCGAGAAGGATGGACGCGTCCACCAGATCTTCTGGCGTGGCAATTCGTTGGGCCGACATCCACGGCAGCCTATTCTGGTTGCGGTAGCCCGGATGCGTGAATTTCGGCGCCACCCCGCACGTCGGCTCCCGCGTTAACGGCACCTGATGCCGTTGCAGGGGCTTCGCCACCCCACCCCCGCGGTTGCGGTGGTGCCGGGTGTCCGCTAGAGGGTTGGCGGACATTCGTGTGAAAGATTCCGCTCTCCATGCATGACGTGAAATGGCTGCGGGAGGACCCGGCGGCGTTCGATGCTGCGCTGGCGCGGCGCGGGGTGGCGCCGTGCGCGGCAGAGCTGCTGGCGCTCGACAAGGAGTGGCGGGCGCTGGAGACGCGGGTCCAGGAGGACCAGGCGCTCCGCAACCGGCTCTCGAAGGAGATCGGCCAGCGGCGCGGGCCGGATGGCAAGCCGCCGGCGGAGCTGCTCGACCAGGTGACGCAGCTCAAGGATCTGCTCAGGATCCGCGAAGCGAAGCTGGAGCAGGTGCGCCAGGCCCTCGACGAGCGGCTGATGGAGCTGCCGAACGCGCTCCTGCCCGAGGTGCCGGACGGGCCGGACGAGAGCTTCAACCGCGAGGAGCGGCGCTGGGGGACCTTGCGGAACTTCGGCTTCGAGCCCCGGGCGCACGAGGAGCTGGGCGCCGGGCTCGGCATGGATTTCGAGGCGGCGGCGAAGCTCAGTGGCGCGCGCTTCGTGGTGCTCCGGGGCCAGCTCGCCCGGCTCGAGCGGGCGATCGGCCAGTTCCTCCTCGACCTGCAGACGGAAAAGCACGGCTACACCGAGGTGGCGGTGCCGCTCCTGGTGCGCGACGCGGCGCTCTTCGGCACGGGGCAGTTGCCGAAGTTCGCCGAGGACCAGTTCAGGACGACCGACGGTCGCTGGCTGATCCCGACGGCCGAGGTGCCGCTCACCAACCTCGTGGCCGGCCTGATCCTGGACGAGACGGAGCTGCCCTTCCGCTTCACGGCGCTGACCCCCTGCTTTCGCTCGGAGGCGGGGGCGGCGGGCAAGGACACGCGCGGCATGATCCGCCAGCACCAGTTCAGCAAGGTGGAGCTGGTGAGCATCACCACGCCGGAGCAGTCGGCGGACGAGCACGAGCGGATGACCGCTTGCGCCGCGGCGGCGCTGGAGGCGCTGGAGCTGCCCTATCGGGTGATGACGCTGGCCGCGGGCGACACCGGCTTCGGGGCGCGGCGGACTTACGATCTCGAGGTCTGGCTGCCGGGGCAGGGAGCCTATCGGGAGGTCTCGTCCTGCTCGGTCTGCGGCGATTTCCAGGCGCGGCGGATGAACGCGCGCTTTCGACCGAAAGGCGAGCGGCAGACGCGCTTCGTGCACAGCTTGAACGGCTCCGGCCTGGCGGTCGGCCGCACGCTGATCGCGGTGCTCGAGAACTATCAGGAGGCCGATGGCAGCATCACGCTGCCCTTGGCGCTTCGGCCCTATATGGGCGGCATGGAACGGATGATCGCCAATGCTCAAGCCACCGGGTAAGAAGCCCCGCATCCTCGTCACCAACGACGACGGGATCAATGCCCCCGGCCTCAAGGTCATGGAGGCGATCGCCCGCGAGATCTCGGACGAGGTCTGGGTGGTGGCGCCAGAGATCAACCACAGCGGCGCCGGCCACTCGCTGACGCTGCGCCGGCCGTTGCGCACGCGGCGGCTCTCCGAGCGGCATTACGCGGTCGATGGCACGCCGACCGACTGCGTGCTGCTGGCGCTGCAGAACATCCTCGAGGACAAGGCGATCAACCTCGTCCTCTCGGGCGTCAATCACGGCCACAATCTCGGCGAGGACGTGACCTATTCCGGCACGATCGCCGCCTGCATGGAGGCGACGCTCCTGCAGGTGCCGGCGATCGCCTTCTCGCAGGCCTGCCACGAGCGGCATCCGGTCAAGTGGAAGACGGCGGAGCAGTGGGCACCCGGTGTGATTCGCCCCATGCTGTCAATGGAATGGCCGACCGACGTGCTGGTCAACCTCAATTTCCCCGATGTGGTCGCCGGCAGCGTCAAGGGCGTGAAGGTGACCCGGCAGGGCAAGTCGAAGATCGGCGACGAGCTCATCGAGCGCATCGACCCGCGCGGCGAACCCTATGTCTGGATTGGCCTTTCCCGCGACGAGGCGGAGCATGCCGACGACACGGACGTGTTCGCGGTGCGGGCCGGCTGGGTCTCGGTGACGCCCATCCAGCTCGACATGACGCATCGCGAGAGCTTCGCCAAGCTCACCAAGCTCCTTCAATCACAGCAAGAATAGGCGCAACCTCGCCCGGCTTCTGAAGCCCGGGAAGGTCGCGTTCTACTGCAGAGTGCTTGGCGCTCGGTACCATCTTGTGCCGGAACCGCGAATTGCTGCCCTGAATTCTTGCATGCCACTGCTGTTTTCAGCTAGTTGTGGGGCATGTGGTGGGGCCTGCGCGCAATTTGCTGTCGGGGACGTCGCGGCCGGTCGGCCGCGACGCTTCCCGTCCTTTTTTCACTCCTCGGAATGGCGGGCTGCACGGCATACCAGCCCGTGCACTGGGGCGGGGTGGTGCCCTGGGAGAACGCCAGGAAGGCGATCTACGCCGACAATGGCGAGACCTCGCGGATGGTGCCCGAGAATGGCCGGCATGTGGTCATGCCGGGCGAGACGGTGAGCGGCCTCGCCGAGCTCTATCACGTCGGCATGGTCGATCTCGTGGCGCTGAACGGGCTCTCGGCACCCTACACGATCTATGTGGGCCAGGTGCTGCGCCTGCCGCGGCCCGGCGAGACGGCGATCGCGGCCCGCAACCCGGCGCGGGGTGCGCCGGTCCAGGCGGCTTCGGCCCCGCCTTCGGGCGGCCCGACGCACACCGTGGTCAGGGGCGACAGCCTGGCTAGGATCGCGGCGGCGAACCGCGTCGGGCTCGGCGACGTGATCGCCCTCAATCCCGGCATCGACCCGGACCGGCTCATGGTCGGCACACGGGTGCGGCTGCCGGGCGGGAGCGGGCCGCAGACCGCCGTGGCGGCACGGGCGGCGCCCGCGTCCGATCGAACGGTCGCGGCCGCACCCGCGGCTCGGCCCCAGGTGGTGCCCGTGGCGACGCGGCCGGCAGCACCGGCAGCGGCCGAGCAGGCGGCGCGCCAGCGCGATCTCGCGGCCGTGGCGGCACCGGCCTTGTCGGGGGCGGGCTTCATCTGGCCGCTCGAGAGCGGCACGGTCATCAGCCGCTTCGGCAGCAAGCCGGACGGCCGGCAGAACGACGGCATCAACATCGCGGCCCCGGCCGGCAGCCTCGTGCGGGCCACCGAGAACGGCCTCGTCGTCTATGCCGGCGAGGATCTCGCCGCCTTCGGGCGGATGCTGCTGGTGCGGCATGCCGACGGTTATCTCTCGGCCTATGCCCACAACGACACGCTGCTCGTGGCGCGCGGCGACGTCGTCCAGCGCGGCCAGCCGCTGGCCAAGGTCGGCACCAGCGGCGAGGTGGTCGAGCCGCAGCTCCATTTCGAGATCAGGCGCGGCAAGGCGCCGATCGATCCTTTGAAGATGCTGCGCGACGGCTCGGTGGAGATCGCCCAGCGGAGCGAGTGAGCGCCAGCGCTCAGCCGCGCGCGAGGCCCGGGCGCCAGGGGGTGGCTCGAAGCGGGTCCTCTGGCCATGGGTGCTTCGGGTAGCGGCCGCGGAGGTCCTTGCGGACCAGGGCATAGGAGCCCCGCCAGAAGCCCGGCAGGTCGTCGGTCACCTGGATCGGCCGGCCGGCCGGCGAGAGCAGGGCGAGGCGAAGCGGGCGGCTGGCAGCAACCGTCGGATGGCTGTCGAGGCCGAGCAGCTCCTGCAGGCGGCAGGCGATGGCCGGCGGATCACTGTTGTAGTCGATGGCGAGGGTGCTGCCGAGCGGGGTCGTCCAGTGGGTCGGCGCCAGGCGGTCGAGCCGGCTTCTGCTGGCCGGGTCGAGGCGGGCGAGGAGGGCCCGGGCGAGGCTCGCCGGGTCGAGCTCGGCCAGTCGGCGGATGCCGGCGAGCCAGGGGGCGAGCCAGAGCCCGAGCTCGGCGAGCAGGGTCGCTTCGTCGACCGGGGGCCAGGCATCGGGCTCGATCCGCGCCAGCCAGGCGAGCCTCTGGCGCAGCGCCTCGGTCGATCCTGACCAGGGCAGGATTGCCAGGCCCTGGCGGCGGATGGCGTCGAGCAGGACCGGCAGCGCCTCGTCGTCGCTGACCGCGACCGGGCGGCGGGCCAGCACCAGCGCACCGAGCCGCGCCTGCCCCTCGGCCTGGATGGCGCCGCGCTCGGCATCGAAGGCGACGGTGCGGCTGGCGGTCACGCGATGGCCGGCGAGGCGGTCGAGGTCGTCTTTGGCGAGGCCGGCGGCGAGGCGGACGCGGGCGTCGCTGCCGGCATCCTCGCTCTCGGCGACGACGAGGAAGTCGAACGGATCGAGCTCCGGGGCCGCGACGAGGCGGGCACCCCTGCCGTTGACGAGGCGCAGCTCGGCCCCTCCCTTGCGGCGGCGCTGGGCGATGCGGTCGGGGAAGGCGAGCGCGGCGCAGAGCCCGGCCATTGCCGGGTCGGGCGGGGTTTCGGCGACGCCCAGCCGCCGGGCGAGCTGGCGGGCCGTGCGGCGGAGCGTCGGCGGTGCCTCGGGCCAGCGGGCCAGGCGGTCGGCGAGGTCGGGGCCGAGCCGGCCGGACCAGGGATCGCGCTCGCCGAGCAGGGCGGCCAGCGCCAGGGCGGTGCCGACGGCTTCGTGGCGGGCGGCTTCGAGCAGCATGTGGGCGAGACGGGGGTGGACGGGCAAGGCCGCCATGGCGCGGCCGTGCGGTGTCGGATCACCGCCTTCGTCCAGGGCATCGAGGGCCATGAGGAGATCGCGGGCGGCGCGCCAGGCGCTTTCGGGCGGGGCGGTCGGCATGGCGAGGCCGTCGGGCGTGCGCACGCCCCAGATGGCGAGCTCGAGCACCAGGGGCGCCAGATCGGCCTCGGCGATCTCCGGCGGATCGGCGGGGGCGAGGCCCAGCGTCTCGGCCTCGGGCCAGAGGCGCCAGGCGTGGCCGGGACCGAGCCGGCCGGCGCGGCCGCTGCGCTGGTCGGCGCTGGCCCGGCTGACGCGGACGGTCTCGAGCCGGCTCATGCCGGTGCGCGGGCTGTAGCGGCTGCGCCGGGCGAGGCCGGCATCGACGACGCTGCCGATGCCCTCGATGGTGAGGCTGGTCTCGGCGATGTTGGTGGCGAGCACGACCTTGCGCCGGCCGGGCGACGGGCGGAGCGCCGCGTCCTGCCGGGCGCGCGGCAAGGCACCGTGCAGCTTGTGGATCTCGGCCGGCGTGCCGGCGAGCTCGCCCGCGATCCGCTCGATCTCGCGCGCACCCGGCAGAAAGACGAGGACGTCGCCGGGCTGGCGGTCGAGGGCGGTGCGCGCCGCCTCGGCCGGGCCCGTGCCTGGAAGATGGTGCAGGGCGACGGGGTGCTGGCGGCCGGTGGCGCGAATGATCGGCGCGTCGTCGAGGAAGCCCGAGACGGCTTCGGCGTCGAGCGTGGCGGACATGACGAGGAGGCGGAGGTCGGGGCGGAGCGAGCTTCGCACCTCGCGGGCGAGGGCGAGGCCGAGATCGGCGTCGAGCGAGCGCTCGTGGAACTCGTCGAAGATCACGAGGCCGACCCCGTCGAGCCCCGGATCGGCCTGGAGGCGGCGGACGAAGAGGCCTTCGGTGACCACCTCGAGGCGGGTGGCGGAGCTGGTCCGACGCTCGAAGCGCATGGCGTAGCCGACTGTTTCGCCGACCTTCTCGCCCAGCAGCTCGGCCATGCGCTCGGCCGCCTGGCGGGTGGCGAGGCGGCGCGGCTCGAGCATCAGGATCGAGCCGCCGGCGAGCCAGGGCTCGGCCTGCAGCAGGAGCGGGACGAGCGTGGTCTTGCCGGAGCCGGGCGGTGCGGTCAGGACGGCCATGCCGGCGTCGGCCAGGGTCCGACGCAGGGCGGGGAGGGCCTCGGCGACCGGCAGGCTGCGTGCCGCCTCGCGCAGTTGCGGGGCCTCGCTCAAGAGGCCGGCATCACAAGAGGTTGCGGCAGGTCGTCGAGCTGCGAGAGGAGCTGTCCGGCGGTGATCACGCCGCTCGGGTCGACGGCGACACCGGCCGTGGCGAGCTGGCGGGCGGTCCAGCTGTTGCAGGTGTTGAAGAGGCTGAAGCGGCCGGTGGCGGGGTAGAAGCGGCTTGCCGGGTCGAGGCCGGGGCGGGGGCTCGCCGGTCGCTGGAAGGAGGCGTCGAGGGCCCGGAGGAGGGCCGCGAGGCCGGCGGCGGTGAGGTCGATCTCGACGACGGTGCGTCCCTGGCCGGGCTCGGGCCGATACACATGGCCGGTCACGTGCAGCACCGCCGGGCCGCCGGCGAAGGCGGCGCGGAGGACGGCGCCGGGGGGCGGGTCGGGCATGGGGTAGTAGGCGGCGTCGCCCCAGCCGAGCTCCAGATGGCGTGCGGCCGGAAAGTCCGCCCGTTCCGGCAGGACGCCCGGGGTGAGGGCGGCGACCGGCACGACGATGCCGGTGTGCCAGCCATTGGCGGTGACCTGGATGGTGGTGGCAGCACCCAGTGCCGCGGTCGCCGGCGGCGGCTCGGGCAGGGCCGGCCCGCAGGCGGCGAGCCAGACGAGCGCCAGGGATGCCGCGCGAATGCTCAAGCGTCCTGCAGCACGGAGCGGCGCAGCCGGCGGCGCAGGCCGGCCCGGCTTCGCGCCTGCCCTTCGCTCCGGTCACGGGCCCACTGGGCGAGCGTGGCCAGCAGGACGAGGGTGAGCGTCACCTCCTGCGCCTGTCGGCGGCGGCCGTCGCCGGCGAGGCGGGCGACGTCGAGGATGTCGTGGACGAGGCGGGAGAGGGAGAAGACGAGCGGCACCCAGTGCTGCGGATGCGAGGGATAGAGCTTGCCTTTGAGCATCTGCAGCGTGGCCCGGCGATGCGGCTCGAGGGCGTCGAGCCAGCGCTCGATGGCGACGGCGAGGCGCTCGGGGCCGGTGCGGCCGGCGAGGTCCGCCTCGGGCGTGGCCAGGAGCGCTGCGCGTGCCCGGTCGAACCAGCAATCCGCGATGGCGTCGACGTCGCGAAACCGGGCGCCGATCCGCTCCAGCGGCAGGCCCGTCCGGTCGGCGATGCGGTGCAGGCGAACGGCCGGCCAGCCCTCCGCTTCGGCGATGTCGAGGGCCGCCGTCACCACCTCGCCTTCGATGTCGTCCGTCTTGCGCGCCACGCCCGGCTCCGCCACTTCCTGTTTCAGACCATGTTGGCCAGTCTACACCGGATTGGCGGACGGGGCAGGGCCTGAAGGAGGCGGCGATGCGCGCGAGCGGACTGGGCGTAGCCGGAGCACTGCTGGCGATGCTCCTCGGCGCCACGCTCGCCCGGGCGGAACCGCTGGTGATCGCGCATCGCGGCGCCTCGGGCTATCTGCCGGAGCATACGACGGAGGCCCAGGCGCTGGCGGTCGGGCTGGGGGCCGATTTCGTCGAGCTCGACCTCGTGCTCAGCCGGGACGGCGTGCCGGTGGTGCTGCACGACCTGACGCTGGACGCGACGACCGACGTGGCAGAGCACTTTCCCGGCCGGGCGCGGGCCGACGGGCGGTATTATGCCATCGACTTCGATCGGGCCGAGCTGGCCACGCTCGGGGTCGGCGAGCGGGTCGATCCGAAGACGGGCGAGGCGGTGTTTCCCGGGCGGTTTCCGCTCACTAGCGGCGGTTTCGGGCTGCCGACGCTCGCCCGGACGATCGATCTCGTGCAGGGGCTGGAGGCGAGCACGGGCCGGTCGATCGGCCTCTATGTCGAGATCAAGCGGCCGGGCTTCCATCGGGACGAGGGGCAGGACATCAGCCGGGTGGTGCTCGAGGCGCTGGCCGCGGCGGGCTATGGCGGGCAGGGCGACGGGCGGCTCTACCTCCAGGGCTTCGACTGGGCCGAAACGCGGAGAATCCGTGACGAGCTCGGCTACAAGGGGCCGCTCGTCCAGCTCATCGGCGGCAATGACTGGGCGGACGCGGCGGGCAGCGACTACGAAGCGCTGCTGGGTGACGAGGGCCTTCTCGAGCTTGCCGGTGTGGTCGACGGGATCGGCGTGCCGATCGGGCTGGTTCTGGATCGCGCAGGCGAATCGCCCGGGCTGGCGGAGCGGGTGACAGCTCGCGGTTTGGCCGTTCATGCCTACACCTTGCGGGCGGACCGGTTGCCCGGCTGGGCGGCCGACATGGCGGAGCTGGTCGCAAGCCTCGAAGCGGTCGGGGTCGACGGGTTCTTCACGGACCAGCCCGATCTCACCCGGGCGGCGCTCGGGAGATGAGCGGCGGCAGGGAAATGCGTCGCCTGCCGGGTGCGGCTGATCCAGATCAAGGCGCGTGCTGGGACATCCTCCTATGTGATGATCCGAGAGCTTTCCCTTCCCCGGAAGGCAGGTGGGTTCATCATCGGGTGGAAATGCCATGGCCAGGAAATCGTTGCAGCCGTTCGCCGGGTTCGGCGGTCTCGCGGGTGGCGGAGAGGCCGATCCCTTCGGCCTGATGCGGCGGGAGATGGATCGTCTGTTCGACAGTTACTCGCGGGACTGGCCGGCGCCGGCGCTCGCCAAGGGCCTCATGAGCCCGAAGGTCGACGTCGCCGAGACCGAGCGGGGCCTCGAGATCAGCGCCGAGCTGCCCGGCATCGAGCAGAAGGACATCAGCCTCGATCTGACCGACGGCATTCTGACCCTGAAGGCCGAGCATCGGGCCGAGAAGGAGGAGAAGGACGAGAAGAAGCACTACCACCTCGTCGAACGGAGCCGGGGCAGCTTCATGCGGCGGTTCGCCGTGCCCTTCGAGCCGGACGCCGACAAGGTGCAGGCGAGCTTCGAGAATGGCGTGCTGAAGATCGAGGTGCCGCGCTCCGCCGCGGCCGAGAAGCAGGTCCGGAAGATCGCGATCAAGGGCGGCTGAAGACCGCCTTCGGGTGACCGGTCGTGGGCGTAGCGGGGCGGGGTGCCAGGCACCCCGCCCCGTTCATTTCGGCTAGAGAAGAATGGCCAGGATGATGACGAGGGTGAGCGGCATCCCCAGGAGCCAGAGAATCACGTAGAGCATGGCGGCGTCCTTTCGAGCTTGGTGGGGGCGACCTAGCGGGTGCGGCGCCAGAAGGGGGTGAGGAGGCCGGAGTCCCGATGGCTGCCACCCATCGTGGCGGCCCAGTAGGCGCCGGCGGCGCTGACCAGCATCGTCGCAGCGGCGATGAAGGCGGCGATCACGCCCCAGCGGCGGGCAGTTTCCGCCGCCTCGACGGCGTCCTCGGCCTGCTGCTGCAGGCGCTGCTCGAGCGTGGCGACACGGGCCTCGACCTGGGCCGGCTCGGTGCCGGTCTGCTCGGCCACGATCTCGACCAGACGAGCCCGATCGTCGGCGGGGATTTCGCCATCGATCAGTGCCTGGCTGACGATTCGCCCCGCTTCGCTGCGGGCCTGGCTCCTGGCCTGGGCCGAGTTGCCGGTCGCTGCGTCACGGAACAGCGTGTCGGTGAGGTAGCCGGCAAAGGAGGCTCCTTCGTCCGCGGCACTGCCTGCTGCCTGGACGGCGGCCCCGGCCACGTTCGACGTGGCCTGGGCGGTCGTCTGCACGGCGCCGAGGAGGCCGCTGGTGAGCATCAGCCCGCCGACGAGCGTGCCGGTGCCCCAGACCAGGAGGCCGTGGCTGCCGTCGCGAAGATCGACCTCGTCGGGCTCGGCGTCGCCGATCGGGCGACGCAGCCGGCCGGCGAGGTAGCCGCCGGCCATGAAGCTCGAGACCTGCACCCAGAGCAGCCAGATGGCGGCGGCGATGGCGAGCCAGAGCGGCGACACGCCCTCGCCGGGCTCGAGCGACGTGAGCCCGAGGCCGAGAGCCGAGCCGAAGGTGAGGAGCACGAGCGACAGGGCGGCGGCGACCACCGCGCCGGCGATCACGGCCCCCCAGTCCACATAGCTGCCGCGCGGCTCGGCGGCGAAAACAGTCGAGGTCGTGGCGGGCGGCCGGTTGGCCGCCGATTCGGTGGCGAGCGTCATCGTATCCTCCGGGTCTGAAAGGGGGTTCGGAGCGCTCGTGCTCAGCGCAGGCCGAGGAGCGAGAGGACCGCCAGAACGACGACGACGAGCCCGACGAGATAGATGATTCCGTGCATGATCCGCTCCTGGCGTTGGAAATGGGTCTGGCGGCTCAACAGGCACCTCGAGCCGAGGTTCCCAAAGCTCGGCATTCGACTGTGGTTTCCTCGGCTCGGCGGCATCGGCGAGAGGCATTGCCAGGCCACCTCGTTGCGGCCAACCTGCCCGCTCCCCGGCAGCGACAGGGACGCCACATGGACATGAGCCGGACCAGCGATCTGTGGTGGAAGAACGCGGTGTTCTACTGCCTCGACGTCGAAACGTTCCAGGACAGCGACGGTGACGGGATCGGCGACTTCGCGGGGCTGACCAGCCGCCTCGACTATCTGGCGGGGCTCGGCGTGACCTGTCTCTGGCTGATGCCGTTCTACCCCACGCCCAACCGTGACGACGGCTACGACATCACCGACTACTACGCCGTGGACAGTCGCCTGGGCACGCTGGGGGACTTCGTCGAGCTGATGCGCACGGCCCGGGACCGTGGGATCCGGGTGATTGCCGATCTGGTGGTCAACCACACGTCGAGAGAGCATCCGTGGTTCCGAAGCGCCAGGGCGGGTCGCGAATCGCCCTATCACGACTGGTATGTGTGGCGTGACGCCATCCCCGAAGGCGGGCCGGAGGGCCTCGTCTTTCCCGATGCGGAGCAGAGCAACTGGGAATGGGACGAGCAGGCGGGGCGCTTCTTCCTGCACCGCTTCTACGAGCACCAGCCCGATCTCAACATCGCCAACCCGGCGGTGCGCGCCGAAATCCGCAAGATCGTGGGGTTCTGGCTCGAGCTCGGGCTCTCGGGCTTCAGGGTCGATGCGGTGCCGTTCCTGCTCGAGACCGAGGGCATCGCGACCGAGATGAAGATCACGCCGCACGACTGGCTGCGTGACCTGAGCGGATTCATGGCCAGGCGGGCAGGTGGCGCCATCATGCTCGGCGAGGTGAACCTCGAATATGACGACGTTCGCTCGTTCTTCGGGGACGAGAGCGGCGACGAGCTTCACATGTCGCTGAACTTCAACCTCAACCAGGCGATGGCGCTGACCCTGGTGCGGGGCGATTCGGGTGCGTTGATCCACAATCTGCGCGCCATGCCGGCCCTGCCGGAGAAGAGCGCCTG
>ERZ795053.4019-NODE-4019-length-16220-cov-11.572410_pt1 | contig 16220 bp, 10 predicted proteins | sample MGYA00375137_ERZ795053 | MGnify/ENA primary metagenome ERZ795053 (study PRJEB30182, sample SAMN05720284) | activated sludge metagenome | isolation source: Anaerobic digester | place: Hong Kong | collected 2014-12-17 ...
GGCAGGGCGCAACTGCGATTTGGTGCACCTTTGGGGTCATATTGAGCGTAGGCGCGTAGCGCCGGAGTCGAAATCACTTGTCCCGCCGCCGCGGGATCTGAGCACAATCCCGATGGCCAGCCTTCGGGACCAAGCCGAGATCCCTCGACTCCGCTCGGGATGACAGCCATACAGGACTACAAGGCCTTTTTGCACAGCATGCGCACCGAATCGCAGATGCGCCCGTCTGGCGGATTATTTGCACCCGCGGCTTTTCAAATGCCCTCTGATCCGCTTTAATCTCCGTTTTGCACAACCGGAGAGTCGTCCTCATGAATACAGAACTCAATCTCATCGGCCCGCGCCTCCGCCAGCTCCGCGAACGGCGCGAGTTCTCCATCGAAGCCCTGGCGAAGCAAAGCGGCTGCAGCGCCGAAATGATCGCGGCGCTCGAAGCCGGCGACCTGGTGCCGTCCCTGACCCCCCTGCTCCGGCTGGCGCGGGGTCTCGGCGTCCGGCTGGGCACGCTGCTGGACGACCAGTCGCTTGACGGGCCGGCCGTCGTCCGCCGGAACGACCTGGGCGCCGCGATTCATTTCTCCGGCAACGATCCGGCGCGCAAGCGCAGCACACTGGACTTCCACCCCCTGGCCCCGCACAAGGCCGCCCGCAACATGGAGCCCTTTCTGATTGATGTGCATCCCGCCGCGGGCGATGTCGTCCTGAACGACCACGAAGGCGAGGAGTTCATCTACGTCCTGTCCGGGCACATCGAAATCCTGTACGGCAAGGACGCCTACCGGCTCGAGGCCGGCGACAGCATCTACTACGAATCCGCCGTTCCCCACCATGTCCATGCCCTCGGCGGCGACGCCCGCATTCTCGCCGTGGTCTATGCCCCGGCCTGAGGCCCCCGCCCTGCCCCCCTCCCCTCCGGAGAAACCCGCTGCCATGACCTCCCCCCTCTCCACCGACACCTCGTCCGCCCCCGTCGGCGCCGGCCCCGACGGCTTCACCTCGCTGACCCTCGGCCGGCAGCTCGAATTCTGGGCGCGCGAAACCCCCGACCACGAATTCCTGGTCTATCCCGACCGCGGCCTGCGCTGGACCTACCGGCAGTTCGACGAACGCGTGAACCGCCTGGCCAAGGGCCTGCTCGCCATCGGCATCGGCAAGGGCGACCACGTGGGCATCTGGGCCAAGAACGTGCCCGACTGGCTGGTGTTCCAGTTCGCCTGCGCCAAGACCGGCGCGGTGCTCGTCACCGTCAATACCGCCTACAAGGCCGAAGAACTCGACTACATCCTGCGCCAGTCCGACATGAAGATGCTCGGTCTGATTGACGGCTTCCGCGACGTGGACTACATCGAGATCGTCAACCGGCTCGTGCCCGAGCTCAAGCAGCACCCCCGCGGCCACCTGCACAGCAAGGCCTATCCCCACCTCCGGCACGTGGGCTATGTCGGACAGGAAAAGCACCGCGGCATGTACACCACCGCCGAGCTGATGCTGCTGGGCGACCACCAGCCCGATGCCCGGCTCGCCGAGGCCCAGGCCTCCATCAATTGCCACGACATCGTCAACATGCAGTACACCTCGGGCACCACCGGCTTTCCCAAGGGCGTCATGCTCACCCACCACAACATCCTCAACAACGGCTGGAGCATCGGCCACCGCCAGCGCTTCACCGCCGCCGACAAGCTGTGCCTGCAGGTGCCCCTCTTCCACTGCTTCGGCGTCACCCTGGGCGTCATGGCCATCCTCTCCCACGGCGCCACCCTGGTCGCCGTCGAGGTCTTCGACCCGCTGCTCGGGCTGGCCGCCATTCACCAGGAAAAATGCACCGTCCTCTACGGCGTGCCCACCATGTTCATCGCGATGTATTCCCATCCGATGTTCCGGATGTTCGACATGTCCAGCCTGCGCACCGGCATCATGGCCGGCAGCGTCTGCCCCATGGAGGTCATGAAACGCGTCATCGCCGACATGCATGTCACGGAAATCACCTCCGTGTACGGCCTGACCGAGGCCTCTCCCGGCATCACCCAGACCTACGGCACCGATCCCGTCGAACGGCGCGTCTCGACCGTCGGCCCCGCCTTTCCCGGCGTGGAGGCCGTCATCCTCGACCCGGCCACGCGCCGGCCCCTGCCGCCCGGCACCGAAGGCGAAGTCTGCTGCCGCGGCTACAACGTCATGAAGGGCTACTACAAGATGCCCGAGCAGACCGCCGCCGTCATCGATCCCGACGGCTGGCTGCATACCGGCGACCTCGGCACCTGCGATGAAAACGGCTGCTACCGCATCACCGGGCGCATCAAGGACATCATCATCCGCGGCGGCGAAAACATCTCCCCCAGGGAAATCGAAGACCTGCTGCTGCCGCTGCCGGAAATCCGCGATGTCCAGGTCGTCGGCGCCCCCGACGAGAAATACGGCGAAATTCCCGTCGCCTTCGTCATCCTCAACGACGGCCGGGCCCTGGCCGAGGAAGACATCCGCGACCACGTCCGCCAGCACCTCGCCGCCTACAAGGTGCCCAAATACGTCTTTTTCGTGGACGAATATCCCCTGACCGCCAGCGGCAAAATCCAGAAGTTCAAGCTCCGCGAGCTGTCCAAAGCCCTCGTGGAACAGCGCCGCGCCGGCCCGGCCTGACGCCCGCCTCCGTGCCGGACGAAACAAAACGCTCCGCCGTCCGTTGCCGTCCGGCGAAAATATGCGGAATGGAGCGGGAATAAGTCTTGCCCTCCCCCGGCCCGAAACCCAAGATGCAGCCATGATGCGGGTTGTGGCATGCTGCATTCTCTGGGGGGGGCTATGGCCAATCCTTGCCGGAGCGGGGGCGCACCCCACCGGCCTGATTCCCCTGGGCGAGGAATTGAGCGAGGACAGCCCGATCGAGTGGGTGGATGCCGCAGCCGCCGTGAAAAGAGCCCGGGCCCTCCCGCGCACCCGCCCCGCCGCCTGCGCCAACCTCCTCCACCTGCCGATGGTGCGCAATCAGCTCCTGGCCAGTTGCGGGGCCTATGCGCCCAGCTACTACTACAAGACCTACCAGGAGGCGCGGGAACGCGGATGGGTGCGCCCGGATCCCGACGTGAACCCCGAACGCGTCATGAGCCCCGGCTTCACCTTTCCCCTGACCAATCGCGGCGAAAACAACGGCGCCGGGCTGTCCACGGTCATGAACGTGATCTGTCGCCACGGCATCGCCGCCTGGAACGACATGCCGGAAAATTTGGACTGGTGGACCTATCCCGCCGACGACGTCTGGGCCAAGGCCCTGCCCTATCGCGGCGATCGCGTCATCGGCTTCAACCTCGCCACCAACGACGGTCTCGAAGCCATGAAACAGCATCTGGCCGATGGCGATCTCGGCGTTTTCGCCATGCCCGTCAGCGCGGGGTTTCACAGCTATCCCGACTGCTCCGGCGTGAACAACGACGTGCTGTTCGCCAACGGCCCCATCTATGATTTCCACGCGCTGACGCTGATCGGGTACGACGATGCCAGGACTTACTACGATGGTGCCGCCACCCGGACCGGCGCCTTTCTCGCCGTGAATTCGTGGGGCCCGGGCTGGGGCGTGGAGGTGCCCGGCGCCGGCACCGCGGGCTTCTGCTGGTTGGGCTACGACTACATGCGCACCAACCGGGCGGGAGATTCAAGCGTGCTGGCCATGGTGGACCGCACGAATTACGTCCCGCGGGAGTTCGCCCTTCTGGAGATTTCCCACCAGGCGCGAGGCGATTTACAGATGTCCATCGCCCCCGGCAACGGTCCGTATGCCACCAACGGCCCCTCGGCCTTCCCTCGTGGCGGCGGCCATTTGCCCTATCACGGGACCCTCACTCTCGACATCACCGATTTCATGGCCGACCGCCCCGAAACCTGGCATCTCTGGGCCATGGACTGGAACGGCTCCACCCATACGCCGGAGGTTGGAACCATCCGGCGCTTCGCCATCCTCCGCGCCGACGGCATGATTCTGACCAACCGCAAAACGCCCGTCACCCTGGTCAATTCCGACATTGAGAGCCTCCCCGACGACTGGAACGCCAACCGGCTTTCCGTAGGCACCCTGGATGCAGAAGAACGCCGGTTCTGGGAAGAGAATCTGCAAACTCCGAAATTCACGTGGGTGGATTTCAATCAGGACGGGCATCTGGATTTTGTCGTGTTCGGACATTACGACGGCACCAATGCCCACGCGGCCCTGTATCGGAACAGCGGCCAGGGAGACTTTGTCCGCTTACCGCCCGACCTGCCTCCGCTGGACACGGCCTTCACGGCCTGGGGCGACTATGACAATGACGGGTTCCCGGACTTGGCCGTGTCAGGCCGCATGCCCGATCTCGATGCCGTGCTGCTGCTGTTCCGCAACGATTCGGGTCGCGCGCTGGTGGAGTCCGGCCTCGCACTCCCCCCCCCCGCACAGGCGGTCAAACTGGCCTGGGGCGACCTGGATCAGGACGGCGACCTGGATCTGGCGACCTCCGAGGGCATCCTGCTCCGCAATGACGGCGGCACGAATTTCACCGCAACCGGCCTCGCCCTCCTGGGCGGCGATACCCTAACCCGTTCCGTCAACTGGGCCGATCTCAACAACGACGGTCTGCAAGACCTGATTCTCAACGGCACCATCAACGTGAACACCGGAGGAGGGTTCGGCGGCCCCTTCCACATGGACCCCATCAATCCACCCCGCGTGGGTGCCCCCGGACAGCAGATGACCGTTCATTTCTGGCACGACTTCAATGGCAACGGCCTGCTGGATGCCGTGGCGCTGGGCGGGATCTATTACGACATGGGTGTGGACTCCCACTCCACCATCTCCAATGCCTGGCAGATGTGGTATGAACCGGGCAGCAATGCCTTCCCCAACTGGAGCTGGCCGGTTCTCGACGGGGCCGACTTCAACCATGACGGCCTGCTGGATTTCGCCGTCTCCGGGGCCGTGGGGTCCAGCGACGAACCCCGCTTCTCGGTCTTCCGTCAGGAAACCAACCGGTACAACCTCATACATGCCATTCACCAGACCCCCGCCATTTCAGCCTTCACTGACATTGGCCTGCGGCAGGCGGGTTTCATTTCCGGCGGCGTGCAATGGGGCGACTGGGACGGCGACGGCGATCTGGACCTGCTGGCCGGCGGCTACGACGCCGCGTACGCCCCGCAGCAGGCCGCGCTGGCGAACCGCCTGGCGGAAGGCGGGCGGCCCAATGCCCCGCCGCAGCCTCCGCAGCGCTTCCTGACCACCCGCACCAACGAAAGCCTCTTGCTGCAATGGCATCCGGCCACCGACGATCGCACACCGGAGACCAGCCTGGCGTATGAAGTGCGCGTGGGCCGAACCCCTGGCGGCGCCGACGTCGTCTCCCCGTTCGGCCTGGGTCCCCTCCCCGGCAACGCACGCCTGATCGGCGCCCTCGAACTGCCGGCGGAGCCGGTTTCATGGCCCCGCTACAAGAACACCAACGGACTGCCGGGCATCCGACTGCGCAACCTGCCGCCGGGACGCTATCACTGGAGCGTGCGCTCCGTCGACGGCGGCCGCGCCCGGTCGCCGTGGAGTGCAGACCAAGCCTTCACGATCACCGCCTCCGGCCTGCGAAACGGCGACGTCAACGGGGACGGCGCCGTGGACGTGGCCGACCTCGTCCGCCTGCGCCAGATGATCGCCGGCGGCGTACCACCGGATCCGAACCGCGCCGACCTCGACGCCGACGGCGTCATCGGCGAGACGGATGCCTCCCTGCTCGCCAATCTGATCCTCGGCCTCGGAGCCAATGGCTTCCTTCCCGTGGCCGAGGCCGCCATCGGTCCCTCCGGCGGCACGCTGAGCGATGGCCTCTTCACGCTGACGGTCCCGCCCGGCGCCTTCCCTTCCACCGCCGACCTGGCGTTGTCCATAACGGCCAACGATCCCGTCCTGGGCAAGGGCTCCCCGCGCCTGCTGTGGCGCATCGATGGCCTGCCGTCCGGCTTGACGGGCACCCTGACCTTGACCGGTCCCGATGTACGCTCATCGCCCACCAATGAGGTACTCCTGGCGCTGGGTCAATGGGCCCGTCCCTTTGGCGTCAATGACGACACCCTGGCACCGCGCCGCACCTTCTCCACCGTTCCGGGAAACGCCACCAACGGACTTCTGAGCACTCAACTGCCGGCCGCGCTGCTCCATGGCGCCGCCGGAACCGCGGCCGCCCCGGTCAGCCGGGCGGTGCGCGCCGCCACCACGTCCAATTGGACCTTCAGCGTGGACGCAGGCTGGCTGTGGGATTCCTACCGGATGCATACCGACCACTTCATCATTCAGTGGGACGGTCTGGCCCCGGCCTATGTGCTCCCGCTCGGCCAGGAACTGGAGGACGCCTTTGCCTTCTTCCAAGCCAGCGGCTTTCCTTTCACGGGCGAGCGGGATTGGGAGAAAAATCCCGTGCAGGTATTTCTGAAGGAACTCACCGATGCCGGCGGAGAAGTCCACACCAGCGACGACGGCGCCTATATCGAATTCAACATCCATTCGATGGCGAACGATGAATTCCGGCGCACCACTGTCTATCACGAGTTGTTCCACCTGGTGCAGGGCCTGGTCAATCCCGCCTTTGCCGTCATCGAAGCCCGCGACTCCAACCTGCTGCTGGTCAGCGAAGCCACCTCCACCTGGATGGAACGGTTCGGCTCCACCGATCCGGCCACCTACGAACCCCAGAACTACCGCACCTTCCAACCGCACCTCTTCCAGACGGCCGCCTATGATTCCGTCGCCCACGCCGAGACCGGCTACGCCTTTTCCGCCATGATCGAATACCTGACGGGACGCTTCGACGGCATCGCCTACGTCAAACGTCTCTACGAGTATATCGCGGCCGGCAACGATGCGATTCCGTCCCTGTTTTATGCCGTGCCCGGAGTGACCGACGATTCATGGCACCACGACTTCTATCGCGCCGTTGCCGAACGGCAGGTGTATCCCATCACGCCCATCGTCAACAATCGCTTCGGCGTTCCCCCCTCGTGGCCTCCCGCCCGCGACACCTATACGACCTCCGGCAACGCCGTTCAGATGAAGACCTTTCCCGTCACCCTGCACGGCTTCCGCGCCGCCGGCTACCGGTTCCTGTTCACGGCCGCCGCCGTCAGCAATCTCACCGATACCAGCGTCCTGGCCGTGTCGCTCTCGAACCCTCGCGGCGACATGGGCCTGAGCGTCATTTCCGCCCGGATTTCAGCCGATCCGCCCGGCACGATTGCCGTCGAAGACTATGGGACCGACCCCGGCACCCTGCGCCGCCGCGTGCTGAACCTCAAATCCACGCTGCCCCCGCCTCCCCACGAACGCGCCCCCTGGCGCAGTTTCATCTCCGTGGTGTCCTGCACCGACCCCGGCAACCCGTACGGTCTGCATGGCGCCATCCTCAAGATGGCCGTGGCCGACCGGCTGGATACCGTCGAACTGCCCGAATTCAAGCACGGCCAGTTTTGGTACAATTCCGAAAATGCGGGTTTCCCCGAATTCACCTGCAACGCCCGTCTGGATCTGAACGATCTGACCGGCCTGGCCAACACTGTCGCAGGCGAAACCCAGCCCGGCGTCACCCACGGCGGCATCTATATCTCCGTCTTCCAGGATGGCCGGGTCCCCATGCCCTTCACCTTCCGCGCCGACCCGCCTACCAATGCCTGGCGCGACATTGTCCGTCCCGGCGGCAACACCAACGATTTCCGCCGCTTCACCTATCTGTCCACCACCGGCTATCAAATCTCCAAGTTCCTTTATCTGGGACCAGAACCCGAAGACCAGCCGGCTGTCTTCACGCGCGAGTCCTTCAGCGGCAGCCGCACGCTGGAACTCGACGAGGGGGAAAACGAAGTTTACTACACCGTCCACATCACCTTCCGGGTCAGCGTGCAAACCTACACGGACGGCGAGCCCGACGGCCCAGCTCAATCCTACGACACCTATACGACGCCGGTCACCGTCCACCTGAAGAGGGAATAGTGCGCGAGAAAGAACTTATTGCGGTTTTGGCCCTGCTGCCGGCAGTGGTTTCGGGCGCGCCGAATCTGGCGGCGGATGCCGTGACCGGCGCGCCCGGGCAGACGGTTGCCGTCCCCTTGCGGCTGACGGGCACCGCGCCGGAATCCGCCGGATTCAACGCCACTGTGCATCTGCCGCGCGGCATGGTGCTGGCCGACGTGCTGCGCGGCGGCCTGCTGCCGGCCCCGGACTTCCGGCTGGCAGCCCATTCCCTTCTGGATCCCTCGGTGAACGCCTTCACGCTGCTCGCCTATTCCACCACGCAGACCCTCTCCGCCACCGGCACCCTCTGCACCCTGCTGGTGGCGATTCCAGCCGATGCAGGACCCGGCGACTATCCCGTCCTCCTCGATGTCCCCGACCGCTCGCCGCCGGTCCCCGGCCATGCTTTCTCCAGTGCGGATGGCTCCTCTTCGCTGGCGCATGTCGTCGGCAACGGTCTGCTGTCGGTGCGGATGTCCGGTACTCCCGGCGACAGCAACGGCAACGGCATCCCCGACGATTGGGAGAGCCTGTTCTTTGGCGCGATCACCAACGTGACCGACCAGACGGACTTCGATCGGGATGGCCTCTCCGACTTCCGGGAATATCTCTCCGGCACCGATCCGACCGATCCGGACTCCTGCGTAGCCATTGTTCCGCCCCGACCCGGACCGGAGGACGGCGGCATCCGGCTTCGCTGGCACAGCATCTCCGGCGGCACCTACCGCATTGAACGCGCCGCCGCCCTGCTCCCCGGCGACTTTTCCCGTGTCGGCCTAGACCAGTCCGCCACTCCCCCCCTCAACGTTTACACCGACCATCCCCCCGCCGACGACGCCACCTTCTTTTACCGCCTCATCCGGCTGGAGGATTGATTTGGCCTGACGGCCGAGGCTCCGCCTCCCCGCCATTCTGGCCGGGCCGTGGCGGGCCGCCGGAATAATCCGGATTTTCCACGCCATGGAAAATGTTTTGCCGGGTTTTCCACGCTATGGAAAAAGCTTGTCCTGCTTCAGCAGGATTTTCCACAGCGTGGAAAATGTCCGGTGCTAATCCGCCTGCGGCGGGGGGCCCACCGGCTGCGTCAGCTGCACATGCTGGCCGGGGCGCAGGCCCATCGCCTGCTTGAGCGCCTCCTTGTCCACCATGCCCAGCACCACCGTGGACAGTCCGTTGGCCGCGCAATAGAGATACACGTTCTGGCTGATGAAGCCGGTGTCCACGGCCGCATAGAACACGCGGTCGCCGTCGGCGGCTCCCTTCATCCGGTCGTGGTCGGCCACGTAGATCAACACGGCCGGCGCCGTGGCGACGAACAACTGGATGCCGGCTTCCTCGCGGATGTCCTTCGACGCCACACCCTCCAGCGCATGCCGCGCGGCGTCATAGCGGTACAGGCCCGATTCCAGCGCCACATAGACCTCCACCTCCTGCCAGTTCCGCGCACTCGGCGCCGTGCGCCTGCCGGAATCCGGACGGTTCACGCCCGCGGCGGACCACAGCAGCCCTGACAGTGTGTCCGGCGGCAGCGCCTGCGGCGCGAACTCGCGGCCGGAGCGGCGCAACGACAGCGCCTCGGACAGCGGCATGCCGCCGGCCGTCGGCGGCGGAGGCAGCACGATGGTTTCCGGGACCGGTTCCGCCCACGACAGGACAGGCACCAGCCAGCCGGCCAGAATCCAGTTCAGCAGTCGGTGGTTCATGGGGTCATCCTTTTTTCTTCGGGGTTTTGCGGATCGCATCCAGCAGCGCGCCGGACGAACAGAAATACGAACACCACGGGCGGTGTACGCCGGCGAGGACGACCAGCAGTGCCCCGACGGCCATGATCCGCGCCGGCCAGCCCGCCGCCGCCCAGCGGAATACCGAAAACGGCTCCTGCCAATCCGGGACCAGGCCGCGGCCGGCGATCATGGACAAGACCACGGCAACCAGCAGGACATAGCGGACGTAACGCAAGCGGCGCGAAACCGGATGCGGCAGATGCCGCTTGCGCGGCGCCAGCATTCCGAGCAGCTCTTGCAGGGCGCCAAACGGACACAGGGTGTGGCAATAGAGATTACGTCCGGCCACAAGCGGAAACGCGACGGCCGCCAGCACCAGCAGGGCGACACCCGCCCCGCCATGGATGCGCCCGGCCACCGCCCAGCCTTCGATCAGCGCCATCGAGACCATCGTCGCGCCGGCCACTCCCAGCAGCGCGACGCTGGCCATCAGCATCCCCGCGCGCGCCACCCGGAACACGCGCGGATTCTTCAGCACCCCCGCCCGCAGGAACAACAGAACGGCCGCCGCCACCAGCACCAGGATCGCCGCATCCATCGGGCCGAACGACAGCGCGAACACGCCCGATCCCGGATGCCCATCCGCTTCCTCCATCGGCACGCCGTCCAGCATCGCCAGCCGTCCCTTCACCGACCGGGCGATGGCGGAACTGGTCAACGTCGCCATCGAAACCGCATCCACCTCCAGCGCCGCCGCCTTCGCCACCGAAAGCCCGGCCCATTTCTCGAGGAACCCCGCCCGCTCCACCCGCCGGACAAATCCCGGCGTCTCGCGGTTGTCCAGCAGGACGATCCGGCAAATGGTCCCTTCCCTGTCCGCGCCGATCAGCACGGGCACCGGACCGCCGTAACCGAGAATGCCGTCCAGGTGCGGCTGGCTGGAGGCCACGGCGCCCAGCCGGTTTCCCTCCGCGTCCAGACACAGCGTCCAGCCGCCCCCCGCCGCCAGCCGGGTGGCCACGGTGCCCGGAAATACACGCGCTGCCGTCTCCGCCCCCAGCGGGGCTTCGCCGGTGCCCGCGGCGGGAGTGGACGGCCCGCGCCGGACCGCATGGGCCAGCGCCAGGGCCGCCAGAATCAGGACCAGCAGAACGGCGGAGCGATGAGGCAGCATGCCAGGCAGTGTACCACAGCCTCCGGAAATGCCAAAACGCCAGGGAACGAGGGGTTCCCTGGCGTTGCGCGCGGTATGAACCGCGGATTACTTGGCCGGCGCGGCGGTCTTGGCGTATTCGACCGCAAAGCTGGCGTAGAACGTGGCGGCCCGGGTGAGGTGCTCGATGTCGATTTCCTCGTTCGGGAAGTGCGCGAAACGCTCATGGCCGGGGCCGAAGCCGATCACCGGGATGCCGAACATGCCGGCAATGGACACGCCGTTGGTGCTGAATACCCAGTGGGCCACCACCGGATCCTCGCCGAAGCTGTCCTTGTAACCGGCAACGGCGCTGGTGACCTGCGGGGTGCTTTCCTCGATGAACCACGTGGGGAAGTACTTCTTGGTGGGATACACCAGGCCCGTCCAGCTCGGCACGGCGTATTCCAGCACGCGGATCTCGGCCTTGGCCTTCTGCACGCCCGGCAGCGCCTTCAGTTCGGCCACGCTGGTCTCCTCGGTCTCGCCCAGCGTCAGGCGGCGGTCGAGGTGGATCGTGCAGCTGTCCGCCACGGCGCACAGGCTGGGCGACGTCGAACGGATGTGGCTGATGGTGACCGTGCCCTTCCCGAGGGGCTTCTTCTCGGGCAGGCTCGCGTTGAGCTTCTCGATGTCCTTGATGATGTCGGCCATCTTGTACACGGCGTTGTCGCCGCGCTCGGGGGCCGAGCCGTGGCAGGAGACGCCCTTGGTCTCGATCTCGATTTCCATGCGCCCGCGGTGCCCGCGGTAGATCTGCAGGCTGGTCGGCTCGGTGGAAACGACCACCTCGGGCCGCAGCTTGCTTTCCTTGATGATGTACTGCCAGCACAGGCCGTCGCAGTCTTCTTCCTGGACACTGGCGACCACCCAGATGGTCAGGTCCTTGGGCACCATCCCCAGCTCCTTGAGCATGGCGATGCCATAGATGGAGCTGGCAACGCCGCCCTTCTGGTCGGCCGTGCCGCGCCCGAAGACCTTGCCGTCCTTGATCACCGCGGGATACGGCTTGACCTTGTCCCACAGCGAGATGTCGCCGATGTCCACGGTGTCGCAGTGGCCGTCGAAGGCGATCACGCGCGGGCCGTCGCCGATGCGGCCGAGCAGGTTGCCCATGCCGTCGATGACGACCTCGTCGTAGCCCAGCTTCTTCATGGCCTCGGCCATGAACTTGACCACGTCGCCCTCCTGGCTGCTCAGGGAGGGAATGCTCACAATGTCCTTGAGGAAGTTCGCCAGCGCGTCTTCGCGCTTCTTGGCTTCTTCGTACAGTTTCGAACTCATCTTGTCTTGCTCCTTCGCTCGGCGCCGCGCCTACAGGTTCTTCAGCAGGCCGGTGGCGTCGTTAAACTCGTTGATCAGCTGGTCCCATTCGTCCACCTGCGCCTGGCTGAACATTTCGGCCCAGAAGTCCTCGTCCCACATGGCGCGCAGGTCTTCGCTGTCCTTGGCCTGCTGCTCCACCCAGGTGAAGTACTTGAAGTTGTGCAGCGACTTCTGTTCGAAGTAATTCAGCTCGCGGAACGTGGTGGGCTCGCAGCCCTGCAGGTAGCGCGCGTAGTGGCGCGCCGCCAGGTCGGCGTTGTACGGCCCGTGGTTTTCCAGCATTTCCGCCTGCCGCGACGCGTACAGGTCCATCGAGTCCGTCAGCGGCAGGAAGATCACGTCGCGCCCGTCCATGTCGTAGTAGCGCGCGGTCCAGATGGCGCTGACGAGGTTGCAGATGCTCGAGATGCCCGCCATCGGCAGCTGGGCGATGGTCTCGTCCTTGACGCCCTGCTTGCGCAGGTAGTCCTGGCCGGCGGGTTCGTTGAACAGCCGCAGCAGCTGCATGACCTGCTCGTCGTCCACCGCGGCAATGGCGTTGGTGTTGCGGATGTTGTGGATCCAGGGCAGATGCTTGTCGCCGATGCCTTCGATGCGGTGCGCGCCGAACCCGAACTGGTACAGCGTCGGGCACTGCTGGGCCTCGCTGGCCACCACGCGGATGTTCGGGTGGATCTTGCGCAGGTAGTCGCCCGCGGCGATCGTGCCGGCCGACCCCGTCGCGCTGGCATAGCCCGCCAGGCGGCTGCGATCGGTCTTGAAGTGGTTTTCGTAGATCTCTTCGATGATGCTGCCGGTCATGTGATAATGCCAGATGGCATTGCCGAACTCATCGAACTGGTTGAAAATCACGATCTTGTCGCCGCGCTCCTTGCGCAGCTCCCAGCACTTGTCGTAGATCTCCTTCACGTTCGATTCGGTGCCCGGCGTCGGGATGATTTCGTCGGTGTTGATTTCCTCGAGCCAGTCGAAGCGCTCGCGGCTCATGCCTTCGGGCAGGATGGCGACGGCCGGGCAGGCCAGCAGCGCGCAGTCGAACGCGCCGCCGCGGCAGTAGTTGCCCGTCGAGGGCCACACGGCTTTCTGGACCGTCGGATCGAAATTGCCGCTGACCAGCCGCGGCACCAGGCAGCCGTAGGCCGCGCCCACCTTGTGCGCGCCCGTCGGGAAGTAGCGGCCCACCAGGCCCACGATCCGCGCGTCCACGCCCGTGATCTCCTTCGGGAACTCCACCCAGTTGCCTTCGCTGAATCCCCCCGTCTTGGGATCGTTCTTCCACGTGATGCGGAACAGGTTCAGCGGATCAATGTCCCACAGCCCCAGGCCTTTCAGCTTCTCCAGAATCTTGGCCGGCACCTTCTTCGGGTCCTTCTGCTGCGCAAACGTCGGCAGAATGATGTTGCGCTCCTTGGCCCGCTGAACGGTCCGGGCCAGGACTTCCTTGTTGATCGACGAAATGATCCTCATGCTCATGGCTCCTTAGAATAGGGAATAGATGGTCATAAACGGAATGCAGTGTGGCCTGAAGACCGGAGGCCGTCAATTCAAATGGGCCTTCCGGAGAAAAACGGTTTAACGAAGCAGCAGGATGCCCAGCACGGCCAGCCCGTAAAGCGCCACGTCGGCCATCAGCGGCCCGTCCGTCAGCAGGATCTGTTCCGGCCGGTCGCCCTTCTCCTGGCGATAGACGATGTCCATGTAGCGGAACAGCCCGAACACCACGAAGGGAATGGTGGCGGCCAGCCACGGCGTGCCGAACTTGTCCACGGTTTCGGGCCAGAGGGTATAGATCGAGTAGCACACCAGGGCCGCGGCCGCCGTGACGGCGATCAGCTGGTCCAGCAGGCGCCCGTCATAGCCGTCCAGCGCCGCGCGCGTCCCCTGCCCCGCCAGGTTCACTTTTTCGTGACGGCGCTTGCACAGCCCCAGGAACAGCGCCAGCAGCATCGCGCACAGCAGCAGCCACGGGCTGATCACCACATGGATCACCACGGCTCCGGCAAGCGCCCGCAGCACGAACCCCGTCGCAATCACGATCACATCCACCAGCGCGATGCGCTTCAGCCACAGGGTATAGAACCCCTGCAGCACCAGGTAGCCGCCGATCACGGCCAGCAGGTCCGTCCCGAGCCGTCCCGCGCCGCCCAGGCCGGCTGCCAGCAGGACCGCGGCCGCGCCCAGCGCCGGGGTCGTCGCCACCGCGCCTGACGCAATCGGACGGTTTTTCTTCACGGGATGCAGCCGGTCCTGCGGCGCATCGCGCAGATCGTTCAGGATATACACCGCGCTGGACACCAGCGAAAACGCCAGCGCCGCCAGGCACACCTTCCATAGCTCCCAGGCCGACAGATCCTGGTTGCGGTCGCCCAGGGCGAAGACAAACGCCGCAAACACCACCGCGTTCTTCGTCCACTGCTTGACCCGCAGCAGACGCAGCCAGGTCGAAACGGACCTCATGCCGCCCCGCCCGCCTGCGCGGCAACGCTCTGCGGATGCACGACGCGCGGGCGCCGGCGCCAGCCGCAGCGCGCCAGCAGCTTCCACACCATCCACAGCGCCTCGTTGACGATCCCGCCGCTCATCTTGGACTGCCCTTCGCGGCGTTCCTCGAACACGATCGGCGACTCCGCGATCTTGAATCCCAGATGCCACGCCGTATGCGTCATCTCGATCTGGAACGAATAGCCGTTGGAATGGATGCCATCGAGATCGATCGCCGCCAGCACCTCGCGCCGGAAGCACTTGAATCCGCCGGTTGGATCCGTGAAGGGCATGCCCGTGATCAGCCGCACGTACAGCGCCGCCCCCGTGCTCAGGATCAGGCGGTTCAGCGGCCAGTTGATCACCCGGATGCCGCCGATGTAGCGGGACCCCAGCACCAGATCGGCGTTCCGGGCCGCCGCCCGCAGCTGCGGCACCGCCTTCGGATCGTGCGAAAAATCGGCATCCATCTCCAGGATGAACCGGATCTCCGGCCGCTCCAGCGCCCAGCGGAACCCCGCAATGTACGCCCGCCCGAGCCCCTGCTTCTTCTCCCGGTGCAGCACGTGAATGCGCGGATTCTCCGCCGCCAGCCGGTCGGCCAGCTCCCCTGTGCCGTCCGGCGAGTTGTCGTCCACGAACAGGACATCGGCTTCGGGACAGGCCGACAGCACCGCTTGGGCGATCGCCTCCGCGTTTTCCTTTTCGTTGTACGTCGGAATAATGACCAGAGTGTCGCTCATGGTGCGGAAATCCTAGCCGGAGGCTCCGCCGCGGACAATCCCAAATCCACGCTCAGCACGGACTCCCCCGCCCGGCGGCGCAGCGCTCCGCGGGCCTCGCCGAAGGGCACAAACGCCTCGACCCACGCCTTCACCTCGTTCAACCGCTCGCGGGCCGCCTGCGAACTGCTGCCGCCGATGAACACCTGGGCCATGGACCAGGTGGCGATGGCATCGCGCGCCACCTTGCCGCTCCGCGCCAGGTCCAGCCAGCCCGTCACGGCCGCGGCGGACTCCCCGCCGCCCGCCCAGGGCGGCGGAACCGGAGCCGGCGCCGTCCCCCGCAGCAGCTTCTGCAGGGCGTCGCGGTTGCTCGCCGCCAGCAGCCAGCCATCCGCCACGGCATAGGCCGGGCGGTCCGACGGCGCCAGTTCATCCACCCATTCGTTGCCTCCGGCGCTTTCCAGCGCCTGGAGGGTGGCGGAGCCGGCCGTCACCGGCCGCAGGATAAAAGCCCCCTTGTAGCGCGCATTGGCGGCATCCAGGATCCGCTGGATCCCCGCATGGGCTTCGGCGGCATCCGGCGCCGGCGTCGCCAGCAGCACCGTCGGCACCCGCAGGCCCGACAGCCCCAGCGTGCGCATCGCGCCCCAGGCCAGCCGCCCGCCCAGATCGCCGTCCATCAGCGCCACGACCACCTCGTCGCCGGCCACATCCAGGATCCGGCGGAGGGCAAACGCCGTGTCACGCTGCAGCCCCGGCTGGAG
>ERZ795053.4020-NODE-4020-length-16216-cov-4.918755_pt1 | contig 16216 bp, 8 predicted proteins | sample MGYA00375137_ERZ795053 | MGnify/ENA primary metagenome ERZ795053 (study PRJEB30182, sample SAMN05720284) | activated sludge metagenome | isolation source: Anaerobic digester | place: Hong Kong | collected 2014-12-17 ...
GACCCTACGACGCGATGAGATTGTCAAACTTCTAACACACATGTCTCCGGACGACAGGGCTGACCTTTTCAAACATATGCCCGAAGAGCTTGGCGAATCAATACTTCCCGCAATGGCGCATGTAGAGCGCGAGGATATACGGCGTCTCTCTTCTTACGAAGAGGGAACCGCGGGCGCTGTTATGACATCGGACTATGCTACCTTACCGCCAGGGCTTACAGCCCAGCAGGCAATAGATCATCTTCGTCAGGTCGCGCCAAACAAAGAGACAATTTATTATTCTTACGTGATAGATGAATATCGTCATATTCTTGGTTTTGTTTCTTTAAAAGATCTGATTGTATCACATAAAGACTCACTGATAGACGATATCATGAATGCAGAGGTTATTACTGCACGCGTTGGCGATGATCAGGAAGATGCCGCTCGTAATATACAAAAACTTGACCTAATCGCTCTTCCGGTATTAAATGAACAAGACGCACTTGTTGGAATAATCACGCATGACGACGCAATAGATATTATCACGCAGGAGCATACCGAAGACATGGAGAAATTCATGGCTATCAGCGGTAGCCATGAAGATGCTGTTTATATGAAAATGACAATACTAAACCATTTTCGCAACCGAGCGCCTTGGGTAGTTGTGCTTGCGATTTTTGGACTCTTTTCCGGTTTTATTGTGCAAAACTTTGAGGGTTTGCTTATGCAGTTTGCAATTCTTTCTGTGTTCATGCCCATGCTTGCGGGAACAGGTGGTAATACCGGTAGTCAGTCGGCTACACTTGTTGTTCGTGCGCTTGCATTAAAGGAGATCTGTGCCCGAGATACAATACGTATTTTGTCTAAAGAGCTCGGGATAGCTTTTCTATTGGCGACTCTTCTGGGTTTGCTTGCTTATGGGCGAGTGATATTTTTTGGGGCTGGTTCGTATATTCCTCCGCAATACGGACTGTCACAAATTGCCATGGCAATATCAATTGCACTTGGTCTTCAAGTTGTCTCTTCTACCCTGATCGGAGCATTGCTTCCGCTTGGCGCATCTAAGTTTAAACTTGATCCGGCTCTTGTGGCTATTCCGGCCTTGACAACAATAGTGGATATTACCGGTCTTGTTATCTATTTTACAACCGTTAAGTTGCTGTTGAATATATGATTGCTTTCTGTCAATAATCGAAGCCAATTATATTAGGTGAGCTTCGATAAAGGTATTATTTTTAGAAATTCCTTATTAAGCCCATAGTCAGAGGTTTTTATGAATATTTTCCCTGTGCACGATCCTGTACTTATTTTTTCAATTGTAATGCTCTCGGTTCTTATCGCGCCTCTGGTCTCTAAACGATTAAAATTACCCGGTATAGTTGGGCTTATCATTTTTGGTGTGATTCTAGGGCCTCATGTTGTTAATCTGTTGGAACGCGACAAGACAATAGAACTTCTTGGAACAATTGGTCTTTTGTACATAATGTTTCAGGCTGGGTTAGAGATCAACCTGGAAGAGATCAAGCGAAACAAGCACCATAGTATAATATTTGGTATACTTACCTTCTTGATCCCCTTGTTTCTTGGAACAGTCTCTGCATACTATATTCTTGATATGAATCTTCCGGCATCAATTCTTTTAGCCAGTATGTTCTCTTCGCATACACTTTTGACCTTTCCCATAGTTAGCCGGCTTGGTCTTTCAAAAAAGAAGGCAGTTGCCGCAACAGTTGGTGGTACAATAATAACAGACACTTTAGCTTTTGTTGTGCTTGCGGTTATTATCGCAATGAATAGTGGCGGACTCACACTGCTTTTTTGGCCAAAATTGATTGGATACTCCATTGTTTATACCGCATCTGTTGTTATACTTCTGCCTCGATTAACAGCCTGGTTTTTTCGTAACTATTTTAACGATTCCGGAGTGGAGGATTATGTCTTTGTATTGACTGCTGTTTTTATCGCGGCGTTTTTTTCGCATCTTATAGGTCTTGAGCCGATCATTGGAGCCTTCCTTGCCGGACTAACGCTTAACCCACTTATTCCTGAAAAAAGTGTGCTTATGAATCGTATACAGTTTGTGGGAAATGCTCTCTTTATTCCGTTCTTTCTTATCTCTGTAGGAATGCTTATAGATCCGGTAGTGCTCTATACAAATACAACTGCCGTAAAAGTTTCGGCAGTAATGATCGTTATTGCTCTATTATCTAAAGATTTAGCCGCGCGACTGTTTGCTAAAATTTCGAGCTTTTCTAAAAATAATCGCGGGTTGATTTTTGGTATGAGTGTAAGTCAAGCTGCTGCTACTCTTGCGGCTGTCCTTGTGGGATATCGGGTGGGAATATTCTCTGCCGATGTTTTGACAGGAACTATCATGATGATTATAGTAACCTGCTTCGTCGGGTCGGTAGTGACCCAGCGTTATGCAAAAAAAATTATCTTGCAAGAGACTCAGTCTCCATCGGAGTCCGAAACAGGGCGTGTTGATCGAATTCTTATACCTATTGCCAGAGAGTCTAATGTTACAGGGCTTATGGACTTTGCATTTTTGCTTCATTCCAAAACCGGACAAGAGCCGCTTTATCCATTACATGTAACTGTGGACAGCAGTGATGTTCAGCAGGGAATTATAGAAGGAGAGACAATTCTTACAAAAGCGGGTATACGAGCTAGTGCAGTACAAAAAACAACACTTCCCTTAAACAAGATAGATACCAATATCTCTTCCGCGATACTTAGGGCGATTGATGAACAACGAATATCTAAAATTGTTATGGGGTGGAACGAGTCTGGTAAACTGACTGGATCTGTTTTGAATACTATTGCTGAGCAGATTGCAAAAAATTGCAGTCGTATGATCTATATTTACAAACATATAAAACCTGTAAATACCATGAACCGAATAGTGCTTATTGTCCCTCCTTACATATACAAGCAGTATGGATTCAATGAAACCATAAGTTCTTTGATCGGTCTAAGCGGAGCAATATCGGCGGATTGGCTTATTATTGCTGAAGAGGAGAGCAATGAAGATATTGCTGTCTATTTCAATAAACTTCAAAAGAAAGTAAATACATATAATATTCTTAGTTGGAAAAATTTATCTGGTCATCTTAAGAATGTTATTGGAGCAGATGATTTTATAATACAACTTGTTCCGCGGCGCGGCAGTATATCCTGGCGGCTTGATTTTGAAAAAATGCCTACTGTGTTGTGCCGTTCATTCCCGAATAATAATCTGTTGGCATTGTATCCCTCAACGGTCAGTGACGACAGTTACGAGACAATTGTTAGCGATGATTATGATGTCTCCAAACCTTCGAACTTAATGGGAGAACTGTTACCTGTTAGTAATATTTTATTCAATCTTGATTATGATGATCCATCAAGGGCAATCTCCCAAATAGCGGATATTATCGGTACAGCCAACAGAAATCAGATATTTAATACAATTAATAGTGTGCTAAATGAATATCCTTTAGAATTAACGGAGGATGTTGTACTTGTTCATAGTCGTACCGATCTGCTGGATGATTATTTGCTGTTTACGGCTGTAAGTAATCAGGGGTTTGTTTATAATACTTTAAGTGAAGGGGGGCGATACCGCATTATGATAGTGCTTCTATCTCCTTTGTCAAAATCCACACAAAGTCATTTAAACGTTCTATCGCAGATTTCACGGTTTGTAATGGTACAGAAGATGATTGACGCGCTTTTAATTTCAGAAAACCGGGATCAATTTTTAAAACATGTTTCGGTTGAGGATAGCTAATGAATTGGCGTTGGCAGATTATACCGATGGAAATTGGTTAGTCTTGTGAACAATTTAGCGAAAAGATTTTAATGGTAAAGATAATACATGACAATAATTATTAAAGATGACTTTAGTAAAGTATTTAATTAATCAAATAACGAGTTGACAAATTTAATTGTGGCTATATAAAGATATATAGCCATTGGTTATGGTTTTGATAAGCACACGTTATTTGAGTAATCAACTTTCAAATACTGTTGTATAATGTGAATTAATTATTTGTGTCTTTGTATGAGGTTCTCTATGAATTTGAATGATTTTATACATTGTACAAACAGGGCGCAAAGTTTTGAGGAAGTAGTTTTTTTATTTGAAAAATTTATTTCTCAGTATGGTTTTACAAATTATGTCATGGGTGATATGTCGCTGGATTCTCCGGTGCAAAGAGCGGAGTCTTTTGGAACGTTAACAAACTATAGTCCTGAATGGCTTGAACATTATAAAAACAATAACTATGTTGCAGTAGATCCCGTTATAAAAAAGGCTTTGATCTCACATGTCCCTTTTACATGGGAGGAGGCTAAGTGTGAAGATAAAACTCAAGATTCTCTAAATATGATGAATGAAGCAATAGAATTTAATCTTGTCAATGGTATCGGATTATCTGTTCACCGTCCCTTTGGTAGAATAATAGGTTTTGGTCTAGCTACATCCGAAAAGAATCCGCACATGGATAAAGACACAATGGCTATTTTGCATTCGGTTTGTGTACATTTTTGTAATGTTTATGAGAATTTGATAGGAATAAACATAAGTGAATATCCTGTTTGTCTGACTGTCAGAGAAAAAGAGGTCTTGTACTGGATTTCCCGTGGATCAACAAAAAAAAACATAGCCGAACATTTCAAAGTTAGTGAATCCTGTGTTAAACGCCACTGTGAAAATATCTTGCAGAAGTTGTCTGTAAAAAATCTTGCTCATGCTGTACTTAAGGGTGTTCGGAGCGGATTGATCTCCCCATACTGATAATTATTCTCCTTCTAATATAAATTAATAATTAACAATATTTTTATAAAAAACCGCCTATATTGGCCGATCGGCCAATTGACAAAAAAGCCCAACCGTGCTATTGATAGAAAAGGTTTAAACAAATCGTGGTGTTGTTGTTTTTAAGATCAAGAATCTATCTTTTTTTACCTGTTTTGATTCTGGAATAAAATTACCACCAGAAACTTTACGTTTTACAAAGCTTTTTTGCTATTGTGTATTTTAATTATAAAATAGAAGGTGAAAACAATGAAAATCAGTGAAGAAGTTAAAAAGGTATTGAATGCGATTGATAAAGCCCTTTTGCTAAAACCTTTTTTTAGAGTACTTCAAAATGGTGCTTTTTTTAAGGTTGGTTATTCTTGGGTTATTTTGAGAGTAGGCGGATGCTTTTTTGTTTTGTTTTTTTTAATTAAGTGGATCATGGTTTGGCCTGATGTTTTTAAGTTATCAGAAATGCCAAACATCATGCTTTTAGCCATATTGCTGATGCTCGTCTCCTTGATAGTCGTTTATGCTATATTTAATGCAATAATGGTGAAGGCTGATGAGATTTGTGCCATATCAACAGAAAAGGATTATATAGTTATAATTATTGTAACAAAGATTATTAAACTTGCTGGAGAGATTTCTGCGTTTGTAATCTGGTTTTTGGGTTTAATTATCTTTCTTTTAGGTTCATCAGAGTTTGGGGCTGATTTACTTAGCGGAATAATAACCTTCGATTTTATGGAAGAATTTTCGGCTGGTGCAGGTTCTGCGTTTGCTTATTTAATAAAATTTGGTTTTTATGGCTTCTTCGCTTTAGCCGCCTCGTATTTTATTGCGGATCTTATTGGAGTTATGGTAGATACTGCTAACAATACCAAAAAAATGGATCGTTAATTGCATCTCTTTTTGTCCTAACGCATTATTTGTTAATTCCTTCGAGTTAACAAATAATGCGTTTGCATCTCTATAATAGTAATCATAATTAAAATTTAATTGCTCAATTGCTCTATTATCCTTACAGGTATATGGAAGGCAAAAAGTTATAAGTGCCTGACTCTTTTTGTGTTCACACTTGGATTTTTAATCTGTTTATATCAGATTAAAAATCGTGATACTGATTTCAACTATATTGGTCATACGCCGGATTATCATATTTATGAAGAAAAATCCAAAAAGATACAGAAGGATATATTGGGAGAATACTTATATAATATAATGGACAAGCTGGACAAGAAAATTCCCCTTTATTTCTAATCGAATAATTATTACAGGATAAAAACGTGAAAAAAAATCAATTTGAGTATCCAGCTAAAATAGTATTTAAAAGAGGTATAAAGAAAACGATCAGGAACATATCAATTTGCATTTTGTTGTGCTTTGTTTCATATGCTGGTATTAATGACACCTTTGGGCCTACGCCGTTATATATTCGTGTAATCTCTTATGCTATTCCCCTAATTGTTGTTTATCTTGTAATAATTATTATATGGTCAGAGTTGCTAAAAAAGTATTATGTGATTGTTGATGAGCAAAGAGTAATATATAATTCTCTGTTTAGGAAAAAAACATTCTATTGGGTAGACGTTATAAGTTGGAGTTACACCAAACTTGCTTCAGAGAATTACATTACATTTCAAACTCGGCAAAGTGTTAACGAATATAATAATTCTACTCTATTATATAAAATATTTGTTAAAAACAACAATACTGCTTTTGGAATAAATCTGGATATGTGCCAAAATCCTGATAGGGCTACTGTTTTAAAGATTATAGAAGAGATTCTTCTTTATCATGGCTGGAGTCGGACAAATTGAAATTTTATAAATAATAACGATAATTATTATCATTAAGTAGTTGACATTATTTTTTTATACATTATGTTGTCTTTAATAGATAATAATAAGAGCTGTTAAGGGTTAATTTTTGAGATTTGTAATTAATAAGGTGATTTCTTGCCGATTATGGTTAACTTGTTAGCATGTAAATTTATTCTTTCACTTGTTAACCTGCTAATTAATTTTATTTCCAGTTTGAATAGTTAAAAAAGTAATAGAAAGTAATAGAAAGTAATAGAAAGTAATAGAAAGTAATAGAAAGTAATAAATATAGGAGGTTTCAATATGGATAATCAATCCAGTATGCCAAACATGCCGTTGTTAGGGGATGACTTCCCTGAACTGTCGGTTCAGACGACTCACGGACCAATGAATATTCCAGGTGATCTTAAAGGCTCATGGTTTGTGCTATTTAGCCACCCGGCTGATTTTACACCGGTTTGTACAACAGAGTTTGTTGCGTTTCAGGCACGTTATGATGAGTTTGAAAAACTTGGCTGCAAGCTTATAGGTATGTCTGTTGACCAGATATTTTCTCACATCAAGTGGGTTCAGTGGATCAAGGAAAATCTTGATATCGAAATAAAGTTTCCCGTAGTTGCGGCTAACGATGCTGTGGCGCTTAAACTTGGAATGCTTCATCCAGGAAAAGGTACAAATACGGTTCGTGCGGTATTTATCTGTGATCCTCAGGGTAAGGTTCGCCTGATTATGTACTATCCACAAGAGATAGGCCGTAACATGGATGAGGTTGTTCGTGCTGTTAAGGCTCTTCAAATATCTGATTCTCAGGGTGCAGTGCCGGCTGGTTGGCCCGACAATGAGCTTATTAAGGATCGCATTATTGTGTCGCCTCCGAAAGACGAGAAGACAGCGGCTGAACGTATGAAAGATTCGTCACTTGAGTGCTACGACTGGTGGTTTTGTCATAAGCCCTTAAAATAGCTTATTTACAAGTTAATAAAACTGCAATTTTAACGCCCCCGAATAGTTAAAATTTGCTGAAAAGCCACTATATGATATAGTGGCTTTTCTTTTGGTAGTTATTTGATTTGATAGTTTTAAAAAATGCCTAATTATGATTAATTTGATTTTGTCTGGAAAAATTCATATTTTGAAAAGTGTTGTTTCTTATTTTCTGTGTTTCTCTGGAGGAAGTTAATGCCTAAGGGTGAAAAATCCGCAGTTGACTGTTTATCAAATAGTAAATTATTAAGTAAAAAAGCTCCCTTCGCGTATGTTTGTCATCAAATTATGCGTGATAAAGATGGTAAATTTAGTAATTACAAGATAATCGAAGTAAATAGTGTTTTTGAAACAATTTCAGGTTTTAAAACAAAAAATATAATTAATAAAAATGTCTCTACCCTTATTTCGGAAACGAGCGAACAATCGTTTGATTGGAAAACTTTTTATAAAGATATTCTGGACCATAATAAAAATAAAATTAATGAGCAGACTTTAAATCTTTTAGATCGCTGGTACAAGACTCAAAGTTGCATGCTAGATAACGACACTCTTTTGGTAATGTTTGTTGATATTACGAAAGAGAAGGTGCAGTTAGATGAACTTGAGAACTTTTTTTCTGTGAATCTTGATCTGTTATGTATTGCCGATACCGATGGAAAATTTCTCAAGGTAAACCGTGAGTGGGAAAAAGTTCTGGGGTATTCTGTTGATGACCTTGAGGGTACAAGGTTTCTGGCCTTTGTACATCCTGATGATATAGAAAAAACAATGTCGGCAATAAACATGTTGGCTTCTGATGAAAAAGTATTAAACTTCACAAATCGTTATAAAGATATAAAGGGTGATTACCATTATATTGAGTGGCGATCTCATCCTCATGGAGATTTAATTTATGCCGCGGCCCGCGATATTACCCAGCAAAAAGAGGCCGAGCTAGATTTACGCAAAAGTCGTGACAGATTTCAGTCGTTGGTTCAAAACATACCCGGAAATGTTTACCGTTGCCTATATGATGAAGATTGGACTATGCTTTATATCGGCCGTGATTTTGATAACATTAGCGGATATCCTTCAATAGATTTTATTAACAATAGTAAACGTTCTTTTGAGAGTATTATTTATGAAGATGATCGCTCTATGGTTAGGCATGAAATAGATAGAGCAATAGAGCAAAAAAAATTTTGGAATATTGAGTACCGTGTAAAAAGAAAAGATTGTGGCTTAAGTTGGGTTCAAGAGAGAGGGCGAGCGGTATACGACAGTAACGGATGCATAGAATATCTTGATGGATTTATGTTGGATATTACTGAGCAAAAACTTTTTAAAGAGCAGATGGTTGTAAACGAAAACCGGTTTCGGCAGCTTTTCAATAATATGAGTAGCGGTGTAGCAATTTATGAAGTTGTTGATAGTGGTAATGATTTTGTTTTTAAGGAATTTAATAAGGCTGCGGAAACTATTGAAGGAGTATATAAAGCGGATGTGGTTGGAAAAAAAGTCTGTGAAGTTTTTCCTTCAATAAAAAATTTTGGGCTTCTTGATGTATTTAAAAGAGTATGGAAAACTGGTGTGGCCGAAAACCACCCGGTATCGTTATATCATGATGGAAGAATCGATGGGTGGCGTGAAAACTTTGTTACCCGTTTATCGGAAAATGAAATTGTATCAATATATGAGGATGTGACAGAAAAAAAAAGAGCCGAAAAGGCTTTGATTCAATCCAAAGAGCAGTATGAGCTTGCTATAAGTGGAACAAATGATGGAATATATGACTGGGATATGCACTCTGGTTATTTGTTTCTGTCGAAAAGGTGGAAGGAAATTATTGGTTATAGTGAAGATGAACTTGAATACAATATTGAAACATTTTACTCACTTATTTGTGATGAAGACAAACGCCGTGTAGAGAAACATCTATCAGACTATCTTGAAGGAGAAATTGAAAAGTATTCAATAGAGTTTCGGATGAAGCATAAGGATGGTTCTATTAGGTGGATATTGGCAAGAGGTGAAGTAGTCCGAGATGAAAAGGGTGTTCCATATCGAATGGCAGGATCGCATAGCGATATTACCGAGCAGAAGAACGCGCAGAAAGAATTGGAAGAAAGCCGCTACCGACTTGAACTGGTAATGGATGCGGGTGAACACGGGTTTTGGGATTGGAATCTTGAAACTAAAGATTTTTTCTTTAGCCCAACATATTTTACCATGCTTGGTTATGATAATAATGAACTACCGATGAGTCTTGACCTATTTGCAAGTCTTATTCATCCTGATGAGAGAGAATATGTATTACGATCAATTGATGAAAGCATAAAAAAAGGTGAGACATACGATTTAGAATTCAGACTATTGTGTAAATCGGGATACTATAAGTGGGTATCTGCAAAGGGCAAAGGTTATGTTGACGCACAAACAGGTAAGGTTGTCAGAGCAATCGGAATTCACATTGATATTGATGAAAGAAAAAAAAGTGAAGAAAGAATACGAAAAAGTGAAGAGCAGTTTCGTCTGCTTTTTGAACAATCTCCATTGGGAATATATATAGCGCGAGAAGATGGAACCATTCTTGATGCAAATAAAAAGCTTCTTGAATTATTGGGCTCTCCATCGGTAGAGGCAACAAAATCCATAAACGTTTTAAAATTTGAGCCTCTTGTAAAAAATGGATATGCCGATAGCTTTATAAAATGCATTAAAACTAAAAGCATGGTCAAGTTAGAGCTTGATTATAAATCAAAGTGGGGACTTGATAATTATTACTCCTCTTACCTGATTCCTCTTGTTGATAATGAGGGCCGTGCCTCTATCGTATACACGCTTATGGAAAACATCACAGATCGGAAAAATATAGAAGAAAAGCTAAAAGCAAGTGAACGTAATTTTAGAACTTTCTTTGAAACCATGGATGATATGATCTTTATCGGTGATAAAAAGGGTAATATTTTTTATACTAACAAAGTTGTTGAAAATAAACTTGGATATAGTCGTGAAGAGTTGGCCTCAATGCATATGCTGGATGTTCACCCGAATGAAAAACGAAAAGAAGCTGAAAATATATTTGAAAGGATGTTTGCTGGTTCATTAGCAGTTTGTCCTCTTCCATTACAAAAAAAGGATGGAGCATTGATTGCTGTTGAAACACGGATCTGGTTTGGGCAATGGGATGGTAAAGAGTGTATATTTGGTATTTCAAAAGATATATCCGCAGAACAGGCCGCGTTGCAAAAGTTCAATAAACTTTTCAATAATAATCCCGCGCTTATGGCTGTGACATCGGTACCCGACGGACGATTTGTGGATGTAAACGACTCATTTGTAAAGGTTTTGGGATATAGTAAAAATGAAGTACTTGGAGTATTGTCACGGGATATTAATATTTTTGGTAATAATGATACTCTTGATAAGATCGGTAGACAGTTTAAAGAAAAAGGTTCGGTTAAAAATCTTGAGGTTAGAGTCTGTAAAAAGAATGGAGAGCTGTTGGATGGATTGTTTTCAGGCGAGCTGATCGAAACACAAGGACAAAGCTACTACTTGACTGTATTAATTGATATTACCGCACGTCGAGAAGCGATTGAGGCTTTACGAAAATCGGAAGAAAATCAGAGCATACTGCTAGATAATATTCAAACGCAGGTATGGTATTTGACTGATCCGGTTACTTACGGTGCTGTAAATAGTGCTCATGCCGAGTTTAGTGGAAAAAGCAAGGAAGATCTTGCTTTTAAGAATCTTTATGATATTTTCCCAAAAGAAAACGCGGATATATGCAGTTTATCAAATGAAGAAGTTTTTAGTCAAGGACACGCTGTTTTCACTGAGGAGTGGATGCCTCATCACAGCGGAGATAATCGTCTGCTTTCCATAGCCAAGATACCGCGACTCAGAGAAGACAAGACAGTTGAATATGTTGTTTGCAGTGCAGAAGATATTACCGAAAGAAAAATTGCCGAAGATAATCTGGTTATTGCATTGCAACAATCGGATATACTTCGGGAAAGAGCGGAAGAAGCCACAAAAGCAAAGTCTCAGTTTTTAGCAAATATGAGCCATGAAATAAGAACACCATTAAATGGAGTAATTGGTTTTACGGAGCTTTTGTTAAAAACTCCGCTTAATGATGTACAACAGCAGTATGCTTACAATGCCAATACAGCCGGGCAAACTCTTCTTGCCATAATTAATGATATTCTGGATTTTTCAAAAATTGAGGCTGGTCGACTTGACCTTGATTTAGTCGAGTCAGATATATTATTATTACTGGATGAATGCGCTGATATAATAAAATATCATGCATCGCAAAAAGGCCTTGAACTGCTGCTTGATATCGAGCCTGGCATGCCGCGATACGCAATGCTTGATCCTGTTCGCTTAAAACAGATATTGATTAATCTGCTTGGAAATGCTGTAAAGTTTACCGGAAGCGGAGAAGTCGAGTTAACTGTTAAATTTAACCGAATAGATGATAAAAATGGAATCTATAATTTTACTGTGCGCGATACCGGTATTGGTATAAGTCGTGAGCAGCAAAATAAACTTTTTAAGGCTTTCACTCAGGCCGATAGTACCACTACCCGTAAATATGGCGGAACGGGCTTAGGACTTGTAATTTCCAGTTTGCTTGTCGAGAAGATGGGGGGTAAACTGACAGTAGAAAGTAAAGAGGGGAAGGGGAGCATTTTTCAGTTTGAGATTTCTACCGATTATTCCTTAAACAAAGCTGCGAATGATAAGATGAATCTTAAAAAGATAGATGTTAAAAATGTTCTTATTGTTGATGATAATGGCCGTAACAGAATGATATTAAGGCATAATCTTGAATACTTGGGTATAAATTGTGAAGAGGCTTGGGACGGCAAGAGTGCAATTGAGATGGTAAGAGGGGGACGCTCGTTTGATCTTTATATAGTGGATTATCTTATGCCCGGAATGAACGGTCTGGAAACCATCATAAGGCTTAGAAAAGAAACAGATGCGTTAAAAAAGACAGCTGTGATACTTTACAGTTCGGCGGATGAAATTAAAAACAGTGCGGATCTAAAAAATAACGGAGTGAATTATTCACTGGTTAAACCTGTTAAAGCAGATGACCTTATAAAAATTTTACAGGGGATAGGGCAAGCAGATTCTGTCACAGAAGAAAAGCTTAACAACAGTTTTGTTGATGTGGAAGAACCTGTTAGTAAAGATAAGATTAATATTCTTGTAGCCGAAGATGTAATTATGAATGTTGAACTTATGAAAGCTATGCTTCTGGAGTATGTTCCTAACGCAAATATAGAAGTAGCGTTAGATGGCCACGAGGCGGTTAATGCTGTAAAAAATAAATTATTTGATCTGGTATTTATGGATGTACAGATGCCGCGTCTTGATGGAGTAGAGGCAACAAAACAGATTAGAGAAAATGTAGATAATAAAAAAATTCCGATTGTAGCGTTAACCGCAGGTGCTACAAAAACAGATCGCGATAAATGTCTTGAATCGGGTATGAATTATTTTCTTGGTAAACCGGTGAATTCAACACAACTAAAAGAAATTTTACGAGCTATCCTTGTAAGTGGACATGATGATAAAGTGTTTTTGGACACTGGAAGTTTTGATAAAAAAAATCTTTTTGATCGGCTTCATGGTAACATGGAAAACTATAATAAAATACTCGAAATTGCTTATAAACAATTTGAACAGGACATAGTCGAGCTGGAGCAGGTTTATGATTTAGCTGATTATGATAACCTTTTGAAAAAAATTCATCGATTAAAAGGAGCTTCGTTAAACATGGGTTTTGTTAACCTTGCCGAACTTGTAAAGCAGTTTGAAACTGCTGCTAAGGAAGATCCGACTGGTGATCACAGCATTAAACAGATAATCGAAGAGTGGATGCTGCTTAAAAAGATGTTAGGGAAGGAGTTGGGATATGAGTGAAAATGCAAAAAAAAAGATTTTATTAGTGGAAGATGTTATGACCAACCGGTTTTTGTTGGAATCTTTTTTAACCGATTACGACTGTGTTTCAGTTGGTAATGGTGATGAAATGTATGTTGAACTTGAAAAAGATAGGCCCGACCTTATACTTATGGACATTGGACTGCCTGGAGAAAACGGATTGGAGCTTACAAAACAGCTGGCTCGAAATCCGGAATTTGGTGACATACCTGTGATATTTTTAACTTCTCACTCTGACAAGCGTGAAATTTTAGAAGCTGCAAAGGCAGGCGGCTATGATTATATCTTAAAACCGGCAGATGATTCTATTTTATCAGCTCGTATTGAGATGGCTTTGGCCAGACACAAAAAAAACAAGTAAACTGAGCAACTATGGAGAGTATTATGGATTATCAAGAAAAACCGTCTGTTATGGTCGTTGATGATGAAGCTTCTAATGTTTTTCTTCTTAAGAATATACTGACAGACTATACCGTAACATGCGCTTTCAGCGCGCAAGAGATGTTTGAAAATATTGATGCAGCCGCGCCAAAGGTCATTATTCTTGATGTTATGCTTCCTGATCAAAACGGATTCGATATTGCCAAGAAGCTCTCTTCTGATAAGCGGTACAGCTCGATACATATAATATTTTTGACTGCTAAAACCGAATCAACGGATGTAGTTTCCGGATTTAAACACGGCGGTTATGATTATATAAAAAAACCTTTTGATGAGATCGAGTTGTTAGCGCGAGTTGAAGCTGCTATGAAAAGAGCCTTTGAAAGGGAAAAACTTGAGAGTGAAGTTTTTATTGATCCGCTGACAGAACTGTATAATCGTCGATATTTAACCGATTACATAAGAAGTGAATCATCACGGGCGTTAAGGTCAAAAGAAAATTTTGCGGTTGCGATGCTTGATATTGATCACTTTAAGTCTATTAATGATAATCTGGGGCATCCTTGTGGAGATCATATCTTAAGAGAGTTTGCGCGAATAATTGCAGACGAACTTCGTGAATATGATGTTGCCATAAGGTATGGTGGAGAAGAGTTTCTAGTTGTTTTTCCCGGAGAGTCAAAAATAAATGCGGTTTCTGTTTTAGAACGTATACAGGACAAGGTGCTGTCGGGAAGCTATATCTGGGAAGACACTCCGGTAAGCTTCAGTTTTACAGCAGGTATTGCCGATTTTATGGAAATTGATCACACTAGCATGCCTTTTGAGGATCTGATTAACAAAGCCGATCATCGTCTTTATCATGGAAAACATGATGGGCGTAATTGTATTGTTATTAATGATTAGTAGTATGTTTTTGCTGGCTTCTTAGCCACCTAGATTGAAAAAATAGAGGTTAAAATTGTTTAAAATTCGTTTATAATAGAAATACTAAGATATTGTATCAGGAAATAGAGAAAAGAGATAAAATTATAATTTCTGCCTGGCTTGTTAGCCAGGCAGAGGGATGTTTCTGAGCGAAAATCAGTACTCGTAAGGGCCAACAGCGAAGGTTCCATCAGAACCGGGACGAGGATTCCCGTCTATATCGGAAACCACACCAGAAATTCCGATGCCATCTGATTTAAGCGGATCGTTTTCCGAAGCCGAAGTAAGCCGCCAGTTCGAATCGAATGTAGGACTTGAGCCGGTGAAGTTGTTAACGCAGCTTGGGATATCTGTTTCAAAACTGCTGATATTATTGTAACTAATACCAGAATCTAACTGATAAAATTGATTATTATAGGGACACAAATAATTATTTTGTATAAATCTGTTGTTTGAGCTGTATGAAAAAATGCAATAATTTAGGCTGTTGTTTAGCATGATAATATTATTTTTAATATTAACTGAATCTGGGTTTTGGTAATAATCGAATATCGCGTCACCACCGTTAGAACCAAGTACATAAATAAGATTATTATACACATTAGCAACACTATTATTTCCTCCAGCAATATATAGGCCTCTTGAAGCATTGCCGCTAGATAATTCGGATGTGATAATATTATTGATGCACTCGAAATTTTTGAAATTATCACAAGAAATAGCAGTTGCTCTTGAAACATCCGAGTGAAATGTCTCGGCAATTATATGGTTGTTGTATATTTTTACGGAAATATCAGTATCTGTCGAATATGTAAAAACAGTTGTTATATTAAGCGGTTGGCCTGTCGAGTCAATGTTATGAGATCGTATCATTTCATTATTATGGATTATTATTCCGGATCCTAAAGTGTTTGTCGGCATATTTGTCGATCTAAAACGTATACCATATTTATATCCTGCATTAGTTGTAATAACCGAGCCAGCACTAATAATACCGTTATTTTGGATAGTAACTTTAAAATTTGAAAAAGTACTATTACTTAATGGCTTTATATAGATGCCATGATCATAAGAATTTGTATTTTGTGCTGGTCCGCAAATCCGTTCATTATCACTAATATCAATGGTTGTATCTGTTATGTCGTTAAGTAAAGTTGAATTTATTGAACTGATTTCAATTCCGGCATTCTCTTTATTCGGTGTATTCCCTTTCCCGGCTGCAATGTCATTTCTTTCTATAATGAATGAAAATTCGTTAAGACTTAATGATTCATCATTGAAACATATTGCCCAGGCATTTGTGTTGCCGTCACCTCCTCGAATAAACGAGTCAGTGATCGAAACGGTACCGCTCTGGGTTCCGTTGGTTAGCCTTATTGCAGCC
>ERZ795053.4021-NODE-4021-length-16213-cov-7.171123_pt1 | contig 16213 bp, 12 predicted proteins | sample MGYA00375137_ERZ795053 | MGnify/ENA primary metagenome ERZ795053 (study PRJEB30182, sample SAMN05720284) | activated sludge metagenome | isolation source: Anaerobic digester | place: Hong Kong | collected 2014-12-17 ...
TTTGATAAGGCGATATAAACTTTAATTTCTTGTGAGTTACAGGCAGATGGGACGCTTCTCCTACTTTTACTTTTCTTTGTCTCTTTGTGTGTAACTCCGCAAGCAGCCCATAGCAAATTTGAAATTTCTTGTTCAGAAAGATTTGAATCTTTCCACTTTCTTTTTGTTCGTCGCTTTTCAATTGCTTTCATTAATGGAAAATCAAGGTCTTTCTGAGGCTCTGGAAGTTTTATAAAATTTGTCATAATTGATTTTTAATTGCGTTTCGAAACAAAACTATATTGTTTTAAAATGTTTCTCATTAACAATCAGAAACAATTTTAAAATATAACAGATTATCAACTTGTTACAAAGCTTCGTTAGTTTATTGCTAACTACTAAATAACAGTGGTTTAGTCTATTCGTGTATTGTATTGTTTTCTACCTTTAAATATTTCAGCATTTTTGAAGTTTCAAGGGAAAGATGTTAGAAAAAAATGAAGGAAAGTTGGTTGAGATTAAAATAATTGATGTACTTTTGTGAGCGAATACTTACAAAAAGGATGAGACAACCGACAGAGGTGAGACAGGAGCAAATAAAGCAGGCTGTGCTCGATATTATATATACCGATGGGTTAAAGAATTTATCCACTCGAATGCTCGCTCAGCGTATTGGAATGAGCGAAGGGGCTATATTTAGGCATTTTTCAACTAAACAGGATATAATTTTATCTATTATTAGTGATGTTCAAAAAGATCTTATTGGGTCGTTACGCTCTATTGCTAATTCCACTGTGGAACCGGAGGCGCGATTGAAAGAGTTTCTTTGCCATACGGTACAATATCTTATCCATAATAAAGGAATCACGATGTTGCTTTTCTCCGAAGCATCGCACAACAACGATACCGTTTTAAAAGGTAAGCTAAAGCAGATTTTCAATAATCAGAAAAAACTGGTAAGTAAAATATTTCTTGACGGTATTGCTTTAGGAAAGTGGGACGAAAGTATTCCTGTAGAAAATCTTGCGACAATATACATGGGCATTCCCGTGTCTTTAAATATAGAGCTTATTCTTAGCGATGGGGAATTTTATACAGAAAATTTTTGTAGTCGTATGATGCAACTATTGCTTAAAATATTAGATAAATAAATTTTTTTAGAATATATGTAAGTAATCACTCACATTAATTTTAAGATATGCTATATACAATAGTTTTTATAATTATTTCCGCAACCTCTTTTGTATTTGCCATGCTTGGCCTTGGAGGAGGAATGATTTATGTGCCTGTGCTCAATTGGGCAGGATTCGATATGAAAGAAGTAGCAATTCCTTTAGGTTTGCTGTTGAATGGGTTGAATACCGCATTAGTGCTAATTCCTTTTGCGCGTAAGAGAATGGTAGATTGGAAAGGTGGAGCGGTAATGGCTGCTACTGCAATAGTGGCATCTCCGCTTGGAGCCATGGTAAGCGGGAGAGTGCCGGTTTCTACCCTTAAATTATTGTTTGCTTTAATGGTTGTGGCGGCTGCATTGCGTACGCTTTGGGCATCGAAACAGTCTGAACCCGAAGCCATGATGTCCTTCAAAAAAAGGAGCATCCTTGGATTCTTTACAGGTGGTTTTGCTGGCTTTGTTGGAGGAATGTTGGGGATTGGCGGTGGCTTTATAATTGCCCCTATTTTAATGATGATGGGATATAAAACCAAAGAAGCTGCAGCCACAACGGCGTTTGTGGTTACTTTCTCGTCTATATCCGGGTATTTGGGACACATGTCGCAGGGACACATGAACTGGTGGCTTACGGGAATAGTGGTTGTTGCTGTTGTTATAGGTTCCCAGTTGGGTGGGCGTTATATGACAAACAAGGCTAAATCGAAACAGGTAAAAGTAGTTTATGCGGTTGTACTGTTGCTCATTGCGATTAAAATGGGCTATAGCGTAATTAAATAGTTGAAAACAAATTTATGGGACAATTTAAGAAACTATTGGTTACTATTTTGGTACTGCTAACTTTTAGGAGTGTAGCTGTTTCGCAATCGGGGAATTGGCCTAAATGGAATGGGTATATACAAACAAGGGTTGCTAGCAATTTCGATAAGTTTACCGAATTTACCGTTCGCCGTTCTAAGTTGTGGGTGTACGGGAGTTTGCCAAAAGCGAACTATGTATCCTACAAGGTTCAAATGGTTTACCGTTCTTTCAAGGACGAAACGGTTGTGCTTCAGGATGCGTTGGCGAATATCCGTTTGAGAAACTTCGGTGAAGTAAAAATCGGTCGATTTGTACCCGATTTTATGCTGCAACGGATCCAGCCTGATTATGAAATTCCGGTACTTGAGCGTGCATCTGTAATAAATAGTTTGACTATTAACGAGAAACAAATGGGAAGGGAAGTTGGTGCTCAATACACGTTACAATCGAATGCTTTTCATTTTAGTGTTGGCGTTTTTAATGCGAATGTTGATGCCCCGAGTCATAGTAAGGATAATTCATTCCTTTCTACGTCACGATTGGAATACAAAGTTATTCATCAAAATAATTTTTGGGTTTCTATAGGCGGATCGGTAGCGTACAGATACCTGAACGGGCTGACAATGGCTAATATTTATAATGCCGATAGTATTGTTATCGGTGATGATTTTCGATGGGGTGTGGAAACCCAATTGCATTGGAATAAGTTTGATTTGCAAGGAGAATATGTGCAGGCAAATATAAATAGCGATGTTGCAAAAGGATGGTATGGAATTGCTTGCTATTCTTTTCTGACAAAGTACCAAGTGATTGCGCTTACCGAGAAGTACATTGACCTAAATCCAGATACTAATAACAATTGTTGGGTTGGAGTTGGTGTAAACTATAAGATAACTGGCAAAACAAAATTAATGGCTGATTTTAAGGCGCAGGAGGAAGGCTCAGAATATAATTATTTGGGAGATATACAACTGCAAGTCTTTTTTAATTAAAAATTATATAAATTAATTAAAGATGTTTCAGGGAATTGTGAGATAATAAAAAGAAGTTGCAGTGTCGATTATTATTTATCCACTCAGGTTTTATGAAACAGAAAAGTAAGAATTGCTACATGTAAATAAAATGAATGTTAAACTTAACACTTTAGGAAAATGATTGATCCAAAAGAATGGCTCGAGTTCGGGCAAAAATTTCACGGGCATAAATGTCCGGCAATGCCAATGGGGTTGCGTGCAGGTGCTGCAGCAATGAATGCACTTGGTGTAGAACGGGCAAAGGATGGTCAACTTGTTGCCTTTGTAGATCTTGGCGAAGACCATTGTGCAACCTGTTATGGCGATGGGTTACAGGTGATTATGGGTACAACGTTCGGCAAGGGTAATATTAAAAAGACTCATAAAGGGAAATGGGCTGTTACATTGGTCGATCGAGCAACTGGTAGAGCCGTTAGGGTAACTCCCAAAGCAGAAACCATGCAAAACAATAAAAAATCGAAATTTTTTACCGATTACCGGATGCTTGGGAAACCCGCAAGTGTAGTTCCTGCCGAGGTTGTTGAGCCTTTAATTGAAGGGGTGATGAATGCTCCCGATGAAAAGTTATTCAATATTTCGCCAGTTTTCGAGTATAAACTTGAGCCTAAAAAGGACAGTTTCGATAGTTTTGTTTGTGAAGAGTGTGGCGAAATGACTGTTATGAAATACGGACGCATTAAAGGGGATAAGAAGGTCTGCATAGATTGTGCTGCAAAGTAAATAACCTTTTTAACTACTTTTAGGAAGGCTGAACCAGTTTTGATTCAGCCTTTTTTAGTTTAAGAAGATGTGTTAATTGCCGAATACATGGTGTAAAATACTGTTAGTTTATCCTGCTTTTTTGGAGAATTTCAATTTACTATGTAGTAATGTAATGGCGCTTAAATTGAAGCATATGTTATAGAGTTATCGTTTTTTATTTTCAAAAGTCTTGTTTTTGATTTGTAATCAAAATGTTACGGGAATTCCGCTTTTTGATAGTGAAACAATCAACCCATATTCTTTGTAATTGAAAGAAACTTAAACGAAATGAGTAGGCAAGGAAAAGTTTGTCTATTTACTTTGAGTTAAAACGGTTACTACAGTAACAAAAATACTCCATACGGCTATTCCATTAATAAAAAAAAGTTCTGTTGATCCGTTAATTCCTGTTTTGATAAATAAAAATATAGTTAACAGGATTACTATGCCTATTATTATTAATCCTGTTAATCCAAGAAAAGGAATTTTAGTAAGGATTAGCAGTTGATATGTTATAATTAGTCCGGGTATCGATAAAAACACAACAACAGCTAAAAGATTATGCATAATACGCTGCAAGGTAGGTTTTAAATTTTCTAAACTGTACGGGTTAATATTGTGAGGGACAAAGGCCAATAATGCAAGCGATGCAAAGCATATATCTATGTCACGCATTAATTTTTCGTATCCTCCTAAATCGTAAAACTTTGAAAGTAACCAGAAAAAAATGTATAAAAGAATAGCCGAGGAAAACAGAAGACGAGTATATTCTTTTACATGTTTTTTCCCGTATAAACTTTTATTACTTAAGAAACTAAGCGTTTGGGTTTTAAGATTAATTTTAGTATGTCGAATCGTTTTTTTTACAGTATATGGTAATAGTCCTGCAAACGTAAACCCTACTAACAGTATGAATAGTTTAATCCAGAACATAAAGACAAAAGGTTATTGGTAATGCTTATTTTTGTTATTGAAAATAAATAAGTTAGGTATATGTCAGCAATTTTATTCAAAACTACAAAATATCTCCGAAAAGCACAGCGTTATTCTATAATTCTGGAAAACTTTCTGAAGTAGAGATGTTCTTCTTTTTAAGTTAATCGAGTTGAAATTTTTGGTATAAAGTTGATTTATTCAATATTGAATGGCTTTAAGTGAATGTTTAGCGAAGGGCTATAACGATAAATTAGGATGGATTATTTCTCCTTTTTTAACCACAGCACAAATGGAATTGCGCCTAACGACAAAATCGAAGAAATAAGATATGTTTTTTCGAGGCTAAGCCAATTTCCCATTAATCCGGCAGCAAATACGGCTAAAGCAGCTGTGACATAATTTATCGTCATATAAATGCTGTTCATAAACACAGGAAAATCTTTTGATCTATCTTGAACAAGTGCTATTAGTACAGGGCCAGGCGCAAAGACAAAAAATCCCAATAATACCAGAAACACAAAAGAAAGCCATCCTCCAGAGTTGATAAATAGAAACATCATAATAGGCGACGTTACACTAATTATTAACAATGTAGTTCGGCGTCCTATTTTATCCGAAATGCCTCCTGCCAAAATTGTACCCAATGCCCCTGCCAACTGAAAAACAGCCAAAGCGGTGTTGGCAAACCAAAGGCTAGTACCCTTTTCGGAATAGTAAAAGGTTGGCAAAAATGCGGTTAGTCCTGACTTCATTATTGCCCTGAAGAGCGTAATTCCTATTAGTATTCCAAAAAATGGCAGGTATTTTTTTAACGATGGCAGTACGGTACTATTTTTTGATTTCTCCTCTTTAATTTCATCGGATATTTTTATGTTTTTAAGTTTTAGAAATAAAATAAACGATGCAACTAGACCAAATGGGATAAGCCTCCAGGTTCCTTCAAGTCCCCAGTACGAAACTGAAGCCGTAATTATTAGCGGTCCTGCAGTTCTTGCCAATTCACCGCCAAACATGTAATAGCTCATTCCTCGTCCGGTAAATTTGCCAGATAGCCGTTTTACCATTGTTGGTGCTGGAACATGAAACATGGCGCTACTTATGCCCATGGTAAATAGCAGAATTGATATAATGGTAAAAGATGGTGCCAGGCCTAAAAGGCTCATTGCTATTGCAGTGATTGCCGGTGTTAGTATAATGAAGTACCTTGCAGCGGTTCTTTCTGCTATTATCCCAATAACAGGGTTTAGAAACCATGGAATACGCATTATAAGATCCCAGATTGAGGCCAGAGCCAGTGTAATGCCAAATTTTTCTATTAGCAGAGGTCTAAGTGGAGCTAAAAAGGAAGAGTAAATGTCATGCAGCATATGCGATGCTGCTACAAGAATTACGTTACCCGTTTGGAATGTTTTAGACGATTGCTTTTCTTCCATAAAAATAGTATCGCTTTGGTTGAGGTTCTATATAGCGGTGCAAAGGTATGCCATTTTATGTAGGCAGAGCAATGGAATTGAAAAATGGTTATATGTTGCGGGTAGTTGTTAATTTATATCTCATTGATTTAAAAATAGTTCTGAGTGTTTTTACTATAAAAAATATCATTGTTTGATGGTAGTAATGGAAGAGAGGCTAAGCCAAGTAACTATGCTATGGAAAAATAAGTCTATGGGTAAGTTTAAGAAATTAATGCATATCTTTTATAAAAGGCGATATGGCGTAATATTGAAAAAATGGTATGTGTTTAGAATCATTGTTGGTTATTTGCAAAAATTTTTTTTTGAATCGAAAAATTGCGCATTGCTGTTTTTACCTAAAATATGAGAATAGAAATGGAGAATATTGTTACCTAAAAATCATTCTTCGTTTTTTACATCATTTTTTATTTGATTCTTAAAAAGGTATCATCTTTGTAATAAAGATGATTCCTTTACTTTCTATTTTATCCTTCCAACAAACTGTTTAACAATCCTCGGTTTTGGTTGCTACTGTGCTGAATGGCCCAATCGAACCGATTCAACTGTTTGATCTCCTTACCATCATTTTTATACATTTTTGCTACGTGTTGTGTAGCCGTTTTTCAGGACGGGTCATAATTACGCACAACGGTTAATAATATGAAACGGTTGGGTTTTCGGAGCGTGTTCGCATCCACCGAGAAAAACGCTGGTACGGGAACAAAATCCTCGCAAATTACTGAACCCTAACCGTTTTATATTGTGTGTTGTGCAAAGTTGTTATTTATATCTAACCCATAAGTAAATAATTATCAATCCAATAATTAATCCAGTTACCCTTAATACATTTCTCACAAAATTAGTCCTTAGAAACGGAATTTTGTAAAGAGAATGATGCTGATATTTTTTATAATCCTGTCTTGTTGCAAAAGCCAATGTCGCTTTACTTATAAATTCAGCCGAATTTATATTTAATAATTGTCCAAGTTCTTTTGTTGCTAATCTTGGAAATCCAATATGCCCCAATCCTGCTATTTTTTTATTGACTTTATCAGGAAATATCATTTCTTTTTCTTTAACATCCGTGTCAGGTAGATTGATAAAATCCTTTTTTACTAAATTCTCATCAATGTCCAACATCGCAGATGTTTCAATCCAACCAGCATGAAAATCATTCGGATATTTTTTTAATTGCTCCTTTATCTGCTCAGGAAAATCTAAATCAATACCCAATTCATCATATGAAAAGAATGCTCCCATCGGTGAAATTGCACAAAGTCCATGTTTCTTATTAATCTTGTCACATGCTTCTTCAATTGCAATCAGATGTTTAGGTTCGCCGTGCGATGCAATTATTACAATATTTTTAATTCCCCAATTTGCAATTTTATCAAGTATTTCATAAGCCACCTGATAAATAGTCCTTTGTGACACATGAAGACAACCTGGAAATCCCTTTATGCTTCCTTGTGCAAATGGAATAGGTGGCATTGTCAACAAATGGTAATCAGGATTCTTTTCTGAAATCATCTCAAGAGCCTTATTTCTCCAAGTTTCTCCAAGAAAAATATCAACACCCAACGGCATATGATGACTATGCTCTTCTATTGGGGCAAATGTCAGAAACAAAATCGTCTTGTCTTTAGGAAGAGATTCAATCTCTTTCCATGTCAATTCTAATATATCTATCATTTTATTCATTGGTAGAGTGTCATTTTACAACTTTGCACAACGGCCGGCGTATTTGTTGTGTTTGGGAGTTTGAAACGGCTTCTTATCCCTAGATAGTAAAGCTACTAAAAAGTGTTAAAAACTTCAAATACGTTATCAGCCAAAATACAGTAAATACGCTGTTAGCACCTGTTAAAATTTAATCAATTTTCCACTAGAGATTAGTTCGTTCTTATGATAAACCTTGTACACATATGTTCCTGATTCATTGTTAGTGATATCAATCTGTCCATTTATAGGAAACTTAGTTAAAACTGTCCGTCCATTAATGTCTATAATTTCAACCTTTAGATTAGAGTTATATTTTTCAGGAAAGTTGAAAAATATTTTTCCATTGGTCGGATTTGGAAATGCTTTTATTTGACCTTTTTTCATTTCATTAATGCCACCAGATATATCATAGCCTCTAAAGACAATATCGTCAATCATCCAACCCTCTTTATTCGTGCTTATATTGTCACTAATAAATCTAAATCTAATAATTGATTTATCATAATTTTCAAAGGTTGAGCTTTTGGTTAACATTATCCATACCCAATGAAGTTCAACATATTGCCAACCATAAGAACTTCCTGAGAACCCATAATTTCCTCCTTTGATAGTGTCATTGTAAAGTCCAATAAAATTTGTCATGGCATGATCCTTATCGTCACATATATTCTTCCAGTCAACGCCATTATTATACGAAACTTCAATTATTCCTCCATCAATTAATGAGTCCGATTCGTATTTATGGTAAAATGAAAGAATTCCTTCGCCCAAATTGAGGTCTGAATACGGTATTGTAATTGAGAAGTAGTCATTCAAGTTGTTTTTATACATACTTGTTGAATCTGTAATAATTGTCAATGCTCCCGAATGAGCAGAGTTGAAACTTCCTTTGTTCGGGTGACCAATTTCCCAAATGTTTGATACAGGATTATTGATTTCTATCCAATTACACAAGGGTCTAAAATCAAGCGTGTCAGTAAATATTAAATTACCAACAGGTTGAGATATTTGGCTAAATGATAATTTGAAGAATTGCACCAAAAAGTATCCTATTAAAAGTATCTTTTTCATGGTTACGATTTTTCTTCATTAATAGGTGCACAACGGTTGGCGTTTTTGTTGTGTTTGGGAGTTTGAAACTGCTTTCTTGTCCCTCAATAGTAAAGCTACTAAAAAGTGTTAAAAACTCCAAATGCGTCATTAGCCCAAATATAGTAAAATACGCTGTCAGCGTTTGGTCTATGGTCGCTACCTAGAAATTATTTCTGCGCCCAGTTCTTTTAATTCATCGATATATCGCCATGTTTGACGCTCAGAGAGTTTAACTATACTTGAGAATTTACACATGTTCCCTGTTGCTTAAGTTTTATCAGTTGGTCTATTTGCTCAATTTTTTTAATCGCTCAATAAGTTTCATGATATTTAGTAATTTAAGGTAATAATATTTTACTTCACAGAGCCAATTGGGCTAAGTAATCTTTCTATTAGGTGTTTGTCTTCGATTATTATTCCATCTCTTAGTGAAATTTATTTTTGCTCCGTAGTTTGATATTAAGGTAACGGATATCCTCTACACATCTAAAATTTGTCCTCCCACTTCAGCACACACATTATTTAGCGGGGATGCCATTCAGGTGATGTAATATCTTTGACGGTAAATCTTTTTTACCGCACTGCTCTATTGAATTCCATGTTTATAATCCACATGTTACTGTTAAAATATAATAACCCTTTAACTTGTACCCTATTGAACTATTTCGCTAAAGACGGCAATGTTGATTTATGATACCTCCAACATGTTTCGCTTTTTACTCGCATCTTAACTTCTCCACTGGATTCATCCTCGCCACCCGGTATGTCTTTATCGATGTTACCGCCATCACAAATACCAATGCTATACCAGCCGAAGCGACAAATATCCACCAGTTGATGGGCTCCTTATAGACAAATCGATTCAGCCACTTATTCATAAAATAGATGGTTATGGGAGTGGCTACTGTCAGCGCGATTACAACCATCCCAGTAAATCCTTTGGTAAAAAGTCGAATTATCTGCCACTCCGTTGCTCCCTGTACCTTTCTGATTCCGATCTCTTTAATACGGAGTTCAGTAATAAACACGGTAAGCCCAAATAGCCCTAGCAATGCAATGAATATAGCGCACGACGAGAATAGGATCAGGATATTAGCCTGCTGGCTCTCCTCGGAGTACATTTCCTTGGCGATCTCCTTGTAGTAGGCATACTCCGGTTTAGTATCGGGCGAAAACTCTTTCCAAACCCGATTGATATCGCTAATTAAGTTCGGTAAGTCTTCCTTGTTGTATCGAATAACGATCTCACGAGCATATTTGAGAGGGCCAATTTTTATAATTGTAGGTGGTATCTCTGTATGGAAAGAACGTAGGTTGAAGTCCTTTACAACGCCTATAACCGATTGCTTTACTCCAATCTCCTTGTTAATAGGATTCTTTAAGGCCAACTTCTTTACTGCTGTCTGGTTAAGAATTACTGCACCTGTAGAATCGGAACTGAGTTTTGGATTAAAATCGCGACCCTCTACAATCTTCATTCCCATCGTTTCAAATAAGTTAAAATCGACACTAAAGTAATCAACCGTAATGATAAGATTTGGATCATTTGGGCTTTTAATCTGCCTAATTTGTCTATTGTCTGACGGGGGTAAGGAAACTGCCCCCGAAATCATCTTAACGCTTGGATATTTGCTGAGTTCTTGCTTTATTGAGCTATACTTACCGGGGATGTCGTACAGATATAGGTAAAGCAGGTTCTCCTTATTAAACCCTGGATTACTGTTTACAGCGTAGTTGATCTGCTTCCTAATAATAATCATCGACGAAAACAGCCCGATGAAAATAGCAATCTGAACCACAATCAGGATATTTCGGAAGTACGATTTGTTTGCTCCCGCTGTAAGTGTATTCTTGATTGCTTCTATGGGGTTAATTCGCGAGTAGTGCCTCGAAATCAGTAATCCTGATAGAAGTGCTAGCGCTAACGTTAGCCCAAAGAATATCAGATAGTAGATAAATGAGCTGCCTAGCGAAAACTCGAGGTTTGTATCGAAGAATTCCTGAACGCTATCAACGCTAAGCCAAAGCAGAAGAATACCTATTGCTGCGGCAATTAGAACAATTATGGTACTCTCGCATAGTAGCTGCATAATAATTTGTGCTTGGGTTGCGCCTGCGGTGCGCTTTAGCCCAATCTCACGGCTTCGGGTAACCGAGCGTGCTACCGAAAGAATGACATAGTTTATTATTGCAATAGAGAGTATGAGTATTGCAATGATTGAGAACAGGTAAACACTCTGAAGATTGCCAGTGTCCAAAAAACTACTAACAACATCTTCGGAACGAAAGTAAAAATCCTTTATCGCTTGGATTGAATAGGTTTTTTCATCCTTTTTATCAAGATGTTTTTTCATTACATCGTTGATTTTACCCTCGATAATGCTCTTGTTATTAGCATCGTTCAGCAGTAGATAACAGGTGTGGTACCCCATTGTGAATGTTTTACTCAAATCGACATTCTTGAAGTGTTTCTTAAGCTCACTCAAGCCATACTGGCTGTGTACCAATATTTTTGGCTTAATGGTTGATAGGCGTGGGTAGGTTTTAAAAACCGCTTTAACTTTGAAAACAACTTGGTCCTCGAACACATCAACCACAAGTTCTTTCCCAACGGCATCTTCGGTGTTAAAATACTTTTTGGCAACAGCATCGCTTATGACAATATCATCGAGATTATTGAAACACCCCTGCTTGCTCCCGTAAATAAACTGAAAGGTAAGGATGTCGAGAATATCAGGTTCAACGGAGTAAACGCCTTCGCTTTCATCGATAACCTCCTGATTTTTATGAACCATAAATTTATTTACGCTAATAATTGATGCTGCTTTCCTGATTTCTGGTATCTCACTCTTTAATGTTGAGGATGTGATAAATGGCGTAAATGGTTGATTCAAATTAAACCTATGATCCAGTGTTAAAACCCGAACCGCGGTATTTTGGTTGATTTGATGCTTATCGTACGAGGTTTGATTAATGATATAGATAAGAATAAAAAAGGCCCCCGTAAGGCCAACCGACAGCCCAATAATATTTATCATGGAGTACGTTCTATTCGCCCAAAGGCTTCTAAATACCCATTTTAAATGACTGATTAGCATAAGTAATTTAAATATTAGGTTAGTTTTTCTATTGTTATGTTAAGATTTATTAATATGGCAAAGATCAGGTTCATAATTAATATGATTTCTCCTACTCATCTGGTCTATCTTAGGCTTTTTTATTTCCGCCTAGAAAAAGTTAACTGGTTAAACCGTTTTTTAAATCAAGAATAATTGATAAGAATGCAATCACCTTGTACTCTTAGTCTTATTAAAAAGTCAAGTTGCATATTATTGACATTTGATTTAATTTAATGAATTCCATGTGAGTTGTTTGTAAAAATAGATTAGTAATACCGTTACATAGGAATTAACCCGAATTTGTTACCTAATGATTTTATACTGCATATAGTTATTAAGAAAAATAGACTTAACAAGATTTAGGGTGGGTCTGAAAGAGTGCAGTACATTTGCAAGCCATCACAAGCCTCTGCTAAACAATGACTCGCAAATGTACTGCAATTCGCAGTGGGGTTGCTTTCTTTAAACTTAATGCATTCCGAAGGACGCAATGCGGATGGGTAGAAAATTAAAACTCTGCGAAACAGGGTACTTATCTTTTTCTTTATCTTTTCTCGTTTTGTTAAAGATTTCATCATAACCGTCAAAATAGCCTTAACGCTAACAATTCCAGAGTAAGATTAGTTGGGGAATTATCTTCAGTAATATCATTCGACTGCAAAAATGAATTAAAGGTAATGAAGATTCGTTTTTGAAATATCTACCCCAGTTAATTTTACCACGTGTTGGCAAACGTTTTTAACAGTTCAAAAAGTCAAAACTTTCTTCAAAATGTCAAGAATGCAATGACTCTTTATAGAAAAAATATTAGAGTAGTTGGCCTAACCTGCTATTTATTATTTTTTTTGGTTATAAAGTTCCAAAACCTCATATTTATTTATAGCTCTATTATAGAATCTTATATTATCAACATAACCATCAAAAGGAGTAGGAATATCATCAATTTGTGCAATTTCAGATACGTAGTACTTTCCACTGTAATAATTAAATAATCCTATATCAACACCATTAAAGTCTGGATAACTCATATCTCCATCTTCATGGCTAGGGGAATAACTAGTTCCTTTAATGACCAAATTACCGTTAACATAAATACTCAATACGGAATTCTCAACAACAGCGGTTATATGATACCAATTGTTAATGCTTATTTCCATGGGGGCATCCAACAAACCTCCATTATAGGATGCAACATGTTTAGTAGATGCTCTTACATATAATGGTTTATCCCAAAAACCACCGCCTGATAGTCTTGTTCCTAGAAGCATTGCAGGATACTGTAAACTATTTAGTTTTATCCAAATAGAATATGACCAGTTGGGGTCTGTGATATTCACCACATTGGGTAATTCTATATAACTACCCTCTCCATTTAATAGACAAGCCTGATTTGTTGCTCCGTTTATATCCTCTGCAAATGAGGCATTAACAATTTTAGCAAGAAATCCGTTTCCAGTAACATCATCTGGTGAATTGGAAAAGGTATAATATGCTCGTAGGTCTTTATCAGTATTTACTTCAAGAGAGGTAAATTCAAAATTATACCCGTCTACTAATTTATGACCATCTATACCTTTAATGTCTTCAGTTAATTTGACAGAGTATTTTTCTTCTGGCAATAATTCTTGATCTAGAATAAAGATAACTTTATATTTTTCTTCGTCATACTTAAAGTTTCCTGACACTTTGGTCCCAGAAGAGTTAGTGATCAAAATGTTTCCCTCAGTTATGGTTTGAACATCGATGGCTTTGTTGAAATATATATTAATGGAATCCAGCGTAAAAGGTACTTCCCTTTCACCGATAGTAGGATATGTGTTTATAACCTTCAACGGTATTAGCCTTTTCGCATATTTCTCAAAAGGGGAAATGGTTGCTTCATAACCTATTTCCTTATACCGTTGTAAAAGGTTTTTGCGTATAGTAATTAAATTGAGTTCGTTTGCATTGGTTTTGAGAATACTATTTATATCTTCATCATCAAGTGTTCCATCTTCTTTAATGTCCAAAATGAATTTGGAAAGTTTTTCAGATAGCATTCCTTCAGATAGTTCTCCTTGTAAAATAATAGAAATGGCAAGTAAGATAGCATTACTTTCTCCGTCAAGGCTAATATCTAATTTATTAAAATCTATATCCTCAGATTGTTCTATGTTGAATATTTGCAAAATTTCTTTTTGAGCCTGTTCTTTTGCTGCCCTAAAGTTTAATCCCTTGTTTCTTATGAGATAGATAATCCTTTCTTTTGAAAGGGTAGTTAAGAGGTTTACATTTGTTCTTGTAGAATCACTAATATCAGTAATAGAACGTAATGAAATATTAGTTTCTGAGATTTTTCCTTTTACTTCATTATAGTAGAATCCGTTTGTGATTACCTCTATGTATGGAGAGTTTATTTTACTACTAACCTCAAATCCTCCAAAATCATTATTTGTTGTTGTGCTGAATGAAATACCGGTTGCATTTAGTTCATTATCCAATTCTTGAATAGTAACACTTGAACCGCTTATAAATGGACCTTTTTGAATATTGCCTTTCACTCCCTTGCTATACTTTATTGGGGGAATATCATTATCATCTTTGCAACCAAAAGAAATAAAAATCATCATCACAATCATTAAAATCATCGTTTTTTTCATAGTCTCAATATTTCATTAATATTTGTTCGTTAAAATGTTTGCCAACGGTCGGTGGTTTGGGCTGCTGGGGAGTTAAAAGTCAGCGGCGTCATCATCCGCTAAATCAAAACTAAATTAGTAATATTTTTTCGTATTTTTATGATCAGCCCCAGTAGGCTAAACCACCTGTTGGTAACCGTTTTATTCAATTATTTTATCGAGTTTTAATTTTTCTACAATCATTTGAGCGCATTTGCTTGCAAACATAGATGGTCCAAACATTCCATATATTTTGAATTCTGCTTTCCATACTTCGTTTTTGTTATTTGAATCTATACCAGTTGCATTGTAATATATTGTTTGTAACTGGCCATTTGTATAATATAGTTTTGTAGGGTAAAGATAAAGAATTAGGTCTTTTTTGTCCCTTGATAAAGCTATAGATATTCTGTCATTCAATAATTTTTCTTGATTTAGCACTAAGTTATCACTTGATTTTTCGAATAGAATAAATTCAATTCTTGTTTTTGAAGTTTCAAATTGCTCTTCTAGTTTAATTTTTAATTTATTAACAAATCTTTTTGTAACACCTGATTCATATGGTATTACTATTAGTGTACTTTCATAAAATTTATTTGAAGAGTAATCGGTAATTGACCTTGTTGAAACACAACTTGAAATAATAATTATCAAAGTGCTAAGTAAAATAGTCCTTTTCATAATGATAAATTAATGAATATTTGTAAATTAGTTATTAAGTTTCTTTTTCACATTAAATGGTTGCCAACGGTTGACAATATGAAACGGTTGGGTTTTCGGGGCACGTTCGTATCCATCGAGGAAAAAGTTGGCGTGGTAAACAAAACCCTGCAAACCAGTGAACCCCAACTGTTTTATATTGTGTGTTAGGGCACGTGTTTTATTTATTCAACCAGTCTTTAAATTTTTGCATTTTATCTGAATTATGTGAGATCCAATTATTTATATCATCTGAATTTGTTGATTGAGAAATATAATAACAAAATGCTTCATAGTTATCTGATTGAACTAAATCATAGAATTTTGTTACATAAAAATCCCACCAAAAACCAGTATTATCCTTTTTCAATTCGCCCAAAATACTGAAAAAACTTTTTGTTGTTTCAACAAACAACTCCATATCTGTTTTATTTTTATTCTCATCTGTATATTTTGAAGCAGCTAATAAACTCACCATCATTTCTGCTGCACCGAAAATACTGTCTTTAGTTGATGAGGAAGGAATATTTACATTTATTTTCTTCTCATTTTCCTGATTAACACCTTGTCCAAGTTGTTCTCTCAAAGTATGATAATTAAGTTTCGAGCGTTTAGAATTTGGTTCGAGCATTAAAAAATAGTATAATGGCAATAATGATTTAACTCGTTCTCCTTTCATTTGCATCACCACTGCAAGAATTACATGGCTACTTCCATGTTTTGGTTTTGCTAAAACAGCATTGATTGCTGCTTTCTCCGCCTTATCATAATCCTTTTGATTATAAGATGTCAAAGCTAAATTGTAATT
>ERZ795053.4029-NODE-4029-length-16190-cov-24.303254_pt1 | contig 16190 bp, 19 predicted proteins | sample MGYA00375137_ERZ795053 | MGnify/ENA primary metagenome ERZ795053 (study PRJEB30182, sample SAMN05720284) | activated sludge metagenome | isolation source: Anaerobic digester | place: Hong Kong | collected 2014-12-17 ...
TCTTCCTGTGCGGTGGGTTCACTCTCCGGCGTCGGCTCCGGCGTCACCGGCGGGATTGCATCGACCTGCAACCAGCCGGCCTGCCCATCCACACAGCAGATCTGATACCACGAACCGCTTTCGTCCTCGCTCAGCACCGACAGCAACCGGTTGTCTGGCGCAAACCCAATCTGCCGCGCCGAGACGTCGGGCGACGCGTAGAGCGGAATCCCGGGCGAGCCCGGCGCGATGACCAGCAGCGTGGGCCGCTCAACCCGGTTGGACGCCGCTTCGACAACCATCGTCGCGCCGGGTGCGGCAGCAACCTGCTCGCCCTGGGCGACGATTACTTCCTGGTCGTCCATCGATACCGTCACGGCGCCCGACGTAGTCGTCACAATCGACTCGCCGCTGGCCAGCGTTTCAAAGGAGAATTGTGTCCCCGTGACGGACGCGTTGACCGACGACGAACGGACCACGTACCGATCGACCTCGGTCAGGTCCACGTCGATGACGTTGTTGGTCTTGCCCCGGCGCACGAACATTTCCACCTGGGTCGCATCGGCCAGCGCATCCAGTTGGACCAGTTCGACATAGCTGTCCGGCTCGATGATGACCGTTTGTCCTGGGAAGAGGGTCACCGTCGTCATGCCGTTCAAGGCAATGATCCGGTCGCCCTGGACAACCTTCAGGAAATCGCCATCCTGGTAAGTGCGGAACTCGCCGGTGCGCGCTTGCAGCACCGTTACCTCGCCGCCCGTCACTGCGGCCGTGGCACTCACCGGCCGGGGGAGGACACGCGAGAGGCCAAAGAAGATGAGGATCACGGCAACCGCGGCAGCGCCTGCCATCGCCAACGACTGGCCGGGGCCGAGCCCGTCGAGCCAGCGCCGCATCCGTTCGAGCAGGGACGGTCGCGGCGCAGGGGCCGGCGCCACAACCGCTTCGGCGTGGTAGACGGACTGAACCTCGCGCAGCACGAGTTGATTCAGCCGTTCAACCAGGTCCGGCGATGGCGTAATCGGCGTATAGTGTTGTTCGAACAGTCCCCGGACTTCCGCATCGTCGCGGTCGTCCAGGTCATGCCGAAACTCAGCCATATTCAAAACCCGCGTCCTCGAGTGCTTCGCGCAACTGCTGTCGCGCCCGGCTCAACAGTGATTCCGTTCCCTTGTACGAACGGTCGATTACCTGAGCAATCTCACCAACATTCAGTCCGACATGGTAGCGAAGCAGCAGCACCTGCTTGGTCGTCTCCGGCAGCCGGTCGATCACTTCCTCGAACTCGACAGCTTTGCTCGTGACGCCGGCACTGGCGCGCTGATCGCTCAATTCGACGACGTCTTGCCGCTTACGGTAGAAATCTGCGATTTTTCGGTATGCCAGCGAGAAGATAAAGGTGGCAAGACTCGCTTTGCCATCGAAGGAAGGCAAGGCATGTACAGCCGCGATCAACGTTTCGCTGAGCACATCTTCCGCATCCTGCATTGTCGGAAGATTGCGTCGCAGATAGTTCAAAAGGCGCGGTGTCATCATCTGGACAAACTCTGCCCAGGCCTGCTGATCACCAGCCTTTAGACGTCGGAGAAGTTCCGCTTCGGAGCGGTCGCCAGGTGCTACCGGATCCAAAGATACCTCTCGCTTTTATAAATCGCTATCTGCACACGAATCCTTCGCAGCTTACTTGACAAAGATGCTGACAATCTGTCAGCGTATGGGTTTTGACGGGAGGTAGGAGGGCAGACAATTGCTGCACGGCGTCGGGATGTAGTACCATTGTCGCCCAGTGTACCAGTAATGACCATAGTAGTTTACCAGTCTACGAACACCATGCCAACTTACGATTCCAGCGCCGGTCAACAGGATCCAACCCTTGCGGCACTCTTCGAGCGTTTCAGCCAGGCCGATGCGTGCTGGTTTGGCAGCACGCGCCCGGACGGACGCCCCCATTTGGCGCCGATCTGGCATGTTGTCCATGCCGGGCGCATCTTCGTCGTCACGCAGCGCAAGTCTGTACGCTCCGCCAACGTCCGCACCAATCCGGCCGTGAGCCTGTCGCTGGCGGACACGAGCAACGCCCTGATTGTCGAGGGTACTGCCCAGCCAGCGCCGGAACGCCGCGCCGAACTCCAGCCCTTGTTTCAAGCCAAGTATAACTGGGACATCGCCACCGACCCCGACTACGACGATGTACTCGAGGTGACCCCGCGCAAGGTCATCGCCTGGGGCAGCCATGGCGAGGGACGCTGGCTCCTGGAGGCGCCGTGATCTATCCTGTCGACCTGCAACTGCACAGCACGGCGTCCGACGGCACGGACAGCCCCGCCGACCTGGTTCGGCTTGCCGCCGCACGCGGCATTCGCGTGATCGCGCTGACCGACCACGACAGTGTACTCGGCATCGACGCCGCCATCGCCACCGGCCACGAGTGCGGCGTGCACGTCCTGCCGGCGCTGGAGTTCAGCACGCGCAGCCAGCGCGAGCTTGATCTCCTCGACATCAACATCCTGGCCCTGGGCATCCGCCATCGCGATCCTGCGCTGCACGATCTCCTCGAGCAGGTGATCGACAGCCGCGTCGAGCAGAAGGTGCGCCAGATCGAGAAGTTGCAGGGCTACGGGATCGACGTTCCGGTGGATGAAGTGCTTGCACGCGCCCAGGGCGTGCCCGGTCGCGTCCACATTGCCCAGGTGGCCTTCGAACGCAATCCGGATCGCTTCGTCTCTACGGGCGACGTCTTTACCCAGTATTTGGCCAGCGACGCCCAGCACTCGACCTTTGTCGGCCGCACCTTCAGCCTGACGACGGCCGACGCCATCGACGCGACCCATGCCGCCGGCGGCCTTGCCGTGCTGGCCCATCCGGGCGCCTACCCGCGCGTGCGTGACATCGGCGCCGTCGTGGGCCGGCTGGCCGCGCTGGGTCTCGACGGCATCGAAGTGCGCTATCCCTACGCCTTCAATCGCGGCAACTTTGGCGCCAGCGCCGCGCAGGTCGATGCCTTGATCACCTATTTCGCCGAACTGGCCCAGGCACACGGCCTCCTGGTCACCGGCGGCAGCGACTATCACGGCACAGCCAAGCCGGGCATCGAGCCGGGCAGCGCCGGCCTGACCTGGGCCGAATGGGAAGTGCTGGCCGAACGCAGCGGCTGGTAGCCGCCCACTGTCTGGATGAGAGAAATGCCCACCAATCCACCACGCACGACGTGGCTTGAAATCAGCCGCAGCGCGCTGACCAACAATGTGCGCCAATTGCGCAGCCTGTTGACACCCGCTACACAACTGATGGCCGTCGTCAAGGCCAACGCCTACGGGCACGGCGCGGCCGAAACCAGCCGCATCATTCAGCGCGCCGGCGCCGATCGCTTTGCCGTGGCCACGCTGGGAGAGGCAATCGAGTTGCGCGCTGCCGGCATCGAACGCCCGATCCTCGTGCTAGGCTACACGCCGGCGTGGCAGGCGGCCGAGGCGCTGGCGCACGATGTCACACTCACGGTGCTCGACCTGGAGACGGCGACCGCGTTCAGCAGCGCAGCCGCGGCACAGGATGCCCTGCTGCGTGTGCACGTCAAGGCCAACACCGGCATGAATCGCCTTGGCGTGCGCCCGGATGCCGTACCCTCGTTCATGGCCGCCCTGCGCGCCCTGCCGGGCATTGCGGTCGAAGGCATCTTCACGCACTTCGCCACCTCTGACGAGACGGACAAGCAACACGCCGAGAATCAATTCGCCGTCTTTCAGCAGATGCTGGCCGCGCTGGCGCGCGATGGCCTGCGCCCGCCCGTCGCCCATGCCGCCAACTCGGCCGCGCTGCTCACCATGCCGCACACGCACCTCGACCTCGCGCGTTCGGGCATTGCGCTCTATGGGCTCGACCCGGACATGGATCAATGCACGCTGCCGCCCGGCTTCGAGCCTGCGCTGGCGTGGAAGGCCATGGTCACGCAGGTTGCGGAGCTGGCGCCGGGCGAAGCGGTGTCGTACGGCCGCGAGTTCATCGCCGAGCGCCCCATGCGCGTGGCAGTGCTGCCCGTGGGCTATGCCGACGGATTCCCGCGCCGGCCCTTCAACTGGGGTAGCGTGCTCCTCCGCGGTATGCCTGCGCCGATCCTGGGTCGCGTGTGCATGGACCAGACCGTCGTCGACGTCACGGCGATTGAGGCAGCGACCGGCCCTGTGCGACTCGGCGACGAAGCCGTCATCATTGGCCGCCAGGGCGAGGCAGCCATTTCGGCGGAAGCCGCCAGCCAGCGCGTCGGCACGAACAACTATGACATCGTCAGCCGTATCCTGGCCCGCGTCCCGCGGCGCTACGTGGAGTAACCCTCAATGCCGCCAACCATCCATCCGGACGACCTGGAGCGCCTGCGTGCCACGGCTCAGGCCGTCTTCGCCACGCTCAACGACCACTTCGGCACGCCCGAGTTCACGGGCGGCGACGACCCGGTCGACGAGTTGATCGCCACCATCCTCAGCGCCAACACGAACGACACCAACAGCGGCCGCGCCTTCGACCAGCTCAAGGCTGCTTTCGGCGACGACTGGGACGCCGTGCGCGAAGCTCCACTCGCCGCCATCATCGACGCCATCCGCCCCGCCGGCATGTACAACCAGAAAGCGCCGGCCATTGTCGCCACGCTGGAACGCATCAAGGCGGACCGCGGCAGCTACGACCTGAGCCACCTGGCGGCCATGCCCGCGGACGAAGCGCTCGCCTACCTGACCAGCCTGCCCGGCGTCGGTCACAAGACGGCCAGCATCGTCATCCTCTTCTGCTTCAACGGCGCGGCGTTTCCGGTCGACACGCACATCCAGCGCATCTCGCAGCGGCTCGGCATCAGCGGACGCCGCGCCAGCCCGGAGAAGATCAAGCAGATCTGGGAGAGCCTGCTGCCGCCCGAAACCTTCTACCCGCTCCACATCAACCTGATCCGGCACGGCCGGCAGATCTGCCAGGCGCTCACGCCGCAATGCGAGCGCTGCCCGCTCCAGGCCGACTGCGACTACTTCAACCAGGCGGGTGAATGGTCGACCGGGGACGAACGAAAAAACGGGTAGGCGCCATGGCACCTACCCGGTAACTCCGGAACAACGTTCAATTTGAAAGCCCGCAGGCTTCCGCGTCGTGCGGCTGCTTTTAGGCCGCAGCTTCGCCCTTGTTGAGCGACAGCATCAAGCGGCTGTTGCGGCGTGACGCATTGTTCTTGTGAATCGCGCCCTTGTTGGCGGCGCGGGTCAGCGCGCGCTCGGCGTTGCGCACCAGCTCGGCGGCATTCTCGTCGCCGCTGGCAATGGCAAGGCGCGCCTTCTTGACGGCCGTGCGGGCACTGCTGCGCAGGACACGGTTGCGTGCGGCGCGCTTTTCATTCTGACGATTGCGCTTTTCGGCTGACTTTGTGTTTGCCATCCTGTTATGCTCCCAGACATCCAGCGGACCTGATGGTCCAGTTGTGACGGCCTCATCGGCCGGCTATCGTGAAGGTGCGCTCTGGCGTTCGCACCAGCGTTTGCGCCGAAGCTGCGGCAGTTGAGAGGACAGGCCGCAGATCAACAAGCCTGAAGTATAGGACAGGCCGGGGCTTTTGTCGAATTGGGCGGTGTCGATTTGGCAATCAACCTGCGCGGTCCGGTTCGGGGGCCGGCACGGGCGCGGCTCGACGGCGCAATTCGGTGTCGAGCACATCCTGCATGGCATCCTCCACGTACGGATAGACCAGGAAGACGGCAGCGGCGCCAAAGAGCGCACCCGTGACCGAACGCAGCCACCAGTTGCTCTCGCGCCAGCCGATAAGCTGCGTCAGGCCGTCGATGGCCATGGGAATCGTCAGCAGGATGAAAATCTTGAGGGGCAGCGGCTTTGCGCGGTTGCGCACGAGGGTGTAGCTGAGACCCGCCAGAAAGACCGAGAAATAGATGGCCACGTCGCGCTGGCAGAGTGCGACCTTCCAGCCAATATCCTCGTTGCCGATGAAGGAGCGCTCGATCAGCAGCGACGCACCGGCCTGCATACCGCCGGCGATCAGTTCCGGCGTCTGCGGGATGAACGACGGGCCGAACAGGAAGTAGCTGTGGTCGGGGAGTTGGTGGCAGAGCACCGAATAGATGGTGTAGACGACCGCTGCCGGCGCCTGCCAGCCGATCTCCATGAAGATTGGCGCCAGGAAGGGCACAAAGACATAGAGCGCCCACACCGTATTGAAGATGGCCAGCCAGTGGCGCGCCATGCCGATGACGATGCTGCCGGCGGCACGGGAGAGCCCGGATTCAGGTTGCGGCACGGTGGAGTGAGTCGGTTGCTTTCCGGTCATTGCACTTTCTGCCAGGCGCTGTACAGCGCGCCACGCACGGTGTCCCAATGATGTGGCGGGTAGAGCAACTCGCCGCCTTCGATGTCCAGCACGGGGATCAGGTAGCGATAGCGGCGAAAGTCCTCTTCATCAGCCTCGATATTACGCTCGGTAAGCTCCAGGGCGAATTCAGTCTGCAACTCGGCCAGGTCGGCCTTCAGTTCGTCACACAGCGGGCAATCGGGCTTGGCATAGAGCGTCACGCGCAGACGACTCATGACTGCGGGCGGGCCCCCACTGCCGTGCCGCTCAGGTAGCCGATGTAGGCCGGCACCAGCGGCAGCACGCACGGGCTGAGGAAGCTGATCAAACCGGCGCTGAACGCCAGCAGAATCGCCGTGATGTTGCTGGCGCCGATGAGATTGTGGCCACCGCCAACAAAGCTGGAAATCATATCTTCCGCCTGGAAGACCCACTCGTTGAGCGCGATGAACTGCGTCGTCAGCAGGGCCAGGCTGTCGCTCCACAGCAGCCACGCCACGTAAAGCATGAAGATGCCGCTGATGATGCTGATGATGCCGGCGTGGCGATTCATGGCGCGCAGCCACTTCGTCATGCTGTTGAATGCCAGCCCGGTGAGCAGAAATGGGATGCCCAGCCCCAGGCTGTAGACGAGCAGGAGCCCGGCGCCTTGCCACGCCGTCTGGCTGTCACCGGCCAGGAAAAGGATGCTGGCCAGGATCGGCCCCACGCACGGCACCCAGCCGGCCGCAAAGCTGATGCCCATGAGGCTGCTGCTGAGATAGCCCCAGCCCCGGTTTACTTCGTGCATGTCTGTGACGCGCTTCTCGGTGTACAGCATCCGATTCGGGAAGTTGAGCACCGAAACCAGCGCCTCGGCGGCCGGGTTCTGGCTGACATCGACCCGCGCCGTGATCTGGTTGACAAGCCAGCGGAAAAGGCCGAGCGTGGTAAGGGCAAAGATGACAAGCAGAATCGCGCCGAGTTTCTGGATCACCGGCATGTACACATTCAGGCTGCGCCCCAGCAAGCCGGCGGCAGAACCCAGCACCGTGAAAACGAGCGTAAAGCCAAGCACGAAAAAGAGCGCGTGCAGAAAGACCGTCCAGCGCCCGACTCGACTCGCTTTTACCTGCTGCTGATCGCCCGCGGGGGCGGCAACCTGATTCCCTAGACTATTCGCCATCTCATGCCTGCTTTCTCAACATCGCACAACCTCGCCAGCAAACAACTGCATCCGTTAGATGCGGCGTCGTGCTGGAGGGTTACAGCGCTCCCAGACGATCGCTCGCTTCTGGTGTACGCCCATTCACACCTACCGGCTGTAAGCGCGCCTACGCCGAATTACTTCCGCTCGGCAGCCTCGACCTCTTCGCGCAACGACCGAATCTCCGTGTCGATGCGCCGCTGGCGGAAGCCAAGGTAGATCAGATACAGGGTCACCAACAGCCAGACAGCCAGGAATGCCATCCCAAGATAAAACATACTATTCCAGGTCCTCTCTAAGTTCGGCGAGCGCATCCTCGGTGCCCAGTTGGCGCCAGCGCAGGATCACCAACGCGCTGAAGAGGATGCAGAAGCCGATGATGCTGATCATCAAAGTTTGGGTCATGCTTGCGCCGACGCTGAAACCGCCCTGCGCGTCGGGGTTCTCGTTGCCATAGACGACGGGATGGATGGAGCGGAAGAGACGCGCGCTGTAGAAGGTCAGCGGCACGCTCAGAAATGCCAGGATCGCATAGATACTGCCGAAGCGAGCGCGCGTCTGCCGGTTGTCGATCCCGTTACGGAAGAGCAGGAACGCCAGGTAAACGAGCACGGTAATCGTCGAGGTCGTCAGCCGCGGATCCCAGGTCCAGTAGGTGTTCCATGTCGGCTTGGCCCAGAACATGCCCGTGATGATCGTGCCCAGGCCACACACCACGCCCACCTCGATCGCAGCCTGTGAGAGCCGATCCCAGCTCAGGTTGCGCGTGATGAGATAGGCGATGCTGCCCACCATGGAGACGAGGAAGCCCGCCAGCGCGCCGATATTACACCCCATGTGGATGTAGAAGATTCGCTGCGCCAACTGTTCGTCGCCGGCCAGATTGGTGGCGTCGCGGGCATAGAAGAGCGACGCCCACATGACGGCCCCCATTGCCCCTACCGCCAGCAAACTCAGCACCAGTTGCAGAATGTCGAGACCGCGCCAGCCGGCCTCTTTGGATTTGATTGTCGCTGTACTCATGTCACCCTTTCTTTACGCATCTTCCCAGATCAGGTCAAAGAGCAGATACGCCACGATCACAAAGATCAAATCGAACGCCGCCAGAATGCCGAGCCACTGGCGGAGATCGTCGAACGTCTTGCCGTCCACCACACCGGCCGTCAGGCCCACGCCGGCGACAAAGACCGGCACCATCACCGGCAGCAGCAGGATGGGCAGCATCGTCTCGCGCGCCCGGCTGCTGGCCGTCAACGCGGCAAAGATGGTGCCCACGCCCACGTAGCCGAGAATGCCCAGTGCCACTCCCAGCACATTAACCGGGTGGAACATGTTCACGTCGAAGATGAAGAACATCACGCCCAGGATCACGAGCGTCGTCGCCAGCGTGAAGGCCAGATTGGCCAGCAACTTGCCGAAATAGATCGCGCTGCGATCGACGGGCGCCAGCAGCAGCGCGGGCAGCGTGCCGCGATCCACCTCGGCGCCGAAGCTGCGGTTGAGCCCCAGCACGCCGCCAAAGAGAATCACGACCCACAGCACGCCCGGCGCGATCATCTCCGAACGCGGCACGCGCAGATCGAAGGCCAGGCCAAAGGTGAGCACGGCCAGGACGCTGAACGAGGTCATGGTGCTGAAGACCTCGCGACCGCGTAGCTCGGCGCGCAGGTCCTTGGCGCACACTGCCCAGACCTTGCGCAGAAAGGCCAGCATACCTCCGCCCAGCCTCATGCTGACCGGGCGTGCTATCAGCTTGGTCTCGTCGCGCTCCACGCCGATCATCCCACACTTCCCGTTTCTACCAGCCACCGGCGCAATCCATCCGTCGTCAGGGTCGACGTCGGCGCACGTTCCACGATTTTACCATCGACCAGCAGCGAAACTGAATCGGCCCACGCCAATGCCCGCTCCAGGTTGTGCGTCGTCAGCAGAATCGCCCGGTTGCTGGCGCCCAGCGAGCGGATGAGCCGCGCCAGCGTCTCGGCGCTGGCGGGATCGAGTCCTGTGTCGGGCTCGTCGAGCAGGAGCACCGGCGGGTCGTGAAGAATGGCACGCCCGATGGCCAGCCGCTGCGTCATGCCCCGGCTGTAGGTGCGTACGGCATCGTGGCGGCGCGGCCACAGATCCACGGCATGCAGCACAGCCTCCACGCGCGGCTCCGGCTGCTGGATGTCGTAGAGGCTGGCGAAGAACATGAGATTTTCCCACGCGCTAAGGTTGTCGTAGAGCAGCGGCGAATGGGCGACCAAACCGATATAGCGGCGCATCTCATGGCCGGCCTTGCGCGTCGAGACGCCACCCAGCCGCACTTCACCGCGATCCGGCTTGGCCAGCCCGCAGATCAGGCGCATGAGCGTCGACTTCCCCGCGCCATTAGCGCCGAGCAGGGCCATGACCTCGCCCTGCGGCACCACAAGGTCGACGCCGGTCAGCACGCGTTTGCGTCCGTAGCGCTTGTGGATGCCGGTCGCAACGATCAGCGCGTCATCAGCCACGATTGCCCGCCCCTCGTTTCGTTTCCAGGCGTTCCATCTCCGCCGTCACCGTGCGCAGATTGTTCATCAGCACGACGCGTTCGGCCGACCATGTCTCGTCATCCAGATCGCCGGCATCATGGCGGTCATCGAGCGCGGCAATCTCGGTGAGGAGGCGTTCGCGCTGGTCGGCAACGAGTTTCTTTGTCGACCGCCTGTCGCGACTGTACTTCCAGTAGAGAATCCCGCCGCCGACAATCAACACCAGGGCGCCGATGCCCAGGGCGGCAAAGATGGGCGAGATGGTGGCGGGCGGCGGCTCCGGCGCGGGGGCGACAAAGGGCGTTGCGATGGCCGGCTCGTCGCGCGGATCCGTCTCGCCGGCAGGGATCAGATTCGCCAGCGTCACCTCGACGGGCTGTGCGCCGGTCAGTTCTCCCGTCCACACCCGGTACGGATTACCCTGCACCGTCTGGTTGCCCACGTCTTCGAGCGGCGCTGCGGCCGAAACCTCGAGGCCCGGCAGGTCCGCCACCAGCACGTTCAAGCTCTCGACCGGGTAGGCAAAATCGGCGAGCAAGGCCGAGGCGGCACCGGTGTAGGGTACGGTATAGCCAACCAGCACCTGCCGGCTCTGCTGGCCGGGGCGGATGGGTGTCGTGTCGTAGATGACGTCGCCGGCTTGCTGGTAGCGCCCGCCGAGCGCGCCGTCCTGAAACTCCACATCCGTTGCGTTGGCCGGCACCGGCAGTGCCAGCGTCACCGGCGCGTCGCTGCCGTCGACCAGGTGACCGGTCACGGTCGTGTCGAGGTCGTTGGCGACGCCGATGATCTGGCGCACGCGCAGTTGGCCGGGCGCATGGTCCACGAGCCAGTTGACGCGCGTCAGGCGTATCCCGCTATCATCCGACGATGTTTCATAGACCGGAATTTCCAGCGTCAGGGTCGGGGAAATCTCCGACAGGCTGATGAGATCGGTGCCGTAAGAGATGCCGCCGTAGCGCGTGCCGAGGAAGTAGACGATACCTGGGTCGGTGGACAACTCCTCAAAGGCAAAGCCGCCGTCGGCACTCGTCGTGGTGGTGAAGGTCGCCACCGGCGTGAAACTCATATACGCCATGAGCGAGACTTCCTGCGGCGCCAGCGGGTCGGCGCCGGCCGTGCCCTGGACGATCTGGCCGTCGATGACGCCCGCGCCCGGCTCGAACGGAGATTGCCACGGCGGCAGGTAGGTGAAGGAGCGCACCGCGTCGAGCACCGCCCAGCGGTCGTCCTCGTTCAGATCGGCGCCGATGTCGGCATGCGCTGCGCGCCAGCCATCGTCAAGCTCGCGCAGCGAACGCACGTTCATGGCCTTGGCATCGGTGAAGTCGCCCAACTGCCCCTCGGCATCGGGGCCGTCGCCCTGACCGGTTGCGCCGTGGCAGGCTGCACAGCTCTCCGCATAGAGTTCGCTGCCGGCCGTGACGATCTCCTCGCTGGTGTGCAGTGACCACGCATAGGCGAGCGCCTGCCAGATCTGCTCGTCATTGAGAAAGATGGAGAACGCCGGCATGGCGCCCGACTCACTGCCGTATTTCGCCTGGTGAAACGCCGCAGCCGGCGCGATTTCGCGCATGGCGACAGCATCGTCCAGCCGCTTGGGCGAGACGTCCAGCGTCGCAGCCTGCGGGCCGTCGCCGGCGCCCTGCTGACCGTGGCATGGCGCGCAGTTCTGCTGGTAAAGCGTTGCGCCCAGCAGCGCCGACGGTTTGCTCGCCGGCGCCGGCACCTCCTCGGGAACGTAGGGTGGCGGCGGCGCCTGCGCCACGACCTGCCCCGCTCCCAGCACCAGGCCACAAACAATGGCCGCGCACGCGCTCATCAACAGGCGATTCGTTGGTAAATTTCCGGCAATGATTTTGAGCCAGGCAAGTGAAGGCATTCGGTTCATTCGACTGCGAGTGTGGAAGGATGGCCGGCCAGTTGAGGGCAAGAGGCCGGCCGGTTGATTCATATCTGTCGACTGATAAACAGCGCAACGTTCGGACCGGTTGCGTCGGGACCGTGCGGCTGCGCTATCGGGTTGACTCGACAAAGACCTCTTCAGGATCTTCTTCGTAACGGCTGGGACACTTCAACAGCAGCGTCTCAGCCTGGAAAGTGCCGTCGGGCAACAACTCGCCCTCGACGATGGCCGACGCCGCACGCTGGAAATTATCCGGCCGCGGGCCATAGAAGACGATGGGCAGTTCGCCGGCGCCGTCGTCAGCAATGGCAAAGCGCAACGTGATCTCGCGAGCGTTCCAATCCTCGCTGCCATCGACGACGGTGCCGCTGACACGCACGCGCTCGCCGTAAAGCTGCGGCGCCCGTTCCTGCAATTCGGCCACCGTCATGTAATAGGCGCCGGTCGTAGTCGTTGCCTGCACAACCTGGAAACCCAGGAAGCTGACAAACAGCATGATCAGCAGGCCGCCGACAAGATATTTCGTCCGCGTTCCAGACTGCGTGCGTTCCAGGTTGCTCGGAATGGTGATCTGGTTGACTTCTTGTGTCATCGTTCTCTTCCGGAAAAGTGTGGTTTCAGTACGGTGCGAATGATAGTCGGATGGACCTATGATTCCGAATGATTGCCGCTTGCATCGACACCGTCTTCCGCGCCACTCTCCTCTTCCGCTTCGTCCAGCGAACCATCGTCGGCAAAGAGCACGTCCAGTGCTTTTTCGGCCAGCGGCGCCGGCACCAGCACCTTGGCCGCCGCCAGATTGCCCGCCGTCAGCCCGTAGATGGTCGCCAACGCCTCGCCACGAATGATCGCCGGGATGCCTTCGCTCTCCAGGCGCCCCTTGACGACATGCGCCTCCATCACATTCGCCGCTTCCCACACGACGACAGGCTCGCCATCGGACCCGCCGCCGGTCGTCGTCGATGCGGTGGCAGGATCGCTCTGCTCGGAGCCATCGGTCGCTGGGGTATTGCGCCGCCGGAACCAGCCCGGCAAATTGTCGGTCAATGCACTCATGAGTCGGTCACACTCATTTCTGGCGGCAGACGGAACTCTCCGTCTGTCAGCCGTGGAAACTCGATGATCTGCTCGACCGCATCCTTGTTCAGCGGGCCGTATATGTGCGGGAAGAGGTGGCCGTCGGCCCACTCCCAACGCAGCGCGGCGGTTAGCCGTTCCGGCGCAACGCGCACAATTATAAATGCACCCGGCAGATCTCGGTAAAAGCGGTTGGCAACCAACAGCAAACGATCCGGCTCGGCCGTGCAGTGGATGAAGCCCTCCTCAACGAGCGAGGGCGGGGCAAAGGCGGGTGATGCCGCCTGCTCTTCCCACAGCGCGCGCGGGGTCATGTGATAGATCGGGGCGTCGGCTTTCGGCATACGGCGCTCTATTCCTGCAACGCCCGCTCGCCGACGTAGGGATTGTGGATGCGCTCCTCCCCAATGGTCGTCGCGCCGCCATGACCGGGGTAGACGGCGTAGTCGTCCGGCAGACTCAGCAGTTGCTCGCGGATGCTACGCAGCAACGTCGGGCCATCGGCGCCCGGCAGATCGAAACGGCCGATGCTGCCCTGGAAGAGTGTGTCGCCGGCAAAAACCTGGCGCCCGGCATGGTGCACAAAGACCACATGCCCCGGCGCATGGCCGGGCGTGAAGCGCACCTCCAGTTCCTCATCACCCACCTGGATGATCTGACCGTGATCCAAGAACCCGTCAGGGTCATCCACCGGGTCGACCTCCATGTCGAGCCAGAGGCGCACGCGATCGGGCAGCTCACGCAGCACCGGCACATCGTCGCGATGGAGGTAAAAGGGCGCACCCGTCGCCGCCTTGATCGCCGGCACCGCCATCACGTGATCGAAGTGGGCGTGGGTGTTGATGATCTTCTCGATCTTCAATCCCTGCTGGTCGACCAGGCGCAGGATCGCCCGCGCGTTGTCGCCGGGATCGATGACGACGCCCTTGCGCGTGCGGCTACAGCCGAAAATGAAGCAGTTCTCTTGCAACAGGCCGACGGTCAGCCCTTTGACAATCATTGGTTCAAGCCTTCCTGCTCTATGCGCAGCGGTCACACAGCCAGTTGTTGCTCCAGCGCGTCACTTCGCGGATCACGCTCTCCAGCTCATGGCCCATCTCGGTCAGGCTGTACTCGACGTGGGGCGGGATAGCGCTGATCTGCTCGCGCCGCACCATGCCCTCCTCTTCGAGCATTTTCAGCCTGCTGCTCAGCGTACTGGGGTTGACGCCGCCGAGTCTGTCCTGAAGCTCACAAAAGCGCATTGAACGCCCGTCGAGCAAAAAGTAGACGATCTGCAGCGTCCACTTCTGGCCGATGATACGGGCGGCGGGTTCCACCGGGCACAGCGGCAGTTCGAGCGCCGGTTGCATTTGCGGTTGCACAGCCATGGTCTCTCCTCCCATCACTTGATTGGGGACCATGCTATAACAAGCATAGTACTATGTCAAAGCATAGCGGCGGCAGCGTCTACCGAACCGGGATGACATCCAGCGGCATCTCGTCGTCGCTGACTGCAAGAACCGGTCGACGGTCACTCCCGGCGTAGAGCACGTCGAAGTCGCCGCGTACGAGTTCGCCCGGTGCCCACTCCCCTGTCGGATACGCCCCACCGGCCAACGGCGCCGTCAAGCGTTGGTCGCCCAGCCGCAGGGTGAACGTCTCATCGGCCGGCCAATCGGCCGGCAGCGGATCCGGCGCCAGCCAGTAGAACGTCACGTGGAGCAGGTCGCCCGGAGCGAGCGGTGTCTCCGGCGCATGTGCGTAGCCTTGCTTGTAAAGATCGTAGCCGGCCAAGATGACCGGCCCGAGAGCAGCGTCGACCCGGTGCTGCATGGGAATTACGGCCACGGGAGCGGGCACGTCCGCACGCGCCACGCTGACGGCGCCGAGGGGCAGGACGTCGCCGCCAGGCTGCTGCACGCGTGCCCCGGTGTCGGCATCATAGACGACCGCCACAAGCTGGTAGTCGCCAGGCGGCGTGCCGAATGCAATCGGTACGGCATGGTTGTCGACGATGGGTTCATCGGCCTGCCAGGTGTCGGTCGGGCGCGAGCCGCCCGCCGGTTCGCTGTCGTGCTGGGCGACAACCTGGCCGCGCCCATCGAGCAACTGCACGCTGATCTTGTAGCGCCGGTCGAGCGGTTGCGGCGCCGACCAGCCAAGCTGAGCCAATGCCACGTCGCCGCCGTGCAGCACGGATGCGCCGGCCGGCAGGCTGACCGAATCGAGCACCATGCCGTTGTCCCAAACGATGGGCGTCAGCGGCTGCGCAGTCAGGTCGTCGCCCACGGCATACGCGGCAAAGCGCAAATTGCCCTGCCAGCTCTCAAACGCCTTGAAAGCATTGCGGTCGAGCCACTGTTCGACGACTTGCTCGGGATCCGCCTCGTCCGTTGCCCAGAAGAGGGCATAGATCATACGCTTCCCGGCGGCGGCAGCCACCAGCGCGGCTTCGGTCGCCGCACGGTCGGGCGGGCGCTGGTCGGGCAGGGCGAGCGCGGGCACGCCCGGGTCATAGTAGCGCCACACCTCCTGCTGGCCCGGCGCGTCGAGCACGACGAGATCGCCGGCAGGATCGCCCACAGCCGCCACGTACTGCGCCACGCCGCGGTAGTTGTCGCGCGCCGAGCCGTCCTGGTAGTACGAAGGGAGCACGGCTAACGCGCTGGCCACGCCAAAGGCCGCTACGGCTACAGCCAGAACCGTGGTGGCGCGCCGCTGGCCTGAGTCCGTCCCGATGATCCACGGCGCAGCAGCGGCAAGCAGGCACCAGGCCGGCGACGCAATCAGCAGGAATTTCAGGAACGCGTCGGTGAAGAGACCGAGCGCGGCCATCATGGCGATCGGCAATAGCAGCCAGAAGCCGAGCGCAGCCAGTGCCGCCCGGTTGCGACGCAGGGCCATCAAACCGAGCAGCGGCAGCAGACCGGCCACGGCCAGCCACGGCCAGAGCGGCGCCGGCACATCACGCAGCGGACCGAAAAGGAGCGTGCGCAGGGTCAGCGCCACGCCCTCCACCAGGCTGATCGTTTCGCCGCCCTTGGGCCAATTCAGCACACGGTCGATGGCGGTGGGCAGCCACGGCACAAAGAGCAGCAGCAACAGCAGGTTGGCCGCGGCGAAAGTCAGCAGGGATTGCCATGGCCGGCGCTCGGCAGCCAGCGGGTGCGCCGGTCGCAACACACCGCCCAGCCACCACACGCCATAAGCCAG